>Ga0183260_10000227_pt1 | contig 44848 bp, 42 predicted proteins | sample AntDrymUQ4972206_2_FD_129768 | JGI IMG/M metagenome (GOLD analysis project Ga0183260, IMG submission 129768) | Polar desert sand microbial communities from Dry Valleys, Antarctica - metaG UQ497 (22.06) (version 2) (version 2) | ecosystem: Environmental > Terrestrial > Soil > Desert | place... | reverse complement strand
GAAGATTTCATCGACGCCGGCGAAGCGGTCGTCGTCGCCCATCGCTGGCGCGGAACTGGAAAATCCAGCGGGACACCCATTGACACGCTGACCTGGAACGTGTTCACGCTCCGGGACGACAAGATCATTCAGCGACGGGCCTTTCAACACCGCAAGGAAGCCCTCGAAGCCGCCGGGCTGTCGGAGTAGGCGATGTCGGCGGAGAACGTCGAGATCGTCCGTCGGGCCTGGGATGCATTCAGCCGAGGGGATGCGGCAGAGGCGTACGAAGTGATCGCGGCCGACATCGACTTCGACGTTTCTCGGGATATCTGGGGTGCCGTCGTGGGAGGGGGTCACTATCGCGGCGTCGAGGGCATAACGAAGTGGTTTCAGGACCTGTATTCGGCTTGGGAGACCTTCGAGATGGATGCAGAGGAATTGATCGACGCGGGGAACGATCGAGTCATCATGGTCCTGTTTGCGCGAGGGCGCGGGCGATCGAGCGGGATCGAGGTCGAACATCGCCCTGCCGGGATAGGAACGCTCCGCGACGGGAAGATCGTCCGGATCGTTTGGTTCTCGACGCGCGAGGAAGCCCTCGAAGCCGCCGGTCTGTCGGAGTAGGCAACTCAGGCGATCTCGGGTCGGGCGAGCTTCGCGCCCCGCAGCGGGCCTAGAAGGCCGCCATCTGCTTGAAGGCCGCGAGGCGATTCTCGATCTCATCCATCGTCAGCGCCGAGACGCGCGAGGTGCCGAAGTCCTCGACGTTGAACGAGGCCAGCACGGTGCCGTGGGCCATCGCCTGGCGGAGCACCTCGCCGCCGAGCGGAGAGTCTCCCGCGGCGCGGCGGCTGTCGAGGTAGCCCATGAACCCGCCCGCGAAGCTGTCGCCGGCGCCCGTGGGGTCGCGGACGTTCTCGAGCAGGAAGCCCGGGATCGCAAAGAAGTCTTCCTCGGTGAAGAGCGCGGCGCCGTACTCGCCCCGCTTGGCCACGACGACCTTGGGCCCCATGGCCATCAGCGCGCGCGCGGCGCGGGCCAGGTTCGGCTCGCCGGTGAGCATGCGCACCTCGGCGTCGTTCAACAGCACGCAGTCCGTCTCGGCGATCGCGGCGACCAGCGAGTCGCGCTCGTTCTCGATCCACAGGTTCATCGAGTCCAGGGCCGCGAACTCGGCACCCGCGCACTCGGAGCGAACGCGGCGCTGCAGATCCGGCTGGATGTTGCCAAGCATCAGCATCTCGGCCTCGCGCGCGCCCTGCGAGAGCTTCGGGTCGAACTCTGCGAACACGTTCAGCTGGGTGTCGTCGGTGTGGGCGACGTTCATGTCGTACTCGTAGTGCCCCTGCCAGAAGAACGTCCGGCCTCCCTCGATCCGCTCGATGTCGTCGGTGACGACGCCGCGGCCCTCGAGTACAGCGAGCTCATCGTCGCCGAAATCGTCGCCGACGGGCCCCACCACGCGCGCCTCGGTGAAGAAGCTCGCGGCCAGGGAGAAGTGCACGGCGGAGCCGCCCAGCATCCGCTCTCGCTCGCCGAAGGGCGTGCGAACGGAGTCAAATGCAATGCTGCCTACAACGGTCAGAGACATGTCAAGGTGTATGGGATTCCAAGGAGCCCAGGGCTGTGGTCGGATCACCCGGCACCCCCGGACGCGAAGCGGAGGAGGTGACCGGATGATGCAGGCTATTCAGATCGAAGAATTCGGCGGGCCCGAGAACCTGAAGCTCGTGGAGGTCCCCGACCCCGAACCCGGCGACGAGGAGGCCCTGGTCGAAGTTGCCAGGTCTGGGATCAACTTCGCCGACACGCACGCGATCCGCAACGACTACCTGACCGAGCAGCAGCTGCCGCTGATCCCGGGCGCCGAGGTCAGCGGCCGCACGGCCGACGGCACCCGCGTCGCGGCGATCCTCGCCGCCGGCGGCTATGCCCAGAAAGTTTCCGTTCCCGATGCGTGGCTGGTGCCCGTTCCCGAGCAGGTCTCCGACGACCAGGCGGCGGCCCTGCTGCTGCAGGGCCTGACCGCGCACGCGCTGCTCCACAGCGTCGCCCACGTCGAAGAGGGCGAGACCGTCGTGATCGAGGCGGCCGCGGGAGGGACCGGCAGCCTTGCCGTCCAGCTGGCCAAACGCGCGGGCGCGAGGGTGATCGGCCTGGCCTCCAGCCCCGAGAAGCGCGAGCTCGTCGAGAGGCTTGGCGCGGACGCGACGGCCGACTCGCGGGCGGAGGGCCGCGACGGCATGAAGCAGGCCGTGATGGACGCGAACGGCGGCGAGAAGGTCGATGTCGTCCTGCACATGAGCGGCACCGGCTTCGAGGGCCAGCTCGGCGCCCTCGCGCCGCTGGGCCGCATCGTCGTCTTCGGCAACGCCGGTCGCCACCCGAACGAGGTGGCGACCAACTACCTGCTCCAGACCTCCAAGTCGGTCCTCGGGTTCTGGCTGATGCCGTTCGTCCTCAAGCGCCGGGAGCTGATCGCCTCGATGATCGGCGAGCTGCTCGGCGCCGTGGCCGGCGGCGACCTCGAGGTCGTCATCGGGGGGGTCTATCCGCTCGCCGACGCCGCCCGCGCACACTCCGACATCGCCGAGCGGCGTAGCACCGGCAAGCTCCTGCTGGACCCTTCCGCCTAGCCTGTATCCAGACATGCCCGACGAGAACGGAGCTGAGAACTTGCAGGAGTTGACCGAGGACGCCGTGGTCGAAGAGGTTGAGGAGGTCGAAGGGGCGGACGGAATCGTCGACGACGTCCCAGAGGGCGACGATGACGCTGACATCGCCAAGAGCTTCAAGGACCTCGGCCTCTCCCAGGGCCTGCAGACGACGCTCTCGGAGCTCGGCTACGAGGAGCCCACTCCGATCCAGGCGCGCGCGATCCCGGTTCTCCTCGGCGGCCAGGATGTGATCGGGCAGGCCCAGACCGGGTCCGGCAAGACGGCCGCCTTCGGCCTGCCGATGCTCGACTTCATCGAACCGGAGAACGAGGAGACGCAGGCGTTCGTGTTGACCCCGACGCGCGAGCTCTGCATCCAGGTGACGCAGGCGATGCGGGCTTACGCCGAGCATCTCGACGGGGTCGAGATCGTCGCCGTATTCGGTGGCGCGCCGATCCGCGAGCAGCAGGCGCGGCTGCGCCACGGTGCGCAGGTCGTCGTCGCGACTGTCGGCCGGATGATGGACCTCATCAACCGCCAGTCGCTCGTCCTGACGTCCTCGCGCTACGTCGTCCTCGACGAAGCCGATGAGATGCTCGACCTCGGCTTCATCGAGGACGTCGAGAAGATCCTGCGCATGTGCCCGAGCGGGCGCCAGACCGCCCTGTTCTCCGCAACGATGCCCGCTCCGGTGGCGCGGCTCGCCGAGACCTACATGTACGACCCGGTCACCGTCAAGGTCACGCCGAAGAAGCTGACCGTCGACTCCGTCGAGCAGGCCTACGTGATGGTCGAGCCTCGCGACAAGCTCGAGCGCGTCGTCGAGGTGCTGAAGGCCGAGGAGCCCGAGCAGGCGATCATCTTCTGCCGCACCAAGATCGGCTGCTCACGGCTCGAGCGCGATCTCTCCAACAAGGGCCTGCGGGTGAAGGCGCTCCACGGCGACCTCAGCCAGGGCCAGCGCGACGGCGTGATGATCTCCTTCAAGGAGCACAAGGTGCCTCTGCTGGTGGCGACCGACATCGCCGCCCGTGGTCTCGACATCGAGCACGTCACCCACGTCATCAACTACGACCTGCCCAACACCCCCGAGATCTACGTGCACCGCATCGGGCGCACGGGCCGCGTCGGACGCACCGGCCGGGCCATCACCTTCGCGACCGAGAAGCAGGCCGAGGATCTGAAGACGATCGAGCGCGTGGTCAAGGCGCCGATCGGCGAGTGGGAGCGCCCCGAGGAGCGCCTCGAGCACGCCCCCAGGCCGCGACGCAAGGAGCGCAGGCGCGACCGTGCCGGCGATCGCGGGGCGCCGGAAGCCGGGGACCCCGATGCGCCCGACTCCAACGGACTGGTGAAGCTGTTCGTCAACCGAGGCCATGCCGGTGGGATCGAGGAGGACGACCTGCGCTGGGCCCTCACCGAAGGCGCGGTCATACCCGAGGACGCGATCGATTCGATCCGGGTCATGGACCGCTTCTCGTTCGTCGAGCTGAACGCCGACCAGGCCGAGAAGGCCGTGGAGTTCCTCGACGGGACCAAGCTGAAGGGCAAGCAGATCCGCATGGAGGTCGCCCGCTCATAGCGGCTGCTTCACCGATGGCGCTGATCGAGGACTACGGCTTGATCGGCGACATGCGGACCGCGGCGCTTGTCAGCCGCGAGGGTTCGATCGACTGGCTCTGCGTTCCGCGCTTCGACTCCGATGCGGTGTTCGCGGCACTGCTGGGCGACGAGTCGAACGGGCGCTGGAAGGTGGCGCCATCGTGCGAGGTCACCGCGTCGACGCGGCGCTACCGCGAGGGGACGCTGGTGCTCGAAAACGAGTACGAGACCTCTACGGGAACGGTGAAGGTGACCGACTGCATGGCGGCAGAGGGGCCTGGCCCGACCGTGGTCAGGGTGGTCGAGGGGCTGCGCGGGACCGTCGAGATGCGTATGGACCTCGCGATCCGCTTCGGCTACGGGCTCACCGTCCCCTGGGTGCGTTCCAGCGACGAGGGCATCAGCGCGGTGGCCGGCCCCGACGCGCTCTTCCTGCGCACGGAGGCGCCGCTGTCGAGCGAGGGCATGACGACGGTCAGCGACTTCGAGGTCGGGGAGGGAGAGGTCGTCCCGTTCACGCTCACCTGGCAGCCCTCGCACAAGGGCCAGCCGGTCGCCATCGACGGCGACTGGGCCGTCGAGAACACCGAGCGCCGCTGGGCCGAATGGTCGACGGCCTGCGACTATGACGGCGAATGGCGCCCGGAGGTGGTGCGCTCCCTGATCACCCTGAAGGCGCTGACCTTCGAAGAGACCGGGGCGATCTGCGCGGCCCCGACTACATCGCTGCCCGAGGCGCTCGGCGGCGAGCGCAACTGGGACTACCGCTACTGCTGGCTGCGCGACGCCGCGCTCAGCATCGAGGCCCTGATGCTGGGCGGCTACACCGACGAGGCGCTGGCATTCGGTGCGTGGCTGCAGCGAGCCACCGCCTCTCATCCCTCGCAGGCGCAGATCCTCTACGGCCTCGGCGGCGAGCGCCGCCTGAGCGAGGAGACCCTCGACTGGCTGCCCGGCTACGAGGGGTCGTCGCCGGTGCGCATCGGCAATGCCGCATCGGAGCAGTTCCAGCTGGACGTCTTCGGCGAGTTGCTCGATGCGGCGGACCGCTTCCGCTCGCTGAGCGGCAAGATCGACCCGGTCGGCTGGCCGCGTCAGATCGCGGCCCTGGAGCACCTCAAGGGCGTATGGCGCGAACCTGACGAGGGGATCTGGGAGGTCCGCGGGCCGCGCAGGCATTTCACCCACTCCAAGATCATGGTCTGGGTCGCGTTCGACCGGGTGATCAAGGCCGCCGAGGAGTTCGACGTCGAGTGCGACGTCGAGGGCCTGCGCTTCATCCGCGACGAGGTCCACACGGATATCACCACCAACGCCTACGACGCCGACCGCAACACCTTCACCCAGTACTACGGCTCCGAAGAGCTGGACGCGGCGACGCTGCTGATCCCCGCGATGGGCTTTCTGCCGCCGGACGATGCCCGGGTCATAGGCACGATCGAGGCGATCGAGCGCGAGCTGATGACCGAGGACGGGTTCGTCCTGCGCTACTCCACAGGTTCGGGCCGCCACGGTGTCGACGGCCTATCCGGAAAGGAGGGGGCCTTCCTGCCCTGCTCGTTCTGGCTCGCCGACGCCCTGGCGATGGTCGGGCGGCGCGACGAGGCGGTCGAGCTGTTCGAGCGCCTGCTCGGCCTGTGCAACGACCTGGGCCTGATCTCCGAGGAGTACGACCCCGCCACCGACCGTCTGATCGGCAACTTCCCCCAGGCCTTCACCCACCTGGCCCTGATCAACACCGCCTCGGTGCTCGGCGGCTTCAAGCTGCTGCCGCGGGCATCCGCGGCCCCCCTCTAGACCAGCTCCTCGATCCTGGCGATCAGCTCGTCCCATTCGAACGGCTTAGGGACGCAGCCGTCGGCGCCGATGGCGCTCATCCGCTCGGGCTCCTGGGCGTCGAGGTGGGCCGAGATCATCAGGACCGGCGTGTCGAGCCCACCCTCGCGCATCTCGCGCAGGGCGTCGATCCCGGACTTCTTCGGCATCATCGCGTCGAGCAGAACGAGGTCGGGCGGGGCGCCCTTCTCGAGCGCCTCGAGCACCTCCTCGCCGTCCGTCGCGGTGTCGACGTCGTATCCGGCCATCTCCAGACGGCGCTGCAGCATCAGCAGCACCGTCTCGGAGTCGTCGGCGACGAGAATGCGCGTCAATTGCTCAGGCCGCGGCGGCCGTTCGTGCGGCCCTGCGGCGTTTGGTCCCCTGTGTCGCTATCGGAAGCACGAATGTGAAGGTAGCGCCCTTTCCGGGCACCGACGCCGCTGAGATCGACCCTCCGTGAAGCTCGACGAGGGATTTCGCGATCGCGAGGCCGAGCCCCGTGCCGCCCACCGCCTGGGTCTCGCCGCTCTGGGCGCGCCAGAAGCGCTCGAACACGTGGTCGAGCGCTTCTTGCCCCAAGCCCGGGCCGTCGTCGGAGACCTGGAACTCGATGTCGTCGCCGGCGCTGCTCGCAGTCAAGCGCACCTTCGCGCCCTCCTGGGCGTACTTGTTCGCGTTCGTCAGCAGGTTCGCGAGCACCTGGCCGATGCGGTCCGCGTCGGCCAGGGCTTTGGGGATCTTCTTCTCGACGCTGACGGTCAGCTTCTGGCCCTTCGCCTCGAAGCTCGGCCGCATCTGCTTGCCGACGCGGTGGCAGAGCGCGCGCACCGGCGTAGGCTCGGGCTCGATCCGCAGCTTGCCGGCGTCGCTGCGGGCCAGATCGAGCAGGTCGGTGATCAGCTTCTGAAGCTGGCTCGCGCTGTCGGAGATCACCGAGGCGGCCTCGTACTGGCGCGCGCTCAGCGCCTTTCGCTCGGCGGTGAGGATCTCGGCGAAGCCCTTGACCACCGTCACGGGGGTGCGCAGCTCGTGCGACACGGTGAGAACGAAGTCGTCCTTCATCTGCTCGATGCGGGTCCTCTCGGCGGCATCGGTCTCGAGCGAAGTCGCCATCTCGTTGAACGCCTGGCCGAGCGCGGCGATCTCGACAGGCCCCCCGACCTCGACCCTCGTCTCGAGGTCGCCTCCCGCGAGGCGGCGGGCGCCGTCGACCAGCCTGCCGAGCGGTGCCCGCATCGAGTTGATCAAGCCCGAGAACAGGACCAGCGCGGCGAGCAGGGCGCCGAGCAGGCCGGCGATCACAAAGGTCGTCGTGGCGCGCGTGTCGCTCCGCGCGGAGTCGCGCACGGCCTCGCGGGCACCCCGGACCGCGGCGCCGAGCGCTTCGGCGCTCGCGGTCACGTCGCCGGTCAGCCGCTGCTGGGTCTGAGCCGGCGGGCTCTCGCCGCGGACCAGGGGCAGGCCCACCCTCTGCCTCCATGTGGCCTCGCTGGCGACGAGGCGCTCCAGCCTGCTGGCCAGGACCGTGTCGTCACCCGTCTGCTCGGCTGCGCGGTCGGTCGCGTCGACGAAGATCTGCGCGGCCTGCTCGAGCGCGGCGGGGTTGGGCGGCACCCCGGGGGCGGGCGGGCGCGAGGCGGCTTGCTCCAGCACGAACCCCGAGCGTGCCTGCTCGGTCTCGAGCTCGAGCTGGAAGTAGCGGGTCGTCTCGTCCTCGAAATCGACCCGGATCTGGAAGAGTCGTCCCACGCCCAGCAGGGAGACCGCGAGCAGCAGGGCGAAGAGGATCACGAATCCGATCCGCAGCCGCGCAGTGAGGGAGGGGTTCGTCATCGAAGGATGAAGCCGCTGCCTCGGCCTACACTACCCCGGAGGGTTTTAATGGGTAACGGATTACTTGCGGAATGGCAGCGTGGAATCATCGGACGCGGCGTCGTCGCCGCGCTTCTGCTCGCCCTGCCCGTGGGCGTGGCGGCGGCGGTCGGGTTCTCGCCGAGCGCCTCGGGCCTGGGCGAGGGGCTCGTATCCCTCGCGACCGGGCCCGCCGAGCTTCCGGCGGCGCCCGCCGCTGACGACAGCCTCGACTTCGCCATCTCCAGCGTCGACGCGCCACCCGGCCCAGCCGGGCCCGGCCAGACCGGCAGCGGCGGCGGCGGAAACGGCGGCTCGGGCCCCGGAGGGGGCGGCGGCCAGGGCGGCGGCGGCCAGGGCGGCGGCGGCCAGGGCGGCGGCGGCCAGGGCGGCGGTGGCCAGGGCGGCGGTGGCCAGGGCGGAGGAGCGGCTCCCGTCACCGGAGTCGGCGCTCCGCCGGGGGGAGGCACGGATCCCGCTCCGGGACAGCTCGTTCCGGGCGCCCCCGATCTGACACCTGCGCCCGTTCCCGGCGGGGGCGCGGTCGAGGCGGTCGGCGGCGTCCGTGAAACCCTGAACGGGCTGCTCGGCGGCGCCGACTAGCCGGACCTGCTGCTCGCCTTCGCCGTCAGCCTCGCCTCCGGGCTCTCCTGGGGAGTCTCGGACTTCCTCGGCGGGCTGCAGAGCCGGTTCATGCCCGTGCTGGCGGTGCTGATGGTGACCCAGCCGGTCGGCCTGCTGATCGCGATCGCGGTGCTGCCGCTGTTCGGAGCCGACGCGCTGACGACGGGAGAAGTGATCCTGGCCTTCGCCGGGGGTGCCGCCGCGATGGCGGGGCTCGGGGCGTTCTACACAGCGATGGCGATGGGCACGATGAGCGTCGTCGCTCCGATCGCCGCCCTCGGCGTCATCATCCCCGTCGGCGTCGGCCTGGCGCGGGGCGAGGAGCCCGGCGCGGTCGCGTTCGCGGGGCTCGCGGTGGCGATAGCGGGTGTGGTCGTGCTCAGCCTCGAGGAGCGATCTGGGGATGTCGATCCCGTGGTCGCGCGCAGGTCGATCGTGCTCGCCTTGGCCTCGGCGCTCGGGTTCGGGGGCTTCTTCACGCTGCTCGACGTCGCCTCGGCCGACATCGACCAGCCGGGCTGGGTGATCGTCGCCGCCAGGGCGGGTGGGGTGATGGCGACTCTCGCGGCAGCCGCGGTGGTTCGCCCGAGCCTCGCAGCGATCCCGGAGCGCTGGCGCGCCCTGGTCGCGATCGGCGTCTTTGACATCACCGCGAACAGCCTGTTCGCGCTCGCTTCGACGATGGGCCTGTTGCCGGTGGTCGCCGTCGGCGGCTCGATGTACCCGGCGTTCACCATCGTCCTCGCCCACTTCGTCCTCGGCGAGCGGCTGCGCGCGCCCCAGAAGGCAGGGGTGGGCCTGGCGCTCGCAGGCGTCGTGATGATCGCGGGCGGCTCAGCCTGAGAGGCTGAGCTCGACGACGGTCAGCTCGGCCAGCTTCGGGATCGTCTCGCCGGCGTGGCGGTGGCGGATGGCCGTCATGCCCACGGCCTCGGCGCCCTCGCAGTTCTCGCGCAGGTCGTCGACGAACAGGCATGCTGCGGGCTCGACCCCCGCCTCCTCAGCGGCGCGCAGGTAGATCTCGGGCTCGGGCTTGTGCAGGCCGACCTCGCCCGAGATCAAGACCGTGTCGAACAGCTCGGCCAGCAGGTCGCGGTCGTAGTGGTTCGTGCTCCAGGAGTTCGAGACGAGCGCGGTGGTCGTGCCGGCGGCTCGCAGCTCGCGCACTGCGCCCACCATCTCTTCGTGCGGGACCATGCCCGCGAACATCGAGTCGATCAGGTGGGGGTGGTCCTCCAGCCCCAGCTTCGCGCCGAAGCGCGACTCGAACTCGTCCTCCTTCATTTCGCCCGTCTCCAGCTTCCGCAGCAGCGCCAGCGACTCGGGGTCGGTCCGGAACAGGTCCTTGATCGTGGCGGGGTCGAGCCCCTCCTTCTCGCAGAAGGCCGCGAAGCTGTCCCAGACGGGGGTCGTCAGGACCCCGCCGAAGTCGAAGAGGACTGCGGAATATGCTCCCGGCGGCATGGCGGATGACACTACAGGCGCTCCGGAGGGCATCGACCGCGCAGGCGTCGAGGCATGGTTCGCCCAGAACGTAACGGGTGCCGAGCTGCCCCTGGCCTTCGACCGGATCTCGGGCGGGCGCTCGAACCTGACCTTCGGGGTGACAGACGCCGCCGGGTCGCGCTGGGCGCTGCGCCGCCCGCCGCTCGGCAAGCGGCTCGGCTCCGCCCACGACATGGGGCGCGAGCACCGGGTGATCGCGGCGCTCCAGGACACCCCCGTCCCGGTCCCGCCGGTCGCGGGGATGTGCGAGGACGAGTCCGTGAACGAGGCCCCCTTCTACGTCATGGAGTTCGTCGACGGCCCGATCCTGCGCCAGGCCGAGGACGCGGAGCCTTTCTCCGAGGGGGAGCGGCGCGCGATCGGCGAGCGGGTCGTAGACACGCTGGTCGCGATCCACGACGTCGACCCCGACGCGGTCGGGCTCGGCGAGCTGGGGCGCAAGGAGGCATATGTCGAGCGCCAGCTGAAGCGCTGGCAGGGGCAGTGGGAGAAGTCGAAGACCCGGGAGCTCGACTTGGTCGACAGCGTCCATGAGCGGCTCGCGGCTCGTGTCCCCGAGCAGGGCCCGGCGACGATCGTCCACGGCGATTACCGCCTCGACAACATGATCCTGGCGCCCGGCGGGGGCTCGGTGGCCGCGGTGGTGGACTGGGAGCTCTGCACGCTCGGGGACCCCATGGCCGACGTCGGCCTGCTGCTCGTCTACTGGTCCGAAGAGGGCGACGGCCTGATGCCGCTGATGCGGCCGGCGACCATCGCCGAGGGGTTTCCGACCCGCGAGGAGGTCCGGCGCCTCTACGAGCAGCGATCGGGGCGCGACCTCTCACAGGTCGACTACTTCGTCGCGCTCGGCCTCTGGAAGCTCGCGATCATCCTCGAGGGCGTCTACGCCCGGTACTCGGGTGGGCAGTACGGCAAGGCCGACGACGAGTTCAAGACCTTCGCCGAGATCGTCGAGCGCCTCGCCGAGGCGGCCGACGAGTCGCTGAAGCGCCTCGACTGATTCGCCCGGCATCGGGTAAGGGGGGAACTCTCACGCTTCTCTCACCCCTCGACACGTTCCGAGTGTCAGCCTCCCGAGCCGCCCCAACAGGCCCGAAAAGCTACCGAAGGTAGGTTCAGCCCGGGCCGGGCGGGGATGTCCCTGCGGCCGCGGCCTGGTACGCGAAGGGGTCGTAGTCGCCACCCCTGGCGATCTCGGCATGGCGCTCGGCCAGGAGACGCCTGACCTCGAGAGGTTCATCGACGACGGCCCGACCCCACCCATACGCGTCGGCGACCGAGACGTCGAGTTCACTGTGCAGCTTCGCGATGTCCTTGTATGCGCCCTCGTCGATTTCGTTGTAGAGGGTCGTCAGCCCGATTCCGCGCTCGGCGCAGATGGACTGCCTCGCCTCGATCAGGGCGGCCGAGATCGAGCCGATCGCCTCTCGACTGGCCCCATCGGGCTCGGGCCATGGGAAGGTCTCGAAGCAGGAGGTGGGGGTGTAGCGACGGTCAATCCTCAGAGTTGACATCTCCGCGTCCGCCCACGCCATGTGTACGCCTGACGTAAGCACTCCGATCGCGTAGTCGTCATCGAACGCGAACACATTCGTCAGGTTGCTCGGACACACCTCCGCAGGCTGCCAGGCGAACAGGAACCTCTTCCCCTGAGCGTTTGCCGCGATGAACCGGGGCATCCCCGAGATCGCGTCACGCATCTTCCCGCGTGGCCTCCTGAACTGCCACCAGTCCGAATGCTTCTCGGCCCCGGAACTCGCCTCAAACACGGGCTTGACGCGGCCACGAAGAAGGTCCAGCGCCGCCGGATAGGCGCTCGCCTGCTCCAAGGTCAGATAGCCGAAGTCGATCACGTGCCTGCTCGGCCGCTGGCCCGGCTCGTTGGCGATGTCCTCGCCGTTCAGATACGGGCGAACGACCTGCGTGTAGTCCGCATCCGCGCGGCTTCGCAGCTCCTCGGCTTCCTCAGCATCGAGATAGAAGTCGGCTCCCGGTATCGGCCCCTGGAACGAGCGACCACGGTTCTCTTCCAGTCGCTCGTACTCCTCCACCGGCAGCAGCGACTCCCGCAGGCGTGTGTTGATTCCCTTCACTACCTCGCCGTCGAGCCGCAACTCTCCCGGGTCGCGGTCAGGCTTCTGAACCCAATTGACGATGCTGACGTTCACGACCGCGTCTCCCGGCCACTTGCGCTTGGAGACCGCGTCGGTGATCACGCCCCCCTTTTCGATGACGTGGTTGAGGCTGGCACTTCGTGCCTTGTTCTGGGAGATCGAGTTCGTGCCGACCAGTCCCGCGCGATCGCCCGGCTGCATGGTGTCGGCCGCCCGCCTGAACCAGTAGACGCAGAGGTCCTTGACCCCGCATCCGAACCGCGCGTCCAACCAGCGCACCCGATCATCGCCGAGCTCCTTCCGAAGGTTCTGGGAGCCGTGATACGGCGGGTTCCCGATCACCGCCTGGGCTCGCGGCCAATCGACCTCGAGCGCGTCACCTGTCTGAATGCCCGAGAGGTTCGTGAGCGGCAGCGTGCTCTCCGCTACGCCGAGCTCCTCGACCGCCAGCTTGTGCCCCATCCACAGGGTCAGCCGGGCCAAGGCGACCGCGAACGGATTGATCTCGATCCCGCGCATGTTCTGGATCGGGTAGAAGGCGGACAGCGCGCCTTGCGCTGCGGCGCCTGAGGCCTGAGCCAGTGCGTCCACCCGTTCAGAGAGCCTCTTCTCGATCCGTCGAAGCTCGCGATACGCGACGTAGAGGAAATTCCCGGAACCGCAGGCGGGATCCAGTACGACGTACGCGAGCAGGTCGTTTTGGGCCTGCTTCCCCTGCTTCAGGTTGGAGATCGCATCGATCCGCTCTTGCCAGGGGCGGACGATCGTCGGCTCCACGATCTCCTGGATGTCGACCTCGTGGGTGTAGTGGGCACCGAGGTGCCACTGCTGATCATGGCCCAGCGAGCGTTCGAGCAGGTTCCCGAAGATCGACGGCTCGACCTTCTTCCAGTCGTAGCGCGCCGCGTCGCGCATCAGCTGCAGCTCGTCGGGTTCGAGGTGAAGACGGGCGGGATCAGCGAAGAGGCCACCGTTCGCGTAAGGAGTTCCCTTGTACAGGCCGGCATCCGGGCGTGGGATGTCGTTATCCGCCAGAAGCTCGAAGAGCCGGCCGAGCTCTTCGGAGCTGGACCTGGAGGGAGTCTCGGCCAGCAGGTCGAGGATCTTGGTGAATCCCTTGGCCGGGATCATCCCGAGATCCTCGGCGAACATGCACCAGACGGACTGCAGGATGAAGTCGCGGCGCTCGTCCGGTCCGCCTTCGCGACGCTCGGTCAGGGCCTCGCCGATTTCGGCGACCTTGCTCGTCGCCTCGGTCGTGATCTCGGAGCGATCCGAGGTGAAGACCGGGTCCTCGCCGGCCAGGAAGAGCAGGGCCTCGTAGCGGTCGGGGAGCTCGCGAAGCGTGAGCGTCAGGCGCGGGTCCTTCGGATACCTGCCCGGCTCCCAGATCTCGAACTCGTGGAACGCGCATAGCACCATGAAGCGCGGCGACGGGACGCCCGCGGCGGCGTCGGCAGCCCGCTCCCAGTAGGTCCGGGCCTGCAAGCGGTGAACGTCCAGCTTCCCCACCCGGTGCGGGGCCTTCATTTCGAAGAGATAGGCGCCCGGCTTGAACAGGTCCACGAAACCGCCCTCCTCCTGCGGATACTCGAAATCGGCGCCGTCGTCCTTCCAGTCGACGCCATAGCAGTTGAGGAGATCAGCGCAGAAGTTCTGCGCGCCCGCTCGCTCGCTGCCTTCGTACCCGTCCCAGCGTGAGGCGAGCTTCGCCAGGTTGGATCGGATCTCGTCGCCGGTCAGCACCCCGGCGCGATCCTAGACCGCGAAGCGCTCTTGATCCTCGGGAACAGCGAAGTAGGTCGCCTGCATCAGGCGGCGGTGTTCGTCGGCGAGCGCCTTCTCGGACTCTCGCATCGCCTTGATGAGGTGCAGCTCGGCGTCGTCGCGCTCGAGCTCCTGTGCGGCCTTCGCCGCGCGCTGGCGCGCCTCGGAGATGTAGAGGAGCGTCTTCTCGACCTCTGACATGTGCTTCTCGACCATGGCCGGGAATCTACGGGTCCGAGTCGACGGCGCTATGCGCTGTTCCTCGCTAGATGGGAACTTCCGAGTGACGAGAGAGGCGCGCGACCTCGCAGTTTGCGCGCTCAGCTCGTGGCCGAGCCGGCGGGCTGGGCTGCGGCGGGGTCGCCCCCGTTGCCCTCGCCCTCGGAACGCTTGGCCGAGCGGCCGAGCTCGCGGCGGGCGATGACCATCTTGTGGACCTCGTCGGGGCCGTCGGCGACGCGGAGCATCCGCGAGAAGCGCCACATCCCGGCGAGCGGGGTGTCATCGGACATCCCGAGCGCGCCGTGGACCTGGATCGCGCGGTCGAGCACGTCCATGACGACGTTCGCGGCGACGACCTTGATCATCGAGATCTCCTGGCGCGCGCGGCGCTTGCCCTCGGTGTCCATCTTCCAGGCGGCGTGCAGGCAAAGCAGGCGCGCCTGGTCGACCTCCATCCGCGAGGTCGCGACGAACTCCTGGATGAACTGCTTCTCGGCCAGCGGGCCGCCGAAGGCGTGGCGGGAGTTGGCGCGCTCGCACATCATCTCGATCGCCCGCTCGGCGGTGCCGATCGCGCGCATGCAGTGGTGGATGCGGCCGGGGCCGAGGCGGTCCTGCGCGACCGCGAAGCCGGTGCCGCGCTCGCCGAGCAGGTTGGAGGCGGGGACCGCGCAGTCCTCATAGCGGATCTCGCAGTGGCCTGGCCCCCCGTCGTGGCCCATCACCGAGACCGGGCGGACGAGGTTGAAGCCGGGGTTGTCGACGGGGACGAGGATCATGCTCGCGCGGCCGAAGGGCCCGGCCTCGGGGTCGGTGACGACCATCGCGATCGCGAAGTCGGCGCCCACTGCGCCCGACGTGAACCACTTGTGGCCGTTGATGACCCACTCGTCGCCTTCGAGCTCGGCGCGGGTCTGGAGCGTCGTCGGGTCCGAGCCCGACACCTCGGGCTCCGTCATCGAGAAGCAGCTGCGGGTCTTCCCCTCGAGCAGCGGGTCGAGGAAGCGTTCGCGCTGCTCGTCGGTCCCGTGCTCGGCGAGGATATCCATGTTCCCGGTGTCGGGGGCGGAGCAGTTGAACGACATCGGAGCGGCGACGGGGCTTCGCCCCATCTGCTCGCAGAGGATCCCGTACTCCCAGTTCGTCAGCCCCGGTCCGAAGCGGTCGTCGGGCAGGAACAGGTTCCAAAGGCCGTCCGCCTTGGCCTTGGCCCGGATGTCGACCAGGATCTCGGGGTACGCGACCCCGGGCTTGACCTCGTCGTCGAGTGCCTTGTGCACGTCGAGCTCGACCGGGTAGACGTGCTCGGCCATGAAGGCCTCGATCCGCTCTCGAAGCGACTCCACCTCGGGGCTTGGGTTGAAGTCCACGCCTGAAACCTACCCCAACGGCAGCTGCCGCCCGGCCTGCCGGAACGGCTAAAGGCCCGCGCTCGGATGCCGACCTAAGTCATATGGATGATTTCGCGCGGGAGGCCCGCAGGGTCCTGGTCGTCGACGACAGCGAGGTCGTGCGCACGAAGATGCGCACGCTCCTGCAGGACGACCGGGATCTCGAGCTTGTAGGCGAGGCCGCCGACGGCGAGTCGGGGGTGGCGATGGCCGTCGACTTGCGGCCCGACTTGGTGATCATGGACCTCCGAATGCCCGGCATGTCCGGGATCAAGGCCACCTGGGAGCTCGGGAGCCGAGCACCGGAGTGCAGCGTTCTGGTGCTCACCGTCTCCGATGACCCCGAGGACGTCGCCGACGCGATCATGGCGGGCGCGACCGGCTACGTCGTCAAGGGCGCGGGCGACGACGAGATGCGCGCCACGATCCACCGCGTCGCCGCGGGCGAACGCGTGCTGGCGCCGAAGGTCGCGAGCGCCCTGGTCGAGCGGACTCGCCCACACGATTCGAACGGCGACAACAAGCGGCGTGAGCCGCCACCACCGCCGCCCTCCGGAGAGGTCCGCGAGGTCGCGCGGGCGTCGAACTTCTGGCCGAACCTCGCGGTCGCCTTGGTGGCGGGCGCGCTCCTCACGGCGATCGGCCTGGGCGACGAGATCGCCGGCGGCACGGCAACTGCCGGGACCTGGATGCTCGCGGCCGCCAACGTCGTGATCGCCTTCATGCTCGTGAACGTCGGCGTTCTGGCCCGGCGGGGCTGAACGACCTAGCGCCTCACCTTGTAGCGGCAGAACAGCTCGCCGTCGGCCTCGAGCAGCCAGGCGAGCTCCAGCCCGAGCGGATCTTCCAGCCCGCCCGAGAGGATCGAGCGCTCATCGGCGCCCGCCAGCTTCGGCGCGATCGTCAGGAACAGCTCGTCGACCACATTCGCGGCGTGGAGGTTCCCGTGGAGGATCGGGCCGCCCTCGCAGAGCACGCTGCGGATGTCTCGCTCGCCGCGCAGCCACGCGAGCGCGCCGGGCAGGTCGACCCCTCCCTCGTAGCGGACCACCTCGACCGGAGTCGCGGTCTCCGGCGGGTCGGCGTCGCAGGACGTGAGGATCACGACGCTCCCACCGCCGGCGGTGAAGAGGGGCGCGTCCCACGGCAGCTTCAGGCTCGAGGACACGATCACCCCGAGCGGGTCTGGGGCCAGCCCGCATTGCTCCCGGTAGTCGCGAAGGGCGGGGTCGGAGACCATCCGCCCATAGCGCTCGGCGCGCATGGTCCCGGCGCCGATCATCACGGCGTCGACGCGGGTCCGCAGCCGCTGCAGCATCTCCATGTCGGTGCGGCCCCCGAGCGGTCCCGAGCGGCCGTCGATCGTGGCGCGGCCGTCGGCGCTGGCGACGAAGTTGATGAGGACGCGGGGACGCTTCCCGTCCGCCGCCGCCCCGGGGTCGAGCCCGGCGAGCTGCTCGGCGACCGTCGTCTCGGCGGGGTCGGGGAGAAGGCGGCGGACGGGCCGGGTCTCGCCCAGTGTGCTCATGACGGCGTCGTCACTCGATCTCGCCCAGGTGCTCGACGTTGGCCAGGTCGTCGGCCTCGGCGCTGGCCTCAGCCTCGAACCACGCATCCAGGATCTCGGCCAGCTCGGCCTGCGAGGTGGAGCGCAGGCTGATCGCCAACGCGTTCGCGTCGTTCCACTTCCTCGCACCCGCCGCGGTGGCGGCGTCGGTGCAGAGCGCGGCGCGGACACCGGTGACCTTGTTCGCCGCGATCGAGGCTCCGGTGCCCGTCCAGCAGCAGACGACGGCCTGCTCGGCGCGGCCCTCGGCGACGTCGCGCGCGGCGGCCTCGGACGCCCAGGCCCAGTCGTCGCGCTCACCGTCGGCCAGAGCGCCGTGCGGCAAGGGCTCGTGCCCGCGGCGGCGAAGCTCCTCGACTACCTCGCCGGCGACGCCGGTGCGCTCGTCGGCTGCGACCGAGATCTTCATCCGCCGCCGCTAGGCGTACTGCTTCCAGCGGGGGAACTCGCGGCCGGCGAACTCCTGGATCGCCTTGGAGTCCTCGCCGAACAGCGACAGCAGGTGGGTCTCGATCTCGGGCGGAAGCGTCGGCTTCGGAGCCTCGGGGGCATCCGGGTCGTGGACGAACTTCTCGACCATCCATCGCATGCGCTCGGGCAGGCGGTCGAAGTTGCGGTCGAACGAGCGGAAGCCCGGCAGCTTGATCAGCTTCTCCATCAGCTGGTACTGGCCGGACTCCTTGGCCGTCGACTTCTCCCATTGGCGGTCGAACTGCTCGGAGGTGAAGCTCGGGTCGACGCCCGCGAACTCGAAGGCGCGGCGCATCGTGGCATCGCGGTCCTCCTGTAGCTCCTCCTGGGCGATCACCTGGATCTGCTCCGAAGGAAACAGTTGGAGATAAGGCTGGAGCTGCATCCAGTACAGGCTCCGGGTGACGTAGGTCTGGTCGTCGCGGCTCAGCACGTCCTCCATCGCGCGCGTCTCATAGCCGGCGCCCGTCGCGTGGCGCCAGTGGCTCAGGATCCGGCTGATCGGGTCTCGGACCATGTAGAGCAGCTTCGCGTCGGGGACGTTCTCGCGGATGCGCGCAGCGACGCCGGAATACCTGGGTTGGTTGGTGTAGTGGGGCGAGGATTCCCCGCGGACGGGGAAGCGACCGTCAAAGCGGCCCTCGTACCACGGCAGGCCCAGGTCCCAGTTCAGCTCCTGCACGAAGAAGTTGAGCTCCTTCGGCTTCGACATATGGATCTCCGGATGGAGGCCCAGGTAGTGGTGGATGCTCGTGGTCCCGCACTTGAGCCCGCCGATGATGATCAGGTTCGGCATCGTGGCGTGCTTGCGCCGGCGGCGGGGGACGTTGCCCATCCGCTTGCGGTCGGCCGCGTAGCGCTCGCGCGCCCGGCCGCACATCGCCTCGTCGGCCGGGTCGTGGGCGACCGGCGCCAGGGCGGTCGATTGTTCGCTCGTCACTGCCATCGCGAGCGCGACAGTGTGGCAAATATGCTGGCCTAGCCTTGGACGTCTTCCGCACGCCTGATGAGCGCTTCGAGGGGTTGCCGGACTACGGCTACGAGCCCCGCTACGCCGATGTCGGCGGCCTCCGCATGCACTTTCTTGATGAGGGCGGCGATGCAGGCGGGGGCGAGGGGCAGGGCCGGCCGATCGTCTGCTTCCACGGCGAGCCGACGTGGGCCTACCTCTACCGCAAGATGCTCGGCCCTCTCGTGGGCGGGGGATATCGGGTGGTCTGCCCCGACCTCGCCGGCTTCGGTCGCTCCGACAAGCCGACCGACCGCGGCTGGTACAGCTACGACGGCCACGTTGATCTGGTCTCGAAGCTGCTCGATGGACTCGACTTGTCCGACGCCGTGGTGGTGGTCCAGGACTGGGGCGGCCCGATCGGGCTGCGCTGGGCGGTCGAGAACTCCGATCGCGTGGGAGCGCTCGCGATCCTCAACACGGGCCTCTTCACGGGGCGCGTCTCGAAGGGCTTCCTGGCCTGGCGCGAGTTCGCCGAGAAGAACCCGGACCTGCCGGTCGGGAACGTCATCCGGGGCGCCACTACCTCCGATCTCTCCGACGAGGTCGTCGCCGCGTACGAGGCTCCGTTCCCCACGGTGGAGTCCAAGGCCGGCGCGGCGCAGTTCCCGCTGCTGGTCCCGATTTCCGACGAGGATGCGGGCGCGTCCGAGATGCGCGCCGTCGCCGACGAGCTCTCGCGCTGGGACAAGCCCGCGCTCCTGGCCTTCTCTGACACGGATCCCGTGTTCCCGTACCCGAAGGCCGGCGAGCGCTTCATCGACCTGATTCCCACGGCGGACGAGCAGGTCCGGATAGAGGGAGCCGCCCACTTCCTGCAGGAGGACCGTGGCGAGCAGATCGCCCAGGAGCTCTTGGGCTTCCTGCGGAAGGCTTGATGCCCCCGCCGCTCGAGCGGATGCCGATGCGGATGGGTGGGAACTGGCGCAAGCGCTGGCGCTACGTCGGCGCCTACGACGAGCGATTCATGCTTTGTGCAGCCGCCGTCGAGATCGGCCCGGGGCGGGAGACATTCTGGGCGCTCTGGGACCGTGAGGAGCGGGCGCTCCGGGAGCGCACCCGCCACGTCATCCCCCTGCTGGCCGGCCCCGAGGTGAGCTTCGGCCCGAGCTCGGTGTCCGTCCGCTCCCGCGCAGTGGAGATCGACCTCGAGCTCGGCGACGGGCAGGCGATCGAGTGCGCCTGCCCCGCGGGCGAGGGCGCCTACACGTGGACCCGCAAGCTCGCGGGGGGCTCGGCGCGCGGCTCCGTGAGGGTGGGCTCCCGCGAGGTGCAGTTCCGCGGGCGGGCGGTCGACGACCGCTCCGCCGGCTACCACGCGAGGCGCACCTCGTGGCTGTGGTCGGCCGGGGTCGGCGAGGCCTCCGACGGCCGCCCGGTCGCGTGGAACCTGGTCAGCGGCATCAACGACCCACCCACCTCGAGCGAGCGTGCGATCTGGGTCGACGGTTCGCCGGCCGAGCCGGGCCCGGTGACCTTCGATGGGCTCGACTCGATCGCCTTCCAGGACGGCGCGGTGCTCACTTTCGAGCCCGAGGCCGCCCGCGCCCACAGCGAGGGCGTCCCGCACCTCTTCGGCTCCGACTACGAGGCGCCGTTCGGCACCTTCGCGGGCTCGGTCGAAGGGATCGAGCTCGCGCGAGGCTCCGGCGTGATGGAGCGCCACGATGCCCTCTGGTAGCAGGCCAAAGGCCAAATGATTCCCCTGCTCACCTTCCACCCGGCGTCGAGCCTCGACCGCTTCATACGCGGCGCCGAGGAGTTCTTCCACCGCCTCGGGGATATCTACTGGCCGGCGATGGTGGTGGCGCTCATCTTTTACCTCGCCCACCTGCTCGCCAGGACGAGGGCGTGGCAGAACGTGCTGCACGCCGCGTACCCGGGCAAGAAGGTCCCCTACTCGAAGGTGACCGCGGCCTACCTCGCCGGCGCCGGCCTCAACAGCTTCATACCCGCGCGCGTCGGGGACGCAGTCAAGATCTTTCTCGCGAAGAAGTCGATCCGGGGCTCCTCGTATCCGGCGATCACCTCGTCGTTCTTCGTCCAGTCCGTCTTCGACACCACGGCGGGGATCCTCGTCTTCGGCTACGCCCTGACGCAGGGGCTGCTGCCGGAGGCTCCCGATGTCCCGAACCTCCCAGCCTTCGAGATCTCGTTCTGGGCCGAGAACCCGCAACTCCTGATCTTCTTCATCACCGCGCTCGCCATCGGCACGATCGTCCTGTTCGCGGTGCTCGCCCGCCGCGCCGAGAAGTTCTGGGACCGCATCAAGCAGGGGGTGGTGGTCCTGAAGGACGTGCCCCTCTACCTGCGGACCGTAGCGTCGTGGCAGGGCTTCGCCTGGCTCCTGCGCTTCTTCTCGTTCTTCTTCTTCCTCGAGGCGTTCAACATCGGCGGGTCGTTCGAGAACGTGCTGACGGTGATGAGCGTCCAGGCCATAGCGACGCTGCTGCCCCTGACACCGGGCGGCGCCGGCGCTCAGCAGGCGCTCCTCGTCGCGACGCTGGTGGGCCCCGGCCCGATCGCCGTCCTCACGTACTCGGTCGGCCAGCAGATCGCGATCGCCGTCTGGACCGGGATCCTCGGCTTCGTGGCGCTTGCGTTCGTCTTCCGGACCACGGATTGGCGCAGCTTGATCCGCTCGGCCGAGGCCGACGCCGACAAGCAGCCCCAGCCTGGGTAGGCGCTACCGGGCGCCCGGGACCCGCCACCGCCACGGCGGCTCCTCGCCGCGAGAAAAGCGGGCGTGGTTGCGGCCGGCCAGCGTCTCGAGCGCCACCAGGGCCGGCACGTCCTCGATGTTGAGCCGGATCGAGGCGGCCGCCTGGATCTCGGCCTGTCCCGCGTCGCGCTGGACCAGATCCCACCCGAGCCCCGGGCGGTAGCTCCAGTAGGAGACCCGCACGCCCCCGGCGGACGACCGCAGGTCCTCGACCGAGGTGAACACGGTCACTCGCCGGTTGGAGGCGGTCAGTCCGCTGCTGGGTCCCGGCGCCGCGCAGCTCGCCTGCCGGCAGCGGCGGAAGTCGACCGGCAGGAGCGGGCCGCTCGGGCCCAGGATGGCGACGGGCGCCGGGGCGAGCGAGCGGACGAGCTTGCCGAGCGGGAAGCCGTAGGCCAGGGCGAGCGGATTGCGCCCGCAGGGCACGGGGTGGCGCGGCGCGCACGCGATCCGCCGCGCGATGGCCCCGCCGAGCTCCCGGCTGGCGCTGTCGGGCGGCGCCGAGCGCAAGGCGGCGATCCCGGCGATCACGATCAGGGCGATCAGCGCCGCGAGCGCGGCGTGCTCGACGCTCGCCGCTCCGCGGGAGGCTCGCCGGAGGGTGGCGTCAGGGCGCATCGCGCGAGGCTGGCGCGTCAAAGCTCGCGCGGGTGGCGCACCGGCAAACGAAAGCCGCTCTAGACTGGCTCGCATGGAAGGTGGATTCGGAGGCCTGTTCGGCGACCCGGAGGAGTTGCGCAGGCGCATGGAGGAGATGCAGGAGCAGATGGCCGGTGCCCAGAAGGTGGCGTGGGCCGACAACGCGATCAAGCTGGCGGTGGAGATGACGACCGCCGCGATCTCCTCGATGGACCTGACCGGCTCGGCCGACGAGCAGGCCCAGCAGGTCCGGAACGCGATGGGCGTGATCTTTCCCGAAGCGGTGACTCTCGTCCGCGAGGCTCGCGAGGGACTTCAGTAGCTGTGGGGTTGCCCGCGGCCTCGACGGCCGGCACCGCACTGGTCACGGGCGCCTCGTCGGGCATCGGCGTCGCGATCGCTCGGGAGCTGGCGGCCAAGGGCCACGCGTTGATCCTGGTCGCCCGCCGCGAAGAGCGGCTGCGGAGCCTCGCCACCGAGCTCGCCGACCAACACGGCGTCTCGACCGAGGTGATCACCTGCGACCTCTCCGACTCGGCCGAGCGCGACCGGCTGGTGGAGCAGGTCAACAAGGGCGGGCGCGTGGTCGAGGTGCTCGTCAACAACGCCGGCTTCGGCTCGCGGGGGCGGTTCGCCTCGAACGACCCCGACCGCATGGTCGGCATGGTCCGGCTGAACGTCGAGGCGGTCGTTGAGCTGACCTCCCGCTTCCTGGGCGGGATGGTCGAGCGCGGCCGCGGATCCATCATCAACATCTCCTCGACATCCGCCTTTCAGCCTCTTCCGGGCGCCGCCGTCTACGCGGCCAGCAAGTCGTTCGTCCTCTCGTTCAGCGAGGCGATACGCACCGAGTTGCGTGGCACGGGGGTCGGGGTCACGGCCGTCTGCCCGGGCCCGGTGAAGACTGAGTTCACCGATGCGGCCGGCATGTCGGGGATCGAGGACTCGACGCCCGATGCGATCTGGATGACCGCCGAGGAGATCGGGGTGGCCGCCGTCGATGGCGCGGTAGCCGACAAGCGCGTCGTCGTGCCCGGCGTGTTGAACCGGGCCGGATCTCTGCTGGGCCAGCACACTCCGCGCGGCATCGGTCTGCCGATCTTCGCCCGGATCTGGGGCTCAGGCTCGACGAGGGGCCCCTCCGAGTCCTGATGCCGAGGCTGGAGGTCCGCGGCGCCGAGCTGGAGTGGAGCGAGCGCGGCGAGGAAGGGCGCCCGACGGCGCTGCTGGTCCACGAGACCGCGGTGGATCGCAGGGCCTGGGACCCCGTCTCGCAGGCGCTTGGCGCGCACGGGGCACGGGCGATCTCCTATGACCGCCGCGGATGGGGCGGCTCCGGGGCGCCGCCCGGCTACGCCCGCACCACGGTGGAGGAGCAGAGCGAGGATGCCGCCGCCCTGCTCGAGGGCCTCCAGGGCGGCGTCCCAGGCGTCCCGGGCGGTGCGGTCCTCGCCGGCGCGGGGCTCGGGGCGATCGTCGCGCTCGACCTCGCGGCCCGCCGCCCCGACCTGGTCGCGGGGACCGTGCTGGTCGAGCCCCCGCTTCTGAGCCTGCTGCCCGAGGCGACGGAGCAGCTCGCGGCCGATCTGAGGACGCTCGAGGCGGCGGCCGGCGAGGGGCGCGAGTCGCTGGTCGGGCTCTACCTCTCGGGCGGCCTGGGCGCACTCGGGGCGGGGGCCGGGCGCCTGCCGGACGCGCTTACGGCCCCTGCGCGGGAGCGCCCGGAGAGCTTGATCGCCGAGATCGGAGCGGTCCCCGCGTGGAGGATGTCGGTCCCCCGCCTCGCCGAGGCCAGCCGTCCGGCCGCGATCCTGACCTCGGCCGCGACCCCGCCGCTCCTGCTCGCCGCTGCGAGAGCGCTCGCGGACCGGCTTGCGAACGCGGAGCACCGCGGGCTGAACGCCGACGGACCGCCGCACCTCGCGGCGCCCGCCGAGGTGGCCGAGGCCGTGCGCGAGCTCGGCGAGTTGGGCGAGCTCGGCTAGCTTGCCGAGACCTCGATCACGCCCCCGCGCCGGGCGATCACGGCTCCTCCCTCGATCGCCACGGCGAGGATCGCGGTGGGGATCGCGGCGAGCACGGTGACCATCGCGTCGATGGCGAACGCGGCCCGGCCGCGGCCTCCCGAGGGACGGAGCCTTCCGGAGAGCGCCTCGGGGGCGAAGTCGCGGTGGAAGGTGAGGAGGTTCAGGAGCGTCTGCCACATCAGCGCCATCCCGGGCGCGGGCAGGTGGCGGATCGAGCGCACCTGGAGGCCCTGCTTCTCCAGCAGGAGCTCGGCCGATCGCGGGGTGGGCTTCAGGTCTGTGTCACCGGGGCGCAGCGCCGCCCAGTTCTCGGCGCCGAGCCAGGCCTGCACGCTGGCGGCGTTGGGCGCGCGGATCGCCACGGGTGTGGCGGCCTCCCCGCCGGATCCGTTGGAGTGGGTGCCGCGTCGCAGCGCGAGCAGCTCCGCGAGAGCGGCCTCTGCGTCGGGCACCGAGTCACGGCCCACGACCAAGCCGCAGTTCTCGCACCGGTCCACGACCTGGTCCTCGCGCGGGCCCCAGCCCTGGGTCTCGACCCAGACGAAGAGCGGTTCGCCGCATGCCGGGCAGCGGGCGCCGCCCGGGGTCGCCCCCTGCTCGAGGCTCACGGTCCGCCTCCCTTCCGTGGTCCGGCCTAGGGGCACGAGGACACCGGGTCAGGCGGTTGCGCTCGCGGGAACCGGCGCGTCCGAGTCCTGCACATCCCAGGAAACGTCGAAGGCGTCGAGGGACCCGAGGAAGTCGCCGGGCTCGAAAGCCTGCGAGGGCGCGAGTGCGCCGCTGCCGGGGACCCCCCCGCGGGCGGCGACGATGGCTCCGTGGACGATCGCGGCGGCCGTCAGGCCGTAGACGTCGGAGCCGCGGATGACCCCGCGGCGCGCGTCATCACCACGGATCACGTCGCAGACGATCGTGAAGCGCGCGGCCACCCGGTCCTCGATGGATGGTCCCTCCGGCAGGCGGTCGATCAGGCGGCCCACGACCTTGCGCAAGGGGGTGCGCATCGCCAGGCCCGTCGGTCTTGTGATCAGCGGGAGAACCGGGGCCAGCGCGGATGGGGCCAGGGTGGAGGCGGTGATCATCGTCCGCACCTTCCGCGTCGCCACGTGGCGGGGAACGGTGATCTGCTCTCCGGCCGGGTAGCGGATCATCCGCTGGCGGCCGATCGGCTGGGGGAACTCGAAGCTGCCGCGGCCGATGCTCTGGTCGGCCGGCATCCACCTGAGCTTGCGCCACTCGACGTCGCCTCCGGTGAGCATCTCGAGCCCCGAGAGCTGTGTGCCGCGGGTCATCCCCCACCCGGCGACGTTGTAGGCGAGGACCACCTCGTCGACCTCTCCCATGCCCTGAGCGGTCAACGCGGCGATCATGTCGCCGGGAACGTAGTCGAAGCCCATCGCCGGGATGACGCTGGTGCCGGCGGCTTCGGCGCGGGGCCCATAGTCGTCGAAGGCGGTCCGCATCCAGGTCTGCTCGCCCGTCGTGTCGAGGTAGTGCGTGGCTGTGTCGACCGCCGCGGCCAGCACCGGCTCTCCGTGGAGCGTGAAGGGCCCGGCGCAGGCGATCACGGCGGCGCAATCGCCCAACAGGTCCCTCAGGCCGTCGGGGTCGTCCAGGGCGACGGCGCGGGTCGCGACCCCGCCGCTGAGATCCTCGGCGAGCGCCTCCAGCTTCTCGGCGCTTCTGCCCGCGAGCACGAAGTCGGCGCCCGAGGCCGCGAGCTCGGCGGCGATCAGCTTGCCCGTGTAGCCGGTCGCGCCGTAAACGGCGATCGGTCCGCGCTGCCGTGAGATCAGAGACATCGAAGGTAGGCTAGCCACCATGAAGCTCCGCGAGATGCCGTCATGAAGCTCCGCGAGATCATGACCGCGGGGGTCGTCACCGCAGGCGAAGAGGACGAGATCCGCCATGTAGCGAGCCTGATGCGCGACCGCAAGGTCGGCTCCGTCGTCATCGTCGACCCCGAGGGCTCACCCGCGGCGATGATCACCGACCGCGACGTCGCCGTCCGAGTCGCGGCGGGAGACCTCGACCTCGGCCAACCCGCCGGGGCCCACGCCTCACGACCCCTGATCAGCGGCGAGCCCGAGATGGAGCTCCAGGAGGCGGCCGCCCTGATGGTCCAGCACCGCGTGCGCCGCCTGCCGGTCCTCGCCGGCGATGGCGAGCTCGCCGGGATCGTCACGCTCGACGACATCGCCGTCCGCACCGGCAACCTGGAGGTCGCCCAGCAGATGACCGCCGAGGTGATCGCGGGCGCCCTGCCCGACTTCTACTTCCACGAGCGGGGCTAGGACCCGGTCCCGGGCTCGCTCGGCGGGGGCGCGTAGGACTTCCGCCGGAAGAGATCGTCGACCAGCGACGCGACCCTGTCGAGGAACAGGATCCCGTCGAGGTGATCGATCTCGTGGAGCAGGCAGCGGGCCTCGAAGCCGCGGGACGCGACGCGGCCGCCGGAGTGCTCGATCTCGACCGACTCCGCCCGCCGCACGTTCGCCGTGAGATCGGGGATCGACAGGCAGCCCTCGCGGGCGACCCCGCCCTCCGCGGACTCCTCGGCCACGCGGGGGTTGGCGAGGACCATCAGGCCGTTCGGGTCCTCGGCCTTCGGGTGCCCCGTCAGGTCGACCGCGATCATCCGCACGGGCTCGCCGATCTGCGGCGCCGCGATGCCGACGCAGCCCGGGAACGAGCGCATCGTGTCCACCAGGTCGGCCCCCACTCTCTCGATCTCGTCCGGCTGGGCGGGGGCCGCAACCTGCTTCAAGGCGCGGTCGGGATAGAGGAGGACGTCGCGGACGGCCACCGGGCCACCTACAGGGCGCCGGCGTCGAGCTGGCGCAGGCTGACCTCGAGCCCCTCTTCGCGCCCCAGGCTCTCCAGTGCGGACTCCAGGTCGGCGGCGTCCCCGTCGCCGAGCGCGATCTCCATCAGCATCACGTAGACCGGCCGCTCCGCTCCACCGCCGAGCCTCGTCTCCAGGCCCGTGATCGAGATTCCGCGCTCGGCCAGGAGTGAGGAGACGGAGGCGACGATGCCGGGGTGGTCGCCTCCGTACACGCTCAGGACGTGGCTGGCCGGGGGCCCGCCTCCGACCTGCTGGACCGGGCTGACGGCGACGGCCTCGAGTTCCAGCTCCGTGCGCACCCGGTCGAGCCGCGCCTCGAGCTCGCTGCGGGGGACCTCGTCGGGCACGGCGACGATCAGCATCACCGCGAAGTGGCCACGCAGGATCGCCATCTGCGAGTCCTCGACGTTGCCCTGGAGGTCGAGGAGCTCGGCGGTGATCGCCGCGACGATCCCGGGGCGGTCCCTGCCGATCGCGCTCAGTGCGTAGAGGTCACTCATGACGCCTAAGATACGCGCCGCCTTGACCCTTCCCGATCGAGCCGAGATCCTCGAGCGCGAGCGCCGCTTCTCCCGCCCCGCGGGGATCGCCGCCATCGCCGGCGCGATCCTGACCGTCGCGGGGCTCTTCATCAGGGGATCCGCACTGAACGGCGACTCCACCTCCGAGCTGCTGCTCGACGCCGCCACGGGGGACGCGGACGGCCAGCTGATGCTGGGCGCGGTCGCCTCAGGGCTCGGCCTGATCCTGCTCGCGATCCCGCTGACCTTCCTGTTCGTGGCGACCCGGGACCGCAGCGAGCGCGTGCGAGGCGCGTTCATCTACCTGGCGGGCATCGGCGCCGTCATGCTCGCGATCGGGGGCGTCGTGAACAACACCGCCTACCTGAACGCCGCCGACGACTTCGCAGCCGCCGAGGAGCAGCGCCCCGCGCAGCAGACCGAGACTGCCGAGGGCGCCGGTGCCGCCGACGCCGCCGCGGACAAGAAGGACGCCGCGCCGGCAGAGCTTGGTGGCGCCGAGCCCGGCCAGGACTCACAGCCCCAGGGCGAGACGACCCTGGAGGCGACGACCACCGACGAGGCGGACGCCGAGTCGGCCGCCACGACCGCCGAGAGCGCGGCGACCACGACCGAAGGTGGCTCCTCCGGAGACGAGGAGGAAGAGGACGCCGACGATCGCGCCCGCGACGCGATCCGCGACGCGTCGGGCTTCGCGACCAGCGCGGGCCTGAGCCTCGCCGGCACCCTCGCCTTCTTCTACACCTCCCTCTGGGCGATGCGGACCGGCCTGCTGACCCGCTTCTGGGGCTCGCTGGGGATGGCGTGCGCCGTCGTCTTCGTGCTGATCGTCCCCTCCTCGCCGCCGATCATGATCTTCCAGGAGGTCTGGTTCATGGCCCTGGGCTTCATGCTGCTCGGCGTCTGGGTCGGAGGCCGCCCGCCCGCATGGGAGACCGGCACGGCGGTTCCCTGGCTGAAGCCCGGCGAGGAGCCGCCCGGCGATGAAGGTGATCCCGACCTGATCGAAGGCGAAGGGCGCGAGGTCACCGGCGAGGCGGCGGACGACCCCACCGATCCGCGCGGCCCCGAGGACGATCCGGGGAGCGACGCCCCACCGCGCAAGCGCAAGCGCCGCCAGTAGGCGCGGGCGCCGATCAGCGGATAGGGTCCGCCGCGGCGCCACCCGGCGGCCAGAACGAAATCGATCTGGGGGCAGGGCCCCGGAAGGGAGAAGCATGCAAGTCAGAGACCGCCGCGCGCGGGTTCTCGTCCTGTCGCTGGCACTCGTCGCAGCCACCGCGCTCGTCGCGGGATGCGGAGGGGACGATGACGACGATTCTTCAGAGCCCTCCTCGGTCGCCATCGAGGCGACCGGCAGCAAGGGCGCTACCGAGCTGACGGCTCCGGCCGAGGCCGAGGCCGGCCCCGCCGAGATCACGCTCACCAACTCGACCGACAGCGACCAGGACGGCCAGCTCGTCTTCGTCGCCGAGGGCGAGGATCACCCCGACGAGGAGGTCATCGCCGAGCTCGGCAAGGCGATCAAGGGCCAGCCCGTCGCCGACTGGTTCCAGGCAATGGGCGGTCCCCCGACCACGGCCAAGGGCGAGACCAGCACCGTCACCCAGGAGCTGGAGGCCGGGTCGTACTACGTCATCCCTTCCGGAGACGAGCCCCCCGAGCCCCCGCTGACGAAGATGACGGTCACGGGCGAGAGCGACGCCGAGCTGCCCGACGCCGACGGCACCGTCAGCGCGGTGGAGTACAGCTTCACCGGCGAGGGCCTGAAGGCCGGCGATCAGAAGCTGCTGCTCGAGAACAAGGGCGGCACCTGGCACCACTTCCTGGCCTCGAAGCTGAAGCCGGACGCGACGATCGAGGACGCGAAGGCGTTCCTGGAGAGCGAGGGCGAGGGCGGAGGTCCGCCCCCGTTCGCCGGCGAGGAGAATGGGGTCGAGAGCACCGTGCTCGACGGCGGCAAGTCCCAGCTCGTGGACGTGACGCTGGAGCCCGGCAAGTACGCGTTCTTCTGCTTCATCGCCGACAAGCAGGAGGGCGGCCCGCCACACGTGGTCAAGGGCATGGTCTCCGAGGTGGAGGTCACCGAGTAGCTCCGATGAGCCCGCCGCCGTCTACCGAGAGGTAGGCGGCGGCGCGGCCATCAGCTCGACCCGGTGGCCACCGGGGCCGATCGCGAAGGCGCGGTCGGCGCCCCAGAGCCGCCGGGCGTCCTGGACCTCGAACCCGGCCCCGCGCAGGCGCTCCACCGCCTCGGCGTGACCGGGCACGACGACGGCCGCGTGACCGAGAACCGGCGCCGTGTGGCCCTCGGTCAGGATCAGGTGGACCTGCGTCCCCTCGCGCTCGAGCCAGCGCACCGAGCCGCCGAGGGGCTCCGGTGATTCGACCTCCCCGAAACCGATCAGCGACCAGAACTCGACCGCTCGATCGGCCTCGTCGGGCGGGACCTCGATCGAGACGTGTTGGAGCATGCGCATGATCGTACGCCGCGATTCGTGCCCAGGGCCCCCGATGTCAGTGGAGATATCAGTGGCGCGAGCCTTGACTCGCAGTCGGCCCTGGGTGAGGGTGGGCGAGATGCAGCGAGAGGACACAACCAGGGTCAGGGGTGCGGGCATCGCGGTGGCGGCCGCGCTGGCGCTCCTCCTGCCGGCCTCGGCGGGCGCCGCGACGCTCACCGTTACCAGCAACCTCGACGAGAACGCCGCGGCCACCGACAACGGCACGTGCACGCTCCGCGAGGCGATCTCGGCAGCGAACACGAACGCCACGGTGGATACGTGCGCGCACGACGGCGGCGCCGGCCTCGACACGATCAACCTCCCCTCCGGCTCGCACACGCTCACCGTCGAGGGGTTCGACGACAACGACAACGGCACCGGAGACCTCGACTTCAACCTGACCGCCGGCTCCCTGACGATCGACGGACCGGATTCGGGTCCCCCCGCGATTATCGACTCCGGGTTGACCACGAACCCCGAGCGGATTCTCCACAGCACCGCCGACTCGGTCAACACGATCACGCTGAGCGATCTGGTCGTCCGGGGAGGCGATGCTCGGACGGATGGGTCCGGCGGTGGGCTTTCCGCCGCGACGGACAATGCGGTCGTGATCGTCGACAGCCAGATTTCCGGAAACCAGGCCCAGAACGGGGCCGGGGTCGCCGGGGGCACCAACCTCGCCACGGTGACGGTGACGGACTCGGTGATTACCGGCAACCACGCAAGGAGCGCGGGGCCTTCGAGCGGAGGTGGGCTGTCGACGAACGGCACGACGACGATCTCCGGCAGCCTGATTCAGGGCAACAGCGCCACCACGACCGGCACACCGGGTAATGGGACCGCGGCCGGCGGAGGGATCGACGTCGGCTTCGGGACCAACGAGTTCCTGACCGTCACCGACAGCACGATCGCCGGGAACTCCGCCAGCGCGACCAGCGCAGCGCCCGGCCCCGATGCTTCGGGAGGCGGGGTCAACTCGGCCTCCGTCGTGAAGATCACGAACAGCACCTTCTCGGGCAACACGGCCACCAGCCCCGACGTCGCCCGCGGCGGCGGGCTCTTCATCGGCGGCGGCGGGATCCATACGGTCGCCCACAGCACCTTCGCGGGGAACGATGCGGCCGCCGGCACCGCGACGGTGGGTGACGCCTTCGGGAACCTCGGCGGATCCGGCAGCCCCCTCCCCGCGATTCGCGGCACGATCTTCTCGGGGCCGAATCCCTCGACCATCTGCGGGCAGACCAATGGCGCGGTGACCCTCGACGATCAGGGCGGCAACGTCGACGATGGCACCAGCTGCGACCTCGGCAACGTGGCCCAGGGGAGCGTCGAGTCCGTCGGCTCGCCAGGCCTGGGAGCGCTGGGGCCGGCCGGAGCCAAGGACCTGGTCCTGAACACCGCGGGCCCTCCCGGCTCGCGGCTGCAGCTGCCGGTGATGCAGCCCCTCCCGACGAGCCCCGCGGTCGATCGCGTCACCGCCGCGCTCTGCGACGACGCCGCCGGAGTCGCCCTGACCACCGACGAGCGTGGCTTCCCGCGCCCCTTCGACACCGACGAGAACGGGGACGCGCGCTGCGAATCTGGGGCGGTCGAGCTCTACAGGTGCTTGGGCATGAACGCGACGATCGTCGGCACGCCCGGCAACGACGACGTGCTCCAGGGGACGAACGGGCCTGACGTCATCCACGGCGGCGCCGGCAACGACGGCGCCCTCCTCGGATTCGACGGCGACGACCGGATCTGCGGCGGCGAGGGCAACGACGGCATCGCTCCCCGGCAAGGGGACGATAAAGCTGAGGGAGGTCCGGGCACAGACCGCGTCTTCCTCACTTTCGCGCCGGACCCCGTGACGGTGAACCTCAGCACCGGCCAGGCCCAGGGCCACGGCACGGACACCCTGACGACGATCGAAGACGCGTTCGGCTCGGACAACGACGACACCCTGATCGGCGACGGCGGCGACAACACCTTCGGCGGCGGCAGCGGGGACGACACGTACCGCGGCGGCACCGGCGCCGGCCCGGATGGTGACGACACCTTCATTGACAGCGATTTCGGGGCGAACGGCAACACCGTCGACTACTCCAACCGCACCGACCCGGTTACGGTCAGCGTGGCCAACCAGTTTCTCGGGGGGCGCGGAGGCGCCACCGGCGGGACCGAGGGCGACTCCATCACCGGCGTCCTCGACATCGTCGGCGGACAGGCCGGGGATGTGCTCACCGGGAGCAACTTCGATGCCAACCGGATCACGGGTGGAACCGGCAACGACACGATCGCCGCATTGGGCGGCGCCGACTTCATCTTCGTCCGCGACGGCGGGCCGGACACGGTGGACTGCGGCACGGACAGCGACATCGACACGGTCGAGGCCGATGTCCAGGGCGTCGACACGCTCACCAACTGCCTCGGTCCCGACGTGCTCGACTTTCTCCCTCCCCCGGCGACAACGCCCCCGGCTGCAGCTACCGGCTCGACGATCAACCCTCCCGTGACGCAGCCAACCCCGCCCGCGAAGAAATGCAAGAAGGGTCAGAAGCGCAAGGTGGTCAAGGGCAAGGTCAAGTGCGTCAAGAAGAAGCGCTGAAGCGCTTCTGAACGTCCTCGACGACGTCGGGGTCGCGCAGCGTCGTCACGTCTCCCAGGTCGTCCTCGCCGGTGCCGATCGAGCGCAGGATGCGGCGCATGATCTTGCCTGAGCGCGTCTTCGGCAGGTCGTCGCAGACCACGATCTGCTTCGGGCGGGCGAGCTTGCCGATCTTGTCGGCTACATAGGCGCGCAGCTCTTCCTCCATGTCGCCGTCACCCTCCTCGGGGCCGGCACCTTCAGGGACCACGAAGGCGACGATCGCCTGGCCCGTCATCTCGTCGGGCACGCCGACGACGGCCGCCTCGGCCACCTTGGGGTTCGAGACCAGCGTCGACTCGACCTCCATCGTCGAGAGCCTGTGGCCCGACACGTTGATCACGTCGTCGATCCGCCCGACGATCCAAAAGCAGCCGTCCTCGTCGATGCGGGCGGCGTCGCCGACCAGGTAGGTGTCGCGGCCGAAGCGTTCCCAGTAGGTCTCGATGAAGCGCTCGTCCTCCTTGTAGAGGGTGCGCGCCATGCCGGGCCACGGGCGCGTCAGGACCAGGATCCCTGCCCCCTCGTCGACCTCCTCGCCGGCCTCGGTGTAGATCTTGGCCTCGATGCCCGGGAAGGGGACCGTGGCGGAGCCCGGCTTCGTCGTGGTCAGGCCCGGCAGCGGCGCGATCATGATCCCGCCCGTCTCGGTCTGCCACCAGGTGTCGACGATCGGGCAGCGCTCGCCGCCGATCACCTCGTGGTACCAGAGCCATGCGCGTGGGTTGATCGGCTCCCCGACCGTTCCCAGCAGGCGCAGCGAGCTGAGGTCGTGGCCGTCGGGGTGCTGGCGCCCCCACTTCATGCAGGCGCGGATCGCCGTCGGCGCCGTGTAGAAGATCGAGACCTTGTAGCGCTCGACGATCTCCCACCAGCGGTCCTCGGCCGGGTAGTTCGGGGCCCCCTCGTACATCACGGACGTCGCGCCGTTCGCCATCGGCCCGTAGACGATGTAGGAGTGACCGGTGACCCAGCCGACGTCGGCGCCGCACCAGTACACGTCGTCGTCCTTGAGGTCGAAGACCAGCTCGTGGGTGGCCGAGGTCTGGGTCAGATAGCCGGCCGTCGTGTGCAGGATCCCCTTGGGCTTGCCGGTCGATCCTGACGTGTAGAGGATGAAGAGCGGGTCCTCGGCGCTCATCGGCTCGGGCTCGCAGACGGGGTCGGCCTCGGAGACGGCGTCGTGCCAGAAGACGTCGCGGCCCTCGGTCATGGGCGGGTCGGTGTCGGCGCGGTTGACCACCACGACGTGCTCCATGGAGGGCAGGTCCTCCAACATGGGGTCTATTGACGCCTTCATCGGGGTCGGCTCGCCGCGCCGCATGGTCGCGTCGGCGGTCACGAGCGCCTTGGCGTCCGAGAACTCCATGCGCTCCTTGACCGAGTTGGCCGAGAAGCCGCCGAAGACGACATTGTGGACCGCGCCGATCCGCGCGCAGGCCAGCATCGCGGCGGGAGTCTCGGGGATCATCGGCAGGTAGATGCCGACGACGTCCCCCTTGCCGACGCCGAGGCCCTTGAGCACGTTGGCGAAGCGCTGGGTGGAGTCGAGCAGCTCCGCGTAGGTGACGTCCTTGCGGACGCCGTCCTCGCCCTCCCAGTGGAAGGCGACGCGATCGCCTTTGCCCGCCTCGACGTGGCGGTCGAGGCAGTTGGCCGACGCGTTCAGCTTGCCTTCGGCAAACCACTTCGCGTGCGGGGGGTCCGACCAGTCCAAGACGGTCTCGTAGGGCTCGATCCACTCGAGCTTGTCCGCCCACGACGCCCACCAGCGCTCGGGGTCGGCGTTCGCCTCGTCGTAGATCTTTGGGTCGTTCGCGTTCGCCCGTGCCGCGAATTCCTTTGGCGGAGGGAAGGTCCGCTCGGTCTTCATGAGGACGTCCATCTCGGGTGCGTTGCCGTCGCCGCGTTCGGTCGCCATGGCTCTCCTCTCGCCGGCTAGAAGATCGAGTGGAGGCGGAAGCGCCGGCCCCGGCGCTTCGGCGACGGCCCGGTCGTGCCCTCCATGCGATCGGCCGCCCGGCCGGCGGCCAGGCCACTTGAGAGCAGGAGCGCGCCGATGGCGGCCATGATCAGCGCGGGAAAGCCCGTGGAGGGCAGGCTCGTAGAGGTGCCGGCCGCATCCGGCGCCGCGACCGCGGCCGCCTCGCTCGGCCCTGAGGCCGCGGTGTCGGCGCCCCCGCCACCGCCTCCGGTCCCGCCGCCCCCTCCGCCGCCGTCGCTCGACGCGGCGCGCACGTTGACGGTGCCCGACTGGCTCTGCCCGTGGACAGTGCAGAAGTAGCTGAACGTCCCGGGCGAGTTGAAGGTCTGGGAGCGGCTCTGGCCGGCGCTGAAGATGCCGGTGTCGAAGCTCCCGTCGTCCGCGGTCGCCGAGTGCTGGGTGGCTCCGTCGTTCTTCCAGGTGACCGTGTCGCCGACGAAGACCGAGATCGAGGCTGGCGCGAAGAAGTTGTCGCCCATGGAAACGGTGGCGGAGGCGGCAGTGGTCGCGGTTGGGGTTGGGGTTGCGGTTGCGCCGCGGTTGACGGCTTCGCCATCAGATACATCTTCCGCCACGTCCTCGGCTTCGCCTGCGGGCGTATCGGGTTGCGACGCCGGCGCGGGGGATGCTGAGCCTCCGCCCGGTGCTTTCGGCGAGTCGTCTTTCCCCCCGCTGGTCGGGTCCGGAGAAGTGGCTGCGGGTGGGGCGGGTGCCGGGGTAGGGGCCGGAGGCGGCGGCACCGGCTCCTCGGCGGTGGGCTGCACGGCTCCCTCCTCCTGCGCGGACGAGAGCGCGGGGGCGCCGATCGTCAGCGCCAGTAGCAGCGTCGCTGCGCCCAGAGCTCTTCGCCCCTTCCCCTCTGCTCTCACGCGTCGATCGTACTGTGCTCAGCCGAGCGCGCTGACACCGGGGGGAGCATCGGTGCGCTCGGGCTCCTGCTCGGTGGCGACGCGCTTTCGATGGGTGCGGATCTCGCTCATGATCCGCTCGAGCCGCGGCTCGCGCGAGGAGTCCACGTGCGTCATCGCCGCGGCGATCGCCGGGTGGACGTCGGCGATCCGCTCGTGCATCGCCTGCGCGACCGCGCGGTAGGTGGGGTGCCCCTCGCGGCCCGAGCGCAGCTCGATCAGGTGCATCGCCTCCCTGGCATTCAGGTCGAGCACGTAGCGGATGCGGTAGCCCAGGCAAAGGGCATAGGGCGCAGCCGCCGGCAGGCCCGCCGACTCGAGGCGCTCGAACTCGCCGCGCGAGACCTCGAGCGCGCGCTCGTAGTCGCCGCCCACCCCGGCGTCGCGTACCTCTTCGGGCACCCCCGCCCCGAGATCCGGGGTGAGGCGCTGCCACTGGCAGGTCAGCATCCGGTGGCGCTGCAGGTCGCGGAAGCCGCCGTAGTCGGAGACGATCTCGAAGCGGTAGCGGACGGCTTCCCAACCGCGCCCAGGCCGGTGGCGGCGGTTCGCCCGCTCCCCCGCGAGCTTGGCGATCACGTCGGCGCGCTCGTCGGGAGGCAGGTCGCGCACCCGGTCGCGGATGCGCCGCTCGGAATGGGGCGAGGACTCGAAGAGCGACGATGCCAGCAGCTCCTCCTCGCCCCCCGAGACCTCGAGCAGCTCGACCGAGGGCGTGTCGCCCTCGGCGTCGCGCTCGCCCAGGCCGAGGCGCTCGACCCAGCGCTCGGAAGCGTCGCGCCGGCGCTCCAGGTAGGTGACCCATTCGCCCCCGCGGTCGGGGCGGTCCACCCGCGAGACGAAGCTCGGCATCACCTGCTTCAGCTCTTCCAGGATCATCGTCGCGAACGCGCGGGCCTCGGGCAGGGGCGAGGCCATCATCCGCAGCAGCATCTGCTCGTAGGCCTGGCCCGAGGCGAAGATCCCGACGTGGCTCAGCGTCGACGCGGGCAGGAGCCCGCGCAGCAAATCGAGCGCCTTGGCCCGGATCGAGCTCTCCCAGGCTCGCTCGGGCTCGTCATCACCGCGCGGCCACCGGGAGGCAGCCCACTCCGTGACCCGCACCAGGGAGTCCGAGTAGATCGTGAACAGCTCGTCCATCGCGGCGGCATACTCGGGGCCGAGCTCGTCGTCGCGGTAGAAGCGGTAGCCGCCGCCGGCGCTCTCGGGCAGCGGGTTGTCGTAGGGGATGTAGCGCGTCGACTGCTCGAGGTAGGCAGCAAGGCGCCCGCGCTGGAGCACCTTGGTGAGGACGTTCGAGACCCATTCGCAGGCGATGTGGGCCCCGCCGACCTGGGCGATCGAGTCGTCGCCGTAGCCGAGGAACACGCGCTCGTACAGCCCCGCGGCCCGCTCGCCCTCGTCGCCGTCGAACGGCCGCTCAGCTGCGGGCGGGACGTCCGTCGCGAACTCCTCCAGATAGAGCCGGCGCAGGCTCCCCGGATAGCGGGAGTAGCGGGCGAACAGGGCGCCCTTGACGGTCTCGGGCATGTTGACCAGGGCGAAGACGGGACGGTCGAGGTTGGTGAAGCGCGTCTCGAGGAGCTGGATCTCCTCTGCAGTGAAGGGCTCGACCGGGTAGCGCACGGGCGAGCATCGTAGTGGCCGCGCGGGATGGCGAAGGTACGCGTGGTGAGCCTCATCGCTCAGAGGGAGGCTCGGTCTGCACAGCGAAGCCGGTACGGTCCATCGCGCCCCAATCCTTGCTCCCCCGCATGAACTTGACGAGTCCGCGCAGGCGCCAGAAGACGGTGAGCTGGCGGTAGCCGAGGCTTTCGAGCACCGCCCACGGCAAGAGCACCAGCCGATCGCGCACCTGCCGGTAACGAGGAAAGCTCAGGTCGTCGAGCACGAGTGTGAAGCACGTGAGGAGTACTCCAAAGCCATAGGCGACGAGGAAGAAGAGCAGGGCAAAGGAGCCGTCGACGGCTCCTACCGCGAGCGATACAGCCAGCCCGACCAGGCCGATTACCTCGACGACGGGCGCGAACAGCTCAATGAGGACGAAGTAGGGAAAGGCGACGAGGCCCAGTGACCCATAACTCGGACGCAGCATGACCTGACGGTGGCGCCACAGGGTGTCCGCTAGACCTCGATGCCAGCGATCGCGCTGGAGGCCGAGCGCCCGTAGGGTCTCGGGCACCTCCGTCCATGCGACTGGGTCCGGGATGAACTCGACCCGATGGGAAGTGCCCTGCTCGACCCCCCTACGTCTCAGCCGCACGACGAGCTCCATGTCTTCCCCGACGGTGTCGTGCAGATATCCCCCTGTCGCAATCACGGCGTCCCGGCGAAAGAGGCCGAAGGCCCCGGAGATGATCAGGTTGCCCCCCATGCGGTTCCAACCCAGGCGACCGAAGAGAAACGCCCGCAGGTACTCAACGGCCTGAATGCCCGGGAGGGCATGACGAGGGGCACGCACCTCGCTCACCCTGCCGCCCTTCACCCTTGATCCGTTGACGACGCGAATGGTCCCGCCGACCGCCACGACGTCATCGCCGTCCAGGAAGGGTCGCGCCATGCGCAGTAGCGCATCGGACTCGATCAAGGTGTCGGCATCGATCGCGCAGACCAGACGTCCACTCGCCACGTTCAATCCGGTGTTCAGCGCATCTGCCTTGCCACCGTTGGCTTTGTCGACAACGACCAGATTCGGCTTGATGGCGGACCGGTAGAGGCCGTAGACCTCCGCGTGCTCGAGACGCCTGCGATAGATGGGATGGATTGGAACCAGGTCGAAGACGCGCTGGAGCACAGCCAGGGTGTCGTCGCTCGAGCCATCGTTGACGAGCACGACCTCGAGATTCGGATATTGCAGCGTCAACAGCGCGCGCACGCTTTCTGCCACGGTCGCGCCCTCGTTGTAGGCGGGGGCGATCATGCTCAGAGTGGGCGCCACCCCGGAACCGACCACCCGCCACCGGCTTTCCTGGCGCGTCCGCAGCAGATGGCGATGCATCTCGAGCGACGCACACGCCAGCAGCACGAGGTAAAAGCCGTTGACGCCGAGGAAGTAGAAGAGAATCACCCAGTCGAGATCGCGCAGCAGCGACGTGACGCCAACAAGCGTGCTCATGCCGGTACGGTCTTTCGCGCCGCCTGGCTGCGCGCGCGCCGGCGCATCCCGTCGGGTTGGCGGCCGTCGGGGAGATCGAGTACCTGTTGTGCCATGTCCCGCGCGAAGCGGTCAGAATCCGCCAGCGCCCTCTTGAGTAGGAGCGTTCCCGGTGCGCCAAGCCCTCTGAGGGCGAGACCTGCCGCCAGCCGGACATCCCAGGCGGAGTCCCTGAGGCACTCGGCGAGGGCGCCGGCCGCCGGCCAGTGGCCGAGCTTTCCGAGGCCTTTTGCGGCTGCGGCGCGCACCTCGGAATCGGGATCTCGGAGAAGGTCAGCTAGCGCTTCCGTCGCCTTGGTGCCTCCGATCGAGCCGGCAAGCGCCGCCGCGAGCGCGCGTGTCCGAGCGTCGGGCGAACGGCAGTACTCGAGCGCGGCAGGCAGAAAGCGGGCGTCCGCGATGCCCGCGGCCACCTCGAGCGCCTCCGGCCGCCCGCCCCGTTCCAGGTAGAGCAGGAGCGGCTCCGCAGCGCTCCTGCCGACGCGCATGAGCGAGTCTTCGACGGTGAAGCGACACCGCATCTCAGGGTCCGAGAGCATCGTCAGGAGACGCTCAACCGAGCTGGGCGACGGATGGTCGCCCGTCCATTGGGCCGCCTGGGCGCGCACCTCGGGGTGAGGGTCGTCGAAGAGGCGAGGCACGATCGCAGAGCCGCCGCCCACCAGCGTGAACAGGCGCACGCCGCGCAATCGGGTCCCCCAGCGTCTGCTCGAGCACCAGCGTTCCGCCTTGTCCAGGAGCCCCAGGGTGTCGGCAACCGTCGCGAGGCGGCGCTTCTTCGCACCGTCAAGACTTGCGCCCAGATCGACCAGGACTCGGACCTGAGCGCTCGTAGGCAGCCTGGCGACCTCGGCCAGGTTGTCGCGGTCGGGCTCACGGCCCTCAAGCGCGGCGCGTATGACCAGCGCTGCGTGGGCGAGCGGGGCGCGCTGGCGCCAAGCGGCGAAGGCGAGCCATCCAGCATTGCCGAAAAGGATGATGAGCGCACCAACCAGCAAGCCCACCTCGATCATCACGACCCGCAGGAGCAGGTTTTCGTCCATCAGCGCCTTAAGGCTCTGCGGATCCGCTGCATCAGGACCGGAACGCTGAAAGGCTTTGCGACGTGATCGAAGGCGCCGAGCTCCAGAGCTTCCAGCACCTCGATCTCGCCGGAGCGGGCAGTCAGCATGATTACCCGGGTGTCGCCCAAGACGTCGTCTCGGACCATCTGCCGCAGCACGGATATCCCGTCGAGGCCCGGAAGGTCCACATCCAGCACGACGAGCGCGGTGGAGACGCTTGGAGGGGTGCCTGCCAAAGCGCCCACGGCCTCTTGACCGTCGTCGATCCAGTGAGTGCGATATCCGCGGGTTCGGAGCGAGTCGATCAGCACTTCGGCTAGCGCCGGGTCGTCCTCGACAACCACCACGTCGTAACGGTCAAGCGCGATGTCGCCTCTCGAACCGGCCGGCAGCACACTGTTTCGCCCAGCCGCCTTCGCGCTGTAGAGAGCATCATCAGCCGCTTGAAGGAGGCCGTGCAGATCCTCGCCATCACGTGGGTGCTCGGCCACTCCGGCGCTGAAGGTGACATGCGCGGAGGCGCCATCCCTGCCCTGAAACATCTCTTGTCGGAACCGCTCCAGCACCTCCGCGATCCGCTGCACGCCATCGTCGCGTGCCATTCCATACATGCCGACGACAAACTCCTCACCGCCCCATCGCCCAACCGCGTCCTCGCCACGGAACGTCTCGGCGAGAAGCTCGGCGAGCCGGCGCAGTGCGGCATCACCCGCCGCGTGCCCAAGCCGGTCGTTCACCTGCTTGAAGCCGTCGAGGTCGAGCAGCGCGAGGGAGACCGGCTGGCCGTAGCGCTGCGACATAGTCAGGAAGTTCTCGATCTCGACCGTTGCCTTGTGACGAGTCGAGACGCCCGTGAGAAAGTCTCGCTCCGCGAGGGCGCGGAGATGGCCGGCCCGCTCCAGCCGGTTGACGATTCTGGCCGTGAGCTCAGGCCCGGCGATGGGCTTGCTCACGTAGTCGTCGGCGCCGGCCTCGAAGATCTGATGCACGGAAGCGGCGTCGGTATGTCCGGTCAGGAACAGCACTGGGACCTGGCCGAACCGCTGATCGGTTCGTACCGCTCGGCACAGATCGATGCCGTTCAGTTCGGGCATGTCGAGATCGAGCACCAGCAGGTCGGGGTCGACCTCGCTCAGTGCCTCCCAGAAGAGCAGCGGATCGTTGAGAGTCGTGATCGCCAAGCCGCGAGGCTCGAGTAGGGCTTTCAGCACCTCCGAGATCGCGGGATCGTCGTCGACCGCAAGAACCTTGGCCGTTGCCCGATCACGGCTCTCAAGCGTCTCGCTCACAGCCTCCATCACCTGAGATGCCGGGCGGTCGCGCTGGACAAACCCCCGCCCACCTCGACGAGCTACCTCGACGCGGTCGACCAGCGCCTCACTGCCCGTCAACGCGACCACCGGGACGGCGGGCACGCTCCCGGCCAGGGATGCAATCAATGCCAGGCCGCCTTCATCGCCACCGTCCGCGAAGCTGACGTCTAGCACGGCTGCGTCGGGCGACTCCGTCGCGACGAGCTCGCGCGCGGTGGCGACACTCGCCGCGGAGCGAGGCCGCAGACCCTTTGCAACCGCTTCGAGCGTCAAGCGCTCGATCAGATCCGGATCAGGGCTCACGAGGAGCACCATCGGGCTCGTATCCAATTCGCCGGCGCTCGCTCCGGTCGTCTCAGAGGTGGCGGGCTCGCTCTCGATCTCCTCGCTGAGCGCGAGGACCAGCTCGGCGAGCCGGGGGGCCTCTGCGAGCGTCGGCGCCTGGAATGCTCGCTCGAGCTCGCGAGCGAGCTCGGACCCGCGCGGAAAGCCGAACATTCCCAGCGATCCGGTGAGCTTGTGGGCATCCCGCTCGGCCCTTCCGCGCAGCTCTTCGTCGAGACGCTCGTCCAGCACCGCGCTAACTGCCTCTTCGAGCGTCTCGATCCGGCTGACGGTCTGGTCTCGGCTCCTCTCCCAGGCGGCCTTGACGACTCCCGATATCTCGACGGTCATAGGCCGTGGCTGGACTGGTCCCGAGCCTCCGCGTCTTCGAGAATGTCCGTTACCTGGGTTGGAAGGGTCATCGGGTCGAAGGGCTTAGTCAAGACTCCCGTTACGCCGAGCTCTTCGAACTGGCGGAAGTCCGCGCCCTGGGTCTTTGCGGTCAGCAGGATCACCGGAATCTCTTGCGTCGCACGATCGGCTTGTAGGCGCGCGAAAGTTGTCGGCCCGTCCATGCCGGGCATCATCACGTCGAGGAGGATCAGATCGGGGCGCTCGGCGATCGCCTTTGCGAGTCCCTCGCTGCCCGAGCTCGCGCTGGACACCCGCCAGCCTGCGACGGTTTCAAAGCTGATCGTCGCGACCTCGCGGATGTCGTCCTCGTCATCAACCAACAGGATGTGCTTCTGGCTCATCTTTCCTCTCCGGAGTCCAGGTCAGGCGTCGTCGTCGCGGACGAGCACTGTGGGCCCGTCCGAGGCATCGGGATTGACGTACGCGAGATCTCGCTCAACGGGCACCGGCAGCGCGAATGAGAAGGTGCTGCCCTCGCCGGGTTTGCTTTCGACCCAGATCCGCCCGTCGTGGTTTTGGACGATGGTGCGGCAGATCGCGAGGCCGAGGCCGGTGCCGCCCTTCTCACGCGAGTCGGAGGCATCAACCTGCTGAAAGCGTCCAAAGATCGAGTCGAGCTTGTCGGCCGGAATGCCTCGACCATCGTCGGTGACCGAAAACACGACTTCGCCGCCGTGTTGCGCGCACGAAACCTCGACGACGCTTCCGGCGGGCGAGAACTTGACCGCGTTGGAGATCAGGTTGGTGAGGGTCTGATGGATGCGGTCCCGGTCGGCCGAGACAGCCACCGGCGCAGTCTCGGCGCGCAGGATAATCCCGGCGTTTGCTGCAAGCGACTCCAGGCTTTCGACGGCGGACTTGATCAGCTCGGCACCGTCGCAAGGTTCCTTTTGCATGTCGATCTTGCCGGAGTCGATCCGCTCGATATCGAGGATGTCGTTGATCAGGCGCACGAGGCGGTCGGTGTTCTCGACAGCGATCTCGATCATGCGCTGGCCCTTTTCGGGGAGCGGGCCCAGGACGCCCGACTCAAGCAGCCCTAGTGAGCCGCGGATGGAGGTCAGCGGCGTGCGTAGCTCGTGGCTGACAACCGAGGTGAACTCGTCCTTTGCGCGTTCGACCTCGCGTCGCTCGGTGATGTCCTCACCCGTGCCAAGCATCCTCACCGGCTTTCCGTCACTTCCGAGATCCACTTCTCCTCGGGAATGGATGACGCTTTCGGAGCCGTCGGGATGGACGATGCGATGCTCGAACGCAAAGGGCTCGCCAGCCTCGTAGGCCTCCTCGATCGCCTCCTTCGTGGCGACGCGATCGTCCGGGTGGACTCGCTTCAGGTACCCCCCAAGGGTCGGGGGGGCCGCGCCCGGCTCGATGCCGAAGATTCGGCAGAGCTGGTCCGACCATTCGATGGTGTCGCTCGCGACGTCCCACTCCCAGCTCCCGAACTGCCCGATCGACTGTGCCTCGATCAACTGCCGGCGCTGGCGTGCGAGGAGTTGCTCGGCCGCTTCGCGCTCGGAGACGTCGCGCACAAAGGCGTTGAAAGACCATCCGCCTGCCGTTTGGAGAGGAGAGAGCGTCAACTCGATCGGAAACTCGTGGCCGTCGCGATGGAGGGCCGGGAGCTTCAAGACCTCGCCCATGTGTTTACCTTCGCCGGTCGCGACGTAATTCTCCACTCCGCGCCGGTGCGCCTCGCGATGCGACTCGGGAACGATCATCTCCCTGAGATCGCGACCCTTCGCTTCCTCGCATGACCAGCCGAAGGTGATCTCCGCTTGGGGATTCCAATCGATGACCACGCCGCGCGCGTCGATCGAGATGAATGCATCGCTCGCTGTTTCGAGGATCTGCTGTGTCCGACGGTCGCTCGTCTCCAAAGCCACATTGAGCGCCATGCGATCGGTCACGTCGCGCGCCGAGGCGTAGATAAGCCCCACTTCCAGGTTCGCCATCGCCCGCCAGTCGATCCAGCGCCAGCCGCCGTCCTTGGTGGCGTAGCGGTTGGTGAAGTCGACGGTGACCCCACCTTGTGCGAGGGCCGCGGACTCGCGCTCGGTCCGTTCGCGATCGTCGGGATGGACGAACTCCACGAACGGGCGCGAGCACAGTTCCTCCTCGCTCCACCCGAGCGTCTCTGTCCACGTCGCATTGACCTTTCGAAAGATGCCGTCGAAACCCGCCGTGCAGACCATGTCGCTCGAGAGATCGAAGTGGCGAGAGCTGGCCTTTAGGTCCTCCTCGGCTGCCCGGCGCACAGCATCATCGCGATCGAGCCAGCGCGCGAAGTACCAGAGCAGGCACGCGACGATCACCACGGATGCGGCTGTCATCAAGATGAGCCCGGTTGTCGTTCCGTACAGCCCCCCCTGCTGGCCCAGCAAGCGAAGGGCAGCGAGAATCACCAGGGCCGCGACAGCCGCCGGGAGGACTCGGCGAATCATCGCCCCGCCGGGACCGTCGCTCCTTAGCGGATTGGCTTGCACCGTTGATCCGTCGCCGCTTTGCCGCTTGCCGATCACATATGCAGCATGACACCCCTGCGAACGCCGGTACGACTGGCACCCTTCACAGAGCCAGTGAGGCGAGCGAGCCGACGATCGCGATCGCCGTCGACCACGCCACGGCCTGGGCGGCCAGGCGCAGGTCGAGGCCGTAGACGTGGCCGACCAGAAGGGTGTTGATGCCGACCGGCATCGCCGCGAGCAGGAGGTAGGCGCCCGGGAGGTCGATCAGCGGGGCGGCCATCGCGAACAGCAGTCCCGGAGCCACCACCATGCGCAGGGCGATCGCGATCGAGACCGGGGGCCGCAGCGGGTTGCCGATCTCCAGCGAGCCGTCCTCGGCCTCCTCGGCGAGGATCGCCCCGACCGCGAAGAAGCCGATCGGCAGCAGGGCCACGACCGCCACCCGCGAGGCGTCGACCAGCGCATCGGGGGCCAGCGTATCCGGGGCGAGCAGGGCTGCGATCGCGGCGTAGAGAGGCGGGTTGCGGGTGAAGAAGGCGCCGACGCGCTCGCGCGGGGTCTCACCCGCCTTGTCGCCGAAGGCCGCGCCGACGGCGAATCCCACGAGGAGCAGCGCGGGGGCGCCGATCAGGAGGTCCCAGACCACCGCCTCGCCCAGGGCGTCGAAGCCGAGCAGGGACGCCGTCAGCGGGTAGCCGAGGTAGCCCGTGTTCGCGATCAGGGCGCAGGTGATGAGCGTCCCGCGGGT
>Ga0183260_10000226_pt1 | contig 44874 bp, 55 predicted proteins | sample AntDrymUQ4972206_2_FD_129768 | JGI IMG/M metagenome (GOLD analysis project Ga0183260, IMG submission 129768) | Polar desert sand microbial communities from Dry Valleys, Antarctica - metaG UQ497 (22.06) (version 2) (version 2) | ecosystem: Environmental > Terrestrial > Soil > Desert | place... | reverse complement strand
GTTCTACTTCCGCACCACCGATGTCACCGGTTCAACCCGCCTTCCCGGCGGCACCGAGATGGTGATGCCGGGCGACAACACCGAGATGGAAGTCGAGCTCATCCAGCCGGTGGCCATGGACGAAGGCCTGCGCTTCGCCATCCGTGAGGGCGGACGAACCGTTGGTGCAGGCCGCGTCACCAAGATCCTCGAGTAGCGAGAAGGAAGCGATATGGCGAACGGTATGAAGATCCGCATCCGGCTGAAGGCGTATGACCATGAGGTCATCGATCAATCGGCGAAGAAGATCGTCGAGACGGTCACGCGCACGGGTGCGAGCGTAAACGGACCGATTCCGCTTCCAACGGATCGTTCCCTCTATACGGTGATTCGTTCGCCGCACAAGGACAAGGACTCTCGGGAGCACTTCGAGATGCGAACGCATAAGCGCCTGCTCGACATCGTCAATCCGACGGCGAAGACGGTCGACTCTCTGCAGCGGCTGGATCTGCCGGCGGGTGTCGATATCGAGCTGAAGCTGTAAGGAAAGAGGAACCAACACCAGATGGCGACAGTTAAGGGCATCCTCGGCCGCAAGGTAGGGATGACCCAGGTATTCGACAACAACGGGCGGGCCGTCCCGGTCACCGTCGTACAGGCGGGGCCCTGCCGCATCACCCAGATCAAGACTCCGGAGACGGACGGGTACGGGGCGGTGCAGCTGGCCTACGGCACGGCGTCGCGCGTCAACAAGCCGATTGCCGGCCACTTCGCAAAGTCCGGCGTAGATGCGGCGCGTCATTTGGTCGAGCTTCGAGTCGACGACCTCGAAGCGTTCGATCTGGGCGGCGAGATCAAGGCGGACATCTTCGAACCGGGTGACATCGTGGACGTTGTCGGGGTCACGAAGGGCAAAGGCTTCGCCGGCGGGATGAAGCGCCATAACTTCAAGGGTTTATCGGCGACTCACGGTACACAGCGAAAGCACCGTTCCCCGGGCGCTATCGGCGCCTGTGCAACTCCGGCGAGGGTGTTCAAGGGCACGCGTATGGCCGGTCATATGGGACACAGACGGGTGACCACCCTGAACCTGAAGGTGATCACCGCCGACGCAGAACGTCACCTCTTACTGATCAGGGGCGCGGTCCCCGGTCCCAAGGGGGCATTGATCATGGTCCGTTCGGCAGTCAGGATCAGACAGCGCGGAGCGCAGAGGCAGGCAAGCTGATGCCGGCTTCTGCAGTGCGACTCGACGGCACCGGCAAGAACCTCGGCCACCTCGATCTGCCCGATGAGCTGTTCGGCGGCCCCGTCAACATCGACGTCATGCATCAGGTCGCGACGGCGCAGCTCGCCGCCGCCCGCTCCGGGACCGCGTCCACCAAGACGCGCTCCGAGGTGCGCGGCGGAGGTCAGAAGCCGTGGCGCCAGAAGGGCACCGGACGGGCCCGGCACGGGTCCATCCGCAGCCCCATCTGGGTCGGCGGGGGAGTCGTCTTCGGCCCCAAGCCGCGCGACTACACACTCCGGGTACCCAAGAAGATGCGACGCGCCGCGCTTCGATCGGCCCTTGCCTCCAAAGCCTCGGAAGGGCGCGTGGTGGTGTTGGAGGACTTCACCGACACCAAGACCCGGGCGGCGGCAGCCCTTTTGCGTCAGGCTGAGATCAGCGGCCGGATCCTCGTGGTCCTGGATCCGGCGGACGAGGTCTCGGCATCCGTCGACCGAGCCTTCCGGAATCTCGAGGGCTCGGCGTTCTCGCTCTACGGATCGTTGGCGACCTACGACGTGCTCGTCGCCGATGCCGTGATCTTCACGCGCGCTGCGTTGGACGCGTACACCAACCCGGACTCGGTCCAGCAGGAAGAGGCTGAATCGGCATGAGTGAATCAACCAAGAGCGATCCTCGCGATGTGATCCTGGCTCCGGTGGTGAGCGAGAAGTCCTATGAGCTGCTGGATCAGAACGCCTACACTTTCAGAGTGCATCCTCGGGCCAACAAGACCGAGATCAGGCAGGCGGTCGAATCCATTTGGGACGTGAAGGTGCTGAATGTGAACACGTTGAACCGTAAGGGCAAGGTCAAGCGCTTCAGACTCAAGACCGGACGGCGGCCGGACTCGAAGAGGGCAATTGTCAAGCTCGCCGAGGGTGACCGGATCGATCTGTTCGAGAACCAGGGCTGAGGGGCCCGAGGAGAAACAGCATGCCGATACGAAAAGCCAAGCCGACTTCACCGGGGCGCCGATTCCAGTCCCATTCGGACTTCTCCGAGCTCACGCGCGCTCGACCCGAGAAGAACCTCGTTCAGCCAAAACCGAAAAAGGCTGGGCGAAACAGTTACGGCCGCATCACCATCCGCCATCAGGGTGGGGGCAACAAGGTCAAATACCGTCAGGTGGACTTTCGCCGGACCAAGGACGGTGTGCCGGCAAAGGTGGCCCACGTCGAATACGACCCGAACCGGAACGCCCGCCTGGCGCTGCTCCACTACGCCGACGGCGAGAAGCGTTACATCCTGATGCCGAACCGGGTGCGGGTTGGCGACCTGCTCGAGTCCGGCCCGAAGGCGGATATCCGTCCCGGGAACGCTCTTCCCCTGCGCAACATCCCGGTTGGAACGGTCGTGCACAATATCGAGCTCAAGCCGGGAGCGGGCGGCCGGATGGCCCGTTCGGCGGGAGCGTCGGTGCAACTCGTTGCGAAGGAGGGGCGGCAGGCGACCTTGCGCCTCCCCTCGGGTGAAGTGCGAATGGTCGCCTCCGAGTGCCGAGCGACGGTCGGTTCGGTGGGCAACGCCGAGGCCGAGCTCATCTCCGTCGGCAAGGCCGGGCGAAACCGATGGAAGAACAAACGTCCTTCGGTCAGAGGGGTGGTCATGAACCCGGTGGATCATCCTCTCGGTGGTGGAGAAGGAAAATCATCGGGGGGACGTCATCCCGTGAGCCCCTGGGGCAAGCCCGAGGGCCGCACGCGGAAGAAGAAGTCGTCGGACGCTCTCATCGTTCGCCGGCGCGGAAAGAAGAGGGGACGCTAAGTGCCTCGAAGCACGAAGAAGGGACCTTTTGTCGACGACCACCTCTATCTCAAGGTGGCGGCGATGAACAGCAAGAACGAAAGGCGCGTGATCAAGACCTGGTCGCGGCGCTCTACTGTGATCCCCGAGATGGTGGGCCACACGATAGCTGTGCATGACGGGCGCAAGCACGTCCCCGTCTACATCACCGAATCCATGGTCGGTCACAAGCTGGGCGAGTTCGCCTCCACGCGTGCCTTCCGGACCCACGGCGGCGCGACCGAACGCTCGACGAGGATCAGATAGATGGCCACAAGAACCGCACCTGCCGCCGAAGAAGCGATGGCCAGGTCCAGTTTCACCCGGATTTCGCCCACAAAGGTAAGACAGGTCGTCGACTTGATCCGCGGGCATCACGTCGAAGACGCCCGGCGCATCCTCAAGTTCACGCAGCGGGGCGCGTGCGCGCCGGTGGCAAAGGTTCTCGACTCCGCGATCGCCAATGCCGAGCACAACCGCGGGCTCGACCGTGACGAGCTGGTTGTGGTGCGTGCCTGGGTCGACGAGGGACCGACACTCAGACGCTTCAGGCCGCGTGCCCTCGGACGCGCTACCCGTGTCCGCAAGCGGACCTGCCATGTCTCCATCGTCGTCGGCAGGATCGAACAACCCCTCTCGACTGATCCTCCCGCGCAGCGCGCCACCCGCGGGCGGAGAAGGAGGGCGGCGGAACCCGGCTCGACCGAGGCCCAGTCGACACGAGAAGGGCGCCCGAGCGCGCCTGAAAGGCAAGGAGATCGCTAGTGGGTCAAAAAGTCCACCCCTACGGGCTGCGGCTCGGGATCCATACCGACTGGAAGTCGCGCTGGTATTCGGAGAAGCAGTACGGCGACTACCTCGAGGCCGACCTGCGCATCCGTCAATACCTCTCCGAGCAGCTGCCGCATGCCGGTATCAGCCGGGTCGACATCGAGCGCACGCGTGAGCGCGTCCGCATCGACGTCCACACGGCTCGACCGGGAATCGTGATCGGTAGGAGGGGATCGGAGGCAGAGCGCCTGCGCTCGCACCTCGAGTACATGGAGTCGCGCATCTACGGCAAGCCAACCGATGTGCGTCTGAACATCATCGAGGTCAAGCAGCCGGAGCTCGATGCCCAGCTGATAGCGCAGGGTGTTTCGGAGCAGCTCGTAAGCCGAGTCTCGTTCCGGCGCGCTATGAAGAAGGCGGTGGGAACCGCGATGCGCAATGGGGCCAAGGGTGTTCGGGTGCAGTGTGGCGGACGTCTGGGTGGCGCGGAGATGAGCCGGACCGAGTGGTACATCGAAGGTCAGATGCCGCTCCATACCCTCAGGGCCGATGTCGACTACGGGTTGGCCGAGGCTCGGACCACTTTCGGGCGCATCGGGGTCAAAGTGTGGATCTACAAAGGGCCGTTCCAGGACATCTACGCCTCGGCGCGCGACGTTGCGACGTTGCGCCGAGAAGCTGCTCTCGCTGCGGGTGAAACCGTGGGACGCGGTGCAGAAGAGCGCCGTGCGGGCAACGGGCGGCCTCCGGCGCAGCGGCCGAGCGCAGCGGGGCGGCCCGCGTCCGGCCGGGCCGGAGCCCAGCCCAGAGCTGGAGGTGGGGGCAATGCTTCAACCTAAGAGAGTCAAACACCGTAAACAACAGCGCGGCCGCATGCGGGGGCAGGCCAAGGGTGGCACCCAGGTGAGCTTTGGCGATTTCGGGCTCATGGCGCTTGAACCGGGATGGGTGACCAACCGCCAGATCGAAGCAGCCCGTATCGCCATGACCCGCCACATCCGCCGAGGCGGAAAGGTTTGGATCAACGTCTTTCCCGACAAGCCGGTCACCAAGAAACCGGCCGAGACCCGCCAGGGTTCCGGTAAGGGCAACCCCGAGCACTGGGTCGCGGTCGTGAAACCGGGACGGGTCATGTTCGAGATCGCAGGGATTCCCGAGCCCTTGGCGAAGGAAGCCATCCGGCTGGCCGCCCACAAGCTGCCGATCAAATGCCGGTTCGTGGCTCGAGAACAGCCACTGGAGGTGCAGTGATCGTGGCAAAAGCGTCCGAGCTGAGGGATCAGAGCTTCGAGGAGATCGAGCAGAGACTTGCAGAAACCAAAGAGGAGCTTTTCAACTTGCGTTTTCAGAATGCGACCGGACAACTCGACAACTACAGGCAGTTGCGCGCTCTGCGCAAAGACATCGCCCGAATGAAGACGATTCTCCGTGCGATCGAATTGAGCAGAGGGAGCGCCACATGAGCCTGCAGCAACCGTCCACTACGAGGGGCGATCGAAAGGTCCGGGTTGCGCGCGTTGTGTCCGATCGGATGGATAAGACAGTTGTGGTCGAGATCCAGGACGCCGCCGCCCACGCGACCTACGGCAAGATTGTGCGGAGCAAGCAGCGGTTGAAGGCGCACGACGAGGACAACCAGGCGTCGGTGGGCGACACCGTCAGGATCATGGAGACTCGTCCTCTGTCCCGTACGAAACGCTGGCGTGTAAGCGAGATTGTGGAAAAGGCAGAGTGATACAGCAAGAGACGCGCTGTCGCGTTGCAGACAACACCGGAGCCCGGGAGGTTCTCGTCATAAAGGTGCTCGGCGGTTCCCGGCGCCGCTATGCCGGCGTCGGGGATGTCGTGGTGTGTGCCGTAAAAGATGCTTTGCCCGGCGGTGCGGTGAGGAGATCCGATGTGGTCAAGGCCGTCGTGGTGAGGACTGCGAAGGAGCGCCGGAGAGGCGATGGTTCCTACATCAAGTTCGACGAGAACGCAGTCGTGATAGTGGACGGGCAGATGCAGCCTCGGGGAACGAGGATCTTCGGGCCGGTGGCACGTGAGCTCCGGGACAAGCGTTTCATGAAAATCATCTCACTGGCCCCGGAGGTGCTCTAGGTGTCCGTCAAGATCAAGAAGGGTGACCGGGTTGCGGTCATCGCGGGTAAGGATCTCGGCGCCGAAGGGCAGGTGCTCCAGGTCATTCCCGCCAAGCGGCGCGTGCTGGTGGAAGGCATCAACCAGGTGACCCGCCATGAGAAGGTCCGCATGGGGCGGCGGGGCAACCAAGAAGGCGGTATCAGCCACAAGGAGGCCGCAGTGGATATCTCCAACGTCGCCCTTGTGTGCCCGAACGACGGCCCGACCCGGGTTGGGTTCCGGATCGAAGAGGCAACCGGGGCCAAGGTGCGGGTGTGCAAGAAGTGCGGAACGGAGCTGTAGCCATGGCCGATACGAAAACCGAAACCTACACTCCGAGACTCAAGGAGAGCTTCAACAATGTGCTGCGCGAGCAGCTCAAGGGCGAGCTCAATCTGAGCAACATCATGGAGGTCCCCAGACCCGTGAAGGTGGTCGTGAACATGGGGGTGGGTGATGCGTCTAAGGATGCAAGGCTCCTCGAAGGGGCGGTGCGTGATCTGACTACCATTGCCGGGCAGAAGCCGGCGATCCGGCGTGCCCGGAAGTCAATCGCCACCTTCAAGATCCGCCAGGGTATGCCGATCGGCACGAGCGTCACCATCCGGGGGGATCGGATGTGGGATTTCCTCGACCGGCTGGTATCGGTGGTGCTTCCCCGAACCAGGGACTTTCGTGGCTTGAATCCTGCCTCTTTTGACGGGCATGGAAACTACTCCATGGGCTTGACCGAGCAGCTGGTGTTTCCCGAGATCGACTACGACGACATCGACGCAACACGCGGCATGGACATAACCATTGTGACTACGGCCACGGACAACGAGGCGGGCAGGACGTTATTGAAGGCCCTGGGGCTTCCCTTCAGGCAGGCGGGTTAAAAACGATGATCGAGTTGCAGGCGGTGACAGCTTAATGGCGAAAAAAGCGTTGGTCATGAAAGCGCAACGGCAGCCCAAGTACAAGGTGCAGGCGTACACGAGGTGCAAGCGTTGCGGCCGGCCGCGTGCGGTCTACAAGCGATTCGGTTTATGCCGCCTTTGCTTTCGCATGATGGCCCACAACGGGGAAGTGCCGGGGATCACGAAGGCGAGTTGGTGATCCGATGACGATGACCGATCCCATCGCCGACATGCTGGCCAGGGTCCGAAATGCCTCCTCTGCGATGCACGATGACGTGACTATCCCGGCCTCGAAGCTCAAGGAGAATATTGCCCATATTTTGTTGGATGAGGGGTTTGTCTCCGGAGTCGAGACGGTGAGCGAGAACGGGCACCCGAGCATCAAGATAAAGTTGAAGTATTCCGAGGAACGAGACCGGGCGATCGCAGGCATACGCCGCGTCTCGACGCCCGGGCGCCGGGTCTACAAGGGGTCGCGCGAGCTCCCTCGGGTCCTGGGCGGATTGGGCGTGGCGATCATCTCGACCTCCCAGGGCATCATGACAGACAGACAGGCTCGAAAAGCGAGGGTCGGCGGCGAGGTACTCGCCTACATCTGGTAGCTAGGGAAGAAGGAAGCGAACTGTGTCACGAGTTGGATTAACGCCCATAGCGGTTCCCGATGACGTCAGCGTCAGTGTCACTGCCGACGCCATCCACGTCAACGGCCCCCGGGGCGAGTTGCATCGTGTGATCCCGGCGGGAATCGCAATCGAACATACCGATGACACGATCCATGTAAGGCGGCAGAGCGAGGCGCGTGAGGTCCGAGCGCTGCACGGCCTGATCCGGAGCCTGGTCGCCAACATGGTCGAAGGTGTAACGCGCGGATTCGAAAAACGCCTCGAAATCCACGGCGTCGGTTACCGAGCTCAGAAGCAGGGCAGCGACCTCGAGCTCGCGGTGGGCTACTCGCACACCGTCAGGAAACCCGCTCCCGATGGCGTCGAGTTCGAAGTCCCCACTCCCACCCGGATAACCGTGCGCGGGATAGACAAAGAGCTGGTCGGCCAGGTGGCCGCCGAGGTTCGGTCGATCCGAGCCCCCGAACCCTACAAGGCCAAGGGAATCCGCTACGAAGGCGAATACATCCGCCGTAAGGCCGGTAAAGCGGCCAAGGCGGGCGGCTAGAGGTGGTAACTGCATGAAGACCGAGCTGAAGTCAAAGGCACGCTCCGCGAGGCACCGCCGCGTTCGGAAGAAGGTAGCCGGCACCCCGGACCGGCCCCGGCTTGCGGTGTATCGATCCAACCGGCACATCTACGCGCAGGTGATCGATGACGTCGCAGGCAGAACGCTCGCGGCCGCGTCGACTCTCGGTGACGGCGCCTCGGGTGATCCGAAAAAGAAGGCCAAAGAGGTCGGTCTGGCCGTCGCGGAGGCAGCGAAGACGGCCGGAGTCGGCAAGGTGACCTTTGATCGCGGTGGCTTCAAATATCACGGTCAGGTGCAGGCGGTCGCCGATGGAGCGCGGGAAGGTGGTCTGGAACTGTGACCGCAAGACACGATGACTACAGAGGGAGCAGCTGATGGGACGAGCTGGTCGTGGCCGTTCGTCTCGTGACGACGACCGCATGCAGTACGAGGAGCGGGTTGTATCGATCAACCGTGTGTCCAAGGTCGTAAAGGGCGGCCGCAGGTTCTCGTTTACGGCGTTGGTGGTCGTCGGCGACGGCGCCGGCCAGGTCGGCGTCGGCTACGGAAAGGCGCGCGAGGTCCCGGCCGCAATCCAAAAGGGCGTGGAGGAGGCGAAGGGCAACTTCTTCCGGGTTCCGATGGTGGGTCAGACAATCGTCCACCAGATCACGGGGGAGGACTCGGGAGGTGTGGTGCTGCTCAAGCCGGCATCCCCGGGGACCGGGGTCATTGCAGGCGGTCCGGTGCGCGCGGTCGTCGAATGTGCCGGAATCCGAGACATCCTCTCGAAATCGTTGGGGTCGGACAACGCCATCAACATCGTTCACGCCACGATGAAGGGGCTCAAGAGCCTGACCACCGCCGAGCAGGTCGCCCGCAAGCGGGGCAAGACGCCCGAACAGGTGGCGCCGCCCTATCTGCTCAATACGGCCTCTCCCTCGGGGAGCTGAACCCCTAAAACGGAGGGCCTGATACACATGATTCGAAGAACATCGTTCACGTACTGGAGCCGCACGACATGAAGCCTCACGAGCTGAAGCCACCCCCCGGGTCTCGCAAGACCGCCAAGCGCGTCGGGCGTGGGGAGGGATCCGGGCACGGCAAGACGGCCGGCCGCGGCAGCAAGGGAACCAAGGCTCGTGGCTCAGTCCCGGCCGGCTTCGAAGGTGGCCAGATGCCACTGCTGCGACGGGTGCCGAAGCTGAAGGGCTTCAGGCCCCCGAACAGGATCGTCTACGGCGCGGTGAACCTCGACGACCTCGACGCTCTGTCCGGTTCGGTGCTGGGCCCGGACGAGATCCGGGCCGCCGGCCTGGTCCACAAGCGCAATCCCCTGGTCAAGATTCTCGGCCGGGGCGAGATCACCGGCGCAAAGACCGTGCGGGCCCACGCGTTCAGCTCCTCGGCGCGAACCAAGATCGAGTCCGCAGGTGGCTCGGCCGAGGTCATCTCGACCGCCCCCGCAGGGCCGAAGGCGGCTCGATGAACCTTCTGGGCGCGTTCGCCAGTGCCTTCAGGATTCCCGACCTTCGAAAGAAGATCCTTTTCACGCTGTTGATAATCGCCGTCTACCGTTTCGGCGCCCACGTCCCGACCCCCGGGATCAACGTACAGGCGGCTCAGGATTTCTCACGAGGGGCGCAGGGCGGTGTGTTCCAGTTCATCAACCTGTTCTCCGGCGGCGCCCTGACCCAGATGGCCATTTTTGCTCTGGGGATCATGCCCTACATCACTTCGTCGATCATCATGCAGCTTCTGACCGTGGTGATCCCGAAGCTCGAGGCGTGGTCCAAGGAGGGTGAGACCGGCACCAAGAAGATCACCCAGACGACCCGCTATCTGACCGTGGTGCTGGCGCTGCTCCAGTCCACGGGCCTGGCCTTTCTGTTCCACAGCGGAGGCTTGCAGACAGGGGCGACGACCGTGGACCTCATCCCCAACTTCACCCCACCGCGTGTCGCCCTTGTAGTCCTGTCACTGACCGCAGGCACCGCCCTGATCATGTGGCTGGGCGAGCTCATCACGCAGAGGGGTATCGGCAACGGTATGTCGATACTGATTTTCGCGTCGATCGTGTCGACGCTGCCGAGCGAGGGGCAGGCGATCCTGGCGCAGAAGGGCTGGGGGATCTTTCTCGTGATATGCCTGATGGGGATCGGAATCATCGTAGCGATTGTGGCGATGGAACAAGGTCAACGACGCATCCCCGTCCAGTACGCAAAGCGGGTGGTCGGCCGGCAGATGTACGCAGGGAGCTCGACTTACATCCCACTGAAGGTCAACCAGGCGGGCGTCATCCCGATCATCTTTGCGTCCAGCGTGCTCTATATTCCCTCGCTGCTCCAGAACGTGATCCAGAATCAGGCCATCCAGAACTTCATCTCCAACTACCTGGTCAACTCATCGAGCATCTTGTACATGATTCTCTACGGCTCGATGGTTGTCTTCTTCGCCTATTTCTATACGGCTATCTCGTTCAACCCAACCGATGTGGCCGACAACATGAAGAAGTACGGCGGGTTCATCCCCGGCATACGGCCGGGCCGGCAGACGGCGGAGTATCTCGACCGTATCCTCACCCGAATCACTCTTCCGGGCGCGTTGTTCATCGCGGCGATCGCACTGCTCCCATCGGTCTTTACCGCTACGCAGAACATCAGCGCGCTGCCCTTTGGGGGGACGTCGATTCTCATTACCGTTGGAGTGACGCTCGAGACCATGAAGCAGATCGAGTCGCAGCTCACGATGCGGCACTACGAAGGCTTCCTCAAGTAGGTGCAGCTGGTCATCTTCGGGCCACAGGGGGCGGGGAAGGGCACCCAGGGAAGCCTCATATCGGGGGAGTGGGGCATCCCCGCTATCTCAACCGGCGACATCTTTCGGTGGGCGATTGCCCAGGGCACCGACCTTGGTAAGGACGTCAAAGAGTATGTCGACAATGGTGATCTCGTCCCGGACCGCCTGACGGTGCGCCTGGTTCGAGATCGGCTTGTCCAGGAAGACACGGCATCGGGTTGGCTGCTCGACGGCTTCCCCCGAAACATTGGTCAAGCGGAGGCGCTCGACAGGCTCACGGCCGACCTCGACGCTCCCCTCGACGCCGCCATCCTCCTGGAGGTTCCCGAGGAGGTGTCTCTTCACCGGATCCTGGGACGCAGGGTGTGTTCGAACTGCGGTCGCAACTACCATGTCGACGCGCCTCCCAAGGAGGACTCGGTCTGCGACGCTTGTGGGGGTGAGGTCGTCGAGCGCAGCGATGACAACGACAAAGAAGCCATCCGCAGGAGGCTGAGGACCTACTACGACGAGACCGCCCCTCTGGCCGACTTCTATGAAAAGCATGACCTCCTTCGCCGGATCGACGGCAACGACTCTCCGGAAGCCATATTCGAGTCAATCAGGCGAGACCTTCAAAGGGTGGGTCACCGATGATCTACAAGAAGTCAAGCGAAGAGATCGCGATCATGCGACGGGGCGGGGAGATTCTCGTGGACACACTCAACCGACTCGAAGAGGCTTTGCGCCCGGGGATCACCACGGGCGAGCTCGACGCCATTGCCGAGAGGTCGATAGTTTCGCAGGGCGCCAAGCCCTCGTTCAAGGGCTACAGGGGCTTTCCGGCTTCCATCTGCACCTCGCCGAACCATGTCATCGTTCACGGCATCCCCGGCCCGCTGGTGCTCGAAGACGGTGACATCGTGTCCCTGGACGTCGGTGTTCTGTACGGCGGCATGCACGTGGACTCTGCGTGGACCTTTCCGGTGGGGCAGGTGGACCCCGCCAAGGCCGCCCTGTTGAGGGCGAGCGAGTCTGCCCTCGAGGCGGCGATAGCACAGTGCAGGCCCGGGGCGCGCCTGGGTGATGTGGGGCATGCAGTAGAGCAGGTCGCCGAGGGGGCCGGCTTCTCGGTCGTGCGTGAGTACGTCGGCCACGGGGTGGGGCGGTCGCTGCACGAAGACCCACAAATCCCCAACTACGGGCCCCCCGGGCGCAGGGAAGTGCTCGGCGCAGGTATGACGCTCGCGATCGAGCCCATGATCAACGCCGGTGGAGCTGCCACCCTGGCGTTGGATGACGGTTGGACTGTGGTTACCGCAGATGGGACACCGTCGGCTCATTTCGAGCACACGGTGGCGATCCTGACGGGGGGCCATGAGGTGCTCACCAGTCGCGCCCATGCGCGGCCGCCGGCGGCCCTCGGCGCCTCTTGAATCGACGGCTGCTAGGCGAGCACGGAGCCATTGTCGACCCGGCCGGGTGCCCGTTTAGAGGCGCTCGACCTGCCCAAACGCGTCTGCTATTCTTGGACGTCGGCCCGCTCCCCAGAGTTATTGCCAGGCGTCTTCTCCGCGGGGCCGGCCGGCCAAAGAATCGTCTAGTCAAGAAAGCCGCGCGTGGCGAAGAACAAAGACAAGACTTCCCAGAAGGAAGAGGGCATCCAGGTCGAGGGCGCCGTCATCGAGCCGCTCCCGAACGCAATGTTTCGGGTCGAGTTGGACAACGGCCACCGGGTGCTGGCTCATATCTCGGGAAAGATGCGCATGCACTACATTCGGATACTTCCCGGCGATCGGGTCCTCGTCGAGCTGTCTCCATACGACCTGAGCCGTGGCCGAGTGGTCTACCGCTACAAGTAGAGGTGTGCCCGAGATGAAGGTGCGTCCAAGCGTGAAACGAATATGCGACAAGTGCAAGGTCATCAGGCGTCATGGCACGGTGATGGTGATCTGCTCGAACCCCAGACACAAGCAGCGACAGGGATAAGGGGGCCAGTTGGCACGTATTGCGGGAGTCGACCTTCCAAGGGACAAGCGTCTGAACATCGGTCTCACCTATATCTACGGCATCGGTGACACCAAGGCGATGGATATCTGCAGAGGTACGTCGGTCAACCCGGCCACACCCGTGCGGGACCTGACGGACGAAGAAGTCGTCCGCATCAGGGAATGGATCGGCAACAGCCTCAGTGTCGAAGGTGATCTTCGGCGTGAGGTCAATCAGCACATAAAGCGGAAGATCGAGATCGGGTCCTATCAGGGGCTGCGCCACCGGCGCGGTCTGCCGGTTCACGGGCAGCGAACCCACACGAATGCGCGCACGCGCAAAGGACCGAAGAAGGCCGTCGCGGGCAAGAAAAAGACTAAGAAGTAGCTAGGGGGCATAAGATACTTTGGCACCTCCCAAAAAGAGCACCAGGAAGACCCGACGGCGTGAGAAGAAGAACGTTGTCCATGGGGTCGCCCATATCAAGTCGACGTTCAACAACACCGTCATCTCGATAACCGATCTCGAAGGCAACGTCCTGGCATGGGCGTCCTCGGGCAATGTCGGTTTCAAGGGATCGCGTAAGTCGACGCCGTACGCCGCCCAGCTTGTGGCCGAAGCCGCCTCCAGACGGGCACAGGAGCACGGGGTCCGGCGGGTCGATGTAGAGGTCAAGGGACCCGGTTCGGGGCGTGAGACCGCAGTGCGGTCGTTGCAGGCCTCCGGACTCGAGGTCATCGTCATCAAGGACGTGACCCCCGTGCCGCACAACGGATGCCGCCCCCGCAAGAGGAGGCGTGTGTAGCCGTATGTCCAGAGAGCTAGGTCCCCGGTGTAAACGCTGCCGCCGCGAGAAGATGAAGCTGTTCTTGAAGGGCACGCGCTGTGAGTCGCCCAAATGCCCAATCGAGAAGGGCCGTCCACCTCCAGGCGAGCACGGACGCGCACGTGTTCGTGAGTCCGAGTACCTCCTTCAGCTTCGGGAGAAGCAGAAGGCAAAGCGCTTCTACGGAGTTCTCGAGAAGCAGTTCCGCAGCTATTACGAGGAGGCGGCTCGATCCAAAGGCGTGACCGGTGAGGAGCTCATTCGGATTTGTGAATCCCGGCTCGACAACGTTGTGCACCGCTCTGGACTTGCGATGAACCGATCGATGGCCCGCCAGCTCGTGAGCCATGGTCACTTCGAGGTGAACGGCAAGAAGGTGAACATCCCCTCGTTCCGGGTGAAATCCGGCGACGTCGTTGCAGTTCGCAATCGCTCGAAGAGCATGGGCAGGATCATCGAGAATGCCGCGTTCCACGAGGGTCGCCCCGTTCCGGAGTGGCTGCATTCGAATTTGCGGGAGATGACCGTGCAAGTCGTCGCATTGCCGGAACGCGAGCAGATGGACGTGCCCGTTCAAGAGCAGCTGATCGTCGAGTACTACTCGAAGTAAAGACGCAGATCATCACCGGAGCAGATGGCTCCGTGTTGGGAAGGAGCTTCATGGATCTCTTGGTAGTCCAGCGCCCCCAGATCTCCGAAGAGGAGATCAATGAGGCGCGGCGCAAATTTATGATCGAGCCGCTCGAGCCCGGCTTTGGCTACACGCTCGGTGTTGCTCTGCGCCGCACGCTGTTGTCCTCCATACCCGGGGCCGCCGTGACGCAGGTGAAGATCGATGGGGTTCTGCACGAGTTCTCCACGATCGAAGGCGTCAAGGAGGACGTCACCGACATAGTCCTTAACTTGAAAGAGCTCGTCATTCGCAGTGACAATGAAGAAGCGGCGACCGTGTATCTAAGGGTCACCGGGCCCGCCGATGTAACGGCCGGAAGCATCGAGTTGCCGGCGGGCCTCGAGATCTTGAACCCCGATCACCACATCGCCACACTCAACGGTAAATCGACTCTGGCGATGGAGCTGAGGGTCGAGCAGGGTCGTGGCTATGTGCCCGCTGCGACTGCGCCCAAGGAGGCCATCGGGGCAATACCGATCGACGCGTTGTTCTCGCCGGTCAAGCGGGTCACCTACGAGGTGGAGCCGACCCGTGTCGCCCAGATGACGAACTACGATCGCCTCATACTCGACGTCGAGACCGATGGTTCAATGGCGCCGGCCGACGCTCTATCTGCGGCGGGATCAACCCTGGTCGAGCTGTTTCAGCTCTTTGCTGCGGTCGGCGAGGGCGAAGGTGGGCTTGTGATAGGCCCTGAGGAGGGTGGAGACGCGGAGTCGGGTTTGCTGTCAACCCCAATCGAAGATCTCGATCTGACGGTGCGCTCCTACAACTGTCTCAAACGGGAAAACGTCACCACGGTGGGTGAGTTGGTGCAGAAATCCGAGCAGGACCTGCTCGAGATCCGCAACTTCGGGCAGAAGTCGATCGACGAGGTGAAGGGGAAGCTCGAGGAGATGAGCCTCAGCCTCGCCGAAAGAGACTTCTGATGCCCCAACCGAAAAAGGGTCCCAGTCTCGGTTCTTCTCCGTCGCATCAGCGCCAGATGCTCGCGAACCTCGCTTTGTCGTTGTTCGAGCACGAGAAGATCAGGACCACCGAAGCCAAGGCAAAGCTTCTGCGCCCCTATGCCGAGCGCCTCATTACCAAGGCGAAGAAGGGCGGGATTCACGACCGGCGCCAGGTGCTGTCGGTGATCGAGGATCGCGCCGTGGTCCACAAGCTGTTCGCCGACATCGGGCCCCGTTTCGCCTCCCGCCCTGGTGGCTACACCCGCATCCTCAAGCTGGGACAGCGCAGCGGGGACGGGGCGCCTATGGCTCTCATCGAGCTTGTCGACTCCGGAGTCGTCTCCGGTGGGGACGACGCCGACTCCGGAGGTGAACGAGGCCGCCGGCGATTACGGCGTCCGGGCCGCAGGCGCTCGTCGGAGCTTCCCGCGGACAAGCCGGCGCGGTCACAGGCCGCTGAGGCGGCCGCAATCGGTGACCAACAACCGGTCCCCGAAGACGAGGCCGCCCCGGACGAGGCCACAACCCCGGACGAGGCCACAACCCCGGACGACGAGCAGCGCGGCCCTGATTCCGGCCCCCCCGACGCCGAGGACGATCACACGGAGTCCGGCAAGAGCTGAACCTGCGCCTGGACATCGCTTACGACGGCGCCCCTTTCCGCGGCTGGGCGCGCCAGGCCGCGACACGCACCGTTCAGGGGGAGATCGAAGCAGCTCTCGAGCAGGTGCTCGGTGTCCGCCCCGACACCGTGGGGGCCGGCCGTACCGATGCGGGGGTCCATGCCCTCGGCCAGGTGATGGGTGTCCCCGGGGTGGCCGACGACGCCGACCTCGCCGGCCTCCATCTGTCGCTGAACCGTCTGTGCGGCCCCTCGATCGCAGTCAACAGCGTCATCCGGGTGCCCGAGGATTGGCACGCTCGGTTCAGCGCGCGCTCCAGAACCTATGTCTACGCGGTCCTGCAGGTGCCGGTCCACGATCCATGGCTGGCCGGCACCTCTTTCCACCATCCGGGTGGTCTTGACGTCGCGGCCATGAACGAGGCCTGCGGGCATCTGGTGGGCGAGCATGATTTTTCCGCCTTCGGCCGGGTGGCCGAGGCGCTCAGCCCACAGCGTAATCTCTGGGAGCTTCGCTGGACCCAAAGCGGACACCTGCTCAGGCTTCGCGCCAGGGCGAGCTCGTTTATCGGCCAAATGGTCCGGTCGCTGGCGGGGACGCTGATTCGGGTGGGGGAGGGCCGCGGCTCTCCCGACGACATGCCTGCGGTCCTGGCGAGCAGAGATCGCGGTGCGGCAGGGCCCGTTGCCCCGCCCCATGGCCTCTGCTTGGTCTCGGTCGAATACGATGACGGTTGGAGCCGCCCGTTTGACCCGTTCAGATAGTGCCGGTATCCTGATTTTTCCCCGGACGCAGGTTCGTTCGGCAGCCTGCTCGAACACCGAAGGACAAGCTTTGAAGACCCATTCAACGAAACCAAGCGAAGTAACGCGCGAGTGGTGGCTCATCGACGCCGATGGAGTCGTATTGGGCCGTCTCGCCGCCGAGATCGCCAAGATCCTGCGGGGGAAGAACAAGCCCTACTTCGCTCCCCATCTGGATACCGGCGATCATGTAGTGGTTATCAATGCATCGAAGGTGGTCCTCACCGGCAACAAGCTGTTGCAGAAGCAGCACTACCGCCATTCCGGATATCCAGGCGGCTTGAAATCCGTTCCCTACTCCAAGCTGATGGCGACGCGACCAGAAATGGCCATCGAGAAGGCGGTCAAGGGAATGCTCCCTCGCAACCGCCTCGGAAACGCAATGCTCAAGAAGTTGAAGGTCTACGCCGGGCCGGATCACGCCCAGACTGCGCAGAACCCGAAGCCTCTCGATATCAAGCCGGTCGCCGCTCCGCGCAACATCGAGCAGGCGCACACGATCGACGAGGTCCTGGGTGCCTAACGAATTGGCGGCTGCAACCGGACGCCGCAAGGAAGCAGTTTGCCGAGCGCGCCTCATGGAAGGCACGGGCCGGTGGTCCATCAACGGACGGCCCATCGAGGACTACTTTCCGAGCGCGACCCACCGCATGATCATCACCGAGCCTCTGCGGATAACGAGCACCGAGGGCCGCTATGACATCCTGGTCAAGATCCAGGGCGGCGGCGCCAGCGGGCAGTCCGGCGCGCTCCGTCATGCGATCTCCCGCGCCCTCGTGAACCTGGACCCGGACCTGCGTCCGGTCCTCAAGTCGGCCGGCTTCCTGACGCGCGACGCGCGCGAAAAGGAACGCCGCAAGTACGGACTCAAAAAAGCGCGCAAAGCCCCGCAATACAGCAAGCGCTAACGCGCCGCCCCATCTTGGGTGCCCCGAAGCCGAGCCAGGTCATGCTCAGCTTTCCGGAAGTCAGCTCTGGTTGCCGCTTCCCTGGGCTTCGGCCAGCATCCTTCTGAGCACCATCTGCAGAACGCCGCCGTGCCGGTAGTAGTCGAGCTCGACCTCGGAGTCGATCCGGCACTCCACCGTGAACTCGATGTCGTCACTTCCCTCCCGGCGCGCCGAGACGGTCAGCTCCGAATGCGGCTCGAGCCCCTCTTTGATCCCGGTGATGCCGAATGTCTCGGTGCCGTCCAGCCCGAGTGTCTCGGGACTCTCGCCGGGCAGGAACTGCAGCGGCAGCACCCCCATACCGACGAGGTTGCTCCGGTGGATGCGTTCGAAGCTCTGGGCGAACACGGCCTTGATCCCCAGGAGCAAGGGCCCCTTGGCGGCCCAGTCGCGTGAGCTCCCGGAGCCGTACTCCTTGCCCGCTATTACCACAAGGGGGGTGCCGTCCTCCGCATAACGCTCCGCGGCGTCGAAGATCGGCATCTCCTCACCGGTGGGGAGGAAAACGGTGAAGCCACCCTCTTTGGCGGACTCGAGCATCACGTTGCGGATCCGTATGTTGGCGAAAGTCCCGCGTACCATCACCTCGTGGTTTCCCCGGCGGGAGCCGTAGCTGTTGAAGTCGGCGACATCGACGTCATGTGACCGCAGATACTTGCCGGCCGGGGACGCAGGGGCGATCGAACCTGCGGGCGAGATGTGATCTGTCGTCACCGAATCGCCGAGGACCGCAAGCACACGGGCACCGGTGATGTCTTCGAGCGGAGGCGGCTCGGGGCCCAGGTCGGTGAAGAAAGATGGCTCGCGCACGTAGGTCGATTCCGGATCCCATTCGTACAGAGCGCCCTCCGGCGAGGGTAGCTCCTTCCAATGAGCGTCGCCCTCGAACACCTTTGCGTACTCTTCGTTGAACATCTCGGCCTTCACCGAAGTCATCGCTTCGACGATCTCTTCGGGGCTTGGCCAGATGTCGGCGAGATGCACAGGCTTGCCGTCGGCGTCATGCCCCAGGGGATCGCTGCTGAGATCTATGTCTGCGCTGCCGGCAAGTGCGTAGGCGACCACCAGCGGAGGCGACGCGAGATAGCTGGCCTTCACCTGCGGATGGATGCGGCCTTCGAAGTTGCGATTGCCCGAAAGCACCGACACGACTGCGAGATCGTTGGCGTCGATGGCCTCGGAGATTGGCTGCGGCAATGGCCCCGAGTTCCCGATACAGGTCGTGCACCCGTAACCGACGACATGGAAACCGAGCTTTTCGAGCGGCTCGATGAGCCCCGAGCTCTGGAGGTATTCCGTCACGACGCGGGAGCCGGGCGCCATGCTGGTCTTGACCCACGGTTTCGTCCTGAGCCCCGCGTCCAATGCTTTCTGCGCCAGGAGTCCCGCGCCGAGCATCACCGACGCGTTGGACGTGTTGGTGCAGCTCGTGATCGCTGCGATGACAACCGAACCATGGCGGATGCGCACGCCTTCGGCGGCATCCCCGGTGTCCTGAAGCGGCTCCATCGCGACCTCGACCTCATGCGGATCGCCCTCGGCGTCCTGGTATGCATCGGTGAAGCTGGCCCAGACGTTCGGGAGCGCAACGCGGTCCTGAGGACGCTTCGGCCCCGCAACACTCGGCTCGACCGTGGTGAGGTCGAGCTCGAGAGTTTCGTTGAACTCGGGGTCGGCGCTCTCGTCGATGCGAAACAACCCCTGTTCCTTCGTGTAACGCTCGGCCAATTGAATGACCTCATCGGGCCGGCCGGTGAGCCTGAGGTACTCGAGCGTTTGATCGTCGACCGGGAAGTAGGCGGCAGTGGCGCCGTACTCGGGTGACATGTTGCCGAGCGTCGCGCGGTCGGCGACGCTCAGGCTCGACAGCCCCTCCCCGTAGAACTCGACGAACTTGCCGACCACACCGTGATTCCGCAGGATCTCGGTGACGGTCAGCACGAGGTCGGTCGCGGTGATTCCGGTCCCCAGGGCGCCCGAGAAGCGAAAGCCGACGACCTTGGGCGTGATCAATGGCAGCGGTTGGCCGAGCAGCGCCGCTTCGGCTTCGATTCCGCCGACGCCCCAGCCGAGCACGCCGAGACCGTTGATCATCGTCGTGTGTGAGTCGGTCCCCACGAGTGTGTCCGGGACGGCGACCTCGCCCGAGTCCTCGGTGACGGTGCGGACGACGGTAGCCAGATACTCGAGGTTGACCTGGTGGACGATCCCCAACCCGGGGGGCACCACCCTGAAGCCGTTGAACGCACCCTGGGCCCAGCGGAGCAACGAGTAGCGCTCGTGGTTGCGCTCGTACTCGCGTTCGACATTCGTTGCGAACGCCCTGGGGGTGCCGAACGCGTCCACCTGGACCGAGTGGTCGATGACCAGATCCACCGGCACGAGGGGATCGACCGCGGCCGGGTCGCCGCCCTCCCTTTCGATCGCGGAACGCATTGCGGCGAGGTCGACCACGGCCGGAACGCCGGTGAAGTCCTGAAGGATGACTCGGGTTGGCGCATAAGGGTATTCACGGTCCTCGATCGGCTTTTGCCCCCACATGGCGAGCGAAGAGACCAGGTCCTCCGAGGCAAAACCGGCCGCGACCATCCTGAGGAGGTTCTCGAGAAAGATCTTGACGGTCATGGGGATGCCGTCGAGCCGAGCGTCGGCCTCGCGCTCGAGCGCGTCCAGACGATAGAGGGTCAGATCGCCCGAGGGCGTGGTCATGGAGGCCCTCGCTCCGAAGGGGTTGTGGCTCCGGCTCATGCGTTTCTCCCAGCCTAGATCGTAGAACCTGAATTCTAGCCGGGCGGGGGGAAGAGCGGATTTGGGAGGGCCCGCCTCTGAGATCTAGCCGGTCAAACTTCCGCCGGCGAAGTCCTGGATGAGCTGCTCGGGTGTTATGACGACGGGGTCTTCCGGGGCCGCGACCTCGCCGGAGAACTCGGCCAACGCTACCCGCAGCGCCATCGTCTCGACTCCCTCGGGGGCCTCCTCCTCGGTCCAGCCACCGACCTGAAGGAAGTCGAACTCGATCTGGGTGACCTGTCCGTCGCGCACCCAGACGTCGAGCTTTGCGTCCTCGTCGGGGATCTCGCTGGCGTCGGGGAGCTCACCCGCGGGCATTCCTGCGCCTCCGACGTCTTCGGACAGATTCTCGGCGAGGACCGCGAAGTCCTCATAGGTCTCACGCAGGGGGACGCTGGCGACGAGATGGCGCCCGGCGTCGTCGCTGCCGGCTTCGGTCACCGAGGCGTTGTCCTTGATCGACGCGGTGAACTGCTCCACGAGCTGCTTGTCCTCGTCGCTCGCTTCGGGGTCGGCAGGTTGGCCTGCGTAGCCCTCGACGAACTGCTTGAAGCCCTGCAGGGCCAGCCACTCGCCGTCCACCGCCGGCTGCACGTAGGTCATTCCACCGGCCGCCAGCTGATCCGCCACCGCGTTGATCTCGGCGGGGTCTCCCCCGAAGGTCTCTGCGAGTGCGTTGACGTCCGCCCGGGTGTAGAGAGTCTCGTCGACGACCCTCATCTCGATCACATCAACCCCGCCGATGTTCAGGACTATCTCTGCGGGGGCGTCGGAGGCGCCGGAGGTCTCGCCCGAAACCGTCAGCGAGGAGTCCAGAATCTTGGCAGCGTCCTCGTCGGAAAGCTCACTGCCGTCCTCGGAGGCGGCCGCCTGAAGCGACTCGGGGGTAGAGACCAAGCTGAAGGTCGTGGTCAGGGACTCCGTGGTTTCGAGATCCTCGAGCGCTTGGGTCAAGGTTTCGGTGGGAGTGGCATCGTCGGACCCCGCCGGCCCGCAGGCAGCAAGGAGAAGCATCGTGACGGTGAGGCCGGCGAAGAGACGTCGCATTGGGGCACCCTTCATTGGGTGGTGCTGAGATTGAGCTCGACTTTTCATCGGAAGAAATTGGGCAAGGCTGAAGCTCCCTGGTCGTCTTTACCCGCCGTTACCTGCACTTAGCCTCTCGGGATGAAATCATCACCCACCCGGGCGCGCGAGACCTGGAAGTTGGTGGGGGCGTTCGCAGCCTTCGGACTGTTCTGGGGTGGCTTCGCCGCCGCTCTTCCCGCGATCAAGGAGGCAACCGGCACCACCGAAGGCACGCTTGGTCTGGCCCTCTTCTGCATTCCCTCGGCCGCCCTCCCGGCGATGCTTCTGTCGGGGCCATGGGCAGACCGGTACGGCCGGAGGATGCTGGCCCCAGCCCTGGCCGCCTTCGCCCTGGTGACCGTCGGCCCCGGCCTCGCCTCCTCCGGCCTTGGTCTGGTTCCGGCGTTCGTGGCGCTCGGGATCACGTCCGGCGGCCTCGAGGTTGCGGTGAACGGAGCTGCCGCGGCGATGGAGGCGGAGCGAGGCGAGCGGATCATGGGCAAGGTCCACGCGGGCTTCTCGCTCGGCGGCCTCGTGTCGAGTGTCTCGGTCGGCCTGGCGCGTGAGGCGGGCGCCCACCCCGCCCTGCTGTTGGGATCGATCGGCCTGATCATCGGCGCCATCGCGTGGTGGAACCGGGGCGCTCCGGGCCCCCCGGCGCGGCAGGGTGGTCGTAGGGGCCGCATGCATTTCACCCGTCCTCTGGTCCTGCTCGGCTCCCTGTGCGCCCTGACCTTCTGCATCGAGGCGGGACTCGAGGGATGGAGCGCTATCCATCTGGAAGACACCTTGGGGGCAAGCCCGGCCGTCGGCGGTCTCGGTCCCGGCCTGTTCATGGCCGCCATGGTTCTCGGGCGGGTGGCCGCCCAATCGTTCGGCGACCGTTTCAAGGACACCCATCTGCTCGTGGCCTCCGGCCTGGTGGGGGCGATCGGCATCGAGCTTGCCGCGGTGGCGCAGAACCCCTGGGCGGCTCTGGTCGGATTCTGGCTCGCGGGGTTGGCGATCTCGGCGTCGGCGCCGACGATCCTGAGTCTCACCGGACGGAGCTCGCCCCCCGAGGAAAGGGGCACTTCGATGGCTGCGGTCACCTCGATCGCCTACCTCGGTTTCTTCGTCAGCCCGGCGGTCGTGGGGGGGATCGCCGATCTCGCCGGGCTCAGGGTCGGTCTGGCCGCACTGGGCGGGATCGGAATAGTGCTCGCCGTCCTGGCCCCGCGGGTCGGCCGGCTAAAGTTGCGGGCGGTGGGGCAGGCCTCGGGTGGAGTGCGCGAACCGCTCGCGTCGTCGTCCACGGGCAAAAAAGGGGTCAGCACCAAATAGAGTTGACGAACTGACGATTTGAGGGGGTCCTGGGTGGCAGAGGTATTCGATCTCGTTGTGGTTGGGATGGGAGTCGGCGGTGAGGAGGTCGTGACCCGGGCCGCCGGCGCCGGGATGAAGGTGCTCGCCGTCGAACGCAAGCTCGTCGGCGGGGAGTGCCCCTACTGGGGCTGCATCCCCTCCAAGATGATGGTGCGGGCAAGCATCGCCCTCGCCGAGGGTGCCCGGGTGAACGGTCTGGCGGGAAGCTCGACGCTGTCCCCGGACTGGTCGCCGCTGGCCGACAGGGTTCGCGAGGCAACCGCCGGTTGGGATGACGCGGTCGCGGTGAAGCGCCATGAGGACGCCGGCGCCCGAGTGCTCCACGGGACGGCGCGACTGCTGGGCCCGCGTGAGATCGAAGTCGACGGCGAGCGTTTCTCGGCGCGGCGGGGAGTAGTTCTGGCGACCGGAACCGAACCTGCGATCCCTCCCGTGGAGGGTCTCGAGGACGCCGGTCCATGGACCAACCGCGAGGCGATCGAGGCCGCCGAGCGGCCGGAGTCGATGGTGGTTATGGGTGCGGGCCCGATCGGCCTCGAGCTCGCCATGGCCTACGCTCGCTTCGGCACGCGTGTTTCGATCATCGAGCCCGAAGCCCACGCCCTTCCCCCCGAGGAGCCGGAGAACGGCAAGGCGATGGGGGCGGTTCTGGAGGCGGAGGGCATCACTTTGTACACGGGCACCGCCGCCGAATCGGTGAAGAGATCGGACGGAGGTGTGGCGGTCGAGATCTCCGATGGAAGGATCATCGAGGCCGAGCGGGTGCTGGTCGCCACCGGGCGCAAGGTGGATCTGGGGCCGCTGGGGGTCGAGTCGGTGGGCATCGACCCGGTGGACGCGATCGAGGTCGACGGGCACCTGCGCGCCGGCGAAGCAACCTGGGCCGTGGGCGACGTCACGGGCAAGGGGAACTTCACCCATGTGGCCGTCTACCAGGGCCGGATTGCGGCCGCCGACATCCTCGAGCAGGAGCACATGGCCGCCGACTACTCGGCCGTGCCCAGGGTCACGTTTACCGACCCCGAGGTCGCAAGCGTTGGAATGACCGAGGCCGAGGCGCGCACCAAGGGGCTGCAGGTCAAGGTCGGCATCGCTGAGACGGCGGCTTCGGCGCGAGGTCACATCCACGGCCCCGGCGCCGAGCACGGAGTGACCAAGCTCGTCGTCGATGCGGACCGCAACGTGCTGGTCGGGGCCTCGGCGATGGGACCGATGGCGGGGGAGACCATCTCCACTCTCACGCTGGCGATTCGGGGCGCAGTGCCGTTGTCGATCCTGTCGAACTTGATCTACGCCTACCCCACCTTCACGCGTGGGATCGACGATGCGCTGTCCGACCTGAGCTGACTCCAGAGGGTCGTGGGTGCGGGTATGGAGCACTCAAACCGAAGCGCGGGATCGGCTCGGATTAGAAGAGGTCGCCTATAGCTTCGTGCAGCTCCTTGCGGATCCCGGTGACGAACGGGACCTCGAGCGCGGTATAGCGGCGCGCTTCGGTGGCGCGCAGCCGGCGGATCAGCTCGACGATGCGATCGAGCGAATCGGCCTCAAAGGTGAGGATCCACTCGTAGTCACCCAGACCGAATGCGCTGGTTGTGTTGGCGAGGACGTCGGGGTACTCGCGCCCGCCACCGCCGTGCTCGCGCAGCAGCCCGGCGCGGGTGGACGGCTCGAGCAGGTACCACTCCGGTGTGCGCACGAACGGGTAGACGCACGCATACTTCTTCGGGCTCTTGCCCTGGACGAAGGCAGGTTGGTGGTCCTTGGAGAATTCGGCAGGGCGGACGAGCCCCAAAAAGGCGTGAGTCTGCACGAGGGCGCGCCCCAGCATGGTCCTTCGGACCTCGATCAGGAGCTTCTGGTGGTCGTCGGCGGAGCTCGCGACCCACCAGAACATCAGGTCGGCGTCGGCCTTGAACGCGGCGGTGGAGTAGGCGCCGCGTACCTCCACGCGGTCGCTCCAGGCGTCGAGCAGCTCGGTGACCTCCTTGGTGGCGACCTCCTGTTCGACGCCGTCGAGGCGATCAGGACCAAGCCGGAAAACGGGATAGGAGGCAAAGACGAGGCCGTCGGTCATGTGGTTCCTTTCGATGTCGTCCGGGCCAGCCTAAAGGGCGCTCCGGCCGGCCGGGTCACGGGGCAAGGGCATCGAGCACCCGGTGCGCCGCGGCACCGGCCCCCGCCACGCAGTCGGGCATCCCCGACCCCCGGTAGGCCGCGCCGGCCAGAGCAAGCCGGGGGTGACGCTCAAGCGCCCGCTCGATCCTGGCGACCCGTTCGGTATGGCCCACCCGGTACTGAGGAAGGGAGGCCTCCCAACGGGTCACCTGCGCCAGCCTCGGCGGCGCGGCCGGGCGCAGGGCGTCGCCGAGGTCGCGCACCAGCAGGGCCGCCAACCCGTCGTCGTCGAGGCTGAGCGCCGGATCGGTCCCGGCGCGCCCGACAAAGGCGCGCAGGACGACAGCGCCGTCGGCCGGGGCCGACCCCGACCATTTGACCGAGTACCAGGTGCAGGCGGCCAATGCCCTGCCCTCTGAGCTGGGAACGAGGAAGCCGCTCCCGTGGGGTGGAAGCGCACAACTCCCCGGCGGGTAGAAAAAGGTGGCCACCGCCGTGGAGGCAAACGGAATGCCCTCGAGCTCGCCGCTCGCAGCGCCGGACAGGCTCCGGAGCACCGCGGCCGCCTGGGGTGCGGGAAGGCACACCACGACCCCGTCCGTTTCGAGTGGGCCGCTCGCCTGCAGGTCGAGTGTGAAGCCCTCACTGCGGGAGCTCACCCGGGTCACCTGTGCGTCCGTCTGGATGCACCGGGGACCCAGCCGGCTACGGAGACTGCGGGCCAGGGCGTCGACCAGGCGCTCCATCCCGCCCTGGGGAGCGAGGAATGGCGGCGGCCCGCCGGAGAGCTCCCCCGAGCGCCTCGCCCGGCGGATCCCCACCAGGATGCTCCGGTGGGAACGCGCCAGCCCGTCCACCTTGGCGTCCGCAGCCTGGAGGCTCATGTCGTCGGTGTGGCCGGCGCGCCGACCCGCCATGAGCGGATCCACGAGCCGCTCGAGCACCTCGTGCCCGAAACGGCGCCGGACCAGGGCTCCCACCGACACGTCCCCTCCCCTCAACGGGCCTGGCACCAATATCTCCGCGGCGGCCCTCAGAGTCCCGATGGGTGACAACAGCCCCGCCCGGAGGGCCTGGGTGGGCCAGGCGGGAAGCCCCAAGACGACCCCCGGCGGCAACCGTCGCAGCCTGCCTTCGCTCCAGATGTAGGCCCCGAACACATCCGGAGAGATGAGGTCCTGCTCGAGGCCGACCGATGAGCAGAGCGCTGCCATTGCATCTCCGGCGAGGAAGGCGTCGGGGCCCGCTTCGACCGGGACGCCGTCGAGACGGTCGGTTCTGATGACACCTCCGAGCCGGCTGCGCCCTTCGAGCACGATTACCTCGGTACCAGCCTGAGCCAGAGCCCACCCGGCCGCCAGCCCGGTGATTCCACCCCCGACGACCGCGACCGTAGCCATCAGCGCTCCGGCTCCGCCGCCCTCTCCCCCAACGCGCGTCGCACGACGGCCGCCAGCACATCGAGGAAGGCGGGATCGTCGTTCGGCGCCGGGGTGCGGGCGAAGGGGACGCCCAGCCGGTCGGCCCGGGCCTTGCACTCGATGTCGACGTCGTAGAGGATCTCGAGGTGGTCGGCGACGAATCCGCAGGGGCAGATCACGATGCCGGTTGCGCCGCCTGAGTGTGCGTCGTCGATGACGTCGAGCACGTCGGGACCGATCCAGGGATCGGCCGTCCGCCCCGCGCTCTGCCACCCGATCATCCAGGTCGCCCGGTCGCTCCCGCTATCCAGGCCCGCCTCCCGTGCGACCGCCTCGGCGGTCTGGCGCAGCTGCTCGGGATAGGGATCGCCCTCGCCCAGTATCCGGGCGGGCAGGCTGTGGGCGGTGAAGATGACCGTGGTTCGGGTACGCGCCTGGCCCGGCAAAGAAGCGATGGCGGCGTGGACCCGCCCGGCGAGCCAGCCGATGTAGCCGGGCTCCAGGTGCCAGCTGCGGATCACCTCCACAACCGGGCGGCCACCGGTCGCGTTGGCGGCCGCCCGGGCACGCGCCGAGTAGTCGCCGATGCTCATCGAAGAGTAGTGGGGGGCAAGCACGATCGCGACGGCGTATTCGATCCCGGCGGCCGCCATGGACGCCACCGCATCCGGGATGAACGGCGCCGCATGCTTCTGCCCGAGCCAGGTGGGGATGTCTCCGAGTCTGCTCTCGAGCCCTTTGCGCTGGGCTTCGGTGATCTCGAACAGAGGCGAGTGCCCGCCGATGGCCCGGTAGCGGCCGACGAGATCATCGAGAAGCTCGGGAGGAGGAGGGCGTCCTCGGCGGATGTCGGTGTAGTACGGTTCGACCTCATCGAGGCTCCGCGGGGTGCCGTAGGCCATCACGAGCACCCCAGTTGGCTCAGCCACGCCCATCCTCTGCCCCCCGCATGTGAACCAGCTCGACCAACCGGCGGAGGATGCCCGGGTCGGTCTCGGGCAGCACACCGTGACCGAGGTTGAAGATGTGCCCGGTTGTCGGGGCGCCCGCCAGAATCGCAGTTGCCCTCGGCTCGACCACTTCCCATGGAGCCAGGCACAGCGCAGGGTCGAGGTTGCCCTGCAGCGCGACTCGGGGGCCGGTTCTGCGGTGCGCTTCGTCGAGCGGGACCCGCCAATCAACTCCCACGACGTCGGGGCCCGCCTCCGCCATGTCCGCCAGCAGCTCTCCGGTGCCGACGCCGAAGTAGATGCGGGGAACGTCCAGATCTGCGAGCCCGTCGAAGATGCGGCCGACCCAGGGCAGCACGTAGCTGCGAAAGTCCTCCGACGAGAGCTCGCCGACCCAACTGTCGAACAGCTGCACGGCGGCGGCGCCGGCCGCAACCTGGGCCCGCAGATAGGCGAGGACCGACTCTCCGAGTCTTTCCATGAGCCGGTGCCAGGAGGCGGGCTCGGCGTACATGAACGCCTTTGTCCTGGAATGGTTCTTGGACGGGCCGCCCTCCACGAGATAGCTCGCAAGCGTGAACGGCGCACCGCCGAAACCGATCACGGGGACGCCGGCGGTGGCGGCGAGACCACGCACAGCTTCGAGGACGTAGGGAACCCCCTCGTCGGGAATCAGCGGCTTGATCGCATCCACGTCGCGCCGTGCCCGCACAGGCGACTGGATAACCGGTCCCACACCCGGCACGATCTCGAGATCGACGCCCATCGGCGCGAGCGGGACGACGATGTCGCTGAAGAGGATGGCGGCGTCGACCCCCAACCGCCGCACCGGCTGAAGGGTCGCTTCGGCGGCGAGCTCGGGGGTCCGGCAAATGTCGAGAATCCCGTGCCGCTCGCGCAGCGCCCGGTACTCGGGCAAGCTCCTCCCGGCTTGGCGCATGAACCACACCGGGGTGGTGTCCACCGGCTGCCTCATGCAGGCGGCGAGGAACCGCGGCATCGTCTGAGCGGTCGTCCTGATCGGTTGCTCCTTCCCTACCCCAAACGACCCCCGGCGCGCGATCCTAAGCCCAGGGGAGAACCAGAGCTGGCCCAGGGGTGCATAGGGTGCGTCCACGATGACCGGCGTCACACCTGAGCCCCCTGACTCCTCCCTCGGTTCCCGCCCGCCTTCCTACGACGCCATCGTCCTCGCCGGGGCCGGCAGCAGGCGCCTGTCGGGGCAGGACAAAGCCGAGGTCCTGGTCGGCGGCCGGAGGCTGATCGACCGAACGCTCGAGGCGGTCTCCGGAGCCGATCGGACAGTGGTCGTCGGGCCCCAGCGGCCGGTCACCTGCGCGGTGGAGTGGGCCAGCGAAAGCCCGCCGGGTGGGGGACCGGCCGCAGCGCTGATGGCGGGGATTCGGTGTGTGTCGTCCGAGCTCGTGGCCATCGTGGCCGTCGACCTCCCGTTGCTCGACGCGCCGCTGGTGTCGAGGTTGGTCGGCGAGCTCGCCCGCGACACCGGAGCGGCTGCCCGCCCCGAGGGGGTCATCCTGTGCGACGCGTCCGGCCGCGACCAGCCGCTGGCGGGAGCGTATCTGGGGCCGCGGCTGAGGGCGGTGCTGGAGAGGTATGAGGCGCTTGCCGGAGTGTCCCTGAAGGAAGTGCTCGGGCCGCTCCGGCTGAAGCGCGTGACCGAAACCGACGCAACATTCGACTGCGACACATGGGCCGACGTCGAAGCGGCGGAGGCGAAGATCAGTCGGGAAAGGTGAAGCTATGGATGACTGGATAGACGAGGTTTGTGCCGCGCTCGGGATCGAAGAAGACGTGGACGCCGACGTGCTTCTCGACGTGTCGCGGGTGGTCGCTCATCAGGTCGAGAGGCGGGCTGCCCCGGTGACGACCTACCTGATCGGCCTGGCCGCGGCGCGTGTCGGAGGTGACCCCGAAGCCGCTGCCAGCGCCGCACGCGTCGTGACGGCTCTGGCAAACAAGCGGGGTTGACAACCCTCGGCGGGCTTGCAGTGGCTCCGGGGCGTCCGAGCTCATCGCCTACCCATCCGGTCCCCGCCCGGTGCGTGTTGCACTGAGCCCCAACGACTCCAGCTCGAGCGCCGCCAGAGCATCGTACTTACCGGCGGCGAAAGCGCCGCCGGGGTCCGGTGTCGCCCTGCGCAGCTCATGCAATGGGCGGTTGACAAGCGCCCGGAGCGCGAACAGGTGGAGATCGTTTCGCTCCAGTTGTATCCGGGCGGCTGCGGTTGCTTCACGAATCCATGCCAGTCGCTCTGGAAGGTAGCGGGCGAGCGCGTAGGCGATGGCGAGCCCCGCAAGCATTACCCCGAGGAGGATCGCAAGTTGGTCCACGCCGGCCCCCTGGCGCGCTCCTGCGGCCGCCAGCGAGCGGCTGGCGCCGGCGGCGGATCTGAACGAACCGCTCAGCTCGTCTCCAACCACCGGGAGGCGAACGACGGCCTCGGACACATCGGTCAAGCCGCGGGCGAAGTCGGAGGCCGGTTCTCTGACGGCGCGAAGGGGGACGCTCAGCTTGGCTACGAGCGAGCTCAGGAGCACCCCCAGACGAATCCACAGAAGAATCCAACCGATGAAGATTGCATCGAGCAAGATCTGGCGTGTTCTCAGGCGCGGCACATCTGCATAGATTTTCATTGGGTCTCTGTACCCGAGTGGGGCTGAGTCTGCAAGGGCGGGTTGTCAGTGCTCCTGCGCGGGAGTAACGCCATCTTCGATGCAGGGTCGTTCTGGGGCGACGGGACTTAGGCAAAGGTGCACTCTAGGAGATCAACTTCTCGATCAGCTCGGTGTACTGCATGAGACTGCGGGGGCCGAGGAATTCTTTGCGAACACGCTTCTGCGCCTCGACGCCGAGGCGCTCCGAGAGCTCGGCGTCGTCCAGCAACCGCCGCACATCGTTTCCGTACTCCTCGAGATCGTGGGGATCGTCCACGAGCAACCCTGTGACGCCGTCGACGATTTGATCCTGAATGCCGCCGATTCGGCTCGCCACCATCGGGCGGCCCTTCCACATCGCCTCCGCGACGGTCAGGCCGAAGCCCTCTGCAAGGCTCTTCTGGACCACGACGTTGGCGCGCCGCTGAAGCGCATTGACGATCGCGGCGTTCTCTTCGCCGTCGTCCATCGGAAGACACGCAAGGTGAACGCGGCCCCGAAGGTCTTCTGGGATCGCCTTCCACGCCTCCAGAGACTCCTGCAGAACCTCCGCTCCCTCGGGGTCGTCCGAGACCGCCGCCACCGCGGGACCGGCGACGATGAGATGAGCCTTCGATGCCGGGGCCACGTACTTCACGAAGCCCTCGATTACTCCGACCGGATCCTTCAGCCGATCCCACCGCGACACCTGAACCACCAGCGGCACCGACGAAGGTGGGGGAGGACCGCCGTCGAACATCACGGTTGCGCGGTCGACCCGGCCCGGGCTCCCGTCTTCTTTCACGAAGGTCGGGGTCGTGGTGTCCCCGTCGGCGATCAAGCCGGTGGTGTGCAGAATTGCGATGACATTGTCGGCGCCCATCTCCTGGTTCTTCGGAGAGAAGGCGTCGATGGACGGAGCGATGATGTAGATCTTGGAATCATCGAGCTCCTCCCATGCGAACGCCTTGCGCGAGAAGACGTAAGCGTCGGCTTGCCTGACGTAGGGGCGCAAGAAAGACCAGGCCTGACGCGCGCAGTCATTCGGGGTATCGAGCCCCACATGGCAGCGCCAGATGATTGACGCGCCGGTCTCTTTCAGGGTCTCGATCAGACCGGCAGTCTGCGGATCGTGAAGGATGACGACGTCATCGGCCCGGATGAGCGGAGCCAGCTCCTCCGCATTTGCCCGGAGGGCATCTTCGTACATACCCTTTTCGGCGTCACCGAGTGGGCCGCCGTCCCCTTGCGCGCCGTGGAGGTTGTTGTGAATCCTTTTCGTGATGTGAAAGAAGTCGGTGTTGCCTTCGATCACCGACCAACGAGCGTCGACGTCGGCGCCGCGCGCGTAGGTGAGAAGCGAGCGAAGCATCTCGGCGACGCCGCCACCAACGGCGGTCGAGTTGATGTTCCAGACCACCCTGCCCTCGAGGAGGGCCTTTGCGGGTTCGAAGATGCGAGCGAAGCCCGCGTAGGCGTCGGTGCCCAGGACAGATTCGAACTTCTGCGGTGGCATGACCCCGACCGGCACGTGCGTGATGTGATTCATCTTCCACCCTTCATTGCTGTGCGCCCCGGGACGGGCGCAGTCGGTTACGCGAGCGGTTCCTTTGCGGAGCCTGCTACCATCTTGTTCCAGCGCGGCATGTTAGCTCTGTCGGTACCAGGTGCTATCAGCTTGAGTCCCCCTATGACGCAGCCAATTGGAACAACGGCTCAAAATTGTCAGACCCTCCGTTGTCCTTAACGGTGATCGGAGAAAATAGTTTCGTGTCCCGACTGTTTGGAACCGACGGAGTACGCGGCGTCGCCAACCATGATCTCACCCCCGACCTCGGCTTGGCGTTGGGGCGCGCCGCAGGATTCGTGCTCGCCCCGGGCGGGGGCCGGGTCGTGACCGGGCGGGACACCCGCTTGTCCGGCCCCATGCTCGAGGCGGCGCTGAGCGCTGGGCTTTGCTCGGCGGGCTGCGAGGTCTTGCTCGGCGGGGTGCTCCCCACTCCGGCGGTTGCGTTCCTCACGCTCGCCGAGGAGGCGGCTGCAGGGGCGGTCATCTCCGCATCCCACAACCCGGTCCCCGACAACGGCATCAAATTCTTCTCTCCTGAAGGCGTGAAGCTGCCCCCCGACCTGGAGGAGGCTATCGAGCGAGCCATGACTTCGCCTCCCACCGATCTTCCGGTGGGGGCGGCGATCGGGCGTGTCGAACCCCTCGAAGGAGGGACCGACCGCTATGTGGCGCATCTGCTCGACTCGGTCGACGGTCCGCTGGACGGACTCGAAATCGTCCTCGATTGCGCCTACGGGGCCGCTTACTCGGTCGCCCCGCGCGTTTTCAAAGCCGCAGGCGCGAAGGTGCACGCGCTGCATGACGAGCCGGACGGCTCACGCATCAATGTCGGGTGTGGCTCGACCTCGCTGGCATTGGTCTCCGAGGCCGTGGTCGAGCGAGGGGCGGATTTCGGCCTGGCATTTGACGGCGACGCCGACCGGGTGCTTGCGGTCGACGAGCGCGGTGACACGGTGGACGGCGACCGCATCATCGCTCTCTCGGCGGTGAGGTTGTCCGCTCAGGGCAAGCTGCACAACAATGTCGTCGTATCGACGGTGATGGCCAATCTGGGCTTCCGGCGGGCCCTGCAGGAGCGCGGGATCGAGGTCCTGAGCGCCCCGGTGGGCGACAAGCACGTCGCCCATGAGATGGCGCGCAGCGGCGCCGTGCTCGGAGGCGAGCAGTCGGGCCACATCATTTGGGCCCGGCATTCCTCGACCGGGGACGGCATCCTCACCGGTCTCCAGATAGCCGTTGCGGTCTCGACCGCGACCGAGCCGTTGTCGAGGCTGGCCGGACTCTACAGCTCCTTTCCGCAGGTCTTGATCAACGTCGAGGTCGGCGCTCGTGACGCTCTGGCCGGCGCAGAAGGGCTGTGGAGCGAAGTGCAGGCGGCGGAGAGCTCTCTGGGCGACGATGGGCGTGTATTGCTGCGAGCCTCCGGAACTGAGCCCGTGGTGCGCGTCATGGTCGAGGCAACCGAGGCCCCGGTCGCGCAGCGAACCGCCGAAACCGTGGCCGACGCCGTGCGGCGTCACCTGGCCCGGTAGAGCCCCGAGGATCCTGAACGCGATCTGTGAGGAGACGGTTACGCCACCGCCCCTTGTTTTCCCCAGCGGTTATCCTTGGGTCTGCGGGGAGAGGAAGCATCACCGTTCGGATCTAGCGCCAGGGCTCGCCTCAGGAGGTGGCGAGTCGACGAGGTAGGGGATCTCGAAAAGCCGGCTCAACGGCCGGCCCACTCGGCGGGTGACCCTCGGCTCGGCCTCAGTCGTAACGGTGTCGACAAACCCCGGGAGTGATCCCGGGACACAAACCGGCGCCGGCGTGGCCCTTCTCCCACCAGAACTGACAGCTCGCGCCTGCAACGGGCGCGATCGGGTATGGAGGAGGAAACATGTGCGGCATCGTCGGATACGTGGGCAGCGAACAAGCGCTGCCCGTTCTGTTGGATGGGATGGCACGGCTCGAGTACCGCGGGTACGACTCGGCCGGAGTCGCGGTGGTGACGGGTGAATCCATCGCGGTTGTGCGCAAAGCTGGTCATCTCGAAGAGTTGACCAAAGAGCTCGCAGGTAAGGAGCTGGCGGGAACAACGGGCATCGGACACACCCGCTGGGCAACACACGGCGCGCCGACCGACGCCAACGCCCACCCGCACCGCGATTGCTCGGGGGACATCGCCGTCGTGCATAACGGGATCATCGAGAACCACGACGTTCTAAGAGCGCAGCTCGGCGAGGAAGGTCACACCTTTTCGTCTGACACCGATACCGAAGTTGTCGCGCACCTGATCGAATCGATCATCGAACGAGAGTCATGCTCATTGCTGGCCGCCGTTGCCAAAGCCGTTCATGTTCTCGAGGGAGCCTTTGCCTTGGTGTGCATACGGGCGGAGGAGCCCGGCCGCATTGTCGTTGCGCGCCAGGTGTCTCCTTTGATCGTAGGGTCGGCCGAAGGCATTGGTCTCGTCGCCTCAGGCATCCCCGCGCTCTTGGCGTACACCCGGGACATCGTGCCGCTGGACGACCGCCAGGTCGCAGAGATAGGCGCGGGCAGCGTCCGCCTCTTCGATTTCGACGGCAACGAGCTGCCGGTAAGCACGGTAAGAGTCGAATGGAATCTCGAGGCCGCCGAAAAGGGGGGCTACGAAGACTTCATGCTGAAGGAGATCTTCGAGCAGCCTCAGGCGCTGCGTGACACGATGCGAGGGCACTTCGACCGGCAGGGGCGGGTAATGCTCGATGACGTCCACTGGGAGCCGGGAATTCTCAAGCGCATAAACAAGGTCGTGGTCGTGGCATGCGGTACCTCTTATCACTCGGGGATGATGGCCAAGCACTCGATCGAACACTGGACCCGCATCCCCGTGGAGCTCGATCTCGCATCCGAGTTCAGGTACCGCGACCCCGTGCTCGACGACCGTTCTCTGGTTATCGGCATAGCTCAATCGGGTGAGACTGCAGACACTCTTGCCGCCATCCGGTTTGCAAGGGAGATGGGCGCAACGGTGATCGCGGTCACGAACGTAGTCGGCTCGTCCATAACGCGCGACGCAGATGCGGTTATCTTCACCCACGCAGGCCCCGAGATAGGCGTGGCCGCCACCAAGACGTTTCTCGCCCAGTTGGTCGCCTTGAACACTTTGGCGTTGTATCTGGCGCAGGAGCGCGGCTCCATGAGTCGCGAGAAGATGATCGATACGATCGATGCGATGAACGCGCTGCCCGAACAGGTCGAGGAGGTACTGGCCATTCAGAGTGATGTGCGGCGGGCCGCCAAACGCTATGCAGACGCAACCGATGTCTTGTTCATCGGGCGCGGCGTGGGCATGACAGTCGCCATGGAGGGTGCTCTCAAGCTCAAGGAGATCTCGTACATCCACGCCGAGGGTTACGCGGCCGGCGAGCTCAAGCACGGGGCGATCGCACTGATCGAGCCGGGCGTGCCCGTGGTCGCAATAGTTACGGGTCAGAAGCTCTATGACAAGATGCTTGCCAACGTGGAAGAGGTCAGAGCCCGGGGAGCGGAAACAGTCATGGTCGCCCCGCGCGGCGACGAGCGAGCACGGGCGCTGGCAAACGAGCTCTTCGAGGTTCCGTCGACTAAGCCGTTGCTGACTCCGGTCCTCGATGTCGTCGCCCTTCAGCTGTTTGCCTACTTCGTTGCAAAGGAAAAGGGATTGTCGCCGGACAAACCTCGCAATCTCGCCAAGAGCGTGACGGTGGAATAACTGAGACCCCTGCTCACTCCGGAGGAGATGCGCGCCGCCGATGAGGCGACGATGTCGTCGGGGGTTGCCTCTGCAACTCTGATGGACCGCGCCGGCCGCGCCGTGGCGCGCGCCGCGATCCGCGAGGCGGGGGGCCGGTACGGGCGGCGCGCGGAGGTCGTGTGCGGCCGGGGCAACAACGGGGGCGACGGATTCGTAGCGGCCAGGGAGCTGGCGCGCGCGGGCTTGTCGGTGCGGTGTCTCGTGGTCGGCGACGCTGCCGGGATCTCGGGCGCTGCAGGGGAGCATCTGAGGCGAGCCGCGCAGGTGGTGGAGATCCTTGCCTGGGACGACGGGGCGCTCGGGCCCTGTGACGTCATCGTCGACGCGTTGTTCGGGACGGGCTTCCGAGGGCGCGCCGAGGGCGACGCCGGCGGCGCCATCACGGCCATGAACGACAGCGGTGCGCCGGTCGTAGCCGTCGACATCCCTTCGGGGGTCTCGGGGGCGACGGGGGCGGCCGAAGGGCCCTCGGTGACCGCCCAAGCCACCGTGGTGATGGCGGCCGAGAAGCTGGGCACGGCCATCGGCGCGGGCTCGTCCCTGGCGGGCCGGGTCGAGATCGCCGACATCGGAATCGCCGTGCCGGAGTCACATGCCGGCATGATCGAGCAAGACGACGTCGCGGGCGTCCTGCCACGCAGGCAGGCCGACTCGCACAAGCGAAGCCGGGGCGCGGTGGCGCTGCTCGGTGGCTCAGCCGGCATGAGCGGGGCGGTCAAGCTGGCTGCCCGGTCGGCGGTGCGGATGGGGGCCGGATACTGCACTGTCGGCGCGACGTCTTCGGTGGAGGCTGCGCTGTCGGCGGCCCTCCCCGAGGTGCTCTCGACCGTGGTGACCGAGCACGATGTGCTCGGCACCGAGGCACTCGACCGCTTTGCCGGAGTGATCGAACGGACGACGGCCCTGGCGATCGGCCCGGGGCTGGGTACGGGGCCGGACCAGCACTCGCTGATGATCTCGGTGCTCGACCGAGTCGAGCTGCCGATGGTGATCGACGCCGACGGATTGAATGTCCTCGCAGGCCACACCGACGAGCTGGCGGGACGTCCCGCCCCCACGGTGTTGACCCCTCACCCGGCCGAGCTGGCACGACTGCTGAGCCTGTCGGTCCCAGAGATTCAGGCCGATCGAGCCGCGGCGGCGCGCGCCGCGGCCGAGCGCTTCGGGTGCGTCGTGGTGCTCAAGGGTCACCGCAGCGTGATCGCCGAGGAATCGGGACGCATTGCGGTCAATCCCACCGGCGGACCGGAGCTTGCCAGCGCGGGCACCGGAGATGTCCTCACCGGGGCGGTGGCGGCCCTGCTCGCCGCCGGCCTCGGAGCGTTCGAGGCCGCGTGGTGCGCGGTCTACGTGCACGGCGTCGCGGGAGCCGAGGCGGAGCGCCGCGTGGGAGGTCCCGGTGTGCTGGCGTGGGACGTCGCGGAGGCGTTGCCCGAGGCGATCACGCAATCACTTCAGCCGCGGGATGAATCGTGACCGTGCGTAGCTCATCTCTGTCCGCTGCCCGGCCCGAGCCCGGTCCCGGGACGGACCTCAGCAAGGAGGAGATGCTCGAGCGTGGGCACCCGGTGTGGGCGGAGATCGACCTCGGGGCCGTCCGGCACAACATCCGAGAGCTCGCAAAGGCGGCGCCGGACGCCGAGGTTATGGGAGTGGTCAAGGGGTTCGGCTATGGCCACGGGAATGTCGCCTGCGCCGAGGCGATGCTCGACGGCGGTGCAGGGCGGTTGGGGGTGGCGCGGGTCGCGGAGGCGCTCCATCTGCGGGAAGCCGGAATCGGCGCGCCGATCCACGTTTTCACCGAGCCGCCTCCCGAGGCTGCCGGGCTGATGGTCGAGCTCGACCTGATTCCGGCCGTCTATACGCAGGCTTTCGCGCGCGCCTTGTCCGGCGCTGCCTCTGCGGCCGGCGTCACGATGCCGGTCCACCTGAAATTGGACACAGGCATGCACCGGGTAGGGGTGATGACCGAGGACGTGCCCGAGGTGCTCAGGGAGCTGCGATCACTCCCCGAGATCGAGATCGAAGGGGTGTGGAGCCACCTGGCGACGGCGGACGTCCCCGGCCACCCCTTCACTCACGAGCAGCTCGATCTCTTCTTGGAGCTGGTGGACAGGATCGAGCGGTGGGGCGTCGTGCCTCGGCTCAAACACCTGGCGAACTCCGCCGCCACACTGTCGGTGCCCGAGAGTCACTTCGACATCGTCCGCTGCGGGATCGCCGCCTACGGGCTGTGGCCGGGACGCGGTTTCGAGTCGCTCGCCGATCTGAGGCCGGCAATGGCCCTGAAGGCGCGCGTGAACATGGTCAAGGCCCTCCCACGGGGCGAAAGACTGTCCTACGGGCTGAAGTACGAGCTCGACCACACCTCGAGGGTGGTCACCGTCCCCGCCGGATATGCAGACGGATACGACCGCCGTCTCTCCGGGCGCGGCGATGTGCTGATCGGCGGGAAGCGCTACAGGGTGTCCGGGGTCGTGTGCATGGATCAGCTCATGGTCGACGTCGGGCGTGATGAGGTCGAGGCCGGAGCCACCGCGACCCTGCTCGGGCGGGACGGCGACGAGAGTGTCACAGCCGAGGAGCTGGCAGGTCATATCGGCACGATCAACTACGAGGTCACCACCCGGGTCCCCTCCCGGGTGCCACGCCTGTACCTGAACCGGCTGTAGCCTCATCTGGGCAGCAGTGAGGCTGCTTCCGCCGACGCTGCTCCCAACAGGCGCTGTTCCCAACAGAAGGGAAGATCATGTCCGACAAGAGAGTGGAGGTGCTGGCCGACATCCTGGTCGACTACTCGACCTCGGTGAAGTCCGGAGACCTGGTGTCGATTCGAGCGCCCTATGTCGCCGAGCCGCTGATTCTCGCCCTCTACCAGAGGTGTCTCGAGCGCGGCGCCCAGCCGGTGATTCGGGCCTCGATTCCGAGGGCAGAGCCACTCTTCTACCGGTTCGCGCAGGAGCATCAGCTCGAGTACGTGTGGGAGAGCGACCGGTGGATGGTCGAGAATCTCGACGTCTCGTTCTCGGTGATCGCGGAGACGAACACACGCCAGCTGTCGAAGACCGACCCGACCCGACAGCAGATCGCGTCGCGCGCCCGGAAGCCGTTGCTCGACAGATATCTGCAGCGCGCTGCAAACGGGGAATTCCGATGGAACGTGACGCTCTTTCCCACCGAGGCACACGCGATGGAAGCCCAGATGAGCCTGTCGGAATACGAGGACTTCTATTACGGGGCGTGCCTGGTGGACGTGGCGGACCCGGTCAGCGAATGGAAGCGCTTGGCCGAGCGCCACACCGAGCTCATCGAGTGGATGAAGGGCCGCAACGAAGTTCACATCGAAGGGGAAGGCACCGACCTCACCCTCGAGGTAGGGGGACGGACGTTCGTGGCCGCCGACGGTGATTGCAATTTTCCCGACGGGGAGATCTTCACCGGCCCCGTGGAGGACAAGACGCGCGGAGTCGTGTCGTTCAGCTATCCCGCGATATTCGGGGGCCAGGCGGTCGAGGACATCCGCCTCGAATACGACGCCGGGAAGATCGTCAACGCGTCGGCCCGGCGCAACGAGCAGTTTCTCATCAAGACGCTCGACACCGACCCGGGCGCGCGGATCCTGGGCGAACTGGGTATCGGCACGAATTTCGGTATCCAGGGATTCACCGGCGAGAACCTGCTCGACGAGAAGATCGGCGGAACGATCCATCTCGCAAGCGGGGCGTCGTACCCCGAGACCGGCGGCGTCAATCAGTCGGCGGTGCATTGGGACATGGTTTGCGATCTCCGCAAGGGCGGGCGCATCACAGTCGACGGCGACATCCTGTTGGAGGACGGCAAGTTCGCGGTGTGAAGTGACGCTCTGCGGCGACCGAGACGCCCTCGTTGCCGGTGGTGCGGGTGCTGAGCACGACCTGAACGCCTCTCGGAGGTTGACCCCTCGGCGCGCCTTGCTTAGCATCGGCCCATGTCCATGACCTACGGCCCGAAGAGCGCGGTTCGCCCCGACATCGATGCCGTGCGGAGCCAGGCGCTCGTCTGCACCAAGTGCCGGCTCGCTGAGGGGCGAACGCAGGTCGTGTGGGCCGACGGCAACCTGGACGCGAACTTGCTGTTCATCGGCGAGGGGCCGGGATTTCACGAGGACAAGCACGGGCTCCCCTTCGTCGGCGCCGCCGGGCAGCTTTTAGACCGGCTGCTCGGCGAGATAGGCCTCGACCGGTCGCAGGCGGCGATCGTCAATGTCGTCAAATGCCGGCCCCCGGGCAACCGCGATCCGTTGCCCGACGAGATCGAGGCATGCCGCCCCTACCTCGAGGCGCAGCTCGCCCACATGCGACCCGATGTCATAGTTACCCTCGGCAACTTCGCCACCCAATTCATCCTCGACCAGCGCATCGGGATCACGCGGGCGCGCGGGCGCCGGTACGAGCGGCGGGGCGCGACGGTGATCCCGACCTTTCACCCGGCGGCTGCGCTGCGGGGCGGCCGATTCGGCGGGACGAATCCGATCGACGCCATCCGGGCCGATCTTCAGGAGGTAGACAAGGCGTTGGGTGAGGCCGCCCGCGCCCGGCAGCATCAGGGCGCGAACGCCGTGGGCATCGAAGACCACGGCGAGCAGCTCGGGCTCTTCTAGGCCCCACGCCGCGGTGCTGTCGCTCGTCACTCAGGCTGCCGCGGAGACGCGGATGCTGGGGGCCGCGCTCGGCCCCGAGCTTGCACCCGGCGACATCATCTCCCTGGGGGGCGAGCTCGGGGCGGGGAAAACGGTCTGGGTCCAGGGATTGGCGGCAGGACTGGGCGTGAGCGCCAGGGTCACGAGCCCGACCTTCACCCTGATGCACGAATATTGCGGCCGGCACCGCCTCCTCCACATTGACGTCTACCGGCTGGAGTCCTTTGGAGAGCTCGTCGACCTCGGGTTCGAGGAATGGCTCGAGTCGGACGCGATCATGGTCATCGAATGGGGTGACGCGATCAGGCCGCTCCTCCCGGATCGCCGCCTGGAGATCGACATCCGGCTCGGGGACCGGCCCGAAGCGCGTTCCCTCGGCTTTCGTCCCGGAGGCCGTGAGTGGGTGGCTAAGCTCTCTCGGATGAGCCGAACCGCGCCGGGCTTCGAACCTAAGGAAACGCAGGTGCCTCCGGACGCTCCACCGGGCTGATGCTGGTCTTGGGCATCGAGACGTCGACACCCCAGGCCAGTGTCTCGATCGGCTCGGAGGAAGGGGTGGTAGCAAGCGCGCTCGCCGCCCGCAGGCCCAACTACGTCGAATTTCTCCTGCCTGCGATCAGGTTCTGTCTCGACGGCGCCGGGCTCGTGTACAACGACGTGGAGGGCATCGCCGTTAGCCGGGGCCCTGGTCTGTTGACGGGGCTGCGGGTGGGCGTGGCCACCGCCAAGGCGCTTGCACAGGCGCTGTCGTTGCCGATCGTCGGCATGGCGAGCCTCGATCTCCTGGCTTACGAGGTTCGCTACTCGCCAAAGACGATCTGCGCCATGCTCGACGCTCGCAGAGGCGAGGTCTATTACGCGATGTACCGGACGAGCCCCGGCGGCATCCAGCGGATGAGTGAATACGATCTTGCCAGACCCGAGCAACTCGCTCTCGGAATAGCCGCCCGCAGCGACGACATGCTTCTCGTGGGGAACGGCGCGCGGTTGTACCGGGAGGTCTTCGCCGCCGCCGACGCCGGCGCAGAGATCGGAACGGTGGGCGATGCCTACCCCACCGCAGTGGCCCTCGTCGAGCTGGCGGCCGCTCGCATGGGGCGGCGCGACTTCGACCCTCTGACCGGACTGAATCCCCTGTATCTCCGCCGGTCGGCTCGTCCCATCGAATGGGATCGGATGCGCGGGAGGCGGTCGGCGTGACCGCCTTGGCGCGCCGGCCGGATAGGCGGGAGTTCGACATCGAAGTGGCCAAGATGCGCCGCAGGGACCTGCGACGCGTGCTGGCGATCGAAGGGGACGTCTATCCCAGGCCGTGGACTCGACCGCTGTTCCTCTCCGAGATCGCTCAACGCCATTCACGGACCTATCTGGTGGCGCGCCACGAGGGAGAGGTGGTGGGCTACGCGGGCATGATGTTCACCAGGAAAGAAGCCCATGTCACAAACATCGCGGTTACCCCGGAGCTCCACGGTGTGGGCATCGGCACCAGACTCCTCTTGACCCTCGTCACCGAAGCCGTCGCCCGAAGCTGTGACCGGATCTCGCTGGAGGTACGGGTCTCGAACAGCGTCGCCCAGAGCCTGTACGAGAAGTTCGGTTTCTTTGTGGACGGTGTGCGTAAGGGCTACTACGTCGAAACCAACGAAGATGCCTTTTTGATGGTGGCGGAGGATGCGCTGTCGACGGATTACCGGCTCAGGCTGGAATCGATTCGCGACGACCTCAACAAGACGTCCCCACGGGACACATTCGGTGACTGATGTCGTCCTCACGCTGCCCTCCGTAGAACCGGAGGAGGTCCTCAGGACCGGCTGGGATGAGGATTCGCTCGTGCTGGGAATCGAAACCTCCTGTGACGAGACGTCTGCCGCGGTCATCAGGGGCGGCCGCCACATCCTGTCCAACGTGATCGCCTCCCAGAACGACCTCCACGGCGAGTACGGGGGCATCGTCCCCGAGATCGCGGCCCGGGCCCATGTCGAAGCACTCACGCCTGCCATCGCCGAGGCGCTCGTGGGCGCCGACGCCACCCTGTGGGACCTCGACGCCGTCGGGGCGACCCTGGGACCGGGCCTGGCCGGCTCGCTGGTGATCGGAGTCGCCGAAGGCAAAGCGTTGGCGGCTGCCCTGGGGATTCCGTTCGCGGGCGTCAATCATCTCGAGGCCCATCTCTATTCGGCTCTGCTGGCGGATCCGGAGGCCCGCTGGCCGGGGGTTGCGCTGATCATCTCGGGCGGCCACACCCTGCTGGTGCACGCCCGCGCCGACGGCGACTACGACCTTCTGGGGGGCACCCTCGACGACGCCGCCGGGGAGGCGTTCGACAAGGTCGCTCGCTTTCTCGGTCTCGATTACCCGGGCGGTCCGGAAATCGACCGCCTGTCGCTTCTCGGAGACCCCGAGGCGATCCGCTTCCCCCGGGCGATGCTCCATGTGCCGGGCTTCGACGTCTCCTACTCGGGGCTCAAGACCGCCGTGGTCAACCACGTCCGCCGCGTCGAGGCGGCCGGGGACGAGATCGTGGTTGAGGATGTGGCTGCCTCTTTCCAGCGGGCGGTGGTGGATGTCCAGGTGGCCAAGACGATGGCCGCAGCCGAGCACATCGGCGCGCCGAGGGTCTTTCTCTGCGGAGGTGTGGCCGCGAACTCGGGCCTGAGAGAGGGCCTCGGGGCCGCCTGCGCCGAGCGGGCCATCGACTTCCACGTGCCGCCCCCCGAGCTGTGCACCGACAATGCCGCGATGGTCGGAGCGTGCGCCACCGCGATGCTGCGCCGGGGACTGAGGACGCCCCTCGACGCGGCGCCGGATCCGAACCTCCCGCTGGGCTCCCGCCTCTAGCGCCCCAGGCCCAGCCGCCCTCCGGCCGGTTGACCGCAAGGCCCCTCCGGTTTAGAGTTAGCACTCGGCACACAAGAGTGCTAAACGAATCCAGATCGATTCAGGAGGTCGAACATGGCAACAGGCACCAAGACCAACGTGCGTCCGCTCGAGGACCGAATCCTGGTCCGTCCCGAAGAGGGTCAGGAGACCACCATCTCCGGCATCGTCATCCCGGACACGGCCAAGGAGAAGCCCCAGGAGGGCGTCGTACTGGCGGTCGGCCCCGGCAAGCGCAACGAGGACGGCGACATCATCGCCCTCGACGTCAAAGAGGGTGACCGCGTCCTCTACTCGAAGTACGGAGGCACCGAGATCACCGTCGACGGTGAAGACCTTCTCATCCTGTCGTCCCGCGATGCGCTCGCGGTGCTCGGCTAGTCACTCGAAGCCTTCGGGCAGCTTAAGGAGCACTGAATGCCAAAGATAGTCAAGTTCGAAGAGGACGCGCGGCGGCGCCTCGAATCCGGGGTCAACCGGCTGGCGGACGCCGTCAAGGTGACCCTCGGCCCGCGCGGCCGCAATGTCGTCCTCGACAAGAAGTGGGGCGCTCCCACCATCACCAATGACGGCGTCACCATCGCCAAGGAGATCGAGCTCGACGACCCGTGGGAGAACATGGGCGCGCAGCTGGTCAAAGAGGTGGCGACCAAGACCAACGACGTAGCCGGTGACGGAACGACCACCGCGACCGTTCTTGCTCAGGCGATGGTCAAGGCGGGCCTTCAGAATGTGGCCGCCGGCGCCAATCCGATGGCCCTCAAGCGGGGCATCGACAAGGCCACCACGGCCGCGGTCGAAGCCATCAAGTCGCAGGGACGCGATGTCGAGGGCCGCGAGCAGATCGCCCACGTCGCCGCGATCTCGGCCAACAACGACAACGAGATCGGCGAGATGGTCGCCGAGGCGATGGACAAGGTGGGCAAAGACGGAGTCATCACCGTCGAGGAGTCCAACTCCTTCGGTATCGATCTCGAGCTCGTCGAGGGGATGCAGTTCGACAAGGGCTACATCTCGCCTTATTTCGTCACCGACCAGGACCGGATGGAGACGGTGCTCGACGACCCGTACATCCTCATCGCTCAGCAGAAGATCTCCTCGGTCCGCGACCTCCTGCCGATCCTCGAGAAGGTCATGCAGGGAGGCCGTCCGCTTCTCATCATCTCCGAGGACGTCGAGGGCGAAGCACTCGCCACCCTTGTGGTGAACAAGATCCGCGGCACCTTCAAGGCTGCTGCGGTCAAGGCTCCAGGGTTCGGCGATCGTCGCAAGGCAATGCTCCAGGACATCGCGATTCTGACCGGTGGTCAGGTGATCTCCGAGGAGATCGGGCTGAAGCTCGAGAACGCATCGATCGACCTCCTCGGGCAGGCGCGCAAAGCCGTCATCACCAAGGACAACACGACCGTTGTCGAGGGCCAGGGCGACGCCGATGAGATCTCCGGCCGTATCGACCAGATCCGTGCCGAGATCGACCGCACGGACTCGGACTGGGACCGGGAAAAGCTCCAGGAGAGGCTGGCGAAGCTCGCCGGAGGGGTCGCAGTGCTGAAAGTCGGCGCCGCTACGGAGGTCGAGCTCAAAGAGAAGAAGCACCGCATCGAGGACTCGGTCTCGGCCACGCGGGCTGCGGTCGAAGAGGGCATCGTGCCCGGCGGCGGCACCACGCTGGTGCGGGCACGCGAGGCAGTGGAGGCACTGGACGTCGAAGGTGACGAGCTTGCGGGTGCCCGGGTTGTCCTGTCGGCGCTAGATGCACCGCTGCGCTGGATTGCGCAGAACGCCGGCTTCGAGGGCGGCGTTGTGGTCGACCGGGTTCGCAACGAGAAGCCCGGGCATGGACTCAACGCAGCCACCGGGCAGTACGTCGACATGCTGTCTGACGGCATCGTCGACCCGGTGAGAGTGACCCGCTCGGCACTAGAGAACGCCGCGTCCATCGCTTCGTTGTTCCTCACAACCGAGGCGGGGGTCGTCGAGAAGCGCGAGGACGAAGCACCAGGTCCGGCCGGTGGTCACGACCAAGGCATGGGCG
>Ga0183260_10000225_pt1 | contig 45172 bp, 36 predicted proteins | sample AntDrymUQ4972206_2_FD_129768 | JGI IMG/M metagenome (GOLD analysis project Ga0183260, IMG submission 129768) | Polar desert sand microbial communities from Dry Valleys, Antarctica - metaG UQ497 (22.06) (version 2) (version 2) | ecosystem: Environmental > Terrestrial > Soil > Desert | place... | reverse complement strand
GCACTCGAGCATGCAGCCGCCGCGAAGGCTCTCCTCGATCAGGGGGGGAACGACAACCAGCGTGCTTTCTACCCGTATCTGCTCGGCTACATCGCGTTTTTCGGGAAGGACTACCGGCAGGCAATCGAAGAGCTCACCAGGGGCGATCTGGCGGATCCGTTCGTGCTCGGAATGATTGCCCAGTCACATCAGCGGCTCCGCCAGCGTGACCTTGCTGCCGAGTACTACCGGAAGGTGATGGCCACGAACGTACACAGCATCAACTCCGCCTTCGCCCGTCCCCTCGCACGCGCGTTTCTCCGCTAGGGGACTAGCCCCCGCGAGCGGCGAGCTCGGCCTCGGCAGCGCGTGCGTCACGCCGCCCGCCGGCGACGTCCACCAGAGCCAGCACGGCACCACCGCTGATGAAGAAGCCGGAGACGGCCAGGATCGCACTTCGGCCTGACCCGGTATATTCGACAACGAGCGCGAAGATGGCGGGGCCGAGCACCCCGGCGTACCGTTCGAAGACGCCGAAGAAGGCAAAGAACTCCGACGCCTTGTGGCGGGGCACCATGCTGGCAAAGAGCGACCGGCTGAGCGCCTGCGTTCCCCCTTGTACCATCCCCACGAGCCCGGCCAGGATGAAGAAGTGCGTCGCCGTCGACATGAAGTAGCCCAGGACGCTGATGATCAGATAGACCGAGAGTCCGGCAAAAATGGCGGTCTTCGCTCCTACGCGACCGGCCGCCATGCCAAAGAGAAACGCGCAGGGGACACCAATGAACTGGGTCAGGAGCAGCGCGGAAATCATCGCCCCCTGTGGCAACCCGATGCCCGTGCCATAGATCGCCGCCATCCGGATCATGGTCTGGATGCCGTCGTTGTAGAGCAGGAATGCCAGGAGCAGCACGCAGGCCTGGCGGTACCGCCGGAGCTCTCTGAACGTCACTCCCAGGCGCCTGGCCCCTGCTAGCAGGGCATTCGCGCCGAGCTGTTCTCCCGGGGCGAGCTGCACGGCAGGTTCCGGAACACGACGGAACAGCGGGATGGAGAACACCACCCACCAGATCGCCACGCTGACGAACGTCAGCCGGGTGGCGGTTGCCGTGTCCGGAATCCCGAACAGCGCGGGGCGCTGGATCATCAGCAGGTTGACCGCGAGGAGCGTCCCGCCGCCGAGATATCCGAGGGCGTAGCCCGCCGAGGAGACCCGGTCCAGTTCATCCTCCCGCACGAGATGCGGCAGCAGCGATTCGTAGAACACGATGCTGCCCGCCACCCCCACGTTCGCCATCACGAACAGCACGAGCGCCAGGGACCAGTTCCCTTCGGTGATCCAGAACATCGCAGCGGTCGAGGAGGCGCCGAGCCCCAGGAACACCGCCAGCATCCGCTTCTTCAGGGCGGCAAAGTCCGCCACCGCCCCAAGGAGCGGAGCCACCACCGCGACGATGAAAATGGCAATCGCCGTCGCCCAGGCGTAACGCGACGTTGCATCGGCGTCGGACTGTCCGCCCGCCGCCACGGTGCGGTAGTAAATCGGGAAGACCGCGGCGACGATCGTCGTATAGAAGGCGGAGTTCGCCCAGTCGTACATCGCCCAGGCGCGAACGTCTCTGCGTCCGAGCCCAAGGCGGTCAAGGAGACCTCCGGAATGCCCGGCGCTCGCGGGGCTAGAAGAGGGAGCCATTCCGAACCAGTCGCAACAGTGTTGGCATGCTGGCCACTCTTCGCAACCTCAGTAGGTCTTCCGCGCGACCCACTCACGCAGGAGCGAATCCACGACGATGTAGCGCTCGGCCTCACGGGCGAGGATGTCTTCGCGAACGAGTGCTGCCAGGGAGGCCTGCACGGTCGACGCTCCGCTGAGACGATACCGCGCCCGGGTGTCCCCCGACAGCAGCTCTCGACCCTCCTGCAGCACCGCCGCCCGCAGGGCCGCGCGTTGTGCGAGGGTCAGCCGCTGCCAGGTGGCTTCGAACAATGATTGATGCTCGCCAAGGAGCCGCCGGAGGGTTTCGTGCAGGTCCTCGAGCCCTGCCGTCCGCCGGCCCTCCGCCCGCACATCGTCCCACAGCTCGTGCGCGAGCCGCTGCACATCGTAAGGCAGGTTGCCTGCGAGCTCGACGATGGCGAGGCCGAGACCGGGAGAGGAGCGGATCCCCGTGCTCCGGAATCGCGCTTCGAGGAAGTCGGCGAAGCGGTCCGCCGGGATCCGGCCGAGACGCAGGACAGGGCCGGCCTTGTAGAACGGTCGGCTCCGGCCCAGCATCCGTTCCATCAGGGCAGGCTCGGATCCGGAGAACACGTAGCCGACGTCCCGCTGATGCTGCACCGCCGCGCGCAGGGCGTGCTCGACGTTGCCGCCGTCGAATCCCGCAATGGCCTGGAACTCGTCGAGCGCTATCGCCATTTTTCGGCGCCGGCTCTGCGCAATCCGGCCGGGCAATGCGAAGACCTCCTCCGCGAGGCGGGATACATCGCGATCCGTGCGTGCTGCGGGGAAGGTGAGCGACACCTGCGATTTCCCTGCACCGGACTTGTCGATGCGCACCTCGGGGCCGACCGCCGAGAGGGCCTCCCGCAGCCATGAGACCGCACGGCCGGTCTGGCGCTCGGTGGAGGACAGCGCGCGCGCGTATCCCTCCAGGAACGCCACGTAGGAGCTGTAGCTGCTGACGGTGACGTCCACGACCAGCGCCCCTCCCCGCCCGGCGGCCCGGAGCGCCTGACGCACGAGCGACGACTTGCCGTAGCGCCGCGGAGAGATGAGGAACACTTTCTGGCCCGCGAGCAGGTCGCGCGTGAGCCGATCGAGCTCGTCCTCCCGGTTGACGAACGCCGATACGGGCACGACTTCGCCGTAGACGAACGGATTGGTCATCCCGATGGCTTTGTTACGGTAACCCGCATAACGGTTACGCAGATTAGCGTAGCGGAGGGGCGCACCGCAAGAGAGAGGCGTCAGGCCGTCTCGTCCCCAGGAAGCGTCACGCTTGCACGAGTTCCGGTCGGGGCATCACGCCTCGCTGCGTACCTCCTCTCTGACCGGTTGCCCATGTCGTGATTGGGCCATTCGGCCGGCGGTGCGCGCCGGCGACCTCTCAACGCCTCCGCCTGGAGGCTGAAGGTGGATTCGGACAAGGCGGCCTGGAGGTTCTGACGACGTGCTCACGATCAGCGCTGCCGCACGCGTTGGAGGTGCTCTAGATCTAGAGCCGGGATGGCTCATCCATCAGGGCTGTGGAACAGCTCCCCGTGCGGCGCCGTGTGGTGTTTCTCGATGACACGGACGGTGACGGGCGTATGGACAAGAGCACCGTCTTCCTGTGGTTCCACCGCGATACCAATGGTGACGGCCGCGCTGATGAGCGGTTGCTCGTTGCCGACGATTACGGCGTCGCGGTCATACCCGAGCGCCCCGAAGTCGCCAATGCCGAGCGCGCGCCGAGCAAGTTGATGTGGTCGCTGGACAACTGGATTCGCGTTGGCGAGTACGTCGCGAAGTTCCGCTACGACGGGAACGGATTCGTGCGCGCTCCCTCTCGCTTCCGCGGGCAGTGGGGCATCAGCCAGGACGACTGGGGCCGCGTGTTCTACAACACGAACAGCTCCCAGCTTCGCGGCGATCACATCAACGCCGACTACTTCGATCGGAACCCCCACTTCTCCAATCCCCGTGGCGTCAACGTCCTGGTCGCGGAAGATCAGCGGGTGTGGCCCATTCGCGTTACGCCCGGCGTCAACCGCGGCTACCAGCCCGGTATTCTGCGCGACGACGGAACGCTGAGCGCATTCACGGCCGCCTGCGCCCCACCATCTACCGCGGGCACCTGTTTCCCGACGATTACTACGGCAACGCCTTCGTCGCCGAGCCTGCCGCGCACTTGGTCAAACGAAACTACGTGTCCGAACATGCCGACGGATCCGTCCGGGCGTCTCTCGCTTACGAGGGGCGTGAGTTCCTGGCGTCGACCGATGAGCGCTTCCGGCCCGTCGATCTCGCCACCGGCCCCGACGGCGCGCTCTACGTTGTCGATCTCTACCGAGGCATCCTGCAGCATCGCATTTCCCTCACCACCTACCTGCGGAGGCAGATCCTGGAGAAGTGATTCGTCCATTCGGGCCATCGCGGATCCGGAACTGCCGCTAAGGCGAATAGATGCGCCTATTACGGCAAACGACGTAATCGTTACGGAGGTTACCGTGACGATCGGACGCACCGCGAGAGAGCGCTTCCAGCCCGGTCGATCCCGGGACTAGCGTACGGCGACGAGCGATGCGTGCACGCGGCCGGGCGCGCCAGGGAGGACCTCCACGACCGTGCGGGCCGGCGGGGCGCTGGGGAACCGTTCCCGAAACAGCTTGTCCAGGCTCGGCAGGTCCGCAAGGTCGGCGAGATACACCTGCACGTGCGCGACGTGCGTCCAGGTGAGCCCGGCGTCTTCGAGAGTAGTGCCCAGCCGGCGCAGCACGTCCCTGAACTGCTCTTCGAACGGACCGCCGGCCTCGGAGGCCACCTCAGCGCGGGTATATAGCGTCCTCCCGGCCAGCAGCCCCCGCGCGGCGCCGGTGCCCTGCCCGTCAGTGTTGATGGCCCGGCGTGCCTCGGATGGACGTGCGGCGATGAACGTCATCTCCGTCTTGATCGCGCCCGGCAGACGTGGAAGAAAGACCAGTGCCTGGGGAGGCAGGGGCTGGGCGCCGAAAGGTGGGGCGTACGCGGGGGCAAGCGCCTTGGCCTCCCCCGGCAGAGTGACGTAGACGGTGCTGCTCACGAGGTCGGCGAACCCGAGCCCTGCGGCTTTCAAGGTCGTGCCGACATTGACGAGCGTCTGTGCGACCTGCTGGTCGAGGGGCTCCGGCAGCCGGCGGTCCTCCGGAAACTGACCGCCCATCCCCGAGAGATAGAGCGTGTCCCCCGCCCAGACGCCGGCAGAGTATGGACCGAGCGGCGCCGGGAGGGATCCCCTGGGCGGCTGCACGACGCCTGTTCGCGCCAGATCACGAAACCCGACGCAGCCGATCTGAACGCCCGAGCCGTCGGGCAGCCTCTGCGCCTCGACCGTTGTTCTTGCCGGGACCCGGTCACCGAAGACGCTGCCGTACACCTTGTTCATCCCCGTGTAGTCGTCCATGGACGCGAGGTAAACGTGGCACTTGACCAGGTTGCCGAAGCTCATTCCGGCGCTCTTCAGCACCGTCCCGATGTTGTCCATCGCCTGCTGAGTCTGTGCCGCGATGCCCTCCGGCTCGCGGCCGGTGACCCGATCACGCCCCGGCTGCGCTGACAGGTAGAGGGTGTCACCTGAGAGGACCCCCGCGGAGTAGGGAAGGTCCGCCCGCGCCCCTGCCATCCGGATGACCCGGCGCGTATCGGCGGACGGGGTGCCGGTGGGCGTGGTCTGCTGGCCTCCCACAGCTATCCCCAGCAACAGAACAGGCATCAGCCGAACGACCGCATCGCTCGCCCAGGCGAAACGCCTCATCGGCGGGTATCCGCGCTCGTTGCTGTGGCCGGTGAGGTCGCCGGAGCCGCGCCGAAGTTCGGGGGAGGCATGTCAGCCCAGGGGGCGTGGGAAATTCCGTTCAGGTCCCAGACCACCTGCCCCCCCTTCACGGTCAGCTCACATTCGAGCTTCTGATCGCCGGCGGCCTTTCCGCCCCCGCTGTCGACGAACCCGAACGTGCCGCGCCGAAGGCCGAGGACGGCGATGTCGGCTTCGGCGCCGACGCCAAGATGCCCCAGGTCAGGGCGCTTGATCACCTCGGCGGCTTTTGCCGTGTTCGCCCTGATGACGTCCGGCAGCGGCATGCCAAGGTTCAGGAACTTCGACATCGTGTTGAGGATGTCCTTCATCCCCCCGTTCATGCTGCCGGTGTGCAGGTCCGTGCTGATGATGTCGGGGTAGAGTCCTCCTTTGATCGCCGGTACAGCCTGTCGATAGAGGAAGCTGCCGCCACCATGCCCGACGTCGAGCAGCACGCCGCGTTTTCGCGCGTCCCAGACGTAGGGCTCGACGTGTCCCTGCCCGTTGACAATCGGGGTCCGGCCGCGCACGTGCGCGTACATGTGGGTCAGGATGTCGCCGGGCCGAAGATGCTTCAACAGCAGGTCCTGGAGCGGCAGGGGAGGCGTGTGGCCTCCGAAGTCGATCATGACGGGCACGCCGGCTTCGCGCCCGGCCGCCACGGCACGGGTCACCGGATCCCATTCCGCCCCCGAGTAATGGGCCACCTTGATGCCCACGATAAGGTCCCGGTGCTGGGCGATTCGCATGGCCGTCAGTCTGGCGTCCATATCTGCCAGGTTCTGCTCGACCGGCCCACCCTTCATCCCCAGTCCAACGATGTTGATGAACGAGAGGACGCGAGTGCGCGAGCGGTCGATCACCTGGGCCTTGAACTGCCCGAAGTTCCGCCACCCGGCGCCTCCAACGTCAACGAGCGTCGTCTGACCGCTCCTGAAGGAGTGGCTGTCGGGTGGGACCGCCGAGAAGCCGTTGCTCAGATACGCGTCCTCCTCCGTGCCGTAGAAGACGTGGGCGTGCAGGTCGATGAGACCCGGGACGACATGAAGACCGGTCGCGTCAGCGACCCGCGCCGCCCGCGCGGGGTCTATCCCCGGGGCGACCTGGGCGATCTTGCCGTTCGCCACCGCCACGTCCATGACGGCATCGACTCCGTTCCTCGGATCGAGTACGTGGCCTCCCCTGATCAACAGGCTGAATTCCGGAGCCTGAGCATCCAGCGAGGGGAGAAGTGCGCTGGCAAAAAGGAGAAGGGTCAGAAGCTGGAGCCGGGATCCGCGCGGAATGGCCAAGGTGCGCTCCTCGTTGTGGAAGATGTCGTCCCGTGTTCGATGTGCGGTGGCAACGCGGAGCCGGGGCTCCGCGCCACGGCCGGAGTTATAACACAGCGCGTTGAGCCGTCATCTGCCTGTGAGGCGCCTTCGGCAGTCTCGACGTCGGCCGCCGGGGGGCAGGCCGTATGATCGCTGCGGCATCTTCAACAAGGAGGCTTCCATGTACGTTCGTCCCCTTACCGCTGCTCTGGTGGCCGCGGTCCTCGCACCCGCTGCGGCTGCCCCGATTTTTGCTCCCGCGGGCGCCGCCCGGCCACAGCAGGTAACGTCACAGGTGCAGACACCGACGGCAGGCGCGATGACCCCGGAGGAGATCATCGCCGTGCTGCGCAGGCCCGAGAACAGCACGGGCAACATCGCAGACGGCGTCGAAGCGGCAACGGGGGGTCGCGGATGGATGTCGGCTGACATGAAGCCGATCGGCGACAGGAAGATCGTCGGCCGCGCATGGACGGCCACCCTGCGGCCGGTGCTCAAGGGAGACGACCGTACCTACCCTAATTACCAGCTGCAGATCCTCGATGAGGCCCCTGCGGGGAGCGTGCTGGTGTATGTGCTCGAGGGGGCTCTGGAAATTGCCGGCATGGGCAACCTGATGGCCACGGCCGCCCACGTGCGCGGGCTGGAAGGCACCGTCATCGACGGCGCGGTGCGGGACGTCGGGGAGATTCGGGGCATCGGCCACCAGGTGTTTGCCCGGCGGGTCAGTCCCGCGACATCAGTGGGCCGGCTTGTCAGCGTCTCCCGCCAGACGCCGGTCAGGTGCGCCGACGTCATGGTCCACCCGGGAGACTACATCGTCGGGGATCTCGACGGCGTCGTGGTGGTGCCGGCGGCCGCGGCCGAGAAGGTCGTGGCGCTGCTCAAGGACTACGATGCGCGGGAATCCAAGATGATCGAGATCATCAAACAGGAGCGGTCGATGCTCAAGGCGCTGGAGATCTACGGGCGCTACTGAGCAGGGAAGGACATCTGCTGCCGGGCGATTCAGTGCTCCGGGGCAGAGTCGATCTCGAGGGCCGGCCCCGCATCCTCGGGTTCGCGGATGTTCTCAACGAGTCGCTGCACGGCCGCGCTCGGCGGCGGGAAGAACGGGGTCAGCAGCCCCGCCACCGCAAAGTTGAGCGCCATGCCGACCGCGCCGATTCCCTGCGCGTTGATCCCGAACAGCCATGCCGGCATCCCGAAGAACACGTTGCCGACGATGTAGAACGTGGTGAAGCCGATACCGGCCACCATGCCCATGATCGCCGGGACGGTGCCGACCCGCCGGGAGAAGATGCCCAGCAGAAGCGCGGGAAAGAAGCTGGAGGCGGCCAGGCCGAACGCAAACGCCACGACCTGGCTCACGAAGGCCGGCGGATAGATGCCGAAGATGCCGGCCACGATCACGGCCAGCCCGATGACCGTCCGTCCGACGACAAGCCGCCGACCTTCCGACGCCTGTGGGTTGATGATCCGGAAGTACAGATCGTGGGCCACGCTGGACGAGATCACCAGCAGCAGACCGCTGGCCGTGGAGAGCGCGGCCGCCAGCCCCCCGGCCGCCACAAGCGCGATGATCCAGTTGAAGAGCCCCGCCATCTCCGGAGTGGCGAGGACGATGATGTCGGTATCGGGGCCGCTCAGGCCGAGGCTTCGCATCACCCCACGGCCGTCAGCTCCCCCGGGAGCATCGACGAGCCAGCGTGCGTGCGCCGCACGGATCTCCACCTGCCTGGCCGCCGTCAGCGGGCCGCTCCTGAAGATCTCGTTGTCTTCCCGGTTGGAATACCGCACCCGCCCGTCGCCGTCATCGAGCCAGAGAATCAGCCCGGTCCGCTCCCAGCTCCGGAACCACGCGGGCAGATCCTGATCGGCCTGCCCCTGCAGACTCTGGATCATGTAGTACCTCGCAAAGGCCGCCGTGGCCGGCGCGGTGAGGTAGAGCAGGCCGATGAACAGCAGTGCCCAGAAGGCGCTCCAGCGCGCCGCCGACACGGTCCGCACGGTGTAGAAGCGGACGATGACGTGCGGCAGTCCGGCGGTGCCGACCATCAGCGCCAGCGTGGTGCAGAAGACGTTGAGCTTGTTCCAGGCGGGATGTGCGAAGGATTCGGTATAGCTGGAAAAGCCAAGGTCCGCGTGTATCTCGTTCAGGCGGTCCAGAAGGTAGACACCCTCGCCTGCCAGGCTGCTGCCCATCCCGATCGAGGGGAGCCATTGACCGGTGAGGCGGAAGCTGATCGCAATGGCCGGGACGAGGAAGGCCGTGATGAGCACCCAGTACTGGGCCGCCTGCGTCCAGGTGATCCCCTTCATGCCACCCAGCGTCGCGTAGACGAAGACGATCGTCATGCCGATGATGACGCCGATGTTGATGTCCACCTCGAGGAACCGGGCGAACACGACCCCTACACCGCGCATCTGCCCCGTCACGTACACGAAGCTGACGAACACCGCGCAGACCACCGCAACGACACGAGCGGTGGACGATTCGTAGCGGTCGCCAATGAAGTCGGGAACCGTGAAATGCCCGAACTTTCGAAGGTAGGGGGCCAGCAGGAGGGCGAGGAGGACGAAGCCGCCCGTCCACCCCATGAGGTAGACGCCGCCGGCGTAGCCCATCATCGAGATCAGGCCGGCCATCGAGAGGAACGAAGCGGCGCTCATCCAGTCGGCGCCGGTGGCCATGCCGTTGATGGGCGCGGGAATCCCCCGGCCGGCTACGTAGAAGCCGCGGGTGTCCTTCACCCGGGAGAACCAGGCGATAGCAAGGTAGAGGGAGAAGGAGACGCCAACGAACAGATAGGTCCAGGCCAGCACGCTCATCGAGGCTGCTCCGGCGACTCACGAGCCATGTCGCGATGGTGCTGCGCGTCGAGCCTGTTCATCGCCACCGCGTAGACCAGAATCACGAGGATGAAGACGATGATGCTGCCCTGCTGCGCGAACCAGAAGCCGAGCGGAAATCCGCCTAGCGAGAAGCCGAGTGCGTCGAGGGCATCGGCAAACAGCACGCCCGCCCCGAGCCCCCCGAGAGCCCAGATGACCAGCAGGAGGGCCATCAGGCGAAGGTTGGCAATCCAGTAGCGGCCGAGCGCGCGACGTGGAGGGGGAGGGGATGATTCGGGAGTGTGGGCGGACACAGGCATAAGGGGAGTCTATTGTTGCCCAGTACAGTAAAGAGCCGCCGAATCGATGGACGACCGCGGCTCCCGGTTCCCGGCTGGAGGCCTCGATCGCCCTCGCTAGAACAAGAGCTTTGCGCCGAGCTGGACGCGGCGCATCGCGCCGGCAGACGTGACGCGGCCGAAATCCGCGGCGCCGAAGGTCATGTTGGGGCTTCCCCAGTTGACCGTGTTGAAGGCGTTGAAGACCTCGGCCCGCACCTGAATGTTGCTCGTGCCGATCCCGAAGTTCTTCATGAGCCCCAGGTCAGTCGTCTTGGACCCGAGGCCCCGCAGCATGTTGCGCGGTGCGTTGCCAAACGTGAAGGGGGCCGGCTGTGCGAAGGCAGCCCGATCCACGCAGTTGATCAGGCCGAGGGCATTCGGGTTGGGCTCGCAGTTCACCGACGGGTTCCCGATGAGGTCCGGGCGCTGCCCCCCTCTGCCCACGTTTGCCACGTCTCCCTGGATCGTGACGTTCAGCGGGGTGCCGCTCTGGAGTGTCGTGACGCCGCTGACCTGCCAGCCGCCGAGCAGGCTCCTGACGAGCGGCTGCGCTGCGTTCCGCAGGAACGGAATTTCATAGACATAGCTGAGCACGAACCGGTGGGGGATGTCCCAGGAGGCCGGGCCGTAATCGCTCCAGATGTCGTAGTCGTTCACGATGGCGCCGCCGCCGTTCGAGTGGTTCGACATGTCACGGGTGCGGGACCACGTGTAGTGGGCGTTTGCCTGCAGCCCCTGGCTCATCCGCCGCCGCAGCACCAGGCTCAGCGAATCGTAGTTGGCGATCAGATCGTTCTGGATCACCCGGATCTGGCGGAAGTTCTGGTTCGGCCGGCGGGCATCGATCGCGCCCGGACCCGGCAGCGGGGTGTTGTTGAGGAAGCTCCGATCGAGGTTGGTCGTGCGCGAGGCGAGGTACTGGATGTCGAGCACCGTAGCCGTGAACAGCTCGCGCTGAATGTCCAGGCTCCACTGGTTCTTACGCGCGTTCGGCAGGTGCCGGTTGGGCGTGATCATGTTCGGCGGACCGCCCGGACCGACCACGCCGAACGGGCTCGCGAACGAGAGCGTCGGATTCAGCGGATCGTTGTTGAAGGTGAACTCCGCGGCGAGCGGCGGGTTGTTGGTCAGGAACGTGAACGAGTTCATCTGATTCGGGTTGTAGTAGATTCCCCATCCGCCGCGCAGGATGGTCTTCTCGGTCAGGCGGTATGTCGCGCCAAGACGCGGGGCGAGGTCTTTCCGGTTCGGCTCGTGGAACTTGAAGCCGGGCGAGGGATGGGTCGCCGGGATGATCTGGGTGAAGTCTGCGTTGAGCATCGAGGCGTAGCCCGTGTAGGTCTGAGCGGGTGTGTTCAGCTCGTACCGCAGCCCCAGGCTCAGGGTCATCTGACGGGTCGCCTGCCAGACATCGTTGAGGAAGAACCCGTTCCGCCACTGCCCGACGTGCCCGAGGAGCTGGTCCACAGGGGTCGTCACGGTCCGCGGAACTCCGAGCATGAAGTCGGCCATGGAGTAGCCGCTCATGTCGCCGTTGAAGCTGAAGCTCCCCCGCGGCGAATTGGCGGCACGGCGGCCTGTGGCCATGCGGCGCATGTCCACACCCCCCCGGATGTTGTGCGTGCCGCGGGTGTAGGCCATCACGTTCGACATCTGGAACGTCGTGTCGAACTGGTGCCAGTTCGTGCCCCCTGGCCGAGGCCGCTGAAGGCGGTGATGCCCACGCTGGGGATTCCCAGGTTGCCGTACTGGACGTCGCCGTCGAAGCCGGGGATGCCCAGCCCCGCGCCCACGCCAGCAAGGTTGTTCACCCAGAAGTGGTTCAGCGTATCGAAGTCGATGCGGTGGTAGCCGATCCGGAAGTCGTTGTGGAGGTTCGGCAGGAGCGTGTGCGTGTAGGAGAAGAGGCTGTTCTTGTTCACACGCGGCTGCGTAATGCTCTGAACCTCGATGGGGGAGCCGAGCAGGTTGTAGCTGTCGTGCCAGTTGTAGCGCGCGTAGAGCCGGATTTTGTTGCCGAGGTTCTGGTCCACCCTCAGCAGGACCTGGTCGGCGTCGTCCTTGTCGAACGCGTCCCCCTGGTAGTTGGCGGCCGTACCTGGCCGGTTGGGCATCGGGAAGTAGTCCAGCAGCCTCAGCGCGGTTGGTGACAGCATCGACTGCGGAATCTGATTGGTCGGGAGGTTCTCGCGGGTGAACGGGTTCCGGATCTGCGCGGCGACTTCCGAGAAATCACCCTGCCGCATACGCGCCGTCGGCACCGAGATGATCGGGCTGGTACGCGTCTCCGAGCGGATGCCCTCGAACGCGCCCATGAAGAATGTCTTGTTGCGGCCGTCGTAAAGTCGGGGAAGCACCACCGGGCCGTCGAACTGGAACCCGTACTGATTGCGCTCGCGGGGGTTTTTGGGGTTCGCGCGATTGTCGAAGTGCCCGCGCGCGTCGAGCGCGTCACTCTGGTAGTACTCGAAGCCGGCGCCGTGGAACTGGTTCGTCCCGCTCTTGGTGACCACGTTGATGTGCACGCCGAGATAGGCGCCGTACTCCGCGGATGTGCTTCCGGTCTGGACCTGCACTTCGCTCACGGCCTCGGCGATCGGCCGCATGCTGGTTGCGGCCAGCAGGTTCGAGGATGAATTGATCCCGTCGAGGGTCAGGCTGTTCTGGATGTCGCGCTGCCCGGCCCCCCTGAACGTCAGGCCGATGTCGCTCGTCTGGCCTCCCAGGACGCCGGGCGTCGTGCTGGCCAGCTGCCAGACGTTCCGGCCGCTGAGCGGCAGGTTGGCCACGGCGCGCTGGTCCACCGTCTGCGAGATGGCAGCGCGATCGGTGGCCAGCACGGCCGCCGCCGCCTCCACCGTGACGGTCTCCGCAACGCCGCCGACCGGCAGCACCGCGTCCGTGCGCACCACCTGGTTGCCGGCGACTTCCACGCCGGTCGCCTTGAACGTCTGGAAGCCGGCGAGCGTGATGGTGAGTTCGTATGTCCCGAGCCGGACGAACTGGATGTTGTACTGCCCCTGCGCGTTCGTCGTCGTCTCGTAGGTGTCCTTGGTGTTCACGTTGACGGCGGTCACGGCGGCACCCGGAACTATCCCGCCATCACGGTCCGTCACGGTGCCGACAAGCGCCGTCTGGCCCGCCAACTGCGCCCAGGCCGGGGTTGCGAGCAGCACGGTGAGACTCAGGCACACACAAATGCGTTGCATCATCTGGAACTCCCTTTTCTCCCGACAACTTCTCAGTGCCAGCGCCGAGTACGGTCGCCGCGTTCTAAATCACGTGCCCCAGGCCCCCCGCCCGAGCTGCCCCCTCAGGAGCACAGCGCAGTCAGGGCGCGCCCGCGGCCACTTTCCCGCGGATCCAAGCCGGCTGCCGGCGCGCAATGGGACTGTCGACATACTTGAACGAGAGTGTGCCGATTATCTGCCACCGTTCGCGGATGTCAATGGCCGGAGCCGCTCGTTTTATACTTGCGCGGCATCAATCTGAGAAGGAGGCCTCCTCGTGAACCCCAGCGATAAAGAGACATCTCGCAGGTCCGTGGTCAAGTCCCTGTTCACCTCGATCACTGCCGCAGGCGCTGCCGTGCTCGGCGTGACGCACGCCCGGCCGGCAGAGGCCGCAGACATCAGGAAAATTCCAGACGACCAGGAGGCCGCCGCCAAACGCCCGCCCCTTTTCTCAGGTTCCGTGACGCACAACGGACTCGTTTATGTCGCGGGCAAGGGTGAACATGGCCCCGGCGACATCACCGCGCACACGGTTTCCGTGCTGAACCAGATTGAGGCAGAGCTGAAGAAGGCCGGGTCCTCGATGGACAAGGTCCTGAAGGTGAACGTCTACCTGCACGACATCAAGGACTACGACGCGATGAACGAAGCCTACAGGGGCCGTTTCGGCAACAGCCCTCCCGTTCGCACCACGATAGCCTGCTACGGAGGCATTCCAGGCAGCTCACTCGTCGAGATCGACGCGATAGCAGCCGTTTGAATCGGACCGGAGCCGGGACTGCAGGTTCGGCTGTTACGGAACATTAGGCCCGTCGTTCGAGTGCCTCGCGCAGGCGCCGGGCGACGATCTGGTCTTCGCCGGGGCGCATCATCCAGACACCGACGATGATCTCGCGGCCGGGGCGCACCCGGATTGAGGGCTGCCCGTCCCGCAGCAGCCGGACGACCTCTTCCGGATCGATTCCGACACGAGCGGGATCCCAGGTGATCCGCACGTGGGGTACGTGGTTCGCTACCTCCGGCACGAAGATCTCCGCCTCCACGCCGGGGACGGCGGTGACGCTCTTCCGGATGGCCGCGGCGCGGCTGTCGAACTCACGCCGCTCCGCCTCATGGTCCTTCTTCACATAGAGCTCGAGCGCCGCCAGCATCCCGAGCATCTCCTCCTTGTTCACCTTCATGCCGCGGCCGATGGTGTCGCCGTTTGGTGCGGCGTTCAGGCGCGCGGCTTCAATCAGGTCCTTTCGGCCGAGGAGGACTCCGGCGCTCTGCGGCCCGCGGAGGCCCTTGCCGCCGGAGAAGGTGACGAGGTCGAAGCCCATCTTCGTGTACTTCCACAGGTTTTCCACCGGCGGCACATCCGCCGCCGCGTCGTTGAAGGTCGGGATCCCGTGCTTCTTTCCGAGGCGGACGAACTCCTCGTCCCGGATCTGCCCCTCGCTGTTGTTGTTGTTGTAGAAGAGCATCATCGCCGTGTGCCAGGTGACGGCACGCTCGAGCTCCTGAACTGTTTCGACCTCTACCATGCGCACGCCGCAGTTTCGCACCGCATGGTCGTACCCGAAGCGGTGTGACTTCTGGATGATGACCTCGCTCTTCATGTTCACCAGGTTGGGGACGAGCAGAGTCTTCTGCCGGTCCGTCCCGGTGAGCACGCCGGCGGTCCCGAGTGTCATGGCGGAGGCCGCCCCTGCCGTGACCATTGCCGCCTCGCACTGCAGCAGGGCGGCAATGCGCGCGCCGACCGCGTCGTGCAGCTCGTTCAACATCACGTAGTGTTCCGAGGCGTAGTTGATCGCGTGCATCACCTCCGGGGGCATCAGCGATGCGGTCATGTCGGTGTAGGTGCCCGCTGCGTTGATGAACGGACGCACGCCAAGCTCGCTGAAGTAGTCACGGCTCGCGCCTGGTACCGTCCGCCCCTGCGCGGTTCCGCTGACAAGACTGCTGCCGCCGAGCACGCTTCCGACCACGGGAAGCGATGAGAGGCTTTCGAGAAAACGTCTACGGCTCCACATGAGTGCTGCTCCTCGCGGCCGGCCGGTAGGGCGGGCCTTGCTGCCATCGACTGACGTACGACCGGTGTTTCGCGGTGAGGTCGGGATTATACGCGCCCCGGGGGTGGGGGAGTGCTGCGGCCTACCGCAAGGGAGGTACCGGAGGAATGTCGGGACCGGAGGTGGCCGGCACGATCCACGTGGCCGTGGACGTCCAGACCGTCCGCTCCTGCGGCAGCCATGCCGGCAGGCGCTGTGGCCCGGAGCCCCCCGGGAGGCCCGTAGACGTGATGGCGAGCCGCGTCTCGCGGAGCGCCTCGGCGGTCACCCCGCGAAAGCTCGCCTCCCACGCGATGCCTTCGGCAGGCGGCGCGACGAAGCTTGCCGTCCACCGCTCCAGCCTGAGCGTGCCGGGAAGGCTGCTTCGCGCCGGGGTGACGCCGTGCGGCAGCACGAAGCTCACCGTCAGCCCAGCTTCGCGGGGGACGACGGACAACGTCAGCTGGATACCGTCGGGGAGCGGAGAGAGGAGAAACCCCGACACAGCCACCGGCGGAGGGCCCAGTGGCGAGCTTTCGGTCCTGAAGACGAACGGAAGGTTCAGGCGGCCCCACGGGACCGTTGCACCCGCCGGTCTCTCGGGCGGCATCCACCCGCCGGGTGCACCCGCGTCGAGATCGATGCCCGGTTCGAGAGACGCGATTTCCCAGAGAGATGACGGCGAGTCTCCATCCTGCAGCGTTCGGACATGGCGCCGCAGCGGCTCTTCGACCGTGTACGCCGGCGCCAGATAGGCCGCGGTGCCGCTTGCCGCTGTGGCAAGGAGAAGGAAGGACGTCATCGCCACCGGGTAGCGGATCGGACGGCCGGGGGCCAGCCCCGCAATCAGTGGGGGGACGACCATGAGCGCGGCCGCCGAGAGTACAGCGGGATACAGGAAGACCGGGGTAATCACCGACATCCGCCCCATGACGGTCACCGCGAAATGGAGCAGATCGTGGGTGTCGCGCAGCCACAGCGTTGCCGCGACCCCCAGCACCGCCAGGGACATCACCCGCATGAAGGCCTCGTGACGCGGGAGCCACGGCAGGAGAGTTCCGGCGGCCGCCAGCGGCAGGACCCAGAGGTAGGAGGCTGCCGGAGCAGCCCAGGTCGCAAATGCGGCAAGGGCGATCCATGCCGGCAGGCTTACACTCCACGCCACCGCGGGGTGCCGCGGGGCGAGCGAAGGGCTGGAGATCCAGCGTCCCGCACGTGCCACGCTCCAGCCGACGAGTGCGCCGGTGGCCATCAGCAGCAGGAAGAACCTGCCCGGGCTGGCGTACCAGGGGTGGTAGACCTCCCGCGATGCGCGCAGCAGCCAGGTCACCCCCACCATGGCCCCCGCAGTCGCCAGGGCTCCTACCCACCCCCAGGCGAACACCAGGAGCAGGCGCGCGGTCCCCATCTGGCGGACGGCGTTGCCCGTCAACCGGAACCAGGTGAACACACCCGTGACGAGCGCGACCGCAGCGAGCGCCCACTGCACGCCTGGTCCGTAAGTGACCGCGACGGTCCCTCCGATGTCGAAGAACGTCGGTGTGTTGGAGCTGCGCTGCGTGATGTCCACCTCCTGCAGTGCTGCCATGATTGCCGCCACATTCTCCCCGGTGGTACGCAGGGCGTGCCGCGACAGCCTGTCCTGCGTGTCCCGTGCGGTGTGGTACCCGTATCCGTCGAGGGCGGCAGCGAAGTTGAGCCCGGGGATGTTCCTGGTGGCCAGAATCGAAAAGTCGGTATCGTTCGGGAGCCGGCGGTAGATCTCAACCCCGTATGACGCGCCCCTCGGGTGCGGAGCGTGACGGACCCACGGGGCCAGGAGCCATTCATTCCCCGGACCGGTCTCGAAGAGCATCGCCGTTCCCGCGGACCCAATCGCCTCCACGTTGATGTAGGCGTGGAGCCTTTCCGTCACGTCCCGATCCGTGACCAGCGCGGCCGCTCCCATCAGCCCCGCTTCTTCTCCGTCGGTCAGCACGACCAGCAGCGACCATCGCCTGTCCGGGCGCGCGGCAAAGACACGCGCGGCCTCGAGCGCGACCCCGACCCCCAGCCCCGCATCGGCCGCGCCGGGCCCATACGGGGAGGAGTCGTAGTGAGAGACCAGCCCGACAGCCTCTGTGCGCTCCCCCTGAAGAAGCGCGATGATGTTGGCTACTCGTGCGGTCCGCCCCAGCTCGTGGCGCTGCGCGTCGGTCTCCTGCACCCGGACTTCGAACCCGAACTGCCGAAGCTGCTCGATGATGTATTCGCGGGCGCGGGCGTTGGCGGCACTGCCCACCGGCCGGCTGCCGATGGTGTCGGCCAGCATCGCGACGTGCGCGCGGGCGTTCGCCTCGAGGAACACGCCGGGCTCACGTGCGCAGGCAGCCGCGGAGAGGGCGGTGAGAACAATCAGGGCCAGTGGACGCATCGCGACAGCCTATCCGATGACAGCGCCGTCGCGAACGCCGCTGGAGCGAGGAACTGCCCGGGCTCCAGAGATGCCGGTAGGGGCTATTCCGCGCGGGGCAGGGTGAGCCGTCCCGTGTACAGGGCCATCCCGACGACGGCGTCCACTCCCATGGCATCGAGCTCGTCGACCTCGTTCATCGAGGTGACGCCCCCCGCAGCGATCACGTCACGAGTGGTCGCGGCCTTGACCTCGCGAATGGCGGTCATGTCGGTGCCCTGCAGGAGCCCCTCGCGATCCACGTGTGTGTAGAGGAATCCGCCGAAGAACGGCTCGAGCTCTCTGATCGCTTCCACGGCAGTGATCGGCAGGCCCGTGCGCCATCCATGGATCACGACCTTGCCTCCCTTGCTGTCCACGGCGGCAATCAGCCGTTCGGGCCCGATAGCCCCTGCGAGCTCCTCCGCAAAGCGCAGATCGACGGTCCCGTTTGCGAAAAGGGCAGAACCGACGATGGCGTGGGTAGCCCCTCCGGCCAGGACCTCCTGTGCCCGTGCGACCGAGCGGATCCCGCCGCCTACACGGCAGGGAAGCGCCGCGCAGATGCGCGTGACCAGCGCGTTGTTGTGCCCCTGCGCCTTGGCCGCGTCCAGATCGATCAGCTGCACTTTCGGGCGGCCGCTGAAACGGGCAATCCACCCGTCGAGGTCATCGCTCTCGACGGCGAGGCGTTCTCCCTGAACGAGCTGCACGATTCTGCCGCCGAGAAGGTCGATAGAGGGGATGAGCATGGGGGTGGTTGCAATGAAAGGGAAAAGGGAAAAGGGAGAAGCTCAAGCCGTTCGTCGCACCGGGATCGATCGCTCCGCCAGAAAGGCCTTGAGCTCTGATACGGCGTGTTCCGAGTAGTGGAACACGCTGGCGGCCAGCGCCGCATCTGCCCGGCCGGTCGTGAACACGTCGAGGAAGTGCTCGAACGTTCCGGCACCGCCGGATGCGATCACCGGAATGGACACGGCGGTGGAGACCGCGGCGGTGAGCTCGCAGTCGAAGCCGGCCCGGGTGCCGTCGCGATCCATGGACGTCAGCAGGATCTCTCCGGCCCCCCTCGCCTCTGCTTCCCGCGCCCACTCGACCGCCTGGCGGCCGGCGGCGGTGCTCCCGCTTCGTGAGAAGACGGCAAACGTTCCGTCCCTCCTCTTCGCATCGATGGCCACGACCACCGCCTGGCTTCCATAGCGCCCCGCGAGCCGGGTGATGAGCGAGGGGTCCGTCAGGGCCGCACTGTTGACGCTGACCTTGTCGGCGCCTGCGTCGATGGCCGCCTCCGCATCCTCCGGCGCTCGGATCCCCCCGCCGACCGCAAGCGGGATGAAGAGCTCCCGGGAAACGGTCCGGATCGTGTCGGCCAGCGCCTGCCGCGATTCCAGCGTGGCCGTGACGTCGAGGATGACGAGCTCGTCGATTCCTTCGACGTTGTAGCGGCGCGCCAGCGCCGCGGGGTCACCGGCATTCCGCAGCCCTTCGAACTGGATGCCCTTGACGACGCACCCGTTCCTGACGTCAAGGCAGGCGATCAGGCGTTTGGAGAGCATACGGCCACGAAGTTCCGGATCATCTGCACTCCGGCCTCACCGGACTTCTCGGGGTGGAACTGCACGCCGAATACCTGGGCTCTCTCCACCACGGACGCGAACGGAGCGGCATGTGTCGTCACGGCCACCGTATCGTCTGTCACATCAGCGGCATACGAGTGCGTGAAATAGGCCTGCGTGCCGGGCGGTACGCCCGCGAGCAGCCGGGAAGGCCGCCGCATCTCGAGCGCGTTCCAGCCCACGTGAGGCACCTTGAGGGTGGGCGGCAGGCGCCGGCAGCGTCCCCGCAGCACTCCGAGGCCCGCCAGATCGGGCTCCTCGTCACTCCCTTCGAAGAGCCACTGCTGACCCAGACAAATCCCGAACAGGAACGCCCCCCGGTTGAGCGCCTCGAGAATCGCCTGCCGCCAGGGGCCGTCGAGCGCCCGCGTCGAGGCGAAGTGTCCGACGCCCGGAACAACGATTCCTGTGACGCTGGCGAGATCTGTTGGTGAGGAGGGCGTGACCACGTCCGCTCCCGCAGCCGCGAAGCCTTTGCGGACGGAGGTGAGATTGCCTGCCCCGTAATCGATAAGGGCAATCACAGCAGCTCCTTCGTACTCGGCAATACCCGGGCGAGCTGGCGGTCCTTCGAGCAGGCAAACCGGAGCGCCCGCGCGAAGGCCTTGAAGAGTGCCTCGATCTGATGATGGGCCGAGCGTCCATACAGCACCTTCACGTGCACGTTCGCTCGCGCCCCCTGAGCGAACCCGTCGAAGAAATCGTGCACGAGATCGGCCTCGAGATCACCCACCCGCTTGACCTTCAGCCGAAGATCGGTCACCGCATGGATCCGGCCGCTCAGATCGATTGCGGCAACGCCAAGGGTTTCATCCATCGGCATGACGAAGTAGCCCGCGCGGTTGATCCCCCGGCGGTTTCCCAGGGCCGTCGATACGGCCTCGCCTATCGAGATGCCCACGTCCTCCACGGTGTGGTGCTGATCCACGTCGAGGTCACCGGTTGCGCGCAGCCGCAGGTCGAATCCGCCATGCCGCGTGAAGAGCTCCAGCATGTGATCGAAGAAGCGGATTCCCGTGGCAATGTCGTACCGCCCCTTGCCGTCGAGCGTGAGCTTTACCTCGATCCGTGTTTCGGTCGTATCCCTGGTGATTACCGCGCGCCGCACATGACCTCCTCGAGTGCGCTGACGAGCCTCTGCGTGTGTGCGACGACGCCGGCGGTCATGCGTGCACAGCCGGTGCACCCGGGATCCGCCGACCTGTCGCGGATGTGGATCCCGCGCTCGGCCAGACCGGACACAACGGACGCGAGCGCCTCGCCGAAGAAGGCCAGCACGAAGTTGCCGTTACTCGGCCAGTACCGGAGGCCGTGGCGATCGAGCACCTCGTAGAGCAGACCTTTCGACTCCCGAACCTCGGAGAGGTACCAGTTGTAGTATTCGAGGTCCGCGAGCGCCGCCGGGAGTGCCGCAGCCGCAAAGAGGTTCAGCGAATACGGGGGGATGACACGCCGCATCGCGGAGAGCCCCGCGGGCGTGCCGAACAGCGCGCCGGCCCTCACCCCGGCAAGGCCGTACGCCTTCGCAAACGTCCGGCCCACGATGAGGTTCGGGATCGCGCCCGACGCAGCGGACTGGATCATCGACTCTCCGGAGAAATCCGCGTAGGCCTCGTCGAGGAACACCATTGCCTGCGGAGCGGCATTGGCAATCGACCCGACGTTTTCAGGGGGTATCGATAGCCCGGTGGGATTGTTCGGGCTCGTAAGAAAGATAATCCGCGTCCTGTCGGACAACGCATCCAGAACGCGACGCGCGGGGAAGTCCAGGCCGGCGTCAGGCAGCACCTCCACGATCCGGCCACCGGCCCCATCGGCACACGCGGCATACATATCGAACGCCGGCTGCACGATGATGGCCTCGCACGGATCGGCCGGCGTGCCCTCGCGCAGCATGACGAGCGCTGCCAGCAGGATTCCCTCGTCCAGGCCGTTCACGAGGAGGACGCTCCCGGCGGAGACTCCGAACTTCGACGCGCAGGCCTCGATCGCCTCGTTGTAGTCGGGATACACCGCGGCTTCCTCGCGTGTGACCCGGCGCATCGCCTCGAGCACCTTCGGCGAACAGCCTGCGGTGTTCTCGTTCAGGTGCAGGCGCAGCCCGCCTGACGCGGTGGGGCGCCGGTATTCGTGCGTCATCGGGCGCCCTTCCGTCCACGCGCAGTCCTGGCCCGCCTCCGGCCCGCCTCCAGCCTGATCGACACGGACGCCGCATGCCCCAGGAGCCCCTCGGCCCGGGCGAGCGCCACGGCCGGTGGCCCGATCCGCTGGAGGCCTCCGGCACTGATCGCCTGGATCGACGAGGTGCGTACGAAGTCGGCCGCGCTCAAGCCCCCCCGTGCGGCCGCCGCGCCGCTCGTCGGCAGCACGTGGTTGGAGCCGGTCATGTAGTCGCCGCAGGCCTGGGCGCTGTGGTGACCGACGAAGACCGTGCCTGCACGCGTCAGGCGCTCCGCCACTGCCGCCGTGTCGCAGACAACGTGCTCGGGGGCAAGCCGCTGCGAAAGAGCGATGGCGGCCTCGAGAGTCTCGGTGATAACGATGCCGCCGTTGCTGGCAAGCGCTTCGGCAGCCGGCCCTTCCGCCGGGAGCTGCCGGGCGATCTCGGCCGCCACCTCCAGGGCGAGCGTACGCACAGGGGTGAACAGGATGGCGCGGGCGTCCGGGTCGTGCTCCGCCTGAGCGATGAGGTCGGCCGCAATCCACGCCGGCACGCCGGTTTCGGACACGATGGCGATCTCGCTCGGGCCGGCAAAGAAATCGATCGCGCACTCGCGTGCGACATGCGCCTTGGCAGAAGCGACGTAGGCGTTCCCCGGCCCGACGATCTTGTCCACCCGCGGAATCGACTCGGTGCCGAAGGCAAGTGCCGCCACGGCATGCGCCCCGCCGACCCTGAAGAACCTGTGTACGCCCGCCTCGATTGCGGCGAACAACACCGTCGGGTCCGGCCGTGGGCAGACGGCAATCACGTCAGGCACCCCGGCTACAGTCGCGGGGATCGCGGTCATCAGCAGGGAAGAGGGGAGCGGATACCGGCCGCCCGGAACGTAACACCCCACCCGGTCGAGCGGCTCCACGCGCTGGGTGATCCGCACTCCAGGCGCGGGCGAGACAGTCCACGATTCGGGGAGCTGGCGTGCCGCAACGTGCCGGATGTGCGCGGCCGCCGTCCCAATCGCACGCTTCACGGGAAGCGGGACACCCCTGGCCACGCGCCGCATCTCCGCCTGGCCGATCTCGATCGCACCCTCGAGACGGTCGAACCGCCGCGCGTACTCGAGCAGAGCGCGGTCTCTCAGGCGGCGGACCCTATCGACGATCACCGCAACCTGCCGCTCGACCTGCGCGCTTCGATCGGGCCGCCTGTCGAGCAGCCGGGCGACGGCGCGCGCGTCGCTCCCGCGGACAATCCGGACCGCCTGTCTCATCGTTGGTGCCGTCACGTCAGAGCACGATCTTGTTCAGGGGGTATTCGACGATGCCCTGGGCCCGTGCGGCCTTGAGCCGTGGGATGAGGTCCCTGACGGTGCGTTCCTCGATAATCGTGTTCAACGCCACCCAGCCGTTGTCGCTCAGGGGGGAGATGGTCGGCCGCTGGAGCGCCGGAAGGAGGGACAGCACCTCGTCGAGGTCCTCGGTGCGCACGTTCAGCATGATCCCGACCCGCCCCTGCGCCTCGATGGCAGCCTTGAGCAGCAGCGCCACGTTCTCGAGCTTCGTCCGCTTCGCCTCGTCGTCGAGTGCACGGGTGTTGGCGATCAGCTGCGTGTTCGATTCGAGCACGGTGTCGATGATCCGCAGCCGGTTCGCCCGGAGCGAGGAACCTGTTTCGGTGACTTCGACAATCGCGTCGGCGAGCATCGGGGGCTTCACCTCGGTCGCCCCCCAGGAAAACTCCACGTTCACGCCTACGCCAAGGCGCCCGAAGTACGCCTGGGTGGCGCGCACCAGCTCGGTGGCGATCGTGGCTCCTTCCAGATCCTCCGGACGCTGATAACGTGAGTCCTCAGGAACGGCAAGCACCCAGCGGACCCTGCCGAAGCTCTGTTTGGCATAGACGAGATCCGCGAGCGGCACGAGCGCCCGGTCGTTCGCTCCGTGTAGCCCGGTGGTGCCTCCCGCCCCCGCCAGGTGCTCTGCGATCCAGTCCTGCCCGGTGAGCCCCGCATCGAGCACGCCGTCAGCGACGTAGCGGGCCATCTCCTGTGCCCGGATGAGCATGCACTCGATCTCCGGATCGTCGATGGTGGGGAAATAAGAACGGGTGGACGCGTAGATGTTGAACCCCGCGCGCGCGAACAGCTGGATGGTGGCATCCTGCAGGGAGCCTTTCGGCAGCCCGAGCTTGATTCTTGTCATGAGGTCACTCGAGGTTGCGGTAGAAGCACGAGCGCTCGCCCGTGTGGCAGGCCACGCCGTCGCCGAGCGCCGTCACCCGCAGCAGCACGGTGTCGTCGTCGCAATCGACGAGGATCTTGTTCACCTGGAGGCGGTTGCCCGAGGTTTCCCCCTTCGTCCAGAGCGCCCCCCGAGACCGGCTGAAGAATGTCGCGAACCCGGATTCGCGCGTCTTCTGCAGCGCCTCTTCGTTCATGAAGCCGACCATCAGTACGTCCCCCGTTCCATCGTCCTGCACGACGGCGGGGATGAGCCCATCGAGTTTGCTGAAGTCCATAGAGGAGACCTGGAACACAAAAAAAGGCCCCGCCGTTTCCGACGGGGCCCCCGAGACTGCCGTGCCTGAATCCGTGGTTCAGCGCATGCGTATCTCGACCGGCCCGCCGGAAGCGGCGCGGTGGTGATGACGATGATGGTGCGCAGCGCGGAACATGCGGATAAAAGCCTATCGCCGCTGCGACGGGGATGTCAACTCGCGCGGCGTAGCGGCCCTGGAATCTTCGGAACGCTCGTCCCTGACGCCGTGCGGGGTCCCGTCGGCGTCTATCCAGACCGAATGCGCATCCCCCTGACGGGCGACCGTCCGGATCTCGTGCCCCATTCCGCGAAGCGCCGACACTGCCGCCGCCGGCATGCGCTCCTCGATCGCGAGGCGATCCGGCATCCACTGGTGGTGCATCCTGGGAAGCGCAACCGCTTCCCGCCCGGTGAGGCCGTACTCCGTCACGCCGAGCACAATCGTCAGGACCGTGTTGATGATGGTGCGCCCGCCTGGTGACCCGGTGACCAGCACCACGCGTCCATCGCGAGCGACGATCGTTGGGGTCATGGAGCTCAACATGCGCTTCCCCGGGGCGATCACGTTCGCGGCCGTGCCAATCGTACCCGTTGAATCCGTATAGCCCGGCCGCCTGTTGAAGTCCCCCATCTCGTTGTTCAGGAGGAAACCCGCTCCTTTGACGACGACGTGCGAGCCGAAGCTTCCCTCGAGGGTGGTCGTGGTGGCCACGGCCATGCCGTCGCGATCGACAATTGAATAGTGAGTCGTGGCGTCCGGTTCCCGGGCGTTCCCTGCCTGGAGCAGGTCACGGCCGAGGACGGCGCTGTCGGAGGGTGCGTCGGCCCGGATGGAGGCCCCCGCTTCTGCCGCATATGCTTTCGAGAGCAGCCGGTCGACAGGGATGGTGGCGAAGTCCGGATCACCGAGATGCCGCGCGCGGTCGAGAAAAGCTCGGCGCATGGCCTCCGCCTGCAGGTGCAGCGCTGCCGGCGTGAGCAGACCCTTTGCCTGCAGGTCCAGCGGTTCGAGCATGTTGAGCATCTGAATCAGGGCAACTCCGCCGGAACTGGGCGGCGGCATCGAGACGATGTCGAACCCCTTGTATGTGCCACGTACGGGCGTACGCACCTTTGCTTCATACGCCGCCAGATCCTCTCTGGTGATCAGGCCTCCGTTTTCCCGCATGTCCTCGGCCACGCGATCGGCGATCCAGCCCCGATAGAACGCATCCGGCCCGTCGTCCGCAATTGCGCGGAGGGTGCGGGCCAGATCGGTGAGCACGAGGCGATCCCCGGCTGCCCACTCCGCTCCTCCGGCCTTTCCGTACGCGGCGACGGACGCCGGGAACGGAGCCATGGTGAGCAGTGCGGGGTTCAGGCTTCGCGCAAGCGCCGCACTCACGGTGAACCCCTCTTCCGCCAGACGGACGGCCGGCATGACGAGCTCGCGCCAGGGGCGTTTGCCGAACGCACGATGTGCCGCCTCGAGCCCGCGCACAGTGCCCGGCACCCCCGCCGCAAGGTGACCCGAGGCGGTGAGGCGGTCGTCAATCGCCCCTTTGGCGTTCAGGTACATCGTGGGCGTTGCAGCAAGCGGCGCCTTCTCGCGGTAGTCGAAAGCGGTGACCTCCCCCGACGGCGTGCGCACGATCATGAAGCCGCCCCCGCCGATGTTGCCGGCGGCGGGGTAGGTGACGGCAAGCGCGAATGCCGTCGCGACGGCCGCATCCACGGCGTTCCCGCCGGCCGCCAGCGCGGAAGCCCCAGCGTCACAGGCCGGGCCGGAAGCGCAGACGACGAGCCCCTCGTGGGAGCGAACATCCCGTTCCTGCGGCGCATGAGTAGCGGCCAGGCCCGCGAGCACTGCTGCCGCCGCAATCAGTCTGACTTTCATGTAACCAGCTTATATCCAGCAGGTTCGCCGCGGCACGGGACTTGTAAGATACAAAGAAGGGCTGAGGTTCCGCGGCGGGTGCCTCGTTTTCGAGTCGGAGAGTGCATGCAGATCTGGCCAGGGCAACCTTACCCCCTGGGTGCGACGTTCGACGAATCGGAACGAATTTCTCAATTTTTTCGGAGATGGCGCAGCGCATCGAGCTCTGTCTGTTCGATGAATCGGGGAAGGAGTCGAGGGTCGATCTCCCTGAAACGACAGCGCTCTGCTGGCACGGCTATCTTTCAACGGCGAAGCCGGGCCAGCGCTACGGCTACCGCGTGCATGGCCCCTGGGCGCCGGACGAGGGGTTGTGGTCCAATCCCAACAAGCTGCTGATGGACCCTTACGCGAAAGCCATCGAGGGTCTGTGGGACTGGAACGAAGCGATGTTCCCCTACCACTTTGCCGATCCGCTGGGCTCTAGGAACGATCTCGACAGCGCCGCGTACTGCCCCCGGTCTGTGGTCGTCAACCCGTACTTCGACTGGTCGCAGGACTATCGGCCGAACATCCCGTGGCACAAGACGGTCGTGTACGAGACGCACGTGAAGGGCTTCACCAAGCGCCACCCGGAAATCCCCGAACCGCTGCGCGGGACGTATGCGGGCATGGCGCACCCGGTGGCCGTCAAGTATCTGCAGAGGTTGGGGATCACCGCCGTCGAGCTCCTGCCGGTCCACCAGTTCGTGCAGGATTCGACGCTGCATGAGAAAGGACTGCGGAACTACTGGGGATACAACTCGATCGGGTACCTGGCTCCGCACAACGAATACGCACAGGCGCAGCGGGGGGAACAGGTGCAGGAGTTCAAGCACCTGGTCAAGACCCTTCATCACGCCGGTATCGAGGTCATTCTCGACGTGGTTTACAACCATACGGCCGAAGGCAATCACCTCGGCCCGATCCTGTCGTTCAAGGGCATCGACAACCTGGCGTACTACCGCACCGTGGCGGACAATCGCCGGTATTACATGGATTACACGGGAACCGGCAACACCTTGAACATGCGCCATCCGCACGTGCTGCAGCTCCTGATGGACAGCCTGCGGTACTGGGTGAACGAGATGCACGTCGACGGGTTCCGATTCGATCTGGCGGCGACCCTCGCACGTGAACTCCACGATGTCGATCGCCTCTCGGCGTTCTTCGACGTCATTCAGCAGGATCCGGTCATCAGCCAGGTCAAGCTCATCGCGGAGCCGTGGGACGTCGGTGAAGGTGGATACCAGGTCGGGAACTTCCCGCCGCTCTGGTCCGAATGGAACGGCAAATACCGGGACAGCGTGCGGGACTTCTGGCGCGGGACGGATCAGGCACTGGCGGAGTTCGGCTACCGTTTCACGGGCAGCTCGGATCTCTATCAGGGCACCGCGCGGCGCCCGTACGCGAGCGTCAACTTCATCACCGCGCACGACGGCTTCACCCTGCGCGATCTCGTCTCTTACAACGACAAGCACAACGAGGCCAACGGGGAAGGTAACCGCGACGGCGAAAGCCACACCCGGTCGTGGAACTGTGGTGTCGAAGGGCCTACCGATGATCCCGCGATAATCGCGCTGCGGAACCGGCAGGTGCGGAATTACCTCATCACGCTCATGCTCTCTCAAGGGGTACCGATGCTGCTTGGCGGCGACGAGATCGGCCGCACGCAGGGGGGGAACAACAACGCCTATTGCCAGGACAACGAAGTTTCATGGTACGACTGGGAGAACGCCGACGCCGATCTTCTGCAGTTCACCAGGGGTCTGATCAGGATGCGCCACCGGCACCCGGTCTTCTGCCGCCGCCGCTGGTTTCAGGGGCGGCCGATTCACGGCACAAACGTCAGCGACATCGGATGGTTCACGCCTGCCGGGGTGGAGATGTCGGAAGAAGACTGGCAGGCCGGCTTTGCCAAATCGCTCGGCGTCTTCCTGAACGGCCGGGCGATCCCGACGCCGAACGAGCGCGGCGAACGGATTAACGACGAGAGCTTCTACGCGGCGTTCAACGCCAGTCATGAGTCCATCGCCTTCACCCTTCCCGAATCGAAGTGGGGCAGACAGTGGGTGGAACTGCTCGGAACCGGCAAAGCGGACGAGCCCGACGAGGACGTCACAGGTGATACGCACAGGGCACGCGGCACCCTTCAGGTGCAGCCCTGGTCGCTCGTCCTGCTGCGGCGCGAGATCTGAGGAAGTGGGACCGTCATGAGGGGTATTCAGAAGGCCTACACGGACGCGCTCGGTGAGCGCCACCAGGCCCCGCGCGCCACGATCACGGCAATCGAAAAGGCCGCTCGAGGCGGGCGCACCGCAGCGGCAGACGATGCGGTGGTGGTCCGGGTGGGACAGCGCAAGGCCGTGGGGCCTGCGGACCTGCGCCTCGAGGACGGGTCCACGGTGACAGTCGATCGCACCCTTCCAGCGGATCTTCCCGCGGGGTACCACCAGATCGTGCGGCGCCGCCGCAAGCCGGTTCCGCTGATCGTCGCGCCCCGTGCCTGCTTCCTGCCGAAGGACTTCAGGACGTGGGGCTGGGCGATTCAGCTCTACGCGGCCCGCTCCAGGCAGAGCTGGGGCATGGGCGATCTGGCCGACCTCCGGTGGCTCGGGCGGTGGGCAGCGGCGCAGGGGGCCGGCATCGCCCTCATCAATCCGCTTGCGGCACCGGCTCCCACGCTGCCCCAGCAGCCGAGCCCGTACTTTCCGACCAGCCGGCGGTTCCGCAGCCCGCTGTACCTTCGCATCGAAGATGTGCCGGGCGCGCGCGATCTCCCGTCTGTCCGCGAAATCGCGCGGAAGGCCCGCCGGCTGAATCGTGAGAGGTTGATCGACAGGGACGAAATCTTCACCCTGAAGAACCAGGCACTGGAGGCAATCTGGGCCTCCGCGCGACGGCATCGCGACAGTGAGTTCGACCTCTTTCGCCGCGAGCAGGCCGGCCTCACGGAGTTTGCGACCTACTGCGCGCTGGCCGAGCGGTTCGGCCCGGCCTGGCGGCAGTGGCCGCCGGAGTACCGTCACCCCACTTCCGCCGCGGTCGAAGGATTCGCGCGTGCTCCGAAAGTACGTGACCGCATCCTTTTCCACCAGTGGCTGCAGTTCCAGGTTGACCGGCAGCTCGCCCGCGCCTCGGCCGCGATGCCCGTGATGCAGGACCTCCCGATCGGCTTTGATGCGCAGGGGGCTGATTCGTGGGCTTTCCAGGAGGTCCTGGCGCACGGCATCAGCGTGGGAGCGCCGCCCGACGAGTTCAACACGAAGGGGCAGAACTGGGGGCTGCCTCCTTTCGTCCCCGACAAGCTCCGGCGCGCGGGATACGAACCCTTCGTGCAGACCATCCGGGCATGCCTCCGTCATGCAGGGGGGCTCCGTATCGACCATGTCATGGGGCTGTTCCGGCTGTTCTGGATCCCTGCGGGAATGGATCCAAAGGATGGCGCCTACGTGAGAAGCCATGCCGCCGACCTGCTGGCCATCGTTGCTCTCGAAAGCCAGCGGGCGCAGGCCGTCATCGTCGGGGAGGATCTCGGCACCGTCGAGGATGACGTGCGGGTGGGGCTTGCCGCGAGCGACATCCTCTCGTATCGCCTCGTCTGGTTCGAGAACGACCCTCCGGCCCGCTACCCGGAGGCCGCGCTTGCCGCCGTGACAACGCACGATCTCCCAACGATTGCCGGCCTCTGGTCCAACAGCGACCTGGACGCGCAGCGTGAGCTCGGGCTCTCGCCGAACGAGTCGGGCACCATGGAGATCAAGGCCCGGGTACGCCGTATGACTCGGGCAGGCACCGGCATGGATGTCGCGGAGGTCACCGCGCGCGTCTATGAATCACTCGGCAAGGCTCCCTCGCGTATCCTCACGGCGACACTGGACGATGCGATGACCGTTGAGGAGCGGCCGAACATGCCCGCGACCAATGACGAGTGGCCGAACTGGCAGCAGGCACTCCCGCAGCCGATAGAGTCACTGAAGGGCAGCCCGCTGCCGGAGCGAATCGCCCGGGCGCTGGCGCGCTAGCGGGGTTGCACGCCTCAGTCGCTCCAGAACAGCATTCCGCTCCTAAGAGTTCTCAAAACCCGCCAGCGCCCCGGAAGCGCGGATTGACGACGCTGTTGAAGATCGAGCCGAACGAGTAGCTGATTCCGAAGGAGAGCTCGTACGAGTAGCCGGTGGCGAGCTCGCGCTGCCGTACCAGGATGTCTTCGACGGAAGCGGCTCCGCGGCGGAGCGACAACTGGTCCCGCCTGCGCGCGAGCCGGCCGTCGAGGCTGATCGAGAGCCCCCGGAAGACCCGCACGTCCATTCCGCCGAAGGCGCTCACGCGGAACTTGCCATTGCGGTTCACGTACTGAGAGGTCTCGAAGGCGGCCGATGCAGTACCCCAGGGCTGGCGGAGCCCCAGTGACACCTCGAACTGCTGGTCCATCAGGGTTTCCTTGAGACGTCCGTAGATCGTCTCTTCGGTGTAGTCAGCGGTCTGGACGCCGGCCGTGTAGTACAGCGTCAGGAGGCGGCGCGTGGAGTCGCGGTAGGGAAAGACGTTGTATTCGATACCGGGACCGATGCGGGTGCGCAGGTCGTAGTTTGCGAACGTGGAGGCCGAGAGCGCTCCTGTCGCGCCGATGGACCAGTGCGGGCCGAGGCTCCTGGTGACGAGCCCGCGGCCGTCGTAGCCTCGGCGGACGGCCGTATACGTCTGCCCGCCGGCGAGCTCGAAGCGCTGGTTCCGATGGTTGCCGAATCCCGACAGGAGCACTTTCCACCGATCCGTGGTGCGGTTGGCAGAGAAGTTTCCCGACATCGTACGAAGCGACGTGGACTGCTCTCCATCGAATCCACCACTGCCCCCCGCGCGGAACACCCAGAAGTTCCAGGGGTCTCTCTGCGCCACGAAGGGCAGACCGTCCGCCGGTTCGTCGAACCGCAGCGAGAGCTGCGTAGCCAGCGGGGACTCGGAGACATACCGGACCAGCCCGAGCTTGAGAATCGAGACGAGACCTCGCCGGCGCTGATCCTGAGTTGCGATCTGCGGTGCCGTATATCGCAGCGAGTTGTCGACACCCTTGAAGTGACCGACCCCGATGAACTGCAGCGAGTACTCGATTCCGCCGCCGCCGGTCGTCTGGGTGGTGATCAGCACGTGAACGTCGGCTGCCGTACGTTCCCGTACGTAGCTCACGAACGTGATCTCGGTGCGTATGAACGTCTCGTCGCAGGCGCGGCAGTCCAGGAACAGCCGAACGGCATCGCTTCGGGGGGTGCTCCCCTGGGAGCCTTCGGCGGCAAGCGTCGGAACGAGAATCAGGAATGCAAGGGCACAAAGGTGAGCCAATCAGTCTCCGCCGGGGGTGTTGCGGCCCGAAGGCCGCCTGTCGTCCAGGTTCACCGCCCGTCCGTCGACGAAGACATGGCGGATGCGGGTCCGTTCATCGAACAGGTCGCCATCGGTGACGATCACGTTCGCGGTCTTGCCGGTCTCGATGGTGCCGACGCGGTCCGCCGCCCCGGCGATGACGGCCGCGTCAATCGTGAGCGCACGGAGCGCGGCGTCCGGGGGGAGCCCCTCAGCTATGGCTCGAGAGACGTGGCGCAGGAACTCACGCTCCTGGTCCATCCCGGCAGACGAGAAGGCGAAGCGCACGCCCGCCCTGTGCAGCGCGGCCGGTACGCCTGGGGCCTCCATCCGTGCGCGCAGCTCGCGCGAGGGTTCCACGGCGTCGGGCGCAATGGATCGGTTCTTCTGAGGAAAATTCAGGCTGACGATCACGCGCGCCCCGGCGGCCTTCAGCTCCTCTGCGACGTCCCCAGCTTCGAGCGCACCGGTAATGACGGGGTCGAGCCCGAACTCACGCGCGATGCCCAGGGCCCGGTGAATCTCACGAGCCAGATCCGCCTCGAACGCCACAGGCATGCTCCCCTCGAGCGCGGGCTGGAGCGCCGTCAGGGCGGGATCACGGGCCGGGAGCTCCGTCCGCGCGTTCCGCCCGGGGAGGGATCCGGCGAGCTGTTGCTGATGCCGGGCATCGTAGAGGTTCTGACGGAGAAAGGCGATGGCCCCCAGGAGGGAGACGGGATAGCCCTCGCCGGGAATCGTTCCGGTGAGCTCGATGTGAAGGGCGACGGGGCTTCGGATGACTTGCGGGCTGCGGCCGTCCTGGCCGACGGCGCCGTCCTGCGGAAGCTCCGCCGGGGCGGTGACGTTCACCAGCGCGCTCTGTCCCTTGACGATGATGCCCGGGGGAGTGGCGAGGGCGGACGTGATGCCGTAGCCCGCCAGGCGTGCGAGCTCCGGCGCGTCGGGCCGCAGGTATGCCGCGGCGAGAATGTCCGGGCGGAAGATCCGCGTCCGCTTCGCACCGTCCACCTCGGCCTGCGTTCGAAACGGCGGCTGCCGGGGCATCGCGGGCAGCTCGATGCCCAGTGTCGTGCCCATGTCGATGAGACCCGGATAGACCGTCAGCCCCGCGGCTTCAATCACCACCGCACCGGAGGGAACCCTGACCTCCGCACCAGCCGCTTCGATGACGCCATTGCGCATGACCACCGTTCCCGCGGGGACCGGGGGAACACCGGGGCTCACGATTCGGGCGCCGCGTATGGCATGAAGCCGCGGCTCGAGCCCGCCCGCCGTGGCACTGAGCGAGAGCGCGAGTGCGAGAAGGATGGGGCATGCCGCGCGTACTAACGGGTTGATGAACAGGGAGGTCATCGGCAGCTGCAAGTCAAAGCCTACGGCCTGTTGGCGTACTTCTCGTAAAGCGCCAGGTGTCTGTTCGCCAGCCCGACGTCTCTTCCCTGGATGAAGACATGCGTCACCTGCGTCCGCACTTCGAGGGGATCACCACGAGAGATGAAGAGGTTCGCATCCTTGCCCGGCTCGAGTGAGCCAAGCCGGTCGCCCACGCCCAGGATCGCCGCCGCGTCGAGAGTGAGCGCCCGGAGTGCATCCTGACGGTCCATGCCCCACGCTACTGAGATCGCGGCGTTGTAGGGCAGCAGCCGGCTTGTCGTGCTGTCGCCGGACGAGAAGGCGAGGCGCACGCCGGCCCTCGCGAGCTCACCGGCCAGTGCATAGCCGGCGGCGTGGAAATCCTCCTCCCTCATCGGCAGCGTGAGCCGGTTGCCGAGAATGACGGGGATGTTCTTCTGGCGCAGGAGCGGCGCGAGGGCTCCTGCTTCGGCGGCGCCGGCAATCACGATGTCCACCCTTGCACGGTCGGCGAATGCCAGCGCCTCCCGGATGTCACCCTCACGATCCACCCTCGTGATGAGCGGCAGCCGCCGTTCCACGACCGGCACGAACGCCTCGAGCGTCCAGTCCGTAGGCCGTTCGGGCCCCCGCCTCGCGTACGCGCGGACCTCCTCGAAAAGGCGGAGCAGATCCTGAAGCTTCCGGGCACGCTGGCGGCGCATATCCTCGAAGGGCGCCCCGTGGCTCTGCTGCCTCGGCCCCCCCGCCCACGTCCCGAGCACCGGAAACGTGAACTGGATCCCGGCGTTCGGCCGCACCGTGGCCTCCTCCCATGTCCAGCCGTCGAAGTTCATGACGGGAACCTCCCCGCCGAAGATCCCCCCCGACTGGACGAGCGCGGCCGTCGTGACGCCATTGACGCGCGCGACAGGGATCGCGTCGCTCTCGACGTGATACGCCACGCGCGTACGCAGGTGCGCGTTGTAATCCAGCCGCTCACCAACATCACCAAATCCGCGGGGCCCCGGCTCGTCGAGCCCGACGGTGGTCGCGGCATCGATGAACCCCGGGTACACGTCACCCCCCTGCGCATCGACGACGCGGGCCCCCTGAGGAACAGCGACGTCCTGACCGAGCGCCTGGATTCGACTGCCGCGGATGAGGAGCGTGGCACCCTTGATGGTGGGGTGGCTGATGGGGTGAAGTGTGGCGTTGACAATCGCGACGACCCCCTCACCATTGCTTCCACTGGCTCGAGCGGCCTCCTCCTGCCACACGGCCGGCCCGCCGCGCCGCAAGTCACTCGTGACCGGGTCGGCCGGCTCCGTCTCCGGGGTGGTGCGTCGATGCCGCCCCTCGACGTCCTCGTCCGGCCGGGGACGTCGCGGATCGTGCTCCCGGTCGTAGTAGAGAACCCCGTCGACATATGTTCGATCCACGATCGCGTAGGAGCTGAGGGGGTGATGCGTCCATACGACGACATCGGCGTCCTTGCCCTCCTCGAGGGATCCCACACGCGCCTCGAGGTGCAGCTGCTTCGCCGGATTGATCGTGACCAGCGCGAGCGCCTCGTCTTCGGTCAGCCCTCCCCACTTGATGCTCTTGGCCGCCTCCGTGTTCAGCCGGCGCGCGTGCTCCGCGCTGTCGGAGTTGATCGACACGAGCACTCCCTTGCGGAGCATGATGGCCGCGTTGTAGGGGGTCGCGTCCATCGCTTCGGCTTTGTAGCCCCACCAGTCGGCAAACGTGGAGCCCCCGGCCCCGTGGGCCGCCATCTCCTTCGCGACGCGGTACCCCTCCAGCACATGGTGGAAGGTGCCAATCCTGAAGCCCATCTCCTCGGCAAGGCGCATGAGCATCAGGATCTCGTCGGCACGGTACGCATGCGCGTGCACCAGGCGCTTGCCTTCGAGCACTTCGACCAGAGGCTCGAGCTGCAGGTCCCGCGGCTGCGGCAGAACACTCCGTGCCTTCTGGTGGGCCCTTGCCCGCGTGAACGCGTCGCGAATCACGAACTCGATTCCAGGTCTCGTCGTCGGATACCGCAGCGGACCGTCCGGCCCCGCGCGTAACTGGCGCGGCAGCTGCTTCGGGTTCTCGCCGAGCGCAAGTTTGAGGCTCGGCATCGCCCCGTCAAAGAGCAGATCCCCGGCACGGGTGCGCCCCCAGCGGAACTTGATGACCACATTCTTCCCGCCGACGGGATTCGCGCTTCCGTGGAGAATGTTGGCCGTTGTGACGCCGCCCGCCAGCGCGCGGTAGATGTTCACGTCCGTCGGGTTGAGGACATCCTCCATGGAGGTCATCGAGCTGACGGTCGTTCCGCTCTCGTTGAGGGAGTCGGTCGCGATGTGCGAGTGGGCGTCTATGAGCCCTGGGGTGACGAACCTGCCGGAGACGTCGACCACGTCGGCGCCCGTCGGGATGGCCACGTCCGCGCCAACGGCCGCGATCCGGCCGTCCCGCAGCAGGACGGTTCCGCCAGGGATCGTTCCGTGGGTGACCGTGAGCACGGTGCCGCCGCGGAGCGCCACGACCGGGGATCCGGTCTGCGCGCGCACGGAGGTTTCAAAGGTCCCGCCCTGCAGCAGCACCAGCGCAGCGGCCATGGCGAGGCCCGGCCCGAACAGCAGTCGGCGTGTCACGGATGTTGTGCAGCGCATCTCGAAGGGCGGGCGGCGGACCTCCACGGACGGCCTGACAGACCACTGTAGCAAATGGCCCGTTGTCCGGCAAAAGGCGGCCGGTCTGGTCGTGAGCACGACCTTGCCGATGTTCTGGCGGCTCTGAATGAAGCGGTGGGCGTCGGCCACCCGCTCGAGCGGGAACGTTCGTGCGACGACGGGGGCGATCCTTCCGCGTCGAGCTCTCGGTCGAGGAGCGCCGGACCTGGCCTTCCCCAGGCACAGGATCCGGCGACTCCCTGACCTCGAACACTTCCGGGGGGCCATGCCGCGGGATGACAGCCTGCCGCATGTCTGCCTATTGGGCGAGCAGCGCGAGCAGCGCCTTCTGCGTGTGCAGGCGGTTCTCGGACTGGTCGTACACCACCGAGGCCTCGGAATCGATCACCTCGTCGGTGACTTCATCGCCGCGATGCGCCGGCAGGCAGTGCATGAACAGCGCGCCGTCGCCTGCTGCCGCCATGAGATTCGAGTTCACCTGGTAGGGCGCGAAGATGACCCGCCGTTCCGCGTCTTCAGCTTCCTGCCCCATGGACGTCCAGACGTCCGTGTACACCGCATCCGCGCCGGCCGCTGCCGCCACAGGGTCGCGCATCAGCTCCAGCCGGCCTCCGGCGGCATCCGCCTCCGCCGCAATCGGCGCCCGGTGCTCGTCCTGGAGCTCGTAGCCCTCCGGAGATGCGATCCGCAGGGTGGCACCCAGCATCGTGACCGCCTGCGCGAGCGACCGTGCCACGTTGTTCCCGTCGCCCACGAAGGCTACCGTCCTCCCTCGAAGCGTGCCCCAGCGTTCCTGCATGGTCAGGCAGTCGGCCAGGGCCTGACACGGATGTTCCGCATCGGTCAGCGCATTGACGAGCCGCAGCCGCGGGGCGGCTGCGGCGAACTCCTCGAGACGGGCGTGCGCGAATGTCCGGACGATGGCCGCAAACACCCACCGCTCGAGGTTGCGGGCGACGTCGGCGATCGGCTCGCGGCCCCCGAGGGCGACCTCCGGCGGCAGCTCGATGACGTGCCCGCCAAGCTCGTGAACGGCGACCTGGAAGGTTGACCGCGTGCGAAGCGATGGCTTCTCGAACAGGAGCGCCACGTGGCGATCTTCGAGCGGGCGGACGTGCCGCGTCCCGGCCGCCCGTGCCGCTTTCATCTCGCCTGCAAGCCGGAGGCAGGCTTCGAGCTCGACCTGGCGAAGGTCGGAGATGGAGAGGAAATGGGTGGGCGTCATGATGCCGGCCCTGCGCCGGTCTGCATGGTCCATGGGGTTCCTGATGGTGGCCGGCGCGTTACGTGCGGTACTCGGCGTTGATTCGGACGTATTCGGCCGTGAGATCACACGTCCACATCTGCGCCTCCCCGGTGCCGCCCGTCCCCAGGTCCACTTCGAGCGTGATGTCGGTGCCGCGGAGGTACTCCGCGGCCTCTGGCGCACGTTCGTCGTGCGGCCCGCCGTTGCTGAACAACTCGACCGGCCCGATGCGCACCCGTGCGCGATCCAGGACGAGCGTCCGCGTGGCCCTGCCGGCCACCGCGACGAGGCGTCCCCAGTTCGGGTCACCGCCGTGGACTGCTGTCTTGACGAGCGGGGAGTTCGCAATCGCCCGCGCCGTCGTCCGGGCGTCGTCCGGCGTCCTGGCACCAGTGACGCGGATGGTAATGAGCTTGGTGGCCCCTTCACCGCCACGGACGATGCCGATGGCGAGCGGCTCGCAGACGGACTTGAGCGCCGCGACGAGGGCCGGAAACTCCGCGTCCCGCACAGCTACGCCGGCGGCGCCGCTGGCGAGGGCGAAGACGCAGTCGTTGGTGGAGCACTCGCCATCGACGCTGATGGCGTTGAAGGTGTCGTTCACGGCTGCGGCAAGGGCGCGCTGGAGCAGGGGTGGCTCGATCTGCGCATCGGTCGTGATGAAGGCGAGCATGGTGGCCATCATCGGCTCGATCATTCCGGAGCCTTTCGCCATGCCTCCCACGCGGAATGTACCACCGGCCACAGTCGCTTCAGCCGCCGCTTCCTTCGGGAACGGATCCGTCGTCATGATGGCCTGCGCAGCGTCGGAGCCCCCGGCGGGGGACAGGGCCGCGGCAGCCATACCGATTCCTTTCGTCACCGCCGGCCTCACGAGCTTGACGCCAATGACGCCGGTCGACGCGACCAGCACGTGTGCCGGCCCGCAGCCGACAGCTTCGGCCGTTCTGGCGGCCATATCGCGGGCATCCGCGAGCCCGTCTGGCCCGGTGCACGCATTGGCGCAGCCGCTGTTGATCACGACGGCTACCGCATGACCGCCTGATTCGGCCAGATGATCCCGTGACACGACGACAGGCGCCGCCTGTGCCACGTTTGTCGTGAAGACGGCAGCGGCGGACGCGGGGCCGTCGCTCACGATCAACGCGAGGTCCGGCTTTCCGCTGGCCTTGATGCCGCATGCCACGCCGGCGGCGCGAAAGCCGGCTGGCGTGGCGACGCCGCCGGCGATCGTCCGGACGTCAACGGCGGCCATCATGCCGGCACGGCCTCTTCTTCACGTTCGTGCTCCTGCGCGCCCCTGGCCGGGGTGAGCTGGAGCCGCTCGATGTTCGCACGGCGCGGCGCTACCCCGCGGCCGTAGATCATGGCGGCCGTACGCTCTGGTGCAGCCGCGACTCCATTCCGAAGCATGAGCCTCACGGCGTACTGGCCACAGCGGCGGAACAGCGCGCACCCGGTGCAGTCGTGCGCGATCTTTTCCGGCATCCAGATGTGCGGCACGATCGTGAAGCCGAGCCGGACGAAATGCGCCGGATCGTGCGTGAACGCGCAGAGCGTTTCGTAGCCCGACCCGCTGGCGCTGCCTGCCAGGTGTGCCACGAGCCGCGTACCGATCTGCTGGCCGCGCAGCGACTCGTGCACGACCAGCGATCGTACCTCCGCGACCGTTCGGCTCAACCTCGCGAGCTCCGCGCAGCCGACCACGGCACCGGCTGCCTCCGCCACGAGGAACCGGCTCGCGTGTTCCCGGATCTCCTCGATCGAGCGGGCCAGCAGGTGACCGGCCTCGATGTTGGCCGACACCAGGCCGTGGATTGCCGGCGCGTCGGACTGGGTGGCTGCACGCAACGTGACGCTCATTTCTCCTCCGCTGTCACGGCCCCGAGCGCCGCATCGAACATTACCGCCATCTGGTCCACGTCGGCTGAGTCCACGATGTAGGGGGGCAACATCCTGATCACGGTATCGGCCGTGCGATTGATCAGGAGGCCGCGGTCGAGCGCCGCCTCGACGACCGGGGCGGCCGGGCGGTCCAGCTCCACTCCCCAGATGACACCCGCGCCCCGTATCCCGGTGATCATCGGGTGCCGCGCCGCCACACGTTCGAGCGCGGCCCTGATGAGGGGACCGGTCGAAGCCACGTGCTCGAGCAGACCCGACGTCAGCTCGTCGAGGAACACCATGGCCGCCCGGCACGCCAGCAGGTTGCCGCCGTACGTGCTGCCGTGATCGCCGAAGGCCGCTGACGCCGCGACCCGGTCCGAGAACAACGCGGCGCCCACAGGGACGCCGCCGCCAAGGGCCTTGCCGAGGGCCATCAGGTCAGGGCGCAGCCCCAGCGTGGCGGAGTGGAACGGCACGCCCGTGCGCCCGAGCCCGCACTGCACTTCGTCCGCAATGAAAAGGGCCCCGGTTGCCTCGCAGGCGTCGGTGATCGCTTCCGCCATGGCCTGCTCGAGCGGGCGGACCCCGCCTTCTCCCTGGAGGGGCTCGGCAATCACCGCAGCGGTGCGGGAAGAGACCGCCCGCCGGAGGGCGTCAGGATCGTTCTGCGAGACGAACGTGACCCCTTCCAGCAGGGGGCCGAACGGTGCGCGGTAATGCTCGTCCCAGGTGACCGAGAGCGAGCCCATCGTGCGGCCGTGGAAACCCCGCTCGAGCGCGACGATCTCGGAACGCGGCGATCCCTGTGCGTGCCAGTACCGCCGGGCGAACTTGAGACAGGCCTCGACCGCTTCCGTGCCGCTGTTGCAGAAGAAGGTGCGCGGCAACCCCGAAAGAGCGGTGAGACGCGAGGCGACCTCCGACTGCAGCGGATGGTAGTAGAGGTTCGACGTATGGAGCAGCGTTGCCGCCTGCGCGGCAATCGCCGCCGACAGCCGCGGATGTGCGTGTCCCAGCGACGAGACGCCGATGCCCGAGATGAAGTCCAGGTAGGCGCGGCCGGTTGCGTCGTAGAGACGGCACCCGTTCCCGCGCTCGAAGACGACCGGGGCGCGGCGGTACGTCTGCAGCACGTGTGCGTTGTCGAGCCCGATCACCTCCCTGGCCGTCTGTGTCGTCGTCATCATCATCGTCTCCACTCCACTCCCCAACCCGCCCTCAGCGGACGATCGTTCCGACTGCCGCGTCGAAGTCTTCGACCCCGCGTCCATTCACAATCGAGACCGAGCGGACTCCTCCGGCCAGCGCGTGCCGGCAGGCTGTCAGCTTGGCCACCATCCCGGAGTGTGCCGTGCCGGAAGAGGTCAACCGCGCCACGGCTGCCTCGTCCACCTCCGGGATTGCGGCTCCGGATTCGTCCAGCACACCTCGCGTCGTTCCCGCAATGATCAGCCGGCGGGCGCCGCTGGCTGCAGCCAGGTGCGCCGCGAACGTGTCGGCGTTCACATTCAGCAAGGTCCCGTCGGCCGAGACCCCCACGCTCGCAACCACGGGAATGTACCCGAGGCGCAGCAGGTCCGTCACCAGCGAGGCATCAGTGCCGGCCGGCTCGCCCACGAGCCCGAGGTCAACTACTTCTCCGTTCGAGGCCGACAGCGGTGCGGCCTTGATCGACAGCCCGATGCTCGCGTCGGCCCCGGTCAGCCCGACCCCGCGTCCCCCCGCCAGCCCGACGGCGGCTACGAGCGCCGTGTTCGTCCGGCCGGCCAGCACGGCAACGACGCTGTCGAGTGTGGCCGCATCGGTCACACGAAGCCCGTCGGCGAACCGCGGTTCCAAGCCTCTGGCGCGGAGCTCGGCGTCAATCGCGCGTCCGCCGCCGTGCACGACGACGAGCGGCTCGCGACCGGCGAGGCGGACAATCGCCGTGGCTGCCCCGCGCACTGCCGCCGCATCCTCGAGGAGCTCTCCGCCAAGCTTGAGTACGGTGCCCATCCAGCCGGCTCAGTTCAGTCCCAGGGCCTCGGGAAATCCGAAGGCGACATTGAAGTTCTGGATGGCCTGCCCGGCGGCCCCCTTGACCAGGTTGTCGATGCAGGCCACCATCACGAGCTGCCGGCCATCGGGTGACACCCGCCACCCGATGTCGCAGAAGTTCGTGTGCGCGACATGCTTGATCTCGGGCAGGTCAGCGCCAGTGAGCCGTACAAATGCAGCGCCGGCGTAGGCCGCTTGCAGTGTGGCCGTCACGTCATCGCCGCTTGCGCCCGGCCGCAGCCGCGCGTAGATCGTTTCGAGGATCCCGCGGTCGAGCGGGACGAGGTGCGGCACGAAGGTCACGTCCGTTCCGACCTCCTGCTCGATCTCTGCCCCGTGCCGGTGCGAGAACAGGCCATAGGCAGCCATGCTGCCGTGAATCTCGGAGAAGTGCGTGCGCTCGGTGGGCGTCTTCCCCGCACCCGAGACCCCCGATTTGGCATCAACGATGATGCCCGGTTCGAGCAGGCCGGCCGCAACGAGCGGCTGCAGCGAGAGAATCGCTGCCGTGGGGTAGCACCCGGCACAGGCTACGAGGCGCGCCTCTCCGAGCTCCTCCCGGTACCGCTCCGTCAGACCGTAGGTGACCGGCAGCTCCGGATCGGGAGAATGCGGATACCACCGGTTCCTCAGAGCCTTGTCCCGCAGCCGGAAGGCTCCGGACAGGTCGAATACCCGCGGACCCCTCGCCGCCAGCGCCGGACCGACCTCGGCGGCAAGGGTGTCGGGAACCGCCAGGAATACGGCGTCAAGGGCGGCCAGACGATCGAGGTCCAGAGGCACGACCGAGTCGTCCCAGATCTGCCGCAACGCCGGGATGCGCCTCGGCTCCGACCCCGCGGACCCCATTGCGGCCACCAGATCCGCTCCCGGGTGATTTGCCAGGCGGCGAACCAGCTCCACGCCGGAATACCCGGTTGCGCCGACGACGCCGACCTTTCGAACTGAATAAGTATGCATCCCAGAACGTTCCAATATATGGAATGATCGCTTTAATGTCAATGTCCAATGCCAGGCAAGTTGCATAAAAATGTGGATAGATGTATAAAGATAAGTTCACAGCCTGTTCTGCTGCCCTGACATGAAGTCGCACCGCCAGACCGTCATCCGGAATCTCGTCGAGCAGGAGCCGATCACGAGTCAGGAGCTGCTCCGGACGAGGCTGCACGCGCGCGGAATCGATGTGACCCAGGCGACCCTGTCGCGCGACATCCGCGAGCTCGGTCTTGTCAAACGGACGGCCGACGGCGCGTATCGTTCCCTGGGCACCGCCGGACAGGCGGATCCAGCAGACGCGGAAACACACCTGGCCCGGGCGGCCGGCGAGTACCTCCGCCGGCAGGAGGTCGTGGGCAACCTGATCGTCCTGCGCACCGATGCGGGGCAGGCCCAGACGCTTGCTGTCGCCATCGACCGCGCACCATCTTCGGTGATCGTGGGGACGATCGCCGGGGATGACACCATTCTGGTGATTTGCCGGTCCGCGGACGGGGCTCGCGCCGTGGCCGATCGGTTCGTTGCGTTTGGGGTGGAGGCCTGAACGATGCACAGAATTCTTCTCGCCTATTCGGGCGGGCTCGACACATCTATCGCCATTCCGTGGCTGCGCGAGCGGTACGGGGCCGAGATCATCACCGTAACGGTGGACCTCGGGCAGGGTCGTGAGATCGCGGCCATTCACGAACGCGCACTCGCCCTCGGTGCGGTGCGGGCCCACGTCCTCGATGCTCGCGAGGAGTTCGTTCGCGAATACATTCTGCCCACGCTTCAGGCCGGCGCGGTCTACGAGGACCGCTATCCTCTCGCAACAGCCCTCGCGCGGCCGCTCATGGCCAGGTGTCTGGTCGAGATCGCCAGGATGGAGGGGGCCGACGCGATCGCACACGGCTGCACCGGGGAGCACAACGATCAGGTGCGCCTGGAGGCATCGGTCAGGGCGCTCGATCCCTCGCTCACCATCATTGCCCCGGCGCAGTCGTGGGGAATGTCCCGGGACGAGAAGCTGGCATTCGCCCGCGCCCGCAACATTCCTGTTCCCGAAGCATCGGAGGGGGTCTACAGCATCGACACGAACCTGTGGGGGCGGGCCATCGCGGCGGGCGGCCTGGAGGATGCCTGGGTCGAACCGGCCGAGGACATCTACACGCTTACCCGCTCACCGCGCGAATGCCCGGAGGAGCCCGCTTACGTGGAGCTCGCCTTCGAGGCGGGCGTGCCCGTGCGCGCCAATGGAGTCGAGATGCCGCTGCTCGAGCTCATCGAGAGCCTCGAGATCATCGCAGGGGCCCACGGGGTCGGACGTATCGATGTCGTGGAGAACCGCCTCGCCGGCATCAAAGCCCGGGAGGTGTACGAGGCGCCGGCTGCCGTCGTCCTGCACACCGCGCACAAGGAGCTCGAGAAGCTCGTGATTCCAAGGGAGCTCGAACGCGTCAAGCACGATCTCAGCAGAATCTATGCGGACCTCGTGTACAGCGGCCTGTGGTTCTCCCACACGCGCGAGACCATCGACGCCTTCGTCGCGGCGGTTCAGCCCCGCGTCACGGGAGCGGTTCGTCTGAAACTCTACAAAGGCGACTGCCGCATCGTCGGCAGGAAGTCTCCGTTCGCGGAGGTCGCCCCTGCAGCCGCGGCCGCGGCGGATCCGCAGGCCGTCTGATGGCGCACCTGTGGTCCGGCCGCTTCGACGGCAGTCCCGACGCCGCTCTGTTCGAATTCGGCGCATCGTTCCGATTCGACCGCCGGTTGTTCGAGGACGATGTGACAGGGAGCCTTGCGTGGGCCGAGGCGATTGCTGCTGCCGGTGTGCTCTCCAGCGATGAGGCGGCCCGGATTCGGGCTGCACTCGAGGAGATCCTCGCGGCGGGAAAGGACAGCTCGTTCTTTTCATCCGCTGCCGCCGCCGACGACGAGGATGTGCACTCGTTCGTGGAGCGCGAGCTGGTGGAGCGGGTGGGAGAGGCCGGCCGCCGCCTTCACACCGGCCGCTCCCGGAATGAGCAGGTGGCGCTCGATCTGCGTCTGTACATGAAACGGCGCGTGCCGGAGATCCAGCGGAAGATTGCTGCACTCGTCGGCGTGATGGCGGACCAGGCGGAGAGGGCAGGGGGATCCGTGATGCCCTCGTACACGCACTTGCGAAGGGCCCAGCCGATTCTGGTGGCGCACTTCTTCCTCGCGCATGCCGCGGCGCTGCGGCGCGATCATGCACGCTTCGCCTTCCTGCTCGACGAGATCGACGAGCTGCCGCTTGGATCAGGGGCCATCGCGGGCACCAGCTACGCGATCGACGTCGCTGTTCTCGCCAGACGGCTCCGGTTCTCGCGAGTGGCGGCCAACAGCATCGATGCAACGGGCGAGCGGGACTTCGTCTCTTCCTTCCTGCACGCCGCGGCGCTGACGATGGTGCATGTCAGCCGGATCGGGGAGGACTTCATCCTGTTCACATCGGAGGAATTCAACTTTTTCGAGCTGGCGGACACCGCGGCAACCGGAAGCAGCCTCATGCCGCAGAAGAAGAATCCCGATCCTCTCGAACTGGTGCGGGGAAAGGCCGGCCGCGTCATCGGCCGGCTCGCCGGCTGGCTGGCGACAATGAAGGGGCTGCCGACCGGCTACAGCAAGGACCTTCAGGAGGACAAAGAGGCCATATTCGAGGCGGAGGATACGCTGCGCGGCTCGCTGGATGCGACAGCGGCGGTGGTCGCCGGGCTGACATTGAATCCCACGGTCGCGGCGGACGCCGCGTCAGGGCTGCTGCTGGCCACTGACGTGGCGGACTATCTCGTAGGCAAGGGGGTAGCGTTCCGTGACGCCCATGAAATCGTGGGCGCGCTCGTGCGACAGCTGGTGAGGGACGGACGAGCCTTCGAGTCACTCACGGCCGAGGAATGGCGGACGCACTCGCCGTACCTGGATGCAGGCGTCCAGGACGCGATCACGGCAGCAGCTTCGGTCGCCCGGAAACGCACACCGCAATCCACGCATCCGGACGCCGTCTCCGTTCAGTTGGATGCTGTGAAAGCGTGGATCCGCAGCGTCTCGACATAACGAGAAAAGCCAGGCCGGCAGAGTGTCTGCAGGCCTGGCTTTGCAGTTACCAGTCCAGCACGGGCGTAGTACGCCCGGCTTAGAACCGGAAAATCACGCCGAGCGTTCCACGCCAGAAACGGAAGGCGCCAAGCGCGAGATCGACATCGCCGTCTGGCGCATTGTCCTGCAGCGAACGGAAGTAGCGGACGTCGCCACGAAGACCGATGTTGTCGGTGAAGAAGCCGGCCACGCCTCCGCCAGCGTTGAAGCCGAAGTCGTTGCTGCTCGCGTTGAAGAAATCGTCAACGTCGCTGATACGGCTGCGGATCAGGCCCACTCCGCCCGAGGCGTAAGGACGAATCCCGACCCCGCTCTGCCCGCCGATGGGAGCTCCCACCGTCAGGTTGGCCATCAGCGTGGTGACGTTGCTGTCGCCCCACTGGAAGTCGCTGCCCCCCGTGGTGTTCTGGAAGAAATTCGGCGAGTAGCCGAAGTCCACCTCGAACCCGACGGCGCCTGCGCCCATCCAGGCCAGTGATGCACCAAAGTTCGACCGGCGTTCGAACTCGTCTTCGAAATCGCCGATGGCGTCAGTGAAGCCCGCCGTGCCGCCCCAGTTCATGCCGATATACGGAGTGAACAGCCAGTCTGCGGACGCTTTCGCGGGTACGCCGATT
>Ga0183260_10000224_pt1 | contig 45354 bp, 39 predicted proteins | sample AntDrymUQ4972206_2_FD_129768 | JGI IMG/M metagenome (GOLD analysis project Ga0183260, IMG submission 129768) | Polar desert sand microbial communities from Dry Valleys, Antarctica - metaG UQ497 (22.06) (version 2) (version 2) | ecosystem: Environmental > Terrestrial > Soil > Desert | place... | reverse complement strand
GCGCGCTTCCCGAACCTGCTCGTCAACGGCGCCGCCGGCATCGCGGTCGGGATGGCGACCAACATCCCTCCGCACAACCTGCGCGAGGTCGCCTCCGCGGTCAATGCCTTCATCGACGACCCCGAGATTGACCTCAAGGGCCTGATGAAGCACGTGAAGGCCCCCGACTTCCCCGGCGGCGGCACGATTCTCGGAACCGAGGGCGTTCGCGACGCCTATGCGTCGGGACGGGGCTCCGTCAAGGTGCGCGCCGAGGCCCACGTCGAGCCGATGAAGAACGGCAAGGAGGCGATCATCGTCACCGAGCTGCCGTTCCAGGTCAAGAAGGGCGGCGACGGCGGCCTGATCGTGAAGATCGCCGATTTGGTGCGCGAGAAGAAGATCAACGGGATCGCCGACCTGCGCGACGAATCGGATCGCTCGGGCATGCGCGTCGTGATCGAGCTGAAGCGGGGAGGCGACCCCGCCAAGGTCGTGCTCAACCAGCTCTACAAGCGCACGCAGATGCAGCAGAGCTTCGGCATCAACATGGTCGCCCTCGTCGACGGGGTGCCGCGCACGCTGAGCCTGCTCGAGGCGATCCGCCACTACGTCGTGCACCAGCGCGATGTGATCACCCGCAGGACGCAGCACCAGCTCGCGCGCGCCGAGGCCCGGGCCCACATCCTCGAGGGGCTGCTGATCGCGCTCGACAACCTCGACGCCGTGATCAAGCTGATCCGCGCCTCCTCGGACCCAGACGCGGCGCGCGACGGGCTGATCGACAAGTTCGACCTGACGCGCCCGCAGGCCCAAGCCATTCTCGACATGCGCCTGCAGCGCCTGACCGCGCTCGAGGCCGACAAGATCCGCGATGAGCACGCGGAGCTCACCAAGCTGATCAAGGAGCTGCGGGCGATCCTCGCCGACGAGTCGAGGATCCTCGGCATCGTCAAGGACGAGCTCGCCGAGATCGCCGAGAACTACGGGGACGAGCGCCGCACCAAGATCGCCGCCGCGGAGGGCGAGGTCGACATCGAGGACATGATCGCCGACCAGCAGATGGTGATCTCGCTCACCTCGTCGGGCTACGCGAAGCGATTGCCCCTCGCGACCTACCGCCAGCAGCGCCGAGGCGGCCGTGGGGTGATGGGGATGAACATGAAGGAGGGGGACTACATAGAGCACCTTCACGTCTGCTCCACCCACGACTTCCTGCTCTTCTTCACCAACAAGGGAAAGGTCTACCGGCTCAAGGTCTACGAGCTCCCCGAAGGCGGCCGCACCTCGAAGGGCCGCGCCCTGGTGAACCTGCTGCCGCTCCGCGAGGGCGAGCAGGTGATGGCCGTGATCCCGACCCGCGATTTCACGGAGGGCCGCTACCTCGTCTTCGGGACGCGCAAGGGCATGGTCAAGAAGACCGACTTCAAGGCCTACGACACGCCGATCAAGGCCGACGGGATCATCGCGATCAACATCAAGAAGGGCGACGAGCTCGTCGAGGTTCGCCAGACCTCGGGCAAGGACGACATCATCATGGTCTCCAAGTCGGGGCACGCAGCTCGCTTCAACGAAAAGCTGGCCCGTCCGATGGGCCGCGGGACCGCCGGCGTCAAGGGGATGAACGTCTCCAAGAAGGGCAACGAAGTCCTCTCCCTCGAGGTCGCGCGCGATGAGGACGAGCTCTTCGTCGTCACCGAGAACGGCTACGGCAAGCGCTCCCCGATGTCCGAATACCCGGTCAAGGGGCGAGGCACCCAGGGCGTGCTGACGATCAAGCTGACCGAGAAGAAGGGCGGCCTCGCGGGCGCGATGATCGTCCGTGACCACCAGGAGCTGATCTTCATCTCGCAGCACGGGATGGTGCAGCGCAACAGCGTGTCGGGCATCTCGATCATGGGCCGCTCCACGCAGGGCGTCCGCGTGATGAACCTGAAGGTGGGCGACAAGGTCAGCGCGGTCGCGCTCGTCGTCGAGAACGGCAACGGGGACTCGGGCGCCGAGGTCGACGGCGCGGCCGAGGACACGGCCCAGAAGAGCCTGGCCGAGGAGGAAGCCGAGGTCGAGGCCGCCGTGAAGGACGAGGCGGAAGTGAAGGTGGCGAAGAAGTCGGCGGGCTCCAAGGCCACCCCCGCCGCCAAGCCAAAGGCCAAGGTCGCACCCAAGAAGCCTGCCCCGAAGAAGCCACCGAAGAAGAAGAAGGCGGCCGCGACGAAGCCGGCAGCCAAGAAGCCGGCGCCGAAGAAGCCTCCCAAGAAGAAGAAGTAGGGCGAGGCGGGGTGCGGGCGCCGTCCCCCGCCCTCGGGGCTGATTCGCCGCAGGATCCGAAGCTGTCGGTCCGTGGACGCGAGTAGCCGGCTGCATACGCCCCGAGTACGAACGCCGACGCCCGCATCACACACCGCACGCCATCTGTGCCAGAACCGAACTGCGCTTAGAGGGGATGACCTCGGACGCGCCTGTGAGATCTTTTGTCACCGCTGCGTTGGGGTCCGTCGCTGCTCCACGTGCGTTCGTGGGTGGGGCCGGGGGGTGGGGTCGGGGGCGCTCCTGTTGGTGTTTCAGGATTGGGGTTTCCTAGATCTGCGCCCCCGGCGCCGCCCGCGCACACACCCTGAAGCATCGCCGTCCCCCTAGGCCGTGGGTAAGTAGGTCTCCCAGGCGATCGGCGTCTTCGGGGCTGCTATGCGGATGAAGACCGTCGGCCCCGGCGGCCGCGGGGTCGTGCTCGGGTGCATCCGGATCTCGTGCGGCATCCGGTTGCCCTTGCGGCGGTTGCATGCGGCACAGGCGGCGACGATGTTCTCCCAGACCGACTCGCCCCCGCGGCTGCGGGGGATGACGTGGTCGACCGTCAGCCCCGGCTTCTCGGACCCGCAGTACTGGCAGCGCCAATCATCGCGGGCCAGGACGGCCTTCCTGGTGATGCGGCGCCGGTGGATGTCGCGCGGGACGCGAACGAAGGTGACGAGGCGGATCACCTCGGGACGGTCGAGCTGCATCGTCTCGGAGCGCAGGACGCCGTCGCCCTTCTCGAGGATCTCGGCCTTCTCCTTGAGGACCAGGACCAGGGCGCGGCGCAGGGTGCAGACGTTGAGCGGTTCGTAGGTCGCGTTCAGGACGAGGACCCTGCCGCGCGCGAGCCGCCTCGCCGCCCCCGGCTCGACCCCCACTCGCGAGTCACGGACCGCTGTGCCCATACCGAGGGCGAGTCTAGACGACGCGCCGCGCGTTCCCGACGGGGTAGCTGCCCAGGACCCTCACGGACTCCGCCTTGCCGCGGAGGTCGTCGATCGCCTCGGCGATGAGGCCCTCGGCCTTCCCCTCCACGTCGACGAAGAACATGTAGCGCCCCAGTCCGCGCCGCCGGGGCCGCGACTCGATCCGCGTCAGGTTCACCCCGCGATCCGAGAAGGCGCCGAGCGCCTCGACCAGGGCACCCGGCTTGTCGGCGCCCAGCTCGGAGAAGATCAACGTCGTGCGCCACGGGCCTTCGCCCACCGGCTCGGTCCCCTCCGGGGCGATCCAGACGAAGCGGGTGACGTTGTCGCGCTCGTCCTCGACTCCGTCGCGCAGGATCGTGGCCCCGTAGAGCGCCGCCGCGGATCGCGCTCCGAGCGCGGCCCATGACTCGTCGCTCTCTGAGACGAGGCGCACCGCCTCGGCCGTGCTCGCGGCGGTGCGAACCTCCGCGCCCGGCAGCTCGTCCCGGATGAACCTGGCGCATTGGGCGGTTCCCTGGGGATGTGAGATGACGACCTCGACCTTCTCGAGCGGCAGCTCGGACCGCGCGATCAGGCAGTGGCTGATGGCGAGGTCGTGCTCCCCGACGATGCTGACGCCATCGGTGTCGAAGGCCAGGGTGTCGAGCGTCGAGCGCACGGCCCCCTCGATCGAGTTCTCGAACGGAACCAGGGCCCGTTCGGCCTCGCCCCCGGCGACGGCGGCCACCGCGGCGTAGATGGAGGGGTAGGCGGCCGGCTCGACGTCTTCGCTCCCCGCGGTGGCGTCGCCCAAGGCGTCTTCGGTGAAGGTCCCAGGGGGGCCGAGGTAGGCGACCCGCACTAGATGACCATCAATCAGCCGGTGCCGAAGACGACCGTGTAGACGGCCTGGTTGTTGTCGGAGGCCTGCTCTCCGGGCACGGGCTGGATGAGCACGTCGATCTGAACCTCGGTGCCGGGCTGCGGGATCGTGTCCAGGGGCAGGGCGGCCTCTTCGGTCGACCCCGGCTCGATCTGGGGGATCGGCTCGGTCAGCTCCTCGTCGCCGACCGTGACGACGACCTCCACCGCGCGCTCGGTCTCTTCGCCCCCGTTCAGGACCTGGACGCGGACCTCGCGCGCGTCGTCGGCGACCGTCGTCGTAGTCTCGGGATCCAGCGGGGTATCGCCGACGTTGACCTGGACCAGCTCCACGCCGCGCACGCCGCCGGTCACCTCCTCGCTGCCGAGGCCGGTGATCAGATCGACGATCTCGGTCTCGTCGAGGAAGCGCGTCGGGTCGTTCTCGGGCATGAAGTTGCCCGCCGGGAACTCGGGGGCGTCCACCTGATCGTCGGCAAGGACCTGCTCGAGCTCGGGCACCGCGAGCTGGGACCAGAGGATGTCGCTGGCGTAGAGGGCCCCCATCTGCTGGGTGATCACGTCTAGAGGCGGCGCGGTTTCCGCATCGCCCTGGGCCAAGCCGATGCTCGCCGTGATCTGCTCGAGCGCGTCCCGGCGCAGGCGCAGCGACTGCGTGGTCGCGCTCTGGGCCTCGCGCATCTGGTCGGGGGTGTCGATGTTGTCGGCCCGGTCGAGCAGCCCGCTCGAGGCGCTGCGGATGCTGGAGATCCGGTCCTCGAGCTCCTCGTCGCTGAGGGCGTCGTCCTGAAGAGCGGTGAAGAACTCCTCTCCGCGCACCTGCGACTCCTGCATGACGCTCGAGATGCTCTGCGAGTAGCTGCGAAGTCCCCGGTCCGATCGGGCCTCGAGACACCCGCGGAAGCCCACGACCAGAAGGATCAGGAAGCCGATCCCGATTCCGACGCCTATCAGGCGGCGGAGCAGGAACTGCTGGCGCCGCCGCTGGGGGGTCGAGATCTCGCGCTCCGGCCGCTCAGGGCGGCGCGGGCGCTCAGGCTGGGGCGGAGCCCCGAGCTCCTCTTCGTCGTCGAGAAAGGGCACGCGGGGCGAATTATGACTGGCACGCCAGAGGAAGCGCGGGCCGTGCGTGGAAGGTGAAAGACGAAATGGTGGGAGAGGTCATCCTCGGCAGGTTCCGGATCGAGCGCGCCATCGGCAGCGGTGGCTTCGGCACGGTCTATCGCGCGTGGGACGAGCGGCTGCAGCGGTCCGTGGCCGTCAAGGTGATCGACGGCTCCGATGCGGCACCCCGGGTGATGCGCGAGGCGCAGGCCGTTGCCCGGCTGGCGCACCGGAACATCGCGACGCTCTACGAGCTGGCCGGCGACGGGGAGCGAGCCTTCCTGGTCTCCGAGCTGATCGATGGAGAAACCGTGCGGGCGCTGGGGCGCGACGGCGAGCTGCACGATCACCTGGTGGCCGAGATGGGAGCGGACGCCGCCGCGGCCCTCTCCCACGCCCACCGCAACGGTGTTGTGCACCGCGACGTCAAGCCCGAGAACATCATGGTCGCCGAGGGAGGCGAGGCGAAGCTGGTCGACTTCGGGATCGCCCGCGTCGCGGGCGAGCGGACCCTGACCGGCCCCGGCGCGGTGCTCGGCACCCTCGCCTACATGGCGCCCGAGCAGGCCGACGGGCAGCGCCCGGGCCCAGCGGCTGACGTGTACTCGCTCGCCATCACGCTGTACGAGTGCTTCTGCGGCGAGCATCCCCTGATCCGCGAGAACGCCGCCGCGACCGCTCGGGCGATAGGAGAGGAGATCGTGCCGCTCGGATTCGTGCGCCCCGACCTGCCGCCACAGCTCGCCGACGTGATCGACTCCTGCCTGGACCCCGACCCCGAGCTGCGGCCGCTCGCCTCCGAGCTCGAGGCCGTGCTCATCGCCCATGCGCGCGAGCTCACTGACGTGCCGCTGCCGGCCGTGCTCCGCCCCTCCGAGGTGGATCCGCCGCGCGCGGCTCGAGGCGTCTCGGCCGGCCTGCCGCGAGTCGCCGCAGCTTTCTCCGTTGCTGCGCTCTTCGGGGTCGCAATGAGCCTCGCAGCCGGCTCCCAGGGCCCCGGATTCGCACTCTTGGCCGCACCGCTGGCGGGCGTGCTTGCCCTCGGACGGCCCAAGGCCGCCTTCGCGGTCGGGGTGGGCCTGACGGTCGCGTGGCTCGCCTTCGGCGCCGGCCAGCCCGGCGCCGCACTGGTGGCCGCCGCACTCTGCGCACCACTCGCCTTCCTGCCCACCGGCGCGGCGTCGACGGTCGCCCTGCCGGGCGCGGCCCCGCTGCTGGGCCTGATCGGGATCGGCCCCGCCTACCCGGCGGTGGCCGGGATCAGCGCCGGGACCACCGCCAGGGCGCTCCTGGGGGGCCTCGGCTACCTGTGGCTCGCCGCATGGGAGGTCGCCTCCGACAAGACGCTCGTGCTCGGTCCCGAGACGGCTGCGCCGGTCGGCTGGAGCGAGTCGGTGGGCTCGGCCCTCGGCGACGTGCTCGTCCCGCTCCTGGACCCGGGGATCCTGCTCGTCGCGTGCGTCTGGGCCGGAGCAGCGGCCCTGCTCCCCCTGCTCGTCAGGGGTCGCACGCCGGTCCTCGACATGATCGGAGCCCTGATCTGGGCCGCCGGCCTGATCTCGGCCAATCGCCTCGTGGCGGGCGCGGGGGGCGACCCGGGCGCGGAACCGGCTGGGCTGCTGGTCGCGGCCGTCGCCGCGGCGTGCGTGGCCGCGTTCGCGGCGCCACGCATGAGGCACGCCTCGGAGGAGCACCGGGCGCACCCGAAAGAGGCGAGTCGGGGCGCGACCGCCTAGGATTTCCACGGCCCCTGCCCACGCGGGAGGGCGCACGCGAGTCCGTCCCCAGCACCATCTCAGCCCCAGGAGAACTCCATCAGCGTTCTACGCAACCTTGAAGCACGCATAGAGGGCCTCGTCGAAGGCGTGTTCAGCCGCGCCTTCAGCTCCGGCGTGCAGCCGGTGGAGATCGCGCGGAAGCTCGCGAAGGAGATGGACGCGCACAAGACCGCGTCGGTCTCGCGGGTCTACGTCCCCAACGAGTACACGGTCTGGCTGGCGGCCGATGACTACGGCCGCTTCAAGGACTACGAGACCTCCCTGGCACAGGAGCTCAGCGCCCACCTGCTCGAGCACGCACGGCGCAACGAGTACGACCTCCTGACCCGTCCGGTCGTCGGCCTCGACCAGGACGAGCGGCTTCGCCTCGGCGAGTTCGGCATCCAGACCCGGCTGGTCCGCCCGCCGCAGCGCCAGGGCGCCGAGCCCTCGCAGGGCGAGCAGGGCCACACGATGGTGTACTCGGCGACCCAGGCCGAAAAAGCCAAGTCCAAGCGCCGCCCCGACACCGCTTACGTCGACACACGCGCGATCGTCTCGGTGGACGACCGCCGCTACGTCCTCGACGGCCCGAGCGCCACGCTCGGCCGCTCGAAGGAGTGCGACTGCGTCCTCGAAGACCCGAACATCTCGCGCAAGCACGCCGAGCTGCGCCGCTCGGGCCAGGGCGACTGGCAGGTCGTGGACCTCGGCTCGACCAACGGCGTCAAGGTCAACGGCCGCCGCGTGTCGTCGGCGCGCCTGTCGCCCGGGGACGAAGTGACCCTCGGAACCCTCGTCTTCTCGTTCGACATCGAACAGTGACGCCCCACCGGGGCGAACACAGACCGGCGGTGTCCCTTAGACCACAGATCGTCGTGACGCCCCACCGGGGTCCACACCTACGACCGATGTCCTGGCAAGCGAGTCCGAAATGAGGACGACCGCGGCAGTGAGCGACCTCGAGCCTCTCGCCGTCGCGCTCAAGTTCGGCTTCCTCGCCGTGCTCTTCCTGTTCCTGCTCTGGGTCACCCGAATGTCGCTTCGGGACCTGCGCGGGACGGCGACCCCGGGCCTCGAGACCGGCTACCACGAGGTGCTGCACGGAGAGGACGCGACGACCGACGCCTGGCTGGTGGTCGACGAGGGCGGCGGCTTGAGCAAGGGGGAGCGCTACGACCTCTTCGGAGGGGTGTCCGTCGGCCGCTCGCCGGACGCCGACATCAGGATCGAGGACCGCTACGCCTCCGGGATCCATTTGCGCGTCTTCAGCAAATCCGGCTCCCACTACGTTGAGGACATGGGCTCGACGAACGGCACTCTCCTGAACTCCCAGGACCTGCACGGCGAGGCCGAGCTGCGCTCTGGGGACAAGATCAGGATCGGCGACACCGAGTTCACGTTCGAGGTGAGCTGACCGTGGCGCTGGTGATCGCCGAGGAGGCCTTCAAGACGGATACGGGGCGGCAGCGAAATGCGAACGAGGACTCCTACTTCGCCCGCTCCCCGGTCTTCGCCGTCGCGGACGGGATGGGCGGCGCCCAGGCCGGCGAAGTCGCATCGCGAATCGCGGCGGGCGCCTTCGAGCGCAGCGCGATCGACGACGACCCGGCCGAGACCCAGCTCGAGCGGATCGCGCTTTCCGCCAACCGCGAGATCCACGACCTCGCCCAGCGCGACTCGAGCCGGGCGGGGATGGGGACGACCCTCACGGCCGCCCTCTTCCGCGACGGCGAGGTCTCGCTGGGCCACGTCGGCGACAGCCGCGCCTACGTCATGCGCGAGGGGGAGCTGAAGCGCCTCACCAAGGACCACTCCCTGGTCGAGGAGCTCCGCCGCCAGGGGCGCCTGACCGAGGAAGAGGCGGAGGAGCACCCGCAGCGCTCGATCATCACCCGCGCCCTGGGCCCCGAGCCCGAGGTGAAGGTGGACACGATGACCTTTGCCGCCAAGGCAGGCGACGTCTTCCTGCTCTGCAGCGACGGCCTGACGACCATGATCTCCGAGACCCAGATGCGGGACATCCTCGTGAGCTCCCGCAGCCTGCGAAGCGCTGTCGGCAAGCTGATCGACGCGGCCAACAGCGGCGGCGGCCGCGACAACATCACCGCCGTGGCCTTCCGGGTGGGCGAGGAAGGCGAGGAGGAGGTCGACGAGGGGGCGACGCTGATGTCCCGGACCGCCGACACCGCCGGCCTGACCGCCGAGCGGATGCGCCAGGCGGGCGACAGGCTTCGAGGCCAGGGGCCGATGCCCCTCCCCCACAAGAGCCGGCGCTGGCTTCGCGCTGCCCTGATCGCCGGCGCGATAGTCGCGGTGATCGCCGCCGGCTTCTTCGCGGTCAGGCAGGTCTACTTCCTCGGCACCGACGAAGGCGGCAGGGTCGCGACCTACCGCGGGCTGCCCTATGACCTTCCCCTCGGCATCGAGCTGTACTCCGAACAGAGCTCCATCGGGGTCCAGGCGGCCGACCTCTCGCCAGAGCGCCAGGAGGTGGTGACCGAGCACAAGCTCCGCTCCGAGGCCGACGCCCGGGACATCGTCGAGGACATCGAGGCCCGCGAAGGGTCGGAGCCCGTGATCCCCGTACCCACCCCGGCCAAGCCAGGCGCCAAGCAGGACGCCGGCAAGCAGGGGGCCGCGGCCGAACAGCAATGAGCGCGCGCACCCGCGAGCTCTTCGCGCTGATCCCGGTCGCGCTCCTCGTGACCGCGGGCTTCACGGCGATTCTGATCGTCGAGGCCGACCAGATCAACAACCTCAGCGTCTTCTACGGCCTCTACTTCCTGGGCGTCTGTCTCGCGACCCACTTCGTGATCCGCTCCCGGCTGCCCGACGCCGACCCCTTCCTGTTCCCGCTCGTCGCGACGCTCGCCGCCTTCGGGGTCGTGATGCTCTTCCGCCTCGACGAGGGGCTCGCCCGCGACCAGGCCACGTGGTTCGTGATCGGGCTGGCCCTGTTCTCGCTGACGATCATCCTCCTGCGCGACTACGAGGTGCTCGAGCGCTACCGCTACCTGATCGCGATCGCGGGCATCACGCTCCTGCTGCTGCCGCGACTGCCGGGTATCGGCGCCCAGACCAACGAAGCGTTCCTGTCCGTGAAGCTCGGCTCGGTCTCGTTCCAGCCCACCGAGCTGGCGAAGATCTGCATCGTCGTCTTCCTGGCGAGCTACCTGAACGACAACCGCGAGGTGCTCGTGGTCGGAGCCCGGAAGGTCGCGGGAATCGTGTTACCGCCCCTGAAGCACCTCGGGCCGCTGCTCGTCATCTGGGGCGCCGCGATGATCATGCTCGTCTTCATCCGCGACCTGGGTTCGTCGCTGATGTTCTTCGGCGCCTTCCTGGCGATGATCTACGTGGCAACGGCGCGCATCTCGTTCGTGCTCGTCGGCCTCACGATGTTCTTGGTCGGCGCCTATTTCTTCGCGAACACCGTCGGCCACGTCCAGGAGCGATTCGACATCTGGCTCGACCCGTTCGACGACGCCGGGGGAAACGGCTACCAGGTGGCGCAGTCCCTGTTCGCCCAGGCCGACGGGGGCCTTTTCGGACGGGGGCTCGGATCGTCCCTGATCGCACTGCCGGGGGCGTCAGACGCCTGCATGGCGGAGTTCCCCAACTGCGGGTCGATCCTGCCCGCTCCCCACACGGACTTCATCTACGCGATCATCGTCAACGAGCTCGGCCTCTTCGGCGGCGCGGCGGCGGTGCTGATCTACCTGCTGATCACCGCGCGAGGCTTCAAGACGGCGCTGCTCGCCGACGACGGCTTCTCGAAGCTCCTGGCCACGGGCTTGACAACGATCATCGCGCTGCAGGCGTTCGTGATCATCGGCGGGGTCACCCGCGTGATCCCGCTCACCGGCGTCACCCTGCCGTTCATCAGCTACGGGGGCAGCTCGGTCGTCGCGAACTTCATCCTGCTGGCGCTTCTCCTGTCCGTATCCGACAAGGCGCGCCGGCGGGTGCGCCGTGAGCAGGAGTCGATGGAGGGCGAGCACGCGTGAACCCGCAGATCGTGAAGCTCTTCGGCGTGATCCTGGTGCTCTACGCGCTGATCTTCGGGTTCACCTCCTACTGGTCCATCTTCGACGCCGAGGGCCTCGAGACCAACATCGCCAACCAGAGGCCGCTCCTCGAGGAGCAGCGGATCGAGCGCGGCGAGATCCTGGCCTCGGACGGCAGCGTCATCGCGGAGTCCCAGCCCAAGGGCTCCGGGGGCGACCGCACCTTCGTCCGCAACTACCCCGAGGGCGACCTCTACGGCAACCCGATCGGCTACAGCTTCGTGCAGCGGGGCCGAGTCGGGTTCGAGCTCTCGCACAACGACGAGCTCGTGGGCGACAAGACCGAGTTCCTCTCGGTCCTCGACGAGCTCCGTGGCCAGGTGCAGGAGGGCTCCGACGTGCAGTCGGCGCTCGACCCCGAGGGCCAGCAGACGGCCCTGGACGCGCTCGACGGGCAAAACGGCTCGGTCGTCGCGATCGACCCGTCGACCGGCGAGGTGCGCACGATGGTGAGCGTGCCCACCTACGACCCCAATGACGTGCCGGAGGCCTTCGGAGAGCTGAACCGCGACGAGGACGCGCCGCTCTTCAACCGCGCCACGCAGGCCGGCTATCCGCCGGGATCGACGATGAAGGTCGTGACGGCGACGGCCGCGCTCGACAGCGGGAAGTTCGACACGGCCACGACGTTGAATGCCGACAGCGGCGTCGAAATCTCGGGCGTGCCGCTCGCCAACTCGGGAGGGCAGGACTTCGGCACGATCAACATGGAGACCGCCCTGACCAACTCGGTCAACACCTACTGGGCCCAGGTCGCCGAAGACATCGGGACCGACACGATGTACGAGTACATGGACCGCTTCGGCTTCAACTCCCCGCCACCGCTCGACTACCCGTCGTTCCAACTTGCGACCTCCGGCGAGTTCGGCGAGGACGGCGAGCTCCTCGATGCGGGCTCCGACCAGATCGACGTCGGCCGGATGGCGATCGGCCAGGACAAGCTGAACGTGACGCCCCTGCAGATGGCGATGGTCGTCTCGGCCGTCGCCAACGGCGGCGAGCTGATGGAGCCGCGCCTGTGGTCGAAGGTGATCGACACGGACGGGCGCGAGGAGGAGCTCGACCCCGAGCGGATGAGCAGGGTGATGAGCGAGGACACCGCCGAGACCGTGACCGGGATGATGACCGACGTCGTCAACGAGGGAACGGGCGGCGCAGCCGCGCTCGCCGAGAATCAGGTGGCGGGCAAGACCGGCACCGCCGAGATCATCCCCGACCAGGACCTGAACCAGGCCTGGTTCATCGGCTTCGCGCCGGCCGACGACCCGCAGATCGCGATCGCCGTGACGGTGGAGCGCACGGTCGGCGGTCAGGGCGGCACCGTCGCCGCGCCGATCGCCCAGCAGGTGCTCGAGGTGCTGGTCGATGGCTAGGGCGCGCAAGGGCACCATCGTTGACGAGCGCTACACGCTGAAGGAGAGGATCGGCACCGGCGGCATGGCCGACGTCTGGCTGGCGCGCGACAAGGAGCTCGAGCGCGACGTCGCGATCAAGATGCTCCACGACCGCTTAGCCCAGGACAAGGAGTTCGTCGAGCGATTCCGGCGCGAGGCGCAGTCCGCCGCCGGCCTGCAGCACCCGAACGTCGTGTCGATCTTCGATCGCGGGGCGTTCCGGGACACGTACTTCATCGCGATGGAGTACGTCGAGGGCCCGCAGCTGAAGGAGCTCGTCAAGGGCGGCATGAGCTCCGGCGACGCGATCGACTTCACTCGGCAGATCCTGCAGGCGGCCCGCTTCGCGCACCGCAAGGGGATCATCCACCGTGACCTGAAGCCGCAGAACGTGATGATCGACGAGGACGGCCGCGCCCGCGTCACCGACTTCGGCATCGCCAGGGCCGGGGCGTCCGACATCACCGGGACCGGCTCGGTCATGGGCACGGCCCAGTACCTCTCGCCCGAGCAGGCGCAGGGCAAGGAGACGACCGAGCGCTCGGACATCTACTCGATCGGGGTGATCCTCTACGAGGCCCTGACCGGCCGGGTGCCCTTCGAAGGCGACAGCGCAGTCGCCGTCGCCCTGAAGCAGGTCTCCGAGCAGCCCAGGCGCCCCAGTGCCGTCAACCCGAAGGTGCCCCCCGCGCTCGACGCGGTCGTGATGCGCGCCCTGGCGAAGGACCCCGACGCCCGGTTCGTCGACGCCGACGCCTTTATGAAGGCGCTGGACGCCGCAGAGCAAGCGCCCGACCAGCCGCGGCCCGAGGACACCGCCGCGTTCGCGGCGGTCGCCACCGACGGGACGCCGCTGGACGCCGAGGGCGAGAAGTGGGAGGGATACACCGAGGCCCGTCGCCCCTGGTGGCACTGGGCCCTCGTCGCGCTGCTCGTGGCCGCGGTCGCGGGCGGCATCGCCTACCTCCTGACCGGCAGCGATCTCTTCAAGAGCGAGAAGGAGGTCCCGTCGGTCACCGGCCAGGACCGCGGCGTGGCCGAGGAGCTCCTGAACTCGCAGGGCTTCGACATCGATATCGAGACGCGCTCGAATGCGGCACTGCTGGACACCGTGACCGAGCAGGACCCGATCGCCGGGGAGACGGTCGAGGAGGGCTCGACGATCGTGCTGACGGTCAGCTCCGGCCCGGCCATAGTTGAGGTGCCCAACGTCGCCGGCCTGACCGAGCGCCAAGCGCTCGAGCGCTTGGAGGCCCCCGGGCTCGATGTGACCACCGCCTTCCGCTTCGACGACACGGTTCCCGAGGACCGCGTGGTCGGGACCGAGCCGGCGGCCGCCACCAGGCTGCAGACGGGCGCATCGGTCACGCTCGTGGTCTCGAAGGGGACCAACCGGATCGCGGTCCCGAGCGTCGTCGGTCTCGATGACGAGGCGGCCCTCTCCGCGCTGAGCCAGGCCGACCTCGGGGGCAGCATCGTCCAGCGCGATGACGACGGCCCTGCCGGCCAGGTCGTGGGCCAGAGCCCTGCGGCCGGGCAGCTCGTCAAGGCCGGCGCCCAGGTGACGGTCTTCGTCTCGAGCGGGGCGATCGCAGTCCCGGACGTCCTGGGCGATCTTCGCAAGACCGCGGTCACGACCTTGAAGAAGGCGGGATTCACGACCCAGACCACCGAGTCGCCCGTTGACGACCCCAGCCAGGTCGGCCGGGTCACCGCGCAGTTCCCGCCCGCCGGCTCGCGCGGCCAGCGAGGGGACGTCGTCTCGATCACCGTCGGGACCTCCCCGCCGGTACAGCCAGAACCGACGCCGTGAGCATAAGCGGAATGCGAACACAGTTGTGAAGCGAAGCGGAATGCGAACACACTTGTGAAGGTCGCCGTCCTGCGCGGCGGGCGCTCCAGCGAGCACGAGGTCTCGCTGCGCTCGGGCGCCGCCGTCGGTGAGGGGCTGTGGAAGGCCGGCCACGAGGTCCTCGACGTCGTCATCGCCCGCGAGGGCGCCTGGTCCCACGAAGGTGAGCAGGTCACGATCGAGCCAGCCGCCGGCCTGCTGGGCTGCGACGCAGCGTTCCCCGTCCTGCACGGCCCCGGGGGCGAGGACGGCAGCGTCCAGGGGGCGCTCGAGGTGGCGGACATCCCATACGTGGGCTCCGACGTCGAGGCCTCCGCGGTCTGCCTCGACAAGCTCGTCTTCAAGCGCGTGCTGGCCTCGCACGGGCTGCCCCAGGTGGGCTTCTTCGATGCGGTGCCGGCAAGGGGCCCAGCCGGCTGGCGGGAGTCGGCGGCGGACCTCGGCCTGCCCCTGTGGGCAAAGCCCGCGCGGCTCGGGTCCAGCGTCGGGATCTCCAAGGTCGATTCGCTTGACGGCCTCGAGTCGGCCGTGGAGCAGGCGCGCCGCCACGATCCGAAGGTGATCGTCGAGGCATCGGGCCCCGGCGCGGAGGTCGAATGCTCACTGCTCGGCCATTCCGAGCCCATCGCCTCGGCGCCGGGCGAGATCGTCGCCAACGCGGACTGGTACGACTACGAAGCGAAGTACGACGCGGGGGGAATGGAGCTGCGCGTCCCGGCCGCGATCAGCGAGGCGGCATCGGAGCGGGTTCGCGAGCTGGCGCTCGAGGTGTTCGCGCTCTGCGGCTGCTCGGGCCTCGGACGGTGCGACTTCTTCGTCGACGGCGAGACCGTCCTGGTCAACGAGCTGAACACGATTCCCGGCTTCACCGAGACCAGCGTCTACGCAAAGCTGCTCGAGGAAGGCGGCATTCCGTATCCCGAGCTCTGCGACCGCCTGGTCGGCTTCGCAATCGAAAAGCACGCGGACGCGCGCTCCTACGAGTTCTAGCGGGCGCGGGCTATGGGCCGATCAGGGTGATGTCGCTTACCTCGACCTGCAACTCGGCGGTCTCCTCGTTGGTCGGCAGCTTGGTGAACCACACGAGATAGAAGCGGGCGGGCTCGTCGACCGTGAGCTCGATCGACTGGCGAGCGCCCGCGTCGGTCGCTTTACCCACCACCTCCCAGCCCTCGAGCTCGGCTGGGGGCTCATCCGCACCGAGGGGCGCGCGAACCTCGACGTCGGCTCCGCCGCTCGCCATCCGCAGCTCCATGCCGATCGCCGCCACCGGCTCGCCCGCATCGACGTAGATCCCGACGCCCTCCTTGTCGAACACCCCCTGGTAGCCCTCCGTGGTCCACGCGGTGCCGCTCGGGTTGCCGTCGACGGCAAGCGGGGTCTCCGTCGGATGCTCTCCGTCGGTCCCGAAGGGATCGAAGTCGGTCGCCGAGTCCTCGGCCAGGGCGATCTCGGTTCCACTCTCGGCTGCCGGGTCGCCGTCGGAGCCGATCTTCTCCAGCTGCTCGGGCCCGAAGACCAGCGCGGCGGCGGCCAGGGCGAGGCCGATCATCCCCAGCACGACTCCCATTCCGGAAACGCGCACCCCGCGGCCCTGCCACCGGCGCGACTTCGGCACGGAGTCGAGGACGGTAGTCGCCTTGCCCCCGCTCGGACCACCGCTGCGGGCGGCCTCCACCTGCAGCGTGGCCTCGAGGTCGCGGACCATCTCGCCGACGTTGTTGTAGCGGTCGCGCGCGTCCTTGGTCGTCGAGCGGTCCACGACCGACGCGACCGACGCGGAGACCTCGGGCCGCTCGACGAGGACGTCGGGCAGCGGCTCGTTGACGTGCTTCATCGCGACCCCGATCTGCGTCTCGGCCCTGAAGGGGACGTCGCCGGTGAGCATCTCGTAGAGGACGATCCCGAGCGAGTAGACGTCGGAGCGCTCGTCGACGACCTCGCCCATCGCCTGCTCGGGGGACACGTAGTCGGTGGTGCCGAGGACGCGGCCCGTCGCCGTCATCCCCTCGGTTCCCAGCGAGCGCGCGATGCCGAAGTCGGTCACCTTCGCCCGCCCGTCGAGATCGATCAGGACGTTCTGGGGCTTGACGTCGCGGTGGATCAGCTTGCGCCCGTGGGCGGCTATCAGGCCGCGGCCGATCTCGATCGCGTATGCCACCGCCTCGTCGATCTCGAGCCCGCCGTTGTCGGTGATCAGCTTCTTGAGCGTGTCTCCCTCGACGTACTCGAAGACGATGTATGGCCGCCCCTCGTCCTCGCCCGCGTCGATGACGCTGACCAGGTTGGGGTGGGAGAGGCGCGCGGCGGCGCGGGCCTCGCGGCGGAAGCGCTCCAACTGGTCGGCCTCCTCGGAGATCTCGCGGTGCAGGAGCTTGACGGCGACGGGCCGGTCGAGGACCTCGTCCTGGGCGAGGTAGACCGTCGACATGCCGCCGGAGCCGAGCTTCGAGGAAAGCCGGTAGCGGCCCGAGAGGACCGTGCCGCTTACGCTTGCCATTGCCGAACCGCTGCCATGTCTCGCTATTTTCTCATCCCGCCCGCCTGAATGCGCATCCTCCTCGTCACCCAGATGTGGCCGAGCGAGCGCGAACCCGACCTCGGCAGCTTCCTCGTGCCGCTGGTGCGGCAGCTCGAGCGGACGGGCCACGAGGTCGAGGTGGCTGCGCTCAGCCGCCGCGGGGGGCCGCCGACCAAGTACCTGCAGCTGAGGCGAGACGCCATCCGCGCCGCCAAGCGGTTTCGGCCGGAGGTGGTGTTCGCCCACTTCCTCTTCCCGGCCGGCCTCGCCGGCGCGATGGCGGCGCGTGCCTGCGGCGCTCCGCTGGTCGTCATGGCCCACGGCCAGGACGTCGCCAACCTGGGGCGGGTGCCTGGGATCACGGCCGTGACGAAACGGGTCGTCAATGGCTCCGCAGCCGTCATCGCGAACTCATCGTGGTTGGCCGAGCGGCTCTGCGAGCACGTCCCCGCAGCGCGCGAGAAGCTCTCGATCGCCGATTGCGGGGTCGACCTCGACGCCTTCGCTCCCCTCGACGCCGCCGGTGCCCGGCGCGAGCTCGGCTGGGGCTCCGAGCCCGGCGACGGCCCGGCCTATCTCTGCCTCGGCTCGCTGATCGAGCGCAAGAACGTGATCGGGCTCGCCGACGCCTTCGCGCGGCTCGGCTCGGGGCGACTCGCGTTCGTCGGGGACGGGCCCCTGCGCGAGCATCTGGAGGGGCGGGCGAACGTGACGCTCACCGGCCGCATCCCGCAATCCGAGGTGCCGCAGTGGGTCGCCGCCTGCGACGTCCTCTGCCAGCCATCGCTGATCGAGCCCTTCGGGCAGGCGACCCTGGAGGCGATGGCGATGGAGCGGAGCGTCGTCGCCACCACCGTCGGAGGCCCTCCCGAGTTCGTCACCCCGGAGGCCGGCGTGCTCGTCGACCCCCACGACGACGAGGCGCTGCCGCCGGCGATGCGCCGCGCCGCCGAGCTCCCCTCGCCCAACCCCGCGGCCCGCGCCGCCGCGGCCGAGCACGACGTCGCGAAGATGGCCGCCCGGATGGCCGCGGTGCTCGAGAGAGCCGGCGGGCTTAGGCCCTGACCACGGCTCCGGCGTCGGCGGTGACCTCGCCGATCCGCGCGGCCCCGGGGTGGTGCAGGCGCAGGACCTCGAGAGCGTCGGACTCGTGGGAGCGGTCGACGACGCAGCAGAACCCGCAGCCCATGTTGAAGACCTCGTGCATCTCGTCTTCCGCCACATTCCCCAGCTCGGCGATCAGGCTGAAGACAGGTGGAACCGGCAGCGGGGAATCGACGCGATAGCCCACGTCGGGGTTCTCGAGGCGGAGGAGGTTGTCGAGCCCGCCGGAGGTCAGGTGGGCGAGTCCGTGGACGTGTGCCTTGGAGCGAACGAGGCTCATCACGGCCTTGACATAGATCTCGGTCGGCTCGAGCAGCACCTCGCCGAGGGGCCGCCCGAGCCGCTCGTCGTCGAGGGGGACGTCCGCCAAGGCCCTTCGGGCGAGCGTGTAGCCGTTGGAATGGAGCCCGGAAGAGGGGAGGCCGATCAGCGCGTCTCCGGGGACCACCTCGGTGCCGGTGATCATCGCGTCGAGTTCGACCACCCCCACGCAGGCGCCCGCGAGGTCCAGGCCTCGGATCAACTCTCCAAGCTGGGCGAGCTCGCCACCGACGATCTCGATCCCGGCGAGCTCCGCGCCGCGTCCGAGGCCCACGCCGATCGCGCCCGCGACGGCGGCATCGGCCTTGTCGACGGCCAGGTAGTCGACCATCGCGAGCGGCTCCGCGCCGACGCAGATCACGTCGTTCACGTTCATCGCCACGCAGTCGATGCCGACCGTGTCCCACCGGCCCAGCTGCTCCGCGATCACCAGCTTGGTGCCGACGCCGTCGGTCGTGATCGCGATGCCGGTCTCGGCCCCGAGGCGGATGACATTGGCGTAGTGGCCGCTCTTGAGCGCCTGCCTGCTCTCGGCCGGCGCTGAACGGGCGAGCGCCGCGACGAGCGCGCCGACGGCGTCGTCGGCCTCGTCCTGGCTCACCCCGGCGCGCGCGTAGGCGTCGGTCATGACGAAACCGCCCGGTGGTGCGGACGGGCGTAGATGGCGACCCGGTAGGGCCTCACGATTCGTCCCCCTGGGCCTTGGCCACCTGCTCGGCCGCCCTGGCCGCGTCCCGTCCGGCCTGCGGGTTGCCGTGGCCGTTACCCACGACGACAGTCGCCGCCGCCAGCTCGCGCTCCGCCCTGCGCCTGCGCTGGAGCCGGGCGAGCACGACGCCGGCGAGTCCCGCGCGGTAGGCGGAGTAGGGCCAGAGAGCGCTGTCGCGCTCGACGAGGCCGATCAGGGCCTGCGAGGCGAGCGTCGATGCGAATGAGGTCGCCGTGCCGGCGGCGAACGCCTTGCGGTGCTCGGGCGGCAGCCCGCGGCGGCGAAGGCGAGCGGCCTTCAGCACGGCGGCGCTGACGATCACGGGCAGGGCAACGGTTCGCGAGAGCATGTTCGAGTGAGCCCGGCCGAATCCCCGCCAGCGCGCCGCCGTGAGGGTGGCTCCGTTGCGCTAGACCCCCGGCACCAGCGCGCAGGCCTGGGCCACTCCGAGCGCCAGGCCGTCGAGGGCGTCCGCGCGCTGCCGGCTGCGGTGTTTGGGTCGCTGGTCGGCGAGCGCCATCGCCGCGGCGCCCACGAGCAGGCCGATCGCGGTCTGGAATGGCCCGCCCAGGTTCTCCTCGATCTTGCGCTCGAGCGCAAGGCCGACGGCGACCGGCGGCAGGAAGGAGAGGGCGATGACGGAGCCCTTGCGGCGGTCGAAGCTCGCAAGCTCGGAGGCGATCACGCGGCGCTGACCGAGCAGCAGGGCCGCGGCCGCCCCGGCGTGCAGGGCGATCTCGAAGGACTTGCGAAGCTCGGCGTCGTGGCTCTCCCAGTCCCAGTCGGCGAGCCAGGGGATCAGGGACAGGTGGGCGGAGCTCGAGACGGGCAGCAGCTCCGCGGGCCCCTGGACGACGCCCAGCACGACCGCCCTCGACGGCGGGATCGGCCGGGATCCGTCGTCGACGGACAAGCCGTCAGGCCTCGGTCGCGGGAGCCGTTTCGGCACCGCCATCGCCTCGGCCGCGGCGCCACTTGACGAAGGCGTAGACGGCGAGGGCGATGAGCCCGGCGAGCACGGGGTAGTCGAAGTAGTGCAGCTTGTCGCGCCACTCCTCCCAGTTCTCGCCGACCTTTACGCCGATGAAGCCGAGGAGCAGGACCCAGGGGATGCATCCCGCGGCGGTGTAGAGCGTGAACTTTCCGAGGTTCATGTGGGCGGCGCCCGCGGGCGTGGAGATGAAGGTCCGCACGATCGGGAGCATCCGCGTGAAGAAGACGGTCGCTCCCCCGTAGCGCTCGAACCAGCTCTCGACCCGCTCCATCTGCTTCGGGCTGACGTGGAAGATCGGGTACTTCTCGAGGATCCCCGTGCGCCCGTAGTAGCCGATCGCGTAGCCGGCCCAAGAGCCGACCACGTTGCCCAGGACGCCCGCCACGGTGATCCCGAGCAGGGTCAGGGTGCCCTCTTCCACCTGAAAGCCGGCGAAGAGCATCGTCGCCTCGCTGGGCATGGGGATGTTCGCGCTCTCCACCAGCATCAGGAGGAAGATGCCGAGGTAGCCGATCTCCCCGATCACGTCGACGCAGAAGTCGACGAGCGGGTCAACTATGAAGTCCGTCACCGTGGCGGGATGCTAGTGCTCAAAGGAGCCCAGGGCTGTTGCAAGATCACCCCGCACGGCCGGACGCGAAGCGGAGGACGTGGCAGGATGGTGAGGCTGTGAACCGCCTGAACAACCCCGTCTACAGGCACCGCGCGCTGCAGATCGCGGTCGACGCGGCGCTCGTGGCCTTCGCCTTCTACATGGCGTTCCGGCTGCGGTTCCTCGAGACCGAGGGCGGCGTCCCGGACCGCTACCGAGAGATGCTCTCGGCGTCGATCGGCGCGGTCGTGATCGGCAAGCTGGCCGTGTTCGGTTTTTTTGGTCTCTACGAGAAGTGGTGGCGCTATTTCCGCATGCCCGACCTGTTCGGCGTGATGCGCGCCGTCGCCGCTTCGAGCGCGATGCTCGCCGTCGCCTTCCTCCTCATCCGGCCCTTCGACGACCCGCTCCCGCGATCGGTGATCGTCTCCGACTTCCTGCTCACCCTGACGCTGGTCGGCGGTGTCCGGCTGCTCACGCGCATGGCAATGGAGCGGCCGGCTCGCCGCCGTGCTGCGGGCAAGGAGCGCCGCACGCTCGTCGTCGGCGCCGGCTCCGGCGGCCAGATGGTCGTCCGTGAGCTGCAGCTGAACCCCAACCTCGCGACGACCGCGATCGGCTACCTGGACGACGACCCGCGGATGCGGGGTTCCAGGCTGCACGGGGTGCGCGTGCTCGGCACGACCGACGAGATCGACCGGGTGCTCGACGAGGCGGCGCCCGACGAGGTCACGATCGCGATCCCGTCGGCGCCGGGCGAGCTGCGCGGCAAGGTGGTCGCGGCCTGCCGTGAACGAGAGATCGCGGTTCGGACCCTGCCCACCGTCTTCGAGCTTCTGCGCGGCGGAGTGCAGCTCAACCGCCAGCTGCGCGAGGTCCAGGTCGAGGACGTCCTCGGCCGCGAGCCGGTCAAGATGGAGCTCGACCGCGTCGGCGCCTACATCCAGGACAAGGTCGTGATCGTCACCGGGGCCGGGGGCTCGATCGGCTCCGAGCTCGTTCGCCAGATCGCTCGCGTCGGCCCGAAGCTGATCGTGTTGCTCGATCACGCAGAGGACAACCTCTTCCGCATCGACCGCGAGCTCACCGAGGAGCGCCACTTCACCCGCGTCGAGGCCGTGCTCGCGGACTGCAAGGAGGGCGACCGCATGCTCGAGGTGATGCAGCGCTACCACCCCGACGTCGTCTTCCACGCCGCCGCGTACAAGCACGTGCCGCTGATGGAGGCGAATCCGCTGGAGGCGGTGCGCAACAACGCCATCGCCACCAGGGTGACCGCAGAGACCGCCGCGGTCTCGGGGTGCGAGCGCTTCGTCCTGATCTCAACCGACAAGGCCGTCAACCCGCGGACCGTGATGGGCGCCTCCAAGGCGATGGCCGAGTGGATCGTCGAGTCGGCGAGGCACCGCCATCCCCAGACACGCTTCATCACCGTCCGCTTCGGCAACGTGCTCGCCTCATCGGGGAGCGTGGTCCCGATCTTCCGCAGCCAGATCGAGCGCGGCGGCCCGATCACGGTCACCGATCCCGAGATGACCCGCTACTTCATGACGATTCCCGAGGCCGTGCAGTTGGTGATCCGCGCGGGCGACCTGGGCGCCGGGACCGGAGAGGTGTTCGTGCTCGAGATGGGCGAGCCCGTGAAGATCGTCGACCTGGCCCACAACATGATCCGGCTCGCCGGCTTCGAGCCCGAGATCGACATCGCAATCGAGTTCACAGGCAGGCGCCCCGGCGAGAAGCTCCACGAGGAGCTGTTCAACGGCGACGAGCGCCCGCAGGCGACGTCTGCCGACAAGATCGTCCGAGCGGTCAGGCGTGCGCAGCTGGATCCGGAATGGGTCGCGGGCGCGGTCTCGCGCCTCGAGGCCCTCGTGCGCGAGGGCGACGAGGCCCACCTGGCGGACGCCACGGTCGACCTGGTCCGCGACCGGCGGCGGTCGGCCGAAGTCAGCCTGGAGGGCTGACGATGACGCTGCGCCCCCGCGGCACGTAACATCACGCGCCGCGGTCCACGCCGCCTTCTCTATGGAAGCGATCAAGGAAGTAGGAGCATTTGCGGGGCTCGCCGCCTTCTTGGGGCTGGCCGTGCTCGCGCTGCTCTATTTCGTCCAGGCGCGCGACGTGCGCCGCCTTCGCGAGAACGCCGAGTTCCTGGTGGAGGGCGACCCCATGCCCACGCACCCCGAGGACATGGAGGACGATTCCGAGGCTGCCCAGGCGACCGCGGGCAAGCAGCCCGCAGCGGCCGCTCGCGCGGCCGCTGCGTCGGCGCCCACCGACGCCGAGGCCTTCAGGCGCGCCGAGCTCGCCCGCCAGGCCGCCGAGCGGCGCCAGCGCTTCGAGGGCCGCCGGCACGACGAGGATGGCCCGCGCAGCATGCCCGCCCTCCCTTCCACAGCCGTGATGATCGTGGGGACGCTGATCCTGCTCGCCGGCGCCGGCTTCGCGGGGACCCAACTGCTCGGAGGCGACGACGACACCGCCGGCGGGGGCGGCGGCCAGAAGGGCGCCGACCTGGCGTGCGCTCCCGGTCAGACCAAGGTGGCCGTGCTGAACAGCACCGCCGAGACCGGCCTCGCTGCCGGGTTCGCCGGGGACCTGAAGGACAGGCAGTACAACGTCGGCCCCATCTCCAACACTTCGACCCCGTTCGAGGCGAGCACGGTGATGTTCGCGCCCGGGGAAGAGGCCTGCGCTCCCGAGATCGGGCCCATCGTCAGCATCCAGGCATCCGACCCGATGAGCCAGGAGGTCCGCGAAATCTCCGAGGGCGCGGCGGTCTCGGTTGTCCTCGGCGAGGACAAGTCCACGGAGACGTCCGACACCGCGACTGACAGCGCCGCGACTGAGACGACGCTGGGCGACTGAGCTCAAGGCTCCGCAACCCGGCCGTTCTCTCCGCGATCTGCGTGGCCGGGGTGGTCGTCGGGGCCGTCGCCGCGATGGTCTTCACCCAGAGCCTCCGAAAGGAGGGTCCGATCGCGAGCGAAATCCGCTTCAAGGACAAGAAGTCCGGCGACGGCTACCGCGTCTGCTTCCGGTTGCCCCGGGAGGACACCGTCGACGTCGAGATCGTCGCCAGCGGCAGCCGCGAGACCATCAAGGTCCTCGCGGACGGCTCTCGCCTCGAGGGGGGATCGAACGACTCCGACGGGGACGGGGAAGAGGACGACGGCAACGTCCACTGCTTCGAGTGGGACGGCACCGGTGACGCCGGGGCACCGGCGGGCGAAGGCATCTACAGGCTCCGTCTGACGCTCCGCGAAGCGGATCGCAGCGGCGTATCGGGCGAGAAGCTGAGGATCGACGACCCGACGGCCTACGCCCCCGTGGAGGATGCGCAGTGAGCGAGGTCCTCCAGGTCTGTGGGTGTGTCGCGTCCGCCGCCCTGGTGGCGTCCGCCTTGCTCGGTCGCCCGCGCCGCCTGCGCGCCGGTGCCGTCGTGGCGGCGCTCTCGATCGCTGTCGCCTTGGTCGTGGGCGAGGCCTGGGACGACGTGGAGCCGCTTCGAGACCGCCCGCTTCTCTTCGGTTCCGCGGTCGCCTTCGGGGTGGCCGCACTCGGCGGCTTGGCCGCGGTGATCCGGCGCATGCCGCTCGCCCTCCCGCTGCTGCTGGTGGCGGCGCTGCCGTTCCGTGTGCCGATCGGGGTCGGGACCGAGGACGCCAACCTGCTGCTGCCGCTCTACCTCGTGATCGGCGCCGGGGCGATCGCCGCCGCTCTCGCGGCGCGGGAGGCCGGCGGCGAGAGAGGCCGGTCCGAGCCGAGGCCCCTCCTGTGGGCCCTGGCCGCGGCCGTGGTCCTCTACGGGGCGCAGTCCGCCTACTCCGAGGACATCGGCTTCGCGGCCCGCAACGTGTCGTTCTTCCTCGTCCCGTTCGCGGCGATGTTCGTGCTGCTCTCCGACGTCGACTGGACCCCGCGCTTGCTCGGGCTGAGCTTCGCGGTGATCGCCGGCGAGGCGGTCCTCTTCTCCGTCGTCGGGATTGGGCAGGCGATCGCCGGCGACATCTTCTGGAACCCCGCGCTGGAGCTGTCGAACGACTTCCACTTCTACTTCCGGGTCAACTCGCTCTTCTGGGACCCGAACATCTACGGTCGCTACCTCGCGCTGGTGGTTGTGATCGTGGCCGCCGCGGTCCTCTGGGCGCGAGACGCCCGCGCGGTCGCCATCGCGGCGGCGGTCCTCGCCGCGATCCTGGTCGGGATGGTGTTCGGCTTCTCCCAGACGAGCTTCATCGCGCTGCTGGTCGGGGTCGGCGTGGTGTGCGGCCTGCGCTACAGCGCGATCTGGGCGGCCGCCGCAACCCCGGCGGTTCTGGTCCTCGCATTCGGGGCGGTGGTCTTCCTCGGGGGGACCTCGGAGGCCGAGGACAGCGCCGAGGAGGTCTCGAGCGGCCGCAGCACCCTGATCGAGGGAGGGGTCGACCTCTTCACGTCCAGGCCGCTCGGAGGGCACGGGTCGGCCTCCTTCTCCGATGCGTTCAACGAGCAGGAGGGCCTCGGCCCGAACCAGACGACGATCTCCCACAACGAAACGGTGACGGTCGCCGCAGAACAGGGCGTGGCCGGGCTCGTCGCCTACGCGGCGGTGATCGTCACGGCGATCATGGCCCTGCTCGCCGGGATGCGCGGCGTCGCCCCCGGCTTCGGGGCGCCGGCGTCTGCGATCACGGACCCGCGCGGCAGCCCGGGCGCACAGCGGCTCGCCCGCATAGCCCTGGAGGGCGCGTTCGCCGCGATGCTGGTGCACACGGTCGGCTACGGGGCCTTCCTGACCGACCCGCTCACCTGGGCGATCCTGGCGATCGGGGCGGCACTGGCCGCCCGCGACGCTACTTAGCGTGTCATGACCGGCTACCTTCGCCGCTTGGCGACGACGGGCGCGGCCTACACGGCCTCCAGCGTCCTCTCGAAGCTGATCGCGGTCGCCCTGCTCCCGCTCTACACGCGCTACCTCTCGCCCTCGGACTACGGCGCCGCCGAGGTGCTGATCACCGGCGTGATCGCCACCAGCATCGTGATCCGCCTCGGGGTGATCGAGGCCCTGCTGCGCTTCTACTACCAGCGCGACGAGGACCAGGGCCGCGTCGTCTCGACGGGATTCGCGTCGCTCTTCTGGTCCACCACGATCGGGCTTGCCGTCCTGATGCCGCTGGCCGACCCGATCTCGCAGCTCGTGCTCGACCGCTCCGACCCGGGCCTGGTCCGGATCGCGATCGCCGGCCTTTGGGTGTTCACGATGTTCGAGTTCCTGCTCGCCATGTTCCGCCTGGATGAGCGCGCGAAGGCGTTTCTGGTCTTCACCGTCGCAAACGTCCTGGTGACGATCCCGCTGACCGTCTACCTCGTGGTGATCGAGGAGAGGGGTGCCGAGGGCCTACTGCTCGGCCAGTACGTGAGCGGCGCCGCGTTTCTCGCCGGGCTGCTCTTCGTCCAGCGCCGGCGGCTGGCGCTGGTCCCCGACTTCGGCCTGCTGCGCCGGATGACCCGCTTCGGCCTGCCGACGATGCCGGCCGAGCTCTCGCTCTACTCGCTCAACTTCATCGACCGGCTGCTGCTCGTCCGCCTCGCGGGCCTCGGCGACGCAGGCCTCTACGCCCTCTCGGTCAAGTTCGCCCAGGCGGTCAACGTCCTGGTGAAGGGCTTCCAGCTCGCCTGGCCGCCGCTCGCGTATTCGATCGAGGACGACGACGAGGCGCGCCGCGCCTACGCGGTGATCGTCACCTGGTTCGTAGCGGTTACCGCGTTCGCGGTGACCGGCATCTGGCTGCTGGCGCGCTGGATCGTCCGCACCCTCGCCGCACCCGAGTTCTTCGACTCGTACGAGGCGATCGGGCTCGTCTCGACGGGGGTGATGCTCTACGCGCTCTACCTCGTCCTCGTGGTCGTCCTCGGCCGCACTGGGCGCACCGAGTTCAGTTTCCCCGCGACCGCTATCGGCACGGTCGCCAACATCGCCCTCAACCTCGTCCTGATCCCCGAGCTCGGGATCGTCGGCGCCGGCGTCTCCCTGGTCGCGTCCTACGCGGTCGTGCTGGTCGTCATGTACTTCCTCACCCAACGCCTCTTCCCGGTGCCCTACGAGTGGGGCCGCCTCGCCCTGCTGTTCGGAACCGGAGCCGCGCTGGTGGCCGCGGGCGAGCTGCTGCTGCCGACCGAGGGCTTCGTGGGCTTGGCGTCGCGGACGGGCATCTGGCTCCTGTTCCCACTGCTCCTGTTCCTGACCGGCTTCCTCCGCGACGAGGAGCGCCGCGCGATCGCGGCGAACCTCTCGCCGGCTGCGATCCGCAAGGCGATCTCGCGGGTCGGGGACACCGCGGACGCGGACAAGTCGATGCCCGAAGCGCTGCGGGCCGAGCAGCGCGACGAGGACGCCCGGGGGCCCTCCTGACGTCGCAACACCGAACGTCCCGCGGCACCTCCTATGGCAGGCGGCGCGGGACGTTCGGTGCAGGTTCGAGCGCGCGGTTGTGCGCCTCGGCCGCCTCGCGGATACCCTCGCCGCGGTTGGGGCTCATCGCGTGCGAGGCGAGCGCCAGGTAGCGCCGGGACGACCGGCCGGGCCTGACCGCTGCGTACGCAGCGCGCAGCAGATGAGGGAGCGTGAGCAGCGGGCGCATCAGCACCGCCTGGGCGGCGCCGAGGTGCTTGCGCAGGTAGAGGTCGCGGTTGCGGGAGAACTCGACGAGCCGGCGGTCGGCGCCCGTCGAGTCCGAGGCGAGCTGGTCGTGGTGGACCGCTCGGGCGGAGGGGACGTGCAGGATCGCCCAACCCGCCTCCCGCAGGCGCGCGCAGAAGTCGGTCTCGTCGGAGTAGACGAAGAAGTCCGGGTCCAGGTAGCCGACCTGCTCGGCCGCCGAGCGCCGGACGAGCATCGCGCTGGATTGCACCCAGCCGACCTCGTGGGTGCGATCGCCGCCCGACTGGGTGACGAAGCGGTGGTGCAGGAACAGCGCCGAGGCGAGGGCCGCGCCCCAGCCTGGAAGGCGCCAGGCGCAGGCCGCCGTGCTCCCGTCCGAGTTCAGGAGCTGGGCCCCCGCGGCCGCCGCGCGGGGCTCGGCGTCCAGGGCCTCGATCAGCGCGGCGGCGCAGCCGGAGGTCAGCTCGGCGTCCTCGTTCAGCAGCAGTGCGTACTCGCCCCGCGCCTCCCGCAGCAGGCGGGAGTCGTTGGCGGCCTTGCCCTCCCGGCGCTCGAGGGCGATCAGGCGGACGTCGCCGCCCCTCCCATCCTTGACCCGGCCCCGCACGGCCTCGGCCGATCCGTCGTCCGAGGCGTTGTCGAGGACGAGCGTCTCGGACGCCACGCCGGGCGGAGCGGTGCCCTCGATCGCGTCCAGGCAGGCGATCAGATCGTCGCGTCCGTTGGTGTTGACCACGCAGTAGCTGAGCTTCACGGCCAGAATGCTGCCCCATGCGCGTTCAGATCGTCGACCCGGCTGCTTACACCCCCCCTTACGACCACGCCCTGGCGGGCTCGCTCGCCCGAGCGGGCGCGCAGGTCGAGCTGGTCACGTGCGAGTTTCCCTACGGCTCCGTGCCCCGTGAGCCGGGCTACGAGGTGACCGAGCTCTTCTACCGCCGCAGCTCGGCGGCGGGCTCGGGCAACGCGAAGGCGCGGCGGGCGATCCGCGCCGCCGAGCACGTGCCGGGAATGCTCAGGCATCGCCGCCACGCCCGCGCGGCCGACGTCGTCCACTATCAGTGGCTGCCGGTTCCCCGGCTCGACGCCCGCCTGCTCGCAGACGTCCACCCCCGCGTCTTCACGATGCACTGGCGCTTTCCTGAGCCCGGCAGCCGCATCGCCGGCACTCTCGCCTCTCTGCTCGAGCGGATGGACGGCGTCGTCGCGCACTCCCGCCACGGCTCCGAGCGGCTCGTATCGCAGTTCGGCGTGGACCCCGGCCGGATCGAGGTGATCCCCCACGGCGCCTTCGACTACCTGACCCGCCAGCAGAACGAGGAGGCGCTGCCGGGGGACCTATCGGAAGCCGAGGGCCCCGTGATCCTCGCCTTCGGACTGATCCGGCCCTACAAGGGGACTGACGTGCTGCTCGAGGCGTTCGCGAAGATGCGCGAGGACGCCGAGCTCTGGATCGTCGGGCGCCCGATGGTCCCCATGGAGCCGCTGCGGGCCCTGGCCGACGCGGCGCCGGGCCGGGTGCGGTTCGTCGACCGCTTCGTCCCCGACACTCAGGTTCCGGCCCTGATGAGACGCGCGGACATCGTCACGCTGCCCTACCGGAACATCGAGCAGTCGGGCGTCCTCTACACGGCGCTGGCGTTCGGGCGGCCGCTGGTCCTGAGCGCGATCGGGGGCTTCCCCGAGGTCGCCGAGCTCGGTGCCGCCCGAACAGTCCCGCCCGCGGACCCGGACGCCCTTGCCGCCGCCCTCGACGAGCTGATCGCCGACCCCGCCGAGCGCGAGCGCTTGGGCGCCGCCGCCCTGGCCGCCGCCGAGTCTCACTATTCGTGGGACGAGATCGGCCGCCGAACCCTCGAGTTCTACGAGCGGCTCCTTACCATCGACCGCTGATGGTCGTCCTCGAATGGCTCTTCTGGGGGTCTTTGGCCCTGATCGTCTACGCGCACATCGGTTACCCGGTGCTGTTGATGGCGCTCGATCGCGTGATCGGCGAGGCGCCTCCCTCCGCCCGGGACCGAGGACTGGCCCACCTCCCGAGCGTGACGCTCGTCATCGCCGCCTACGACGAGGAGGAGGTGATCGTGCGGAAGGTCGAGAACGCCCTCGCGCTCGACTACCCGCCCGAGAAGCTGTGGGTGACGGTGGCGTCGGACGGATCTGTGGACCGCACCGTCGAGCTGGCGCAGCAGGCCGGAGCTCACTCGGTGCTCGACCTGCCGCGCGGCGGCAAGGTACAGGCACTGAACGCGGCGGTCCGTCAGGCGGACACCGACCTGGTCGCGTTCTCGGACGCCAACAGCTACTGGCGGCCCAACGCCATGCGGCGCCTCGTCGAGCGCTTCGCGGACGCGCGGGTCGGCTACGCGTGCGGGCAGGTGCGGTTCACCGGGGGAGAGGGCGGCAACCAGGAGGGCCTCTACTGGCGCTACGAGATGGGCGTGCGCGAGATGGAGTCCCGCCTGGGCGGGATCACCGCCGGCAACGGCGGGATCTACGCGGTGCGCCGCGAGTCCTACGTCGAGCTCCACCCGAGCCGCGGGCAGGACATCGGCTTCCCCTTCGAGCTGACCAAGCGGGGCTGGCTCGCGGTGTACGAGCCGTCGGCGATCGCCGAAGAGCGCATGGCCCCGACGGTCGAGGGCGAGTTCAAGCGCAAGCGCCGGATGATGCGGGGGCTCTGGGACGTGATGCTCAAGTGGGGGATGCTCGACCCCCGTGGGTATTCGCCCGTCTACGCGCTCGAGATCTACTCCCACCGCCTGTTGCGCTACCTGACGCCCTGGCTGCACGTGATCGCGCTGCTCGCGAACGCCGCCCTGGTCGGGCAAGGCGGCTTCTACGTGATCGCAATGCTCGCCCAGGTGGGGTTCCTGGTCTCGGCCGTGCTCGGGCGCTTCGTCCCGTTCCTGCCCCTCCGCATCGCCTACTACTACTTCACGGTGACCGCATCGATCGCGATGGGCTTGTACGATCGCATCCGCGCCGGCGGCGTGCCGATCGGCTGGGAGAAGGTCGAGGGCACGCGATGAGGCGCGGGCTGCCACGGGCCGCCGACGTCGCGATCGCATCGCTCGCGCTGCTCGTGCTCTCCCCGGTCCTCTTGATCGCCGCCGCCGCGATCAAGCTCGGTTCGCGCGGCCCGGTCATCTATCGCCAGTTGCGGGTCGGCCGCGACGGCCGGAAGTTCGAGATGTGGAAGCTGCGCACGATGCGCCAGGGCTCCGACCCCGTCGGGGTGGGTACGGCTGTCGTCACCGCGGATCCCCGCGTCACCGGAGCGGGCCGGGTGCTGCGCCGCTTCGCCTTGGACGAGCTGCCGAACCTCGTCAACGTCATTCGCGGCGAGATGGCGATCGTCGGGCCCCGCGCGACCCTTCCGGCCCAGGTGGCCCTGTACACGCCGCGCCAGCAGCGACGCCTCGAGCTGAAGCCGGGGGTAACCGGCTGGGCCCAGATCAAGGGCCGCACGGGCATTCCCTGGGAGCAGCGGATCGAGTTGGACGTCTGGTACGCGGACCACCGCTCGCTGCTGCTCGACCTGAAGATCATCGGTTTGACCCCGGGCGTCCTTGTGCGCGGCGAGGGCGCGGCGGCGACCGACGCTTTCGCCGGCTCGGGAGAGGACTCGGCGCTGCGCCGAGCGGCCGAGAAGGAGAACACTTAGCCCGATGGCCCGAGGAATCTCACTCCGCAAGTTCGAGCCGGGCGACGCCGCCGCGGTCCATCGCTGGTTCAACTCGCCCGGCGCGACCGCCAACCTGCTCGAGCATCGCGACGATTTCTCCGAGGGCGACGCCGAGGCTTGGGTCGAGCGGGCGATGCAGGACGACGGCGCCGACCGCAAGTGGGCCGTCGTCGTCGAGGGCATCGACGGCGCGGTCGGGTTCACCGCCCTGTACGGCGTCGACGGGAACGCCGCACCGGAGCTCGGCGCGATCATGGGCGACGACCGCATCCGCGGCATGGGCGTCGGCCGCGAGGCCGAGCGGCTCACGAACAAGAAGGCCTACGAGGAGTTCGGCGCGCACAAGGTCTACGGCCGCATCCCGGCCCCGAACGAGGCCGCGAAGAAGGCGGTCATCTACAACGGCTGGACCCGGGAGGGCGTGCTGCGCAACCACATCCGCCACGAGGGCGAGCTGATCGACGTCGAGCTCTGGGGCGGGTTCCCCGAGGACCAGCCGCCCGAGCCCGAGGACTGAGCGGCGTGGCCGGCGCGACGGCGACGCTGATCGAGGACGGCGGCGCCGCGGCATCCGAGGAGGGGCATTTCTTCCGCTCGCCCCATTTCCTCCGGGCGGAGGGGACGACCCACTCGCTGATCGTCGAGGCGCCCTCGGAGCTGGCCTTGCCCGTGGTCGTCCGCGATATCCCCGGCGGCGGCCTCGACGCGATCTCGCCCTACGGCTATCCGGGCGCTCGCAGCGCCGGGCCGGCGGCGGATCCCCGCGAAGTGGACTGGCGCACCACCGGCCTCGTCAGCCTGTTCGTGCGCGACCGCGTCGGCGACCCTCCGGCGTTCGCGGGAGGGACGGAGCGCGCGCAGGTCCAGATCGCCGACCCCGCGCAGCCGAGCGGCGTGCGCAAGCGCCTGCGCGAGCAGATCAGGCGCAACGAGCGCCGAGGGTGGAGCATCGGGGTCGAGCCGGGAGACCAGGCCGCGCCCGAGGACCGCGCGGCGTTCGAGCGCGCATACGCCGAGACCATGGCCAGGACCGGCGCGCCGGAGCGCTACCTCTTCAAGAGCTCGTACTTCGAGGAACTGCTGGGCGCCGACGGCGCGTGGCTCGTGCTGGCTGGCCGCGAGGGCGAGCGGCCGTCGGCCGGTGCGATCGCCGTCGTCAGCGACGGCCACCTGCACTACTACCTGGGCGGGACCGCCGACGAGGCCCTCGGCGACTCGCCCATGAAGAACCTGTTCGCATCGATGACCTCGCTGGCCGGCGAGCTCGGCCTCGCGCTCAACCTCGGAGGAGGGATCGAGCCCGGCGACTCACTGGACCGCTTCAAGCAGGGCTTCGCGAACGCTACGGCGCCGTTCCGCACCCACGAGATCGTCTGCGACGAGGAGGCCTACGAGCGGCTCAGCAGAGGGTCCACCGGCACCGAGGGCTTCTTCCCGCGCTACCGGGCGGCGGCGCGATCGTAGGCCGTGGCCCGCGGGCTACTTCTTCCGCTTCCCCTTCTTCCTTCTCTTCTTCTTCGGTTTCGTCCGGCCCTTCAGGCGCTTTTGGACCGCCGCTGCGATCTGCGCGACCTGAGGGGCCAGTGTGGCGCCGGGGCACTCGGTCAGCCCCAGGGTGCCGTGGCCGACGATGCGCGGCACCGTGATCTGCGTCCCGGCGGCGTGGCGGTTCTGCGAGCCGCCGCCCGAGGTGAGGATGGTCGAGCCGTTGGCCGGCGTCGCGAGGCTGATCTTCAGCTTCCAGGCGAGGAAGTTGACGATGGCCGTGCGCGCGGGCTTGGCGATCGTCTCGGAGGAGTGCTCTCCGATCGATGCGATCGAGGTCGTCTCGGAGTTGAAGCCCTGCGCGTGGGCGCCCACGACCGGGAACTCCAGTCCGCTCGCCCGCCCCTCGTAGATCGTCCCGTAGCGGTCAACGAGCGCGTTGTAGCCGATGTCGTTCCAGCCGTTGGCGTTGACGTGGAAGCGGCAGATCCCGAGGACGATGCCCGGCGCTTCCTCCGGCGAGTAGTCGTTCGCGTTCACGGTGTGGTGGATCACCGCGGCGCTGACGGACCCGTACTCGGCCGGCCCGCGCGGCGGGCAGCCCCCGGCCGGGAGGTCGGCGCCCCACGAGGCTCGCGGAACGACCAGGGGCCTGCTCGCGACCGCCTCGGCGACCGGTGTCGAGGCGATCGAGATCAGTGCCGCGTTGACGCTCGAGCGCGCGTCGTTCAGGAGGCGGTCGGCGAAGCTGCCCGAGGTGCCGCTGACGTTGACGAAGTGGAGCCTTCCGCGCGGCCGGAACGGCGCGCGCACCTGGGCCTCGTCGGCGCCGTTGACGTACACGGGGGTCCCATCCTCCTGGTCGACCCAGTCACTCCAGTCGCCTCCCTCGTCGCGGACGCGGATCTCGACCGTGCGCATCTCACGGGCCACGCCGACCAGGTCGAACCGGTCCGGCGCGCTCACCGGCGGCGAGATCCAGCGGGCACGGTGTCCGCCCTCGCCCGCGTGAAGCGGGTCCGCCGCCACGGCGCCCTCGAGCCGCTTGGGAGCGGGCAGGCTGCTCTCGAAGTCCTCGGCCCCGGGGACGTAGGGCTTCAGGGACAGGGCCGGCGCGGCCACCCAGGCGCAGAACAGGAAGACGGCGAGCGTCGCCGCGGCCGTCAGTCGTCGTTTCATGTTTAGTCCCATTGTCTGCCCGAACACAGGTTCATGCCCTGTGTTTCTGTTCGCAGGTGCCAATGTCCTGGATGAATGAAGCGCTGCAGGCAGGGTCCAGGCACGAATCGCGGAATCCTCGCGTCCGCGCCCCCAGCCCGCGCAGGGCTGGCTCTAGGCGAGCGAATCCCTAGAGGTTGATCGGGAAGTTCTCGGGCCCGTTCCCGCGGAACGTGTCCCGGAAGTTACGCAGCACGTCGAGCGCCAGCGGGTCATAGGTCTCGCAGCCCACGAAGTTCTCCCAGGCGCTGACAGCGACGTCGAACGGAAGGTCGGGGTCGGGGACCATGATCATGCCGCCCGGGTCCTCGTCAAAGATGCCCTTCAGGGCCAGCTGCTCGTCCTCGGGGAGGTCGGGGTTGTAGCGGATCTCGACGCGGCCGTGCTCCATCGAGTGGACCAGGCGGGACTCCGGCGGCGTCGAAAGGTAGGCGCCGTCGGCGACGGCTCCCGACCCGGCGTCGGTGGCGTTGCCGAGGTGGTCTCCCGAGGTCGGCGGGTTGGTCTTGTAGTCGCCCTTGGTCTCGTCGGTGAAGTGGGTGTTGCCATCGTTCGGGAGGCCCAGGTTGAGCTCGCAGCCGGCTTCGGTCGCGGACTCCTCGAGGTCCCCGAACTGGAGCTCGGGCGGCTCGGTGCCCTCGCGGTTGTCGCACTCGAAGTCCGCGAAGACGCCGATTTCGGACTCGATGAAGGCGTTGTCGCAGCCGGCGGCGACCTCGGTGCCGCCCTCGTCGTCGCCGCCGATCAGGACGAACACGAGGCCCGCGAGCACCGCTGCGCCGAGCAGGCCGGCGACGACGTAGCCGACGATCAGGCGCTTGCGCTCGCTGGAGCCCGCGCTCTGCTGAGCCGCGATGCGCTCCTGGCGCAGCCGCTCCCTCTCTTCTCGGTTGCTCGCCATTAGATGATCGATCCCCAATCCATGCCCGCCCGGCTGATCCGCCCGGCGCTGCGCATCTCTTCGTCCTCGGGCTCGCCTTTGGCACCACCAAAGGCTTCGCCCTGCGTCCTCGATCTGCTTGGACGGGCGAATCCCCGGTCAGACATCGATTGGAGATCAATCATCAAGGGCGCGAATCTAGCGACTCTGCCTGAGAGGTGCCTCAGCCGCGGCCTTGGGCTTCCAGCCCGAGTCCGCGAGGCCCGTCCAGACGTCGTCGAGGAAGCCCGAGAGCTCGTCGTCCAGGCGTTCCGGGCTGATCCTCCACTCCAGGATCGAGCTCGCTTCGATCATGCGCGCGTTGGGGAGCTCGCCCTCCAGCATCCCCGAGTCCGAGAAGGGGTGGATCGGGTCGGCGCGGTGGCCGATGATCAGCGTCGGCGCGTTCATTCGCACGCGCTCGTCGTGATGCGGAGCGGCGGCACCGGCGAACAGCCCCTCGAGCACGGCCGCGGAGGGGTCGGGATCCTGGCGCATCATGTCGAGCCACAGGTCGACGAGGGGCGTCGTCCGGGGCACGCGCCGGGCCACGGCCGCGATGCCCTTCAGCGGGGCCGAGCCGAAGCGAAGCCCGGCGAGGATGGGGGTGAAGAACGCGCCCACCCCGAGCAGCGCGTTGTCCAGCACCGGCATCTCGATCATCATCCCCCTGACGCGCGCGGGTGCGTCGCGGGCGACCATCAGCGACGTGTTGGCGCCCAGCGACGTGCCGCCGATCACGGCCTGCTCGAGCTCCAGGTGGTCGAGCAGGCCCACGACCTGCTCGGCGAAGGAGCGCATCGAGTAGTTGACCATCTCCGGGGGCCGGTCCGACTCCCCGTGCCCGAGCAGGTCGAGCGTGATCACCCGGTTGCCGCGCCGCGCCACCGCGGGGCCGAGGCGGTCGAACATGTGCTTGTTCAGCAGGAGGCCATGGATCAGGACGATGGGGCGGTTGCCCGTCCCGTAGGCCCGGTAGGAGATCCTGCGCCCCTTGTGCTGAAACTGCGGCAAGGCAGGGAGCCTATGTGGCCGGCAGCGCCAGCGGCTCGCTGGGAGCCGAGTCCCACGGGCGAGCCGCCCGCAGGGCGCTCAGGATCGCCTTGGTCGCCGGCCATCGGTTGAGCGCGTAGAAGTGGATGCCGGGGGCGCCGTGGGCAAGCAGGGTGGAGCACTGCTGGGCGCCGTAGGCGATCCCGAACTCGTACTCGGCGCGCTCGTCGCCGCCCAGGGACTCGAGCGCAGCCTCGAGCGGCTCGGGGATCGTGGCGACGCAGAGCTTGCAGGTTCGCCTCACCTGTTCGAGGCTGACGATCGGGACGATGCCCGGGATGATCGGGACGTCGATCCCGGCCGCGCGGGCCGCGGGCACGAAGTCGAAGTACACCTGGTTGTCGAAGAAGAGCTGGGTGATCAGGAAGCTCGCGCCGGCGTCGACCTTTGTCTTCAGGTAGGCGAGGTCCTTGTCGAGACCGCCTGCCTCGGGGTGGACCTCGGGGAAGCAGGCGCCGCCGATCGCCAGCTCGTGCGGGGACCCGTTGATCATCTGCGCGAGCTCCGCTGCGCTCCCGAGCCCGTCTTCGGGCTGGACGAAGTCGGGCTGGCCGGCGGGCGGGTCGCCGCGCAGGGCGAGCACGTTCTCGATCCCCGCAGACGCGATCTCGTCGACCACCGCGCGCAGGCCCTCGGCGCTCTCGCCGACGCAGTTCAGGTGCGCCATCGCCTCGACGCCGTGCTCGTCGCGGATCGTCTTGGTGATCTCCAGGGTGCGCCGGCGGTCGTGCGTCGAGCCGCCGGCTCCGTAGGTGACCGAGAAGAACGAAGGCTCGAGCTTGCTGAGCACCTCGACGGTCTCGAAAAGCTGCTTGCGGCCCTTGTCGGTCTTGTAGGGGAAGAACTCGACCGAGAAGGTCGGCTCGTCGCGCTGCAGGATCTCGTCGATTCGCATGGCGGGAAATGGTAGAGCCGCCGCGTGGGTGGCTCACACACGCGGGGTGTGAGCGCAGGCTCGCACTCCTCGGTCGCGTCCACGGTCGAAGACGCCGAGTTCGCGTCAGTCTGCTTTCCCTGGGTGGCTTCGGGCCCAGGCCGCAATATTCTCCGAGTCGGCGATGACCTGCCCGTCGTCGAGAACCAGCACCGGGACGTAGCTCTCACCCGTCAGCCGCCTGGCTTCCTTGCGCCCCTCGGTGAGATCAGGCAGGAACGAGAAGCCGTAGGACTTGACCACTTCCGGCGTGTAGCCCGCTGCCTTCAGGGCGTCGTGGGCCTTCTTGCACGGATGGGCATCGGGATGCCAGGAGGCGTGTCGCCTTGGCCAAGGGACGGGAAAGGTTCCCCAGCAGACATATAGCTTCACGCCGCAGGTTGTACCGGGCTTTCAAGGGGATTTGGGCGAAGCCGAGCGTCGTGCCCTGGCCACCGCGCTTGTGGCGTCGGGGGAGCAAGCGACCATTGAGCCCTCTGGAACAGAACCAAGCAAGTATTCGATGGAGCTAGCCGGGCTCGAACCGGCGACCTCCTGGGTGCGATCCAGGCGCTCTCCCAACTGAGCTATAGCCCCGCGTGGTTCATATGTCCGCGGCGCGGTCCGTAAATCCCGCTCGCGCAGGCGCAAGGATACGCTCTTCCGGTGTGAGCTTCGGACGACGCCTCGCTCTCTTCTTCATCTTGATCGCGCTCGTGCCGACGCTGGCGTTGGTCGGGATGCTGATCCTCATCAGCGAGGACTCTCGGCGCGGGAAGGCCGACGCGCGCCTTGCTTCCGGCCTCGAGACGTCGCTCGCCATCTACGAGGGCGAGCTGTCACGGGCCTCGAAGGTGGCCGACCGGCTGGTCTCGAGCCCCGAGCTGTCGGTGGCGATCGCCACCGACGGCGCTCCCGACCGCGCGGTGCTCGAGCGATTCGCCCAGAGAGCCGTGTCCGAGCCCGCCGTCGAGGCTGTGCAGGTGATCGGGGTCGACGGGACCGTCCTCGCCGCGGCGGGGGCCACGGACGCGATCGCGTTCGCAGAGTTGGGGCTGCTGCGCGATGGCGCCCGCAACGCCGACCTGCGCGTCTCGACCGAGACGGCGGGGGACTACGCGGCCGAGCTTCAGAGGCTGACCAAGCGCGAGCTGATCCTCAAGCGCGGCGACGAGACCCTGACGGCGACGGTCACCGCGCCGGCGATGAACCTGGAGTCGGGCGAGACCGTGGACGTCGACATCGTGCAGGGCGAGTTCCGAGCCCACCTGCTGGAGCTCGACTCCGACGACGAGGAGTCCCTGCTGCTGCTCGGTCCTCGCAAAGAGGGCGGGTTCCTGGCGGTCGGGGGCCCGATGCTGGCACTGCTGCTCGGGTTCCTCGGCCTCGGAATGGTCCTCGCCTACGTCATATCGCGAACCCTGACGGGCCTGCATGCCCAGGTCGCCGAGCAGGCGGTCAAGGATCCCCTCACCGGGCTTTGGAACCGCCGGCGCATGTTCGAGATGCTCGAACGCGAGATGCTGCGTGCACGGCGCTTCGGCCACGAGGTGTCGCTCCTGATTCTCGACATCGACAACTTCAAGTCGATCAATGACGGGATGGGCCACCTTCAGGGCGACGCGGTCCTGCGGGCGATCTCGGAGATCGTCCTCCGCACGACCCGAACCATCGACGTCGCCGCCCGCTACGGAGGCGACGAGCTCGCGCTGGTCCTGCTCGAGACCGACGCCGAGGGAGCGATGATCCTGGCCGAGCGCCTGCGCGACCGCATCCACGACGCGGAGGTGCCGATGCGCGGAGGGGGCTCGATGTCGGTGACCGCGAGCATCGGAGCGGCGACCCGGACAGACGAGCTCGACGAGATGGAGGAGTTGATCGAGGCCGCAGACCAAGCGCTGTTCGAGGCCAAACGGTCCGGAAAGGACCGGGTCCGGGCGGCCGGCGCCTGACCGCCCGAATGCAGGCTGGGAGCGGCAGTGCAGGATCTGCTGTGGAATAGGGGTATGAAACAGGGCGAACGGCTCTAAGATTTCGACCCTCGACCGATCACGCCTAGGCACGGGCGCAAGATGGGCATCCTTGACGACGCAATTCGTGAGCACCTAGACCTGAAGCGCCAACACGGCGCCCGGGAGGACGAGCTTCGGAGCATCGAGGACGATGCCTTCGGGGGAGACGAGCGGCCGGGCCCGCTCGGTGACGACGTCCCCGGGGGCTCCCCCGGGGCGGCGGACCCCGGGGCAGGCCTCTCGCCGCCTCCCGGCATGGGCGCACCGTCCGAGGCGGGCGCAGAGGGGGAGGACCCGACGATGCTGGTCGAGGCGCCAGAGAGCGCGCAGCCTCTCGATCCCGCCGCCCGGCCCGACGTGCCGCCGCCCGCCGAGGCGCCCCCCACCCCGGAGAGTTCGGAGCCGCCATCAGCCCCCGCGGCGCCCATCGACCCCGCCGATGCCGGCGAGGCTTCGGGCGGGCTGTTCGACTTCGAGACCGCTGAGAGCGCCGAGGCCCCCGGCACCCTGGAGTCCGCACCTCCTCCGGCGGACGCGCCCTCTTCGCCCGCGGAGCCGGCCTTCCCCGGCGGTGCGCCGCCCGCCCCGCCCGAGGACGCCGCCCCGCCCGAGGACGCCGCCCCGCCCGAAGACGCCGCCCCGCCCGAACCTCCTGTCGTCCCACCGCCCGAGCCGGCGCCGCCCTCCGCGCCCCCCGCACCGCCCGAGCCGGCCGCACCGCCCGAGCCCCCCACGTCCGAGCCTGCCCCGCCGGTTCCTGACCCCGAGCCCCAACGGGGGTCCGAATCGCTCGCCGACCTGATGGCAGAGGAGGCCGAGCCGGAGGCCGAGGCGCCGGAGCCGCCCCCGCCGCCCCCCCCCGCCGCCGCCGAGACCGAGATTCGTCCTCCGGAGCCCGCCCCGGAGCCCGAATCCGAGGAGCTGGAGTCGATTGAACCCGAGTCCCTCGAGCAAGGGGCGATCGATCCCCCGGCCGCGTCGGGTGGGCCCGACCCACCGCCACCGCCCCCCGAGCCGGGGACGGAGCCGAAGGGGCGCGCCCGTGGACGCGTTCACCATCCGACCGAGGAGCACCCTGCCCCCGAGCCGGACTCGGCCGAGTTCGAGTTCCAGGAGGACGAGGGGCCTCCGTCATCCGAGCCGCTCGAGCCTGCCGGCGCCTCGCCGGACCCCCCTTCGGAGGTGTTCGACTTCGAGACCGACGGCGGGGAGGCCGACATGCCGACCGGCGGTGACCCTGAGCCGAAGCCGGAGCCCGAGGCTCAGGTCCAGGGAGAGCCAGAGCCCGTCTCTGACGACTTCGAGGACCTGGGCCCCGCTACCGACGAGCAGCCCTACGAGGGAGACTCGGACGACCAGCCCGCGGTCGATGTCAGGCCCGCCGACACCGATGAGGAGGACCTGCTGGCGGCGGCGCCCGACTTCGTCGACGAAAAGGCCGAGGAGGACGAGGACCTCTGGTTCGAGAAGGGCCCCCCGAAGGGCTTCGACTTCGAGGACGAGAAGTAGGGGCGGTCCCGGGCGGGGCTAGATGTAGCCGCGCGTGCGACTGGCCTCGACCACGCGCTCGATCCCGACGAGGTAGGCCGCGTCCCGCAGCTGCAGGCGCTCCTCCTTGGCCCGTCCGCTGACGTCGCGGTAGGCCTTGCGCATGAAGCCCCCGAGCTTGTCGTTGACCTCGCGCTCGGACCACTGCATGTGCTGCATGTTCTGGACCCACTCGAAGTAGGAGGCGACGACCCCGCCGGCATTCGCCATGACGTCGGGGATCACGTAGACGCCGTTGCCGCTCAGGACCTCGTCGGCCGCCGGGGTGGTGGGGCTGTTCGCGCCCTCGATGATCATCTTCGCCTTGATCCGGTCGGCGTTGCCCTCGTGGATCATCCCGCCGAGAGCGGCGGGGATCAGGACGTCGCACTCGAGCGCGATCAGGTCGTCGGGGCTGATCACCTCGGTGCCCGGGAACTCGGTCAGTTTCCCGCCCTCGGCGAGGTGGGCCGCAAGGTCGTCGGCGTCGATGCCCTCCTCGCTGGTGATCGCACCGGTCGCGTCGGATGCGCCGACCATCTTCGAGCCGAGCTGCTGCATGATGCGCGCGGCCCACGATCCGACGTTGCCGAAGCCCTGGACGGCGAACGTGGTCCCGCCGGGGGCCAGGCCGATCTGCGGAGCGGCCTCGCGGAACATGAACACGCAACCGCGGCCGGTCGCCTGCTCGCGGCCCAGCGACCCCTCCATCGACACGGGCTTGCCGGTGACTATGCCCGGGGTGTGGCCGTGGAGCTTGCCGTACTCGTCCATCATCCACGCCATCACCTGGGCGTCGGTGTTGACGTCGGGAGCGGGGATGTCGCGGGTGGGGCCGAGCACCTTCTCGATCTTGTCCATGAACGAGCGCGCGATGGCCTGAACTTCGCTCCGCTCGAGCTCGTGGGCGGGGCAGTTGACCCCTCCCTTGGCGCCCCCGAAGGGAACGTTGGCGACCGCGGTCTTCCAGGTCATCAGCGAGGCGAGGGCGCGGACCTCGTCGACGTCAACCTCGGGGTGGAAGCGGATGCCGCCCTTGTAGGGGCCTCGCGCCCCGTTGTGCTGGATCCGGTAGCCCGAGAACGTGTGGACCTTGCCGTCGGAGAGCTTGACCGGGATCTGGACGGTGACCTCGCGGTACGGGGACCAGAAGACGGTGCGCAGGTCGTCGGGAAGCTCGAGCCGGTTTACCGCGCGGTCGAAGTAGTGCCGCACGATGTCGAGGTTCGACATCTCGGCCTGGCCCTCGCCGGGACGAGCGACGCCCTTGTGCGAATCCTCCTCGGACTCCCGATGCTGGGTCTCCGGGGAGCGGTCGGTTGCCTTGCCTTTGGTCGCCATCTCCCCTCCTCAGGGTCTCGCTGACAGCGGGAGCAGTGTGTCACAAGCCCTCGGGCGCGGCGACCTACAATCAAGGCCCTGGGGCCATAGCTCAGTTGGGAGAGCGCCGCGTTTGCAACGCGGAGGCCGCCGGTTCGAGCCCGGCTGGCTCCATCGAATACCTGCTTGCTTCATTGCTCTGGCGGCTCGGCGAGCGGGTTCACCGAGATCTTTCTTCTACCCAGACGCTGCGAACCCCGCCCGCAGCAGTTGCGGCACCTGCCTGATCGGGTCAGGCGAGTCGAGCAGGACGACTCCGAGGTGGCTTCCACCAAGACGGGCAGTGGTGACGTAGCAGCGGCCGGCCCCGTTGGTGAGGCCCGTCTTGACGCCGGTCACCTGCGCCTTCGGGAGCCCCGCGATGCCCGACTGGACGAAGTAGTGGTTGTTTGCGAGCGACAGCTTTCCGCCCTTGGTCGGGAACGGCACCTCGGCCGAGCGCGCTGACGTGACGGCGGCGATCCGCGGGTTGGCCAGGTCGGCCCGCGCCAGCGAGGCGAGGTCGTATGCGCACGAGCTGTTGCCGTTGTCCTGAAGGCCCGCCGGGCCGGCGAAGCGCGAGCAGGTCAGTTCGAGCTCCGAAGCCCGCAGGTTCATGCGCTTCACGAAGCCGGCGACGCTGCCGGCGTCGTGCTCGGCGAGGGCCACCGCGGCGTCGTTCCCCGAGGCCATGATCAGCCCGAGGAACAGCCCCCTGAGCGGCACGGGGCGGCCGGCCCTGAGAACCCCGATCCTCGATCCTTCGACGCGCGGCGCCTTTGCGCTGATGCGAACGGTTTCCCGGGGAGCGTGCTCCTCGGCGATGATCAGCGCCGTCATCATCTTCGTCAGGCTCGCAATCGGCCGCTCGGCCGCCGGCTTGCGCGCCCAGAGGACCTCTCCCGTGTCGACGTCGAACAGCAGCCCCGCCGCGGGCGGCTGCTTCAGGCGCGGCGCGACAGCGAACGGCTCGGACGCCGCCTGGATCGCGAACGAGCCCTGGCCGGGAACCTCCTGGGCCCCGATGGACCCGAGCGCGTCGATCCCCTCGTCGCCGCCGATCCCCGCGTCGGCCTCGAGCAGGCCCGGTGCTTCAGCGGGGACGTCCTCGATCGTCACGCCTGCAGTCTCATCGCGATCCGCGCCGCCTTCGCGGTCGGGCCACAGCGCGAACGCGACGGCCAGCGTCCCGGCGAAGCTGAAGACCACCAGCGCAATGGCGCCGAGGCGCCTAGTCATCCGGAGGCGGGTTGCGGATAGCGCCGATCAGCCCCGAGGCGATCATCCCCACGATCAGCAGGCTCATCACCACGAAGACCGTGATCCCGTCGCTGACCGCGACCGCGATCGTCAGCGCCGCGAACAGGCCGCAGAAGGTGACGCCGGCGACGAGGATCGCTGTGCGGGTTCCCGGTTCCACGCTCGCCGCAGGCTAGACGGCGGGCGCGCCGGGCACGCCGGGCTCGGGGGGATCCCGCCTTCGCGCCAGCAGCTTGATCGTCGCCAGCCCGAAGATGAAGCCCCCGACGTGGGCGAAGTATGCGATTCCTTCGCCGCCCCCGATCTCGGGCGTCGCGACCTGCCCAAGGGCGGGGACGAACTGCAGCACGAACCAGATCCCGAGCAGCAGCAGCGCCGGCACCTCCACCAGCGTGACGAAGAAGATGATGATGATCAGCGATAGGACCCTGGCTGCGGGGTGTAAGAGCGCATAGGCGCCCAACACCCCCGCCACCGCCCCGCTGGCCCCGATGGTCGGCACCGTGGAGGCCACGTCCAGCGCCGCCTGCGAGTAGACGGCCACGAGCCCCGCGGCCAGGTAGAACGCCGTGAACTTCACCCGGCCCATCGAGTCCTCGATGTTGTTGCCGAACACCCAGAGGAAGAGGAGGTTGCCGGCGATGTGGAGGAACCCGCCGTGCATGAACATCGAGGTGAAGAGGGTCACGAACCACGGTGCCTGGTCGAGCGGCTCGATCTGAAGCCCGGCGGCGGCGGCGTCGGGCGCCGCTCCGGCGTTGGGGGCGATCCCACCGCCGGGCACCTGGGCCTGAGCCACGATCTGCTCGGCCTCGTCGTATTCCTCGGTGCCTGGGCAGACGACCCCCAGCTCGATCTGGCCGTTCGAGGCCTGCACCGGGCCGAGCGCGCAATCGCCCTCGCCGGTGTGCGTGATCCGGTACGGGATGGCGCCGTACTCGAGCGAGCTCTGGTCGATCGAATCGAGGTCGTAGGGCGGCTGGCCGAGCTCGGGGTCGTTCGAGTAGGTCAGCTGCCAGACGAACACGAGGATGTTGATGACGATGAACGCCACCGTCATCACGGGGAAGCGCGTGGTCGGGAGGTTGTCCTTGAGCGGGATCACGCGATCACTTCCGGCGGCAGAGGTTGTCCAGGATCCACTGCGGAGTCTCGTCGAGCGCCAGGTCGCCGCCGATCACGCCCTCGGCGAAGGCGATCCCGTCCTCTGTGAGCTGCCCGTCGGGTGAGGTGAGCGGGTCGCGGCGGGCGAAGATCGAGATCAGCCGGGTGGCCTGGCCGCCGCCGAAGGTGGACGCCGCGACGATGCCCGCGAAGTGGCGGCCCTGGCCGATCGTCCCGTCGTCGATCCGGGAGAGGAACCCTTTGCCCGGCACCTCGTTCGTCCCTCCGCGCGCGAGGTCCCCGTACGCTCTCGGCGGATTGCGGATCCCCGCCACCTGGCGTCCGAAGGCGCGCAGGAACTCGACGGGCGAGAGCTCGGGCTCGTGAACGGCGAGCCCGGCGGCGATGCCGGCCACCTGGCGGCAGGCGCTGCCCTGGAACTCCTCGGTCAGCGCCGAGAGGTCCACCTCGTCATCCGAATCGCTGCCGAAGGGGTCCAGGTACCAGACGAATCCGGCGCCGGCCGCGGCGACGAGCGTCAGGGCCACCACCAACGCGAGGATCTTCATCCCTGTGTTCGCGTTCCGCTTCGCTCCACGCTCACGCGCGGGAGCTTACGGGCGAGAGGACCCGCTGAGCTCTGCCGGGATCTCGTAGCGGCGAGCATCCAGCTTCGCCGAGCGCGGCTCGCGCAGGATGCTCGCTCCCCCGGCAGCGTCGGCGCCTGAAGCGGCGACCGCGCCCCTGCTGGTCCAGCGCACCCGGAGGGGCGTGTGGGTCTGCAGGACGTCCCACGTCGGGACGTCGATCGTGCCGGTCTGGACGAGCCCCTTGGCCGCCTGCAGCGCCAGCACGGCGTTCCTGGTCGGCGCCTCGAAGTAGCCGGTGACCGGGGTCGCGTAGCCGCCGCCGGCCAGCAGCTGCTGGGCCCAGGCGACCAGGTCGCCCTTCGACCCGAGCTTCAGGAACGGGTAGCTGTCATAGGTCTGGTAGCCGGGGATCGGTGCGACCGAGCCGCTCACGGCCTTCCACTGCCGCCCGCGCGAGTGCTGCCAGGACCACCAGCTGACGCCCGCCATCCCGTGCGACAACGCCAGCCTGCGGAAGCGGCGCACCTGCCCGGCGCTCGGGTTCAGGTAGGTCTGGCCGGTCGGCAGGATGGCGCGGCCGTAAGCGCGGTTGAAGACGTAGGTGTGGACGAAGGAGTCGTCGACCAGGTCGCCGATCGTCTTCCAGTAGACCTGCGGCAGGTTGAACTGCGCCCCGTCGGGTCCGAGGAAGACCGAGTAGGGGAAGGCCGGGTGGTAGTCGACGTAGGGAAAGGAGGACAGCCCGAGGGGGAACTCGGGGCCGATCCGGGCTCGAAGCGCGCTGATGTAGGTCGATGCCTCGGCGTACTTGCCCTCGTAGTGGCCCTCGGCGTCGATGATCAGGCAGTCGGCTCCGCGCGCGACTGAGGCGGCCCCGACCCTCGCCTCGGCCTTCGGGCTGTCTCCGTAGACGAACTGCCACGCGCAGACGTCGATCCCGCGGGCGTTGAGCGCGTTCACGAGCCCGGGGGTGAACTGCGACCAGCTCTTCCCGGCGTCGCCCGACTTGATGAACACGACCTCGATCCCGCGCCGCTTCGCCTTGGCGGCGATCCGCTTCGCCGTGCCGCCCGACTTGCTGACGTACCAGATCCACAT
>Ga0183260_10000223_pt1 | contig 45578 bp, 41 predicted proteins | sample AntDrymUQ4972206_2_FD_129768 | JGI IMG/M metagenome (GOLD analysis project Ga0183260, IMG submission 129768) | Polar desert sand microbial communities from Dry Valleys, Antarctica - metaG UQ497 (22.06) (version 2) (version 2) | ecosystem: Environmental > Terrestrial > Soil > Desert | place... | reverse complement strand
CGACCTCGCGCCGCTGCGCCACGCGCTGGCGCAGATCGACGGCGCCACGTTGTTCGACGCGGATGGTGTGATGGTGCAGGTCGGCGTGCGGCTCGTGCCCAGCCCGACGGCCGAAGCCGAGGTGGACGCCCTCCGCGGAACGCGCCACACGGCGGCCCGCCGCTACAGCCACGACGACCCGGCGGCCACCGTGATCGTGGTCAGCGAGACCGGCACCGTCACCGTGCTGCGCGGCGGCAACATCCTCGGCGTCTCTCCAACTCGGGCTCCGCCGACCGGCTAAGCCGGATCGGCGTCTCACCCACCTTGTCTCTCGGGCTTCGCCGACCGGGCAAGCCGGATCGGCTGCGCCTGCCGAGCTCGCCGTCTCCGCTTCGCTCCGACACTCGCCCACCTTGTCCGCGAGACTGGGGGGATGGAGCTGCGCGGCGTCCACCACATCTCGTTGAACGTCGATGACGTCGAAGCGGCCACGGCCTTCTACACCGACGTGCTCGGCCTGACGGTGCGCGACGATCGGCCCGACTTCCCCTTCGCCGGCGTCTGGCTCGACGTCGGTCCGCAACAGATCCACCTGATCGAGGCGGCCGTCCCGGCCGACACCGGCCAGCACGTCGCCCTCCAGGTCGCCGACATCGCCGCCGCCGTCGCCGATCTGCGGGCTCAGGGCATCACCGTGTCCGAGCCGCGTCCCGTCGTCAATGTGCTGCAGTCGTTCCTCCACGACCCGGCCGGCAACCGCATCGAGCTCGACGAGGTCGTCGGCTGATCTCTCGGGCTCCGCCGACCGGCCAAGCCGGATCGGCTGCGCCTGCCGAGCTCGCCACCGACCCTTCGGATCGGCGCTCGCCCAACCTCCAATCTGTCCGCGCAACTTCTGAGTCGTCGACGAAGCCCAAAGAACTCAGGCGACGAGCAGGCCGCGGCGGCGGCGCAGGGTGCGGTCGATCGTGCTGAACACGGCGGCGTCGATGACGACGCCGATGACGAGGATCAGCAGCATCACCGACATCAACCCGACGATGTCGGAGAAGTCCCGTTCGAACTGCATGCGCACGCCGATCGAAGGCCGGTCGGCGAGGATCACGATCAATTCGCCGGCCAGCAGGCTGCGCCAGGCGAACGCCCAGCCCTGCTTCAGCCCGGCGACCACCGACGGCAGCGCCGCCGGCAGCACGACGTGGCGATACGAACGCCAGCCCGTGGCGCCGAGCGTGCGGCCGGCCCGTTCGAAGAGCGGCGGCACCTGGTCGATGCCGGCGATGACGCCGTTGGCGATCGACGGCGCCGCCCCGATGACGACGACGAAGAGAATCGCCGCCTCGGACAGCTGGAAGAGGACCAGCGCCAAGGGGAACCAGGCGATCGACGGCATCGTTTGCATCCCCGTGATGAGCATCCCGATCCCGGAGCGCACGACCCGGCTGCGCGACACGGCCAGGCCGATCCCGATGCCGACGGCGGTGGCCATGGCGAAGCCGACCCCGGCCCGGCGCATCGTCGTCGCCAGGGCGCGCCACGTGTCGAGCGTGGTGAGGTCGGTGGCGAACCGTCGCAGCACCGGCACCGGCCCGGGCAGTACGTAGTCCGGCTTCCAGTCCGTCCACACGACGAGCTGCCAGAGTCCGAGGGCCAGCGCGATCGCCAGCAGCTTCGGCCACGCCGCCGCCCACACTCGCCGGCCCCGACCGTCCGTGCCGGCCCGCACGGTGTCGAGCGCATCGAGGCCGGCCAGCTCGGCATCGAGGGCCAGCGTCACGGGCGGTCCCCGGCGGCGAGCGGTGTGTCGCGTCCGGCGTGGACGGCCCGGCCGATGCGGGCGACCTCGGCCCGCAGCGTCTGCATGATCGTGCCGGCCAGGCCGGCCACCTCGGCGTCGTCGAGACGGCGCGGCCGCGGCAGGTCGACCGGGAACGTCGCGGCGATGCGGCCGGGGCGGCTCGAGAGCACCACGACGCGGTCGGCCAGCCGCACGGCCTCCCGCACGTTGTGCGTCACGAACAGCACGGCCGGACGCCGCTCGCTCCAAATCCGCTCCAGTTCGTCATGGAGGAGGTCGCGCGTCATCGCGTCGAGGGCACCGAACGGCTCGTCCATCAACAGCACGTCACCCTGTCGGGCGAGGGAGCGGGCGAGCGCCACCCGCTGGCGCATGCCGCCGGACAGCTCGTGGGGCCGGCGATCGGCAAAGCCGTCGAGCTGGACGAGGGTCAGGAGCTCGAGCGCCTTGTCCCGACGCTCGACACGGCCCACGCCGTCGAGCTGCAACGCCAGCTCGACGTTGCGGCGAACCGTCAGCCAGGGGAACAGGGCCGCCTCCTGGAACATCACCGACGTCCGGCCGGCGACCTCGACCTCGCCGCCCGTCGGCTCGTCGAGCCCGGCGACCACGTTGAGCAACGTGGTCTTGCCGCAGCCCGACGCCCCGACGAGGCAGACGAATTCGCCCGGCGTCACGTCGAGCGTGATGCCGTCGAGGGCCCGCACCGTCGAGCGCCGCGTGCCGTAGTCCTTGACGACGGCGTCAAGGCGCACGGCCACGCCTCGGCCGGCGGCCGCTAGCGCCGCGGGAGCAGCACCGGTGCGGTCGGCGAGCAGCGTCATCGCATCCTCCGTCGTCGCTCAGGTGGCGGCCGTCAGCTCGTCACTGACGGCATCGAGGTCGTGATCGGCGAGCACATCGTTGAGCAACGTGAGGTCGTAGATGCCGTCGAGGTTCACCTCGTCGAGGAGATCGACCGAGTGGGCGGCGGCTGCCGCCGCTCCCAGCGATGACGCCACCGGGTCGTTGGTGAACGTCAGGTGCTCCCAGGCGGCGGCGATGATCTCATCGCTGATGCGTTTGGTCGTGACGGCCTCGATCTCGTCGTTGGCCGCCGCCTGCGCCTCCTCGGGATGGTCGTTGACGAACTCGTTCGCCGCGACCTGACCCTCGAGCAGCCGGGCGACCACGTCCGGGTGCTCCTCGAGGAACGCCGTGCGCACGACGAGGTGGGTCGTCACGTAGCGCCCGTCGGGCCAGAGGTCGCGCTCGTCGACGAGGACGCGGGCCCCCGCCTCGAGGACGAGTCGCGACGCCCACGGTTCCGGCAGCCACGCCCCGTCGATCGTGCCCTGCTCGAAGGCGTCGAGCGTCTGACCATTCTCCTGGGGCAGCACGCGGACGTCGCCGCCGCCCTCGGGGGTCGTGTCGTAGCCGTGCTCTTGCAGCCAGGCCCGCAACGCCACGTCCTGCGTGCCGCCGAGCTGCGGCGTGGCCAGGGTCGCGCCGTCCAGATCCGCGGGCGACTCGATGCCGTCGCGCACGACGAGGAAGGCCCCGCCCGCGGTGGCCCCGCTGACGATGCGCAGGCCGTCACCGTCCGACTGGACGAAGCCGTTGATCGCCGGGTTGGGGCCGAGATACGACGCGTCGATGGCCCCCGACAACAGGGCCTGGATCGCTTCGGGTCCGGCGTTGAAGGCCTGCGCTTCGAGAGCCACGCCGTCGAGGGCCTCCTCGAAGATGCCTTCGTGCAGGCCGACAAGGGCCGCCGCGTGGGTGACATTCGGGAAGTAGCCGAGGCGCAGCTCGTCCGTCGAGGCGTCGTCGTCAGCGGTGCGGGCGGCGGTGCTGGCGGCGACGGCGTGGCCATCGAGCAGGCGGTGGGAACCGACGAAGGCGACGAGCAGGAGGGCGGCGGCGTAGGCGAAGGCGGCGAGGGGACGACGTTCGGACATCGGAGCGATTCCTTCTTCGAGGGTCAGCGCGACAGCGCGACAAGGGGGTGGGCGGAGAGGTGCAGATCGAGCGCCGCCACAGCGCCGATCACGATCACGGCCGGCGACGTGACGTCGGCGACGGCCAGCTCGTCGAGGCGACATCGCACCACCCGGTCCTCGCCCGTCGTGGCCGCCATGCTGACGGCCACCGGCGTCGACGGGGCCAGACCGCCCGCCATCAGCTCGTCGGCGATGTGGCCCCGGCGGGCCACGCCCATCAGGACCACCAACGTCCCCCCGACCCGGGCCAGCGCCGCCCAGTCGGGCTCGTCGCCGCCGTGGGCCCGGTGACCCGTGACGACCGTGAACGACGCCGCCACCCCGCGGTGGGTGACGGGTACGCCGGCGGCGGCCGGCGCGGCCAGCACGGACGAGAGCCCGGGGACGACCTCGCAGGGCACCCCAGCGGCGGCCAGGGCGAGTGCTTCCTCACCGCCCCGACCGAACACGAACGGGTCGCCGCCCTTCAACCGGACGACCCGCTTGCCCTGCTGACCGAGCTGCGCGAGCAGCGTCGAGATCAGCTCCTGGGGCACGCCCCGTCCGGGGCGCTTGCCGACGTCGATCAGCTCGGCCTGGGGTCGGGCCAGTTCGAGCACGCGCCCGTCGACCAGGGCGTCGTAGACGATGACATCGGCGTCGCCCACCAGTCGGGCGGCGCGGACGGTGAGCAGGTCCGGGTCGCCCGGGCCGGCGCCGACAAGGGCGACGCCCATCACTCCCCCTCGGCTGAGCGCCGGCGCCGCACCGTCGGTGCGGGCAGCAGCGTCGTCAGTTGGTCGACGCCCACGCGGGCGCAGTAGTCACCGAAGGTCTCGCCGTCGGCGCCGTCGTGGGCGTATCCAGCCGCCACCGGCGCCAGCAGCGCCGGGACGTCGGCGAGGGGGACGTCGGCGCGCAAGCGAACGGCCAGGCGATCGAGCCCGGCCCCCCCGCCGACGTACACGTCGTAGTTGCGCTTGGTTCGCCCGACGATGCCGATCTCAGCGTTGTACGGACGGGCGCAGCCGTTGGGGCAGCCGGTCATGTTCAGCCGTACCGGGCGGTCACCGACACCGGCGTCGGCGAAGACCTTCTCCAGGCCGTCGACGACCTCGGGCAGCACCCGCTCGGCCTCCCCGAGGGCCTGGCCGCACGTGGGCAGGGCCGGGCAGGCGACGGCCAGGCGACGCAGCGAGCCCACCTCGGCGGGAAGGTCGGCGCCGTGGGCGCGCACGAGCGCCTCGACCTCCTCGCGCCGATCGGTGGCGATGCCGGTCAACAGGAGGTCCTGGCGGGCGGTGACCCGCACCTCGCGCACGAACCCGCCGTGGACGAGCTGGCGGGCGAGCGACAGCCACGTCACGTCGTCGCCGTCGCGCAAGCGGCCCGACGGGACCGGCACCCCGAGCACGAGGTCGCCGTGGTCCGTGGTGGCCCACCCGTGGTGCTCGTCGTTGTCGACCCAGGCCAGCAGCTCGGGCGGGTCGGCGACGGGCCGGCCGAGGCGCGCCTCGATCTGGGCCCGCACCCAGTCGAGTCCGCGCTCGTCGACGAGGTACTTGAGGCGGGCGCGGTGACGGTCGGTGCGGTCGCCGTGGTCGCGTTGCATCGTGACGACGGCCTCGATGATCGGCAGCAGGTCGTCGGGCCCGACCCACGCCACGGGCGTCGCCAGCCGCGGGTAGGTGTCCTCCTCGCGGGCGTGGCTCATCCCGAGCCCGCCACCGACGAGCACGGTCCAGCCGGTCAGCTCGCCCGTGTAGCCGGAACTGAGCGTCGGCACCAGGCCGACGTCGTGGGTGAAGACGTCGACGCAGTTGTCGCCCGGCCACGCCAGCCCGATCTTGAACTTCCGCGGGAGGTACACGTCGCCGTAGATCGGCTCCTCGCCGCCATCGCGAGGGTGGGCCGACACGGCCGTGTCGCCGTCGATCCAGATCTCCCAGTACGCCTCGGTGCGAGGACGGAAGTGGGCGGCGATGGCCTCGACGGCGGGGCGCAGCACGGCTTGGCGCCCGTCGGCATGGGGGAACGGGCAGGCCATCGTGTTGCGCACCACGTCACCGCAGGCGCCGAGGGTCGTGACGAGCTCGGCGTTGAGGGCCGAGATCAGCGGCTGGAGGTTGCCTTTGGCCGTGGCATGGAACTGCACGCCCTGGCGGGTCGTCAGCCGCAGCGTCCCGTTGCCCAGCCCGGCGAGGCGGTCGAACGCGAGCCACTGCTGGTTGGTGACGAGACCGCCGGGCACGGCGGCCCGCACCATGCACGAGTAGTCGAGCGGCTGCTTGGCCTGGGTGCGCTGGCGGCGGACGTCGCGATCGTCCTGCTGGTAGATGCCGTGGAACTTGAGGAGCACGACGCTCTCGTCGCCGAACGGATCCTCCCCCCGGGCCAGCTCCTCGGCCACGTGGCCGCGCAAGTGGCCGCTGGCCCGCTTGACGTCCTCGACGTGGCCAGTCATGAGATCGTCCGGATCATCGCCGCGGCTGCGGTCTGGTTGGTCGCCGGGTCGATCAGCACGAGCCGGCCGGCGTCGGTCCCGCCGTCGTCGGGCTCGGCCACGACCGGGTCGGCGAACCGCAGGCGCACCCGGCCGAGGTCGTTGAGGACCAGTTCGGTGGCCGGCGCCGTCACCATCGTCTCGGGATCCAACCGGTGCAGGATCGTCTCGATCGTGACGTTGGTCGTCGTGGTGAGGTGCTTGGCCGTCAGCCGCTGACCCGCGTAGAGCGGCTGGTCGATCATCCAGCACACGTCGGCGTCGACCTCCCGGGTGACGGCGCGGCGGTGGGCGGCCGCGGCGGCGACGACGATCACCGCCCCCCGGCCGATGTCGAGGTCGTCGGCCAGGTTGACGGTCACGGCCTGCCCGGCATTGGCCCGGTCGACGGGCTCGCCGGCCCGTTCGATCGACGTGATGTGGCTGCGACCGCCGCTCGGCAGCACGTCGACGGCGTCGCCGACGGCCAGCGCACCACCGGCCAAGGTGCCGGCGTAACCCCGATAGTCGTGGTACTCCGCCCGGTGGGGACGGATGACCCACTGGACGGCGAGGTGGCCGCCGACGTGGTCGCCGTCGCGCCCGTCGATCGTCTCCAGCACGGCGAGCAGAGTCGGGCCCTCGTACCACGTCGTGTGGGTCGACGGCTCGACGACGTTGTCGCCGAGCAGTGCGCTGACCGGTACGGCGAGGATCGGCACCGACCGGACGCCCGGCGCCCCGTCGACGAGGGCCTGGACGTCGGTGACGATCTCGTCGAAGCGGTCCTCGGCCCAGTCGACGAGATCCATCTTGTTGACGGCCACGACGATCGTCCCCACGCCGAGGAGGACGGCCACGGCGACATGGCGGGCGGTCTGGGGCCCGACGCCGTGGCGGGCGTCGACGAGCACGATGGCGACGTCGCTGACCGAGGCGCCGGTCACCATGTTGCGCGTGTACTGGGCGTGACCGGGGGTGTCGGCGATCACGAACGAGCGCCGCGGCGTGGCGAAGTAGCGGTAGGCGACGTCGATGGTGATCCCCTGCTCGCGCTCGGCCCGCAGGCCGTCGGTGAGCAGGGCGAGGTTCAGCTCCCCGTCGCCGTAGCGCCGGCTGGCCGTGGCCACCGCCGCCAGCTGGTCCTCGAAGACGCCTTTGGCATCGTGGAGGAGGCGCCCGATCAACGTCGACTTGCCGTCGTCGACGGACCCGGCGGTGGCCACCCGCAGCGGCGCCGCGCCGTGCCGGCCGCTCGCCCGGTCCTCGATGGTGGGGATGGGCAGCAGCGTCATCAGAAATACCCCTCGCGCTTGCGGTCTTCCATCGCCGCCTCGCTGAAGCCGTCGTCGGCCCGGGTCGCGCCCCGCTCGGTGATGCGGGCGACGGCGACCTCGTCGAGGACGTCGGCGACGGTGGCAGCGTTCGAGCGCACGGCCCCGGTGCAGCTCATGTCGCCGACGGTGCGGTAGCGCACGGTGGCTTCGATGGGGACCTCGCCCGGCTCGGGGACCACGGGCCCGCCGACGGCGAGCAACATACCGTCGCGCGCGATGACGACGCGGCGGTGGGCGTAGTAGATCGACGGGAGCTCGAGGCCTTCGGCGGCGGCGTAACGCCAGACGTCGAGCTCGGTCCAGTTCGAGAGCGGGAACGCCCGCAGGTGCTCGCCCGTGCGGATGCGGGCGTTGAGCACGTTCCATGGCTCGGGGCGCTGCTGGCGGGGGTTCCAGCGCCCGTCGCGATCGCGCAGCGAGAGGATGCGCTCCTTCGCCCGGGCCTTGTCCTCGTCGCGCCGGCCGCCGCCGAAGGCGGCGTCGAAGCCGTGCTCGGCGATGGCGTCGAGCAGCGTCACCGATTGCAGGCGGTTGCGGCTGGGTCGCGGGCCGGCGTCGTCGACGACGCGGCCCTGCTCGATCGAGTCCTCGACGCGGGCCACGAGGAGGCGGACGCCGTAGTGGTCGACGAGGCCGTTGCGGTACTCGTAGACCTCGGGGAAGTTGTGCCCGGTGTCGACGTGGAGCACCGGGAACGGCAGCCGGCCGGGCCGGAACGCCTTGACGGCGAGGTGCAACAGCACGGCCGAGTCCTTGCCGCCACTGAACAGCAGGACGGGCCGCTCGCACTCGGCCGTGACCTCGCGGATGATCGTGATCGCCTCGTCTTCGAGGGTCCCCGCGCTCACGACGACCCTCCGACGGAGAGGGTCGGATACTCACCGTCGGCACCACGGTGGGTATCCGACACTCTCCGTTCGAGATGCAGGCCGCATTCGGTCTTGGCCGAACCCGACCAGCGGCCGGCGCGGCGGTCCTCGCCGGGCGCCACCGGCCGGGTGCACGGCCAGCAGCCGATCGACGGGTAGCCCCGCTCGGTCAGGGGGTGGCGCGGAAGGTCGTGCTCGTGGTGGTAGCGGTCGATGTCCTCGTCGGTGAATGCGGCCAGCGGGTTGATCTTGACCACGCCGCGGGCGTCATCCCAGGAGGCCACCGGCGTCCCGGCCCGAGTCGGCCCGTCGACGCGGCGCAGCCCGGTGATCCACGCCTGCTTGCCGGCCAGGGCCCGGTTGAGCGGCTCGACCTTGCGCACGCCGCAGCACCCTTCGACGTCGTGCTGCCACCGGTCGTCGGGGACGACGGCGCCGCCGGGGCGGACGACGATGAGGTTGAGGCGGAGGCGTCGGGTCAGCCGCTCGGAGTACCAGTGGGTCTCGGCAAAGAGGTACTGCGTGTCGAGCAGGACGACAGCGGCGCCGGGGGCGGCCGTCGAGACGAGGTGGACGAGGACGGCGTCCTCGAAGCTGGCCGTGACGACGAGTCCGTCGCCGAAGCGGTCGTGGGCCCAGGCCACCACCTCGGCCGCCGACGCCTGTTCGAGATCGGGCGCACCGGCGAGCGGGTCGAGATCGGTCGGGGCGGGCGACATGGCTCGAACGTTAGACGCTATTCCTGACTAAAACGATCGGATTTATGAGATTTCTGTCCGCCGGTACCGTCGCCTCGGTGCGGCGCCAGGAGAAGATCGAGCGAATCGGCGAGGTGCTCGACGAGCTCTATCCCCACCCACCGAGCCCCCTCGACCACGTCGACCCGTACACGTTGCTCGTCGCCGTCGCCCTGTCGGCGCAGACGACCGACCGCAAGGTCAACCAGGTCACGCCGGCGCTGTTCGACGCCGCCCCGACACCCGAGGACATGGTCGCTCTCGGCCCCGACCGCATCCTCGAGATGATCCGCGAGGTCGGCCTCGCCCCGACGAAGGCGAAGAACCTCTGGGTCGCCGCCGGTCAGATCGTCGACGCCGGCGGCGACCTGCGACCGGACTGGGCCTTCCTCGAGTCGCTGGCCGGCGTCGGCCACAAGACGGCCAGCGTCGTGATGGCCCAGGCCTTCGGCGTGCCGGCGTTCCCGGTCGACACGCACATCCACCGTCTCGCACGGCGCTGGGGCCTGTCGAGGGGCACGACGGTCGAGCGCACCGAGCAGGACCTCAAGCGGGCGTTCCAAATCAACACGTGGAACCGGCGCCACCTCCAGTTCATCTTCTTCGGCCGCCAGTACTGCCCGGCCCTGCGCCACGACTTCGCCGGCTGCCCGATCTGCTCGTTCGCTGCCTCGGCTGCGCAGATCGCGTCGGAAGCCCGCGCCGCCCGCGCCGCCCGCGCCGCCCGGCGGGCGGCGGCCGCGGCGCGCCTCGGCCCGGCGGGTCGGCGGGTCGGCGATTAGTCCGGCGACGGCGATCAGGCGTCGGTCGCCAGCCAGGCGGCGATGCCCGCGCGGGCGGGCGCCTTGACCTCGTCGGGGGCGCCGCTGTGGTCAATCGAGGCCAGCGCCATGGCCGCCAGCTGCTCGTCGCCGAGTCCGAGACCGGTGCGAGCCAGCTCGTACTCCTCGAGGATGCCGGAGCCGAACAGCAGCGGGTCGTCGGCGTTCAGGCTGCACGGCACGCCGGCGGCGAGCAGCCCCGGCAGCGGATGGTCGGCGAGGTCGGCGACCACGCCGAGCATCAGGTTGGACGTCGGGCAGACGTCGAGGCAGACCTCCTCGGCGGCGAGGCGCTCGATCAGCCCATCGACCTCGACGGCGCGGACGCCGTGCTGGATGCGGTCGGCGCCGAGCAGGTCCACGGCCTCGGCCACGACGCCGCCGTGCTCCAGCTCACCGGCGTGCGGGGTCGACAGCAGGCCACCGTCGCGGGCGACGCTGAACGCCTCGGCGAAGTCACTCGGCGGATGGCCGACCTCGTCGTTGTGCAGGCCGAGGGCGACGACGCCCCGGTCGCGCATCGATACGGCCAGGTCCGCGAGCACCACTGCGTCGGCCGGAGTGTCGATGACGCGGTCGACGGGCGCCATCAAGCCGACGGCGATGCCGTGACGTGCGGCCGCCGCCTCGAAGGAGTCGAGGACGACGTCCCACGCGGCCTCGTCCGAGCCGAAGGTGCCGCGGTGGTTGCCGGCCCAGAACGACGGCTCCAGGTAGACGCAGCCGGCGGCGAGGTGGTCGACGCACATCTCGTCGGCCAGGCGGGCCCAGTCGTCCCCGTCGCGCAGGACGGCGGTGGCGGCGATGCACATGTCGTTGAAGGCGGCGAACGAGCCATACCCACGGATCTCGGGCACGGGGCGGTCGTACTTGGCGCACAACTCGGCCAGCGTCGCCGGCCGCATCCCCAGCTCGAGGTGAAGGTGGAGGTGGGCCTTGGGCAACGCCGCCAAGTCACGCATCCCGGCAACGATGGCAGGTCGCGTCAGGTCGGCGTGGCGACGAGGACGGGGATGCGGCGTTCCGTCTTCTCTTCGTACTCGGCGTAGTTGGGGAACACGGCGACGGCCCGCTCCCACCACTCGTCGCGCTCGGTCCCGTCGACCTCGCGCACGGTCATCGCCACCGGCTCGGGTCCGTCCTGCACCGTGACCTCGTCGGGGTTGGCCCGAAGGTTGGCGTACCACTCCGGGTGCTCGTCAGCCCCGCCCTTGGAGGCGATCAGCGCGTACGAGCCGTCGTGCTCGACGCGCATCAGCGCGATCTTGCGCACCTTGCCGCTCTTGGCACCGCGCATCGTCACGATGATCACCGGGATCCCGGTGTCGAGCAGCGTGTTCGCCTCGGTGCCGCCCGAGCGCTCGTAGGCCTCGACCTGGTCGCGCACCCACGCCGATGTACTCGGAACGTATTCGCCTTCGATCGTCGTCATGGGCCCGACAGTACCGACCGCGCCTGGGAACACGGCGGCCGCACCGACATCGACAAGCTCGCCGGGCTCTGTCACGGCTCACGCTCAGGCCACATCGACCGTGATCACCATTTCAGCCTCGTAGTGGCCGGGCTGGTGGCAAGCGATCTCGATGGTGCCGGGTTGATCGAAGGTGTAAGTGAGCGTGCCGGTTTCGTCGGGATCGACGGTGACGGCCGGGTCGTCGGCCTCGTCGTCGTGGCTATCTCCGTGTCCGTCGTCGTCGGAGGCCCGCATCTCGACCTCGTGATCGGCTTGGGCGACGCGGTCGCCGACGAACGCGTCGTGAACAACATCGCCGCTATTCGTGAACACGAACTCAACGGTCTCACCCCTGACGACCTCCAGGGTGTCGGGCGCGAACGCGATGTCGACCATGTCGACCTCGACCGTGCGGTGCTGGCCGGCGTCGTCGCCGCTGGAGGGATCACCGTCGCCGCACGCCGAGAGGGTCACTCCCGCCACGACCAGGGCCGCGATCATTGGCCTTCTCATCTCTGTCAACCTCGCTCGTTCAGGCGGCCACGGGCTGTGGCTGCAAGGCGTTCGGATCGTCGCTCGTCGCCGACGGCCGGAGATCGACGCGGCGCAGCAGCTGGGCGTTGAGGGCGACGACGATCGTCGACACGCTCATGAGGACGGCGGCAACCGCCGGCGGCATCGACAACCCGGCCCAGGCGAGCGCCCCCGCGGCGAGCGGGATGGCGACGATGTTGTAGCCGGCCGCCCACCACAGGTTCTGCAGGCTCTTGCGGTAGGCGGCCGCTGAGAGGCGGATGATGCCGACGACGGCCCGCGGATCCGAGCTGGCGAGGATGAGCCCGGCCGACTCGATGGCGACGTCAGTGCCGGCGCCGATGGCGATGCCGACATCGGCACTAGCCAGGGCGGGGGCGTCGTTGACACCGTCGCCGATCATCGCCACCTTGAGCCCACGATCGTGCAGTTCGGCGACCTTGGCCGCCTTGTCCTCGGGCAGCACTTCGGCGAACACCTCGTCGACACCGAGATCAGCGCCGACCGCCTCGGCGACCTGGCGGGCGTCGCCGGTGATCATGACGACCCGCCGCCCCATGCGCTGGAGTTCGGCGACGGCCGCTCGTGCCTCGGGGCGGATCTCGTCCTCGAGGGCGAGGCCGCCGATGATCTCGCCGCCGCGCACGAGATAGAGGACCGATGCTCCCCGCTCCTTCCATCCCTGTGACCAGGTGGAGAGGGTGGCCGGCTCCTCGAGTGACCGTTCCCGCACCAGGGCCGGTCCGCCGACCGCGTAGGCGGTGCCGTCGATGTCGGCTTCGACGCCGCGGCCGGTGATCGAGCGGAACGCCGTCGCCGTCGCGGTGACGTCGTGATCGCGGGCGGCCGCGACGATCGCCCGGGCGAGGGGATGCTCGCTGTCGGACTCGACCGCCCCGGCGAGGCGCAGCACCTCGTCGTCGTCGATGCCCACGCCCTGCACGCCGGCCACGGTGTGCTCACCCTTCGTCAACGTCCCGGTCTTGTCGAACAAGAAGGCATCGACCGTCCGGCTCAGCTCGAGCGCCAGGCGGTCCTTCACCAGGATGCCGTTGCGGGCGGCCATCGCCGACGACAGCGACGTCGTCAACGGGATCGCCAACCCGAGCGCGTGGGGGCAGGAGATCACCAGCACGGTGACGACCCGGACGACAGCGTCGTCGGCGTCCCCGACGGCCAACCAGACGATGGCGGTGATCACCGCCGCCGCGGTAGCGACGTAGAAGAGCAGGGCGGCCGCCCGGTCGGCGAGGACCTGGGCACGCGACCGCGACTCCTGCGCCTCGGCGACGAGGCGCTGGATCCCGGCCAGCGCGGTCTCTTCACCCACCGCTTCGACGCGCACCCGGATCGCTGAGTCGGTGGACACGGTGCCGGCCACCACCCGGGCACCGACCTCCTTGGCGACGGGCTTGGACTCACCCGTGATCATCGACTCGTCCAGTTCGGCCGACCCGTCGACGATCTCACCGTCGGCGGGCACCCGCGCCCCACTGCGCACCAGGACCACGTCGCCAGCTTGCAGGTCATCGAGGGCGACCGTCTCGACGTCACCGCTCTCACTCACCCGCTCGGCCTCATCCGGCAGCAGCGCGGCGAGGGCGGCGAGGGCGTCCTGGGCCTGGCCCAGCGCCTTCATCTCCTGCCAGTGTCCAAGGAGCATGATCGTGACCAGCAGCGACAGCTCCCACCAGAAGTCGAGCTCGAACCAGTCCAGCGAGGTGGCCATCGACGCGACGTAGGCGACCATGATCGCCATCGCGATCAGCAGCATCATCCCCGGCCGACGCGCCTGGCTCTCGCGCCAGGCCCCCTTCAGGAACGGGGCTCCGCCCCAGAAGAAGATCACCGAGCCGAGCACCGGGCCGACCCACTCGATCCCGGCGAAGTCGAGTTCGTAACCGAACCACTCCATCACCATGTGGCTGGTCAGGACGACCGGCACCGTCAACAGCAGACTCCACCAGAACCGCCGGCGGAACATGCCGACGTCGTGGCCGGCGTGCTGCCCACCGCTGCCGTGGTCGCCGTGGTTGGCGTCACGCGCGGGCTGTTCGCGTGGCCGCTGGTGTTCGTGTGTCGTCTGCATCTCCACTCCTCAGCTGGTCACCAGCCGCTGCTCCGCAATCCTCACGGGTCGGCGGCATCGATCACTCTATACCCCCAGGGGGTATAGAGGCAACCCCGAGCCGTTTGTGATGGGGACCCGACGCGACGAGCCCGATTGAGTCGACGAGAAATCCGGACCGTCCGTCGCTATTCCGCGAGGAGGATGCCGCGTGGATCGATCTCCGTACCGAGCGCTCGTAGACAACCCGCCGCGTCCTGCTCGTCGCCATCCGGGCCGTAACCGCATCGGACTCGCCGAGGTCGGCGGCTCGACGCGATCGCCTGCGAGGGCAGGAGGCGCCGTGAGTTCCGCCCTCAGCCCTCGGCCTGCCCGCGTCTGGTTGGGCCGGCTCTCTCTGGCCGTGATCGGCGGCGTCGCGGCCGAGGACCAGTGGCAGCTGCGACTTCTCGACGACACGTGAGCGCGGGCAGGAGTTCCGGCGCACGAATGCCCGCCCGGGTCGGTGACCGAGTGTCTATTCGATGCGCAGGCCGGAGATCGCCCGGGCGATGACCAGCTGCTGGATCTCGCTCGTCCCCTCGAAGATCGTGTGGATCTTGGCGTCGCGGTGCCAGCGCTCGACGGGGTACTCGCGGGTGTAGCCGTAGCCGCCGAGGATCTGGATCGCCTCCTCGGTGACCCGCACCGAGACCTCGGACGCCTTGTACTTGCTCATCGAGCCCTCGGCGTTGACGTAGCCACCGTTGCGGGCCAGCCACGCCGCCCGCCAGATCAGCAGGCGGCTGGCGTCGATCTCGGTGATCATGTTGGCCAGCTTGAAGGCGATGGCCTGGTTCATGATGATCGGCCGCCCGAAGGCCTGGCGCTCCTTGGCGTATTGCAGGGCGTACTCGTAGGCGGCGCGGGCGATGCCGAGGGCCTGGGCGCCGACGGTCGGGCGGGTCGCCTCGAACGTCGACATCGCCGGCTGCTTCTCGCCTGTCGTGCCGCGCTCGCGGGCACGGGCCAGCTTGGCGTCGAGCTTCTCCTTGCCGCCGAGGAGGCAGCTCCCGGGCACCCGGACGTCGTCGAGCACGACCTCCGCCGTGTGCGACGCGCGGATGCCGTGCTTCAGGTACTTCTGGCCCTGGGACAGCCCTTTCGTGGCGGGGGGCACCACGAAACTGGCTTGGCCCCGTCCCTTCAGCTCGGGATCCACGGCGGCGACCACCACGTGCACGTCGGCGATGCCGCCGTTGGTGATCCACGCCTTCGTGCCGTTGAGGACCCACTCGTCGGTGGCCTCGTCGTAGACGGCCCGCGTCCGCAGGCTCGACACGTCGGAACCGGCGTCGGGTTCGCTCACGCAGAACGCACCCAACTGCACCTTCTCCGGCGTGCCGTAGCACTGCGGCACCCACTCCAGCACCTGCTCAGGCGTCCCGTTGCCGGAGATGCCGGCCGCCGCCAACCCCGAGCCCATGATCGCCATGCCGATGCCGGCGTCCCCCCAGAAGATCTCCTCGACCGCCACTGGCAGCGTCAACCCGGTCGGGTCGCTGATCGCGTTGAGCAGGAAGTCGACGCTGTACAGCCCGATCTGGGCGGCCTCCTCGACGATCGGGAACGGGAACTCCTCGCGCTCGTCCCACTCATGGGCCGCCGGACGGATGACGTCCTCGGCGAAGTCGTGGGTCCACTTCTGAATCTGCTGCTGGTCCTCGTTGAGGGTGAGCGAGAAGTCGGGCATGACGGCTAAGTTACCATGCGGTAACCTCCGTGTCTACCCGTCGGTAACAAGTCACAGACCGGGGCTGAGTACCGTTTGGCGCCATGGGGCGACGGGGCATGTGGGCAGGACTGGTGGGACTGACGCTGCTGGCGGCGTCCAGGGCGACCACCGCCGCCACCGCCAGTCCCGAGACCACCAACGCGCCGACCACCACCGACGTCCCGGCGACCAGTGGTCCAGCCGACGACGAACTGCGGGCCGGCATCGAGGCCGAGCTGACCGGCGCGGCCGACGGGTGCGAGGTTCTCGATCCGCGGCACTGCTTCCTCCCCTACCCCTCGAACGGGCTGACGGCGCCCGACGCGGCGACACCGACCGGGCGGCGCGTCGCCTTCCCACCCGCCGGCGCGCCGGTCAACGCCACCGGCACGGCCCTCGACGTCGGCGAGTGGAACCGCAACGACGGCTTCAGTCCCAACTCGACGCTGCTCACGTACGTCGAGGACCTCGACGCCGCCAGCTCGAAGCTGCCGAGTTGGACCGACCTCGGCGCCTCGCTGGCCGCTGACGCCCCGGTCGTCCTCGTCGACGTCGACACCGGCGAGCGGGTGGCACTGTGGGCCGAGCTCGACGCCCACGCCACCGGCGACACCGACCGATTGCTGATGATCCACCCAGCGGTGGCGCTCACCGAGGGCCACACCTACGCCGTCGGCCTGCGCGGCCTCGTCCGGCGCGACGGGCAGCCGGTCGAGCCGTCGGCGATCTTTCGCGCCGTGCGCGACGGCGCCGTCACCGACGTCGCCGCCGTCGAGGATCGGCGCCCGGAGCTCGAGACGGCGTTCGAGGCGCTCGCCGGCACCGGTGATCGCCAGGACTGGCTGCTCGCCTGGGACTTCACCGTCGCGTCGACCGACGGCCTCACCGCCCGCATGCTCACCCTGCGGGACGAGACGCTGGCGGCGTTGGGAAACGGCGCCCCCGCCTTCACGATCGACGCCGTCGTCGACTCCCCCACCCGTGACGACGGCAGCCCACTGGAGGGCGTCGCCCGTCAAGTGTCGGGCAGCTTCGAGGTGACGAACTGGTTGACCGCCGATGGCGCCCCCGGCAACGGCTTCCACTACGACACCGACCCCGTGACCGACCCGGACGCCCTGCCGACCCCGAACGGCACGCTGCGGGCGCCGTTCGTCTGCAACATCCCGCCGGCGGTGCTCAACGGCACCGCCCCCGGGCGACTCGTGCAGTACGGGCATGGCCTGCTCGGCTCGCACTACGAGGTCAACGCCGGGAACATCCGGCGGATCACCCACACGTACGGCCTCGTCTACTGCGCCACCAAGTGGGCCGGGATGAGCGAGGACGACGTCGCCGTCGCCGCCGGCGCGCTCGGCGACCTGTCGCTGTTCCCCGCCGTCGTCGACCGCCTGCAACAGGGGGTGCTCAACCAGATCGTGTTGAGTCGCTTGATGACCGCGCCGGGCGGCCTCGTCGCCGACCCCGCTTTCCAACGGGCCGACGGCTCACTGCTCGTCGATCCGACCACGCTGGCCTACGACGGCAACAGCCAGGGGGCGATCATGGGGCTGATGTTCGCCGGCGTGTCGCCGGACATCGAGCGCTTCGCGCTCGGTGTGCCCGGCATGAACTATGGCGTGCTGCTGGCCCGCTCCGTCGACTTCGAGTCGTTTAACGAGGCGATCTTCCGCCCGGCCTACCCGAGCGAGCTCGACCAGCCGCTGATCATCGCCATGATGCAGATGCTGTGGGACCGCGGCGAGGGCGCCGGCTACGCCCAACACGTCACCGCCGACCCGTTGCCGGGCACACCGGCCAAGACGGTCCTCCTCCACGTCGCCCTCGGCGACCACCAGGTCAGCGAGCTGACCGCCTTCATCGAAGCTCGCACGCTCGGCATCCCGATCCACCGCCCGGTGACGGCGACCGGGCGCAGCGACGAGATCGACCCCGGGTGGGGGTTGGAGCCGGTCGAGTACCCGGCGACCGGATCGGGCCCGGCGGGGTCGGCGATCATCGTGTGGGACTCCGGCGCCCCGCTGATCCCGTTCGACAACCTCCCCCCGTCCGCCGGCGAGGACCCGCACGGGGACCCCCGGGCCGACCCCGACGCGCAACAACAGAAGTACGAGTTCCTGTTCAACGACACGCTGATCGACGTCTGCGCCGCCCAACCCTGCACCGCCGCCCCCGACGGCTGAGTCGTTCTGCATTGACGAATCGACCGGATCTGGTCGATTGCTCAAGGCAGAACGCGCTCAGCGCAGGGCCAGGAGGGTCGGCGCCACGGCGTCGTAGATCAAGCCGGCACCGGGGCCGTAGACGTGGACGCCGTCCCAGCGGTTGGCCAGGCTCGACGACACGGCCTCGTCCTGGCACCACGCCGGCGGGCCGGGCACGAACGTGGTCGTCGCCGGGTTGGCTGCGGCGACCTGGCGGAACAGGTCGTTGACGTGGGCGACGCGGGCGTCGTCGGCACGTTCGGGCAGTGCGGGGACGGCGGCACCGTCGACGTCCTGGGGCCGCATGCACGGTGCTTCCAGCAGCGCGACCTTCGTGCCCGTTGCCGCCAGCGCGTCGATGCCGGCCTGCAGCTGTTCCCCCACGTACGCATCCCACGGCGGCGTGGCGAACGTCAGCACCTCGCCGGACGGCGTCTCGAGATCGAAGACGTCCCAGGCACCGAGCACGACGAGCGTCACCTCGGCCCCGTGCTCGCGCGCCGCGTCAGCCCAATCGTCGGCCCAGCCCTCACACATGCCGAAGTTGTTGCGCACGCCGGGCCGAGCCGTGCGGATGCTGCCGGCGTCGTAGATGCTGCAGCCGGGCAAGGACCCGTTGTCGATGTCGATCGTTTCCCCCAGGCCGCGCGGCTGGTTGACGGCCAGCGAGTGACCCTGCGAGTCGCCGACGATGGTCGCCCGCAGCGGACCGACGGGAGGCGGCGGTGTCGTCGTGGTCGGCACGGCCGTACTCGCCGTCGTCGAGGACGGCGGGGCCGGCACCACCACCGATTCGGTGGCGGTGCTAGACGGGCCGGCGAACGTCGACTGGTCGCCGCCGACAGCCCGGTCGGTCGGTTCCACGCGCACGTAGGCGACGATCAGCCCGACGAGCAGGGCCGCGCCGACGCCGAGGAACCACCCGCGCGACCGCTCGGTCGACGCCCGCCACCACGCCGAGAACGCCCCCGATCGGAACGGCGTCTCGACGAAGCGGTAGGAGATCTCGGTGCAGCCGACGGCGATGGTCACGGCCAGGAGGAAGCGGCCCGTGTCACCGTCGGCGGCCCCAGCGAACACGAAGATCGGCCAGTGCCACAGGTAGAGGCCGTAACTGCGCTTGCCGATCTCGACCAGCGGCCGCCAGCCGAACCAGCGCCGCATCCCCACCGCCGCCGGGTGGACGACGATCAGCACGAGGGCCGTGGCCGCCACGGCCATGATGGCCAGCAGCCACTGGTACACGTAGCCCTCGGTGATCCCGGCCGTGGCGGCCACGGCGGCGAAGAGGCCGAGCAGCGCCCCACCGGTCCGGTCCAGCGTGCGGCCGAGGCGACCTCGCGCCGCGGGACGGAGCCGTGGCGCCGTTCGCCACGGCTGCCAGACGAACGCGGCGCCGGCTCCGAGGGCCAGCGCACCGGCCCGGGTCACGGTCGACAGGTAGGCGAAGTTGACGCGGTCGGCGCCGTCGAACCAGCCGCCCATCGGACCGGGCCCGCCGGCGTGGATGACGAACCCGGCGACCCACGTCGTGACGGCGACGCCGACGAGCACGAGCGCCGCCGAGCGGCGACGGAGCCGACCGAGCACGAGGAAGGCGAGCGGCCAGACGACGTAGAACTGCTCCTCGATGGCCAGCGTCCAGAGATGGCGCAACAGCGGCGGATCGCTGGCCCAGTACGGGATGCCGCCGGTGATCTGGCCCCAGTTGCCGGCGTAGAAGATCGCCCACGGCAAGTCGCGGCGCAGCGTGGTCAGCTGCTCGTCCGTCCCGGCCAGCAACGTGACGATGGCGACGGTGGCGAGGAGGAGGGCGAGCGCCGGCAGCAGCCGGCGGGCCCGACGGATCCAGAACTGGCGCAGCGACGTTCGGTTGGTGCGGGTCCGCTCCTCGAGCAGGAGGGCTGTGATCAGGAACCCCGAGGTGGCGAAGAACACCTCGACCGAGAAGAACCCGCCATGGATCCAGGCGAAGCCGCCGTGGTACAGCATGATCACGATCACCGAGACCGCCCGCAGTCCGTCGAGCCCCGGCTGGTAGCCCATCGACGGCGCCGGGCGGACGCGGCGCCGTGGTTGCTCGATGCGCACCCGGCCGCTCGGGTGGCGGCGGCGAGCGCCCAAGCGCTCGTCCAGCTCCCTGGCCGTGATCGGCGCGATGCCCGAGGGCGGAGGGGCCACCGGCACGGGTCCCGACCCTCGGGTGGCGTTCAACCCTCGGGTGGAGGGATGGCGATGGCGGGCGGCGACGCGGGCGGCGCGCTCGTCGACCGGTGACGAACGAGCGAGGCCACCGCTCGGCGTACCCCGCAGCGGGGGTTCGCCGGCGATCCCGGTCGTGGCCGGCGTCGTCGCCGTCGTCGAGATCGTCACCGTCGGACCGTCGTCCCCCCCGCCCCCGTCTCGACGATCCAGCCGTCGCCCTGCAGTTCCGCGCGCAGGCGATCGGCGGTGACGAAGTCCTTGCCCGCCCGCGCCGCATCCAGCTCGGCGGCACGGGCGGCGACGTCGGCCGGCACGTCGATCGCGCCGCCGAGCTCGAGCCCGAGCGCCCCGGTCATCTCCCGCACGGCGGCGGCCAGGGCCGCCGCCGCCGGGTCGCCACCGTCGATCGCCGCGTTCCCCTGGCGCACGGTGTCGAACACGACGGCCATCGCCCCCGGCGTGTCGAGGTCGTCGTCCATCCGTCGGCGGAAGCGGTCGAGCACGTCCGGGTCGGGCTCCGCCGCGTCGAGCACCGTCGATCGGCGGGCGAAGGCGTCGAGGCCGACCAGGGTACGCTCGGCAGCCGCGGCCAGCTCGGCGTCGATCGCCACTGGTGAGCGATAGTGCGCCTGCAGCAGCATCAGGCGGAACGCCCGGGGGTCGCGCTCGGCGACGAAGTCGAGGAGGTTCTCGTAGTTGTCGAGCGACTTGGACATCTTCTCGCCGCCACGATCGACGACGAAGGCGTGGTGCATCCAGTGAGAGGCGAAGCGCTGGCCCAGGGCGACCGCCTGCGCCCGCTCGTTCTCATGGTGGGGGAACTTGAGGTCGAGACCGCCGCAGTGGAGGTCGAACTGCTCGCCGAGCAGCCCGAGGCTCATCACCACGCACTCGCTGTGCCAGCCCGGCCGGCCCGCCCCCCAGGGCGATGGCCACGACGGCTCACCGGGCTTGGCCAGCTTCCACAGCGCGAAGTCGGCCGGGTGGCGCTTGCCGGCCGATCCGTACACGTCGCGTTCGCCGCCCCCGACCAGCATGTCGGCCAGATCCTGTTGGGCCAGGAGGCCGTAGTCCTCGACCGTCGCGACGCTGAGGTACACGCCGTCGTCGGTCTCGTACCCCCGCCCGATCTCGACGAGTTGGCCGATCATCGTGACCATCTCGTCGACCCACTCGGTCGCCCGCGGCACGTCGGTCGGGCGGAGCACGCCGATCGCATCCATCGCCCGCCACCACACCGACTCGCAGCGCTGGGCGATCTCGGCCGCGTCGCGACCCTCCCGTTCGGCCCGGTCGATGATCTTGTCGTCGATGTCGGTGATGTTCGAGGCCAACCGGACCTCGATGCCGGTCCAGCGCAGGTAGCGGGCGAGGACGTCGTACTCGAGCGTCGCCCGGCCGTGGCCGAGGTGCGGCGGGCCGTAGACCGTGGGCCCGCAGAGGTAGATCGACACGGTGCCGGGATCGCGTTGCGCCAGCTCGCGAACCTCCCGGGTAGCGGTGTCGTAGAGGCGTAGCACGACGTTTCAGGCTAGGAGGGCAGGGCCGCGTGATCAGGGACCCTTTCGGAGAGACGAGGGTCGCTCCGTATCCTGTCGCCCGTGGCGACGATCCCCGAGAAGCCGACGTTGGACGGCATCGAAGACCGCTGGGCGCAGCGGTGGGAAGCCGACGGCGTCTATCGCTTCGACCGGGAACGGGCGCTCGCCGCCGACCGGGCCGCCGTGTTCTCCGTCGACACGCCGCCGCCGACGGTGTCGGGCTCGATCCACATGGGCACGGTGTTCGGCTACACCCAGACCGACGCCATCACCCGCTACCAGCGGATGGCCGGCAAGGCGGTGTTCTTCCCGATCGGCTGGGACGACAACGGACTGGCCACCGAGCGGCGGGTGCAGAACTTCTTCGGTGTCCGCTGCGACCCGTCGCAGCCGTTCGACGCCGGGTTCGTGCCGCCGTTCGACGGCGACGCACCGAAGGGCCATCGGGCGATCCCGGTGTCGCGACCGAACTTCGTCGAGCTGTGCCACGAGCTGACGGCCACCGACGAGGACGTCTTCGAGTCGCTGTTCCGCCGCCTCGGCCTCTCCTACGACTGGTCGCTGCTGTACGAGACGATCAACGGCGTCAGCCGGCGGACCAGCCAGCTGGCGTTCCTGCGCAACCTCGCTCGGGGCGAGGCGTACAGCGCCGAGGCGCCGACGTTGTGGGACGTCGACGACCAGACGGCCGTCGCCCAGGCCGAGATCGAGGACCGCGAGCGTCCCGGCGCCTATCACCTCCTGTCGTTCCACGGGGCGACGGGACCGGTGCTGATCGACACGACCCGGCCCGAGCTGATCGTCAGCTGCGTCGCCCTCGTCTGCCACCCCGACGACGAGCGCTTCACGTCGTTGGTCGGCCAGACCGTGCGGACGCCGGTCTTCGGCGTCGAGGTGCCGGTCGTCGTGCACCCCCTGGCCGAGCCGGACAAGGGCACGGGTGTCGCCATGGTCTGCACGTTCGGCGACACGACCGACGTGACGTGGTGGCGCGAGCTCGACCTGCCGACGCGCAACGTCATCCGTCGCGACGGCCGTTTTGCCACCGACACGCCCGACTGGCTGACGGCCGACGGCGCCACCGCCTACGCCGCGCTCGCCGGCAAGTCGGTCAAGCAGGCCCAGGCCGCCACCGTCGAGTTGCTGCGCGGGGCGGGTGACCTCCACGGCGAGCCCCGCCCGATCACCCACCCGGTCAAGTTCTACGAGCGTGGCAGCCGGCCGCTGGAGATCGTCACCAGCCGCCAGTGGTACATCCGCAACGGTGGGCGCGATCAGGGCCGACGGGAGGCGTTCCTCACCCGGGGCAAGGAGTTGCGCTGGCACCCCGACCACATGCGCCACCGCTACGACCACTGGGTCGAGGGACTCAACGGCGACTGGCTGATCAGCCGGCAGCGCTTCTTCGGCGTGCCGATCCCGCTGTGGTATCCGATCGGCGACGACGGCGAACCCGACTGGGACGCGCCGATCGCGCCGGTCGAGGACCTTCTGCCGATCGATCCGTCGACCGACGTGCCGCCCGGCTACGAGGCGGTCCAGCGCAACCAGCCGGGCGGCTTCGCCGGCGACCCGGACGTCATGGACACCTGGGCGACGTCCTCGCTGACGCCGCAGATCGCCGCCCGCTGGGCCGACGATCCCGAGCTGTTCGCGGCGGTCTTCCCGATGGACATCCGGCCGCAGGGCCCGGAGATCATCCGCACGTGGCTGTTCTCGACCGTGGTTCGGGCCCACTACGAACACGGCTCGCTGCCGTGGACGGCGGCGACCCTCAACGGCTGGATCCTCGACCCCGACCGCAAGAAGATGTCGAAGTCGAAGGGCAACGTGGTCACCCCGGTGGCCCTGTTCGACCAGTACGGGACCGACGCGGTGCGGTACTGGGCGATCTCGGCTCGCCCCGGCGTCGACACCGCGTTCAGCGAGGACCAGATGAAGGTCGGTCGGCGCCTCGCCACCAAGTTGCTCAACGTCACGAAGTTCGTGCTCGGGATGACCGACGGGGCCGCGCCGGGGGCCGTGACCGACCCGATCGACCGGGCGATGTTGGCCCGCCTCGCCGCAATCGTGGCCGAGGCCACCCGGGCCTTCGAGACCTACGACTACGCCCGCGCCCTCGAGCGTGTCGAGTCGTTCTTCTGGTGGTTCTGCGACGATTTCGTCGAGCTCGTCAAGGGTCGGGCCTACGGCAGCCGCGGCGATGCGCCGGCGGCGTCGGCCCGGGCGGCCCTGGCGACTGCTCTCGATGCGCTGCAGCGGATGCTGGCGCCGACGCTGCCGTTCGCGACGGAGGAAGCATGGAGTTGGTCGCACGACGAGTCGATCCACGTCGCCTCGTGGCCGTCGCCGACCACACCGGTGCCGGCCCGCGAGGACGAGGCACTCGACCTCGACGCCGTCAGCGACGTGCTCGCCCGGGTCCGTCGGGCCAAAACCGAGGCCAAGCTGAGCCAGCGGGCAAGCGTCGCCCGTCTCGCCGTGACCGTGCCCGCCGCCGGCGCGGCGGCGATCGCCGCCGCCGCCGACGATCTGCGCGACGCGTTGACGATCGTCGAGTTCGACGTCACCACCGGTCCCGACCTGGTCATCGCCACCGAGTTGGCCCCGCCTCCAAATCCCTAGGCCTGCGCCGACCGCCATCGCGCTCCGCGGGTGCACTTGTAGCGTGACGCCGTGGCCGACCCCGATCCGACCCGGCACCGGCGGACAGGGCCTGAACGACTGGCCATCGTCGCCTCGATCGGTACGGCGGCCCTCGCCTTCCTCGCCGCCGTCGGGTTGACGCTCGGCTACGTCGCCGTGCGCAGCCGGGCCGTGGCCCCGTTCGAGAACCCGGCCGACGCCGCGGCCGCCGAGACCACGCTCACCGTCGCGCCGGCGGTGAGCGGCGCTGCTGCGCCCACCACCGACGAGGGCGGGGCCGACCCGACGACCGAGCCGACCGAGACCGAGTCGACCGAGGAGACCGAGGAGACCGAGGACACCGAGGACACCGAGGCGCCGACGACCGATGCGCCGCCGACGACGCCGGTACCGACGTTCCCCGAGGCCGATCCGGAGGCGTCCAACTTCCTGCTCACCGGCGCCGACAACGGCGCGTGTATCGATCCCGACTCGCCCTACGCCGGCGCCTTCGGCGACCGCGAGGGCATGGGCGAGCGCAGCGACACGATCATGGTCTTCCGCGTCGACCCGGCCGCGTCGCGCATCGCCGTGCTCTCGTTCCCGCGCGACCTCTACGTCGAGATCGCCGGGTCCGGCAACCGGGCCCGCATCAACTCGGCCTACCGGCGCGACGATCCGCAGCGCCTGGTCGACACGATCTACGAAAACTTCGGCATCGGCATCGACCACTTCATCCAGGTCGACTTCTGCGCTTTCAAGACGCTCGTCGACGCCGTCGGCGGCGTCAACGTGCCGTTCCAGTTCCCGGCCCGGGACCCGAGCACCGGCCTGGACGTGCCGTCGACGGGGTGCTTCGAGTTCAGCGGTGAGCACGCGCTGGCCTACGTCCGCTCGCGACATTACGAGTACGAGAACCCGCCCGGCAGTGGCGACTGGCGTCAGGACGGCACCTCCGATCTCGGCCGCATCTCCCGCCAGCAGGACTTCCTCCGCCGTGTGCTGTCGGCTGTCCTGGCGGAGGGGCCGCTCAACCCGGCCGTCGCCGGCGGCCTGCTGGAGTCGGCCCAGAACTACGTCGTCACCGATCCGGAGCTGTCGCCGTCCAAGCTGCTGGAGTTCGCTGGCGTGCTCAACGGCGTCGAGCCAGGTGGCATCCCGACGTACCAGATCGAGTCGAGCCCGCGGCGGGTCAACGGCGCCGACGTGCTCGACCCGGAGATCGACGGCGACAACATGCAGGAGATCCTCGACCTGTTTCGCGGCGACGCGTCGCTCGGCGCCGCCCCGACTCAGCAGTTCGAGTCGACGACGACGACCCCGCCCCGCCCCGGCGCGACAACCGAACCGATCGATCCTTCAGAGACGACGGCGGTCACCATCCCCGGCGCGCCGGCAGAGAACACCGCCGGCATCGTCCCGCCCCGCGACGTCGACTGCTCATAGCAGGCGCCGGTCGCGGATTCTCATGTGATGAGAATCACGCCGGGCCAGTGACGGCGGCCACCTTGACGGCGGCCACGCCGGCCTCCAGTTCGGCGCCGTAGTCGCCGCGGCCAGCGTGCAGGTCGGCCGCCGCTGCGGCCAGGGCAGCCATGGCAACGTAGAACAGGGAGCCGCCCACCGAGATGCGGGCCACGCCGACGTCGGCCAACTCGGCCACCGTCGGCCCGCCCGGGCGGTACAGCACGTTCACCGGCCGGTCGACAGCTTCGACCACCCGGGCGACGGTCGCCAGGTCGGGGAGGCCGGGGGCGAACACCGCGTCGGCGCCGGCGGCGGCGTAGGACCGCAGCCGGGCGATCGTGTCCTCGACGTCGTCGCGCCCCCGGATGTGGTTCTCGGCCCGCGCCGTGACGACAAGCTTGACGTCCCCGGTGTGGGCGGCGCCGACGGCCGCCGCCACTCGCTCCGTGGCGACGTCGAGCGACAGGATCGGCTCCGGTGCGGCCGCGTCGTAGTCCTCGATCGAGAAGCCGGCCAGTCCGGCGTCGATGGCCAGTCCGGCGGTCGCGGCAACATCCGCGGCGGTGGCCCCGAAGCCATGCTCCAGGTCGGCCGATACGGGCAGGTCGGTGGCGGCGACAATGGCGGCGGCGGCCGCGATCACCTCGTCGCGATCCAGCGCACCGTCGCGGCGGCCGAGCGCGCCAGCCGAACCGCTGCTCGTGGTGGCCAGCGCTTCGAAGCCGGCCGCGGCGAGCAGCTTGGCCGAGCCAGGGTCCCACGGGTTCGGCATGACGAGGGGCGAGCCGGGACGGTGGAGCTCACGGAAACGGGTGGCCTTCTCGGCGTGGCTGACGGTCATTGGGCGAGCGTAGAGCCGAGGCCGGTGGCGCTCGATCTCGACCCCGTCAGGCCAGCAACTCGGCGATGGCGGCGGGGATCTCGGTCGGGCCGCCGACGACGGCGACCCGGCTGCCGGTCGCGGCACCCAGTGCCCGCGCCGCGTGCTCGTCGCCGCGCGGTGCCAGGATGACGAGCTCGTCGAGGGCGCTGGCGGCGGCGACCACGTCTCCGGGCTCCGTGGCCCGGCAATCCGACAGCAGGATGGTGATCTTGCGCCCGGCGGTCGAGCGCAGCAACTGCTGGCCAGCCAGTCGCAGCGCCCCGGCGATGTTCGTCGAGCCCCGCCCGCGCAGGGCGAGGATGCGGTCGACGACCAGCTCGACACCCATCGTCGTGTCCTGTGACTTCACCGCCAGCCCGTCCTTGGCGAACGACACCACGCTGTAGTCGGCGCAGCGGTGGGCTACGGCGGCGGAGGCGACGGCGTTCGTCGCCAGCGGGCGCCCGATCATCGAGCCGCTGCGGTCGACGAGCAGGCAAACGGCGGTGCGCGGCCGTACCCAGCGGCGGACGCGCAGCCCGTCGGGGTCGATGGCCGCACCGGCGGCGTGGGCCTCGACGATGGCATCCGTGCTGGCATCGACGTCGAGGTCGCCGGCGTCGGGGTCGAAGCGGGTCGTCGCCATCGTGCCGACGCCGCGCTGGCGAACCCGGCCGTGGCGGGCGACGTCGACCATCAGCCGGCCGGCCAGGCGGCGGGCGAGCTCGCGCAGTTGGCGATCGGTGGCGCGCGCCATGTCGGCCAGCAACGCCAACGCATCGTCGGCGTCGGCTGCCATCGCCTCGTCGAAGGCCTGCTCGTCAAGTTCGCCGAGGTCGGGCGACACGTCGTCGAAGCGGTCGTGGCGGGCCAGCTGGTGGCGCGGCAGCGACGTGCGTCGGGACTGGTCGAGGGCGGCGTCGGCCTCGGCCCCTTCCTTCAGTCGGGGCGGGGCCCCGTCGGGGCCCAGGCTTTTCCCGTCGCATCCCCCTCCCCGTCGTCGTCGGGCGTGCCCCCGGGACCGGGCTCGCCGAACACCGCGTTCCACAGCTCGGTCAGGATCTCCTCGGCCGTGCGAGTCGAGCCCTCGCGCACCCGGACCCGTCCCGACAGCGCGACGAGCACGGCATCGAGCCCGACGCGAGGATCGCTCGGAGGGAGGCCGCGCAAAGCCGCCAGCGATGCGGCCACGGCCGACGCGTCGAGGGCCCCGCGCACCGACGAACCGACGCGCAAATCGGGGTGCTGACGCGACCGGCGCACCAGCTCCACCGCCCGCTCGACCCACGCCGGGTCGGCGGCCGGCACGCCGCGGGCGACGATCGCCGCCTCCTCGGCGGCGGACTGGTAGCCGATGCTCAACCGGCACACCCGGTCGTACACGGCGGCGGAGATGCGAGCCGTACCGACGGCATCGAACGGGTTCATCGCCGCCACCAGCCGGAAGCCGGGCGCGGCGAGGACGCGACCGAGGCGCGGCACGTGCAGTTCGCCCTCGCTCATCACCGTGATCAACACGTTGAGCGTCTCCTCGGGCACCCGGTTGAGCTCCTCGACGTACAGCAACGAGCCGTCACGCAAGGCCGTGATCAGCGGTCCGTCGACGAAGATCTCGGGGTCGTACCCCTCGGCGAGCACGCGCGCCGGGTCGAAGTGGCCGACCAAGCGGGCCGGCGTCAGCTCGGCGTTGCCCTCGACGAACTCGAAGCCGACCCCGAGCTCATGGGCGATCGCCCGCAGCAGCGTCGACTTGCCGGTGCCCGGCGGCCCCTCCAACACGACGTGACGCCCGGCGTCCACGGCGGCGACGACGAGCTCCGCCTCCCGCCGCCGCCCGACGACGAGTGCGGCGACCCGATCGACCAGTTCAGCCGTTGTCACGAGCGGACCCTAAGGACTCGCGGCGCGCGGTCGCTAGTCGCGTTCTGGGCGTCAGGCGCGGTGGAGCTCGGCGGCGAGGTGATGGGTCAGTGGCTGGCCGACGGCCGCCATCTCCAAGCGATAGCGCAAGACGTCGCCGTCGAGCTCGAAGTGGCGGATCAGCGCGCGCACGTCCTTGGCCGTCACCGTGCCGACCGTTGCCGTACTGACGAACTCGATGCGCAGGCCGGTGGGCGTCGGCTCGACGGTGCCGGTGGCCAGCTCGACGACGCCTGTCGGGTGGGCCAGCACCAACTCGATCCGGTCTCCGCCGACGCCGCGCCAGTAGCCGCCCTCGGCGTGCGCCGGCAGTTTGGTGGCGCGGTTCACGGTCGCCTGGCGGTACGCAAGGAACGGCTTACCGGCGTGCCCAAACGTGACCTCCTCGTCGTAGGTGAACGACTCGATCGTCGGGTACTCGCCCGCACCCTGGCCACGCCACGTCCCGAGCAGGCCGGCGAGCGCCCCGACGTCAGGATGGAGCGAGGGCGCATTCACGCCGCCGATCGTGCCACCGAATCGATCGGCGGGCGGACGCGTATCGTCGGCGCATGGAACGAGACGGCGCCGGCCCCCGTTTTGGGTACCCCGTCGTGCTCGATCTACGCGGCCGGACGGCGCTGGTCGTCGGCGCCGGTCCCGTCGCCGCCCGCAAGGTCGCCGGTCTCGCCGCCGCCGGCGCCGCGGTGCGGGTCGTCGCGCCCGCCGTCGGTTCGGACTTGGACGAGAGCGCCGTGTCCGAGCTGCGCCGCCGGCGTTACGAGCCCGCCGACCTCGACGGGGTGTCGCTCGTCGTCACCGCCACCGGCGACGCCCACATCGACGCCCGCGTCGCCGCCGACGCGACGGCCGCCGGGCTGTGGGTCAACGCCGCCGACCAGCCGGCCGAGTGCTCGTTCATCCTCCCCGCCGTCGCCCGCCACGGACCGCTGACGATCGCCGTCAGCACCGACGGGTCGAGCCCGGCCCTCGCCCGCCGTTTGCGCGACCGTGCCGGCGAGCTGCTCACCGCCGATGTCGTCGCTCTAGCCGGCGAGCTGGCCGACCGCCGCCGGGAGGTGCGCGCCGGTGGTCAGTCGACCGAACACGTCGACTGGTCGGCAGTCATCGACGCCGTCGTCGCGCCGCCGCCTGAGTTCAACCGGGACCCCTGAAGCCCTGCGGGGCACCGTGCCGGCAAGCGACGGGGTGGTGGCGGCTGCGAGCGGTCTGCCGCTCAGTCGAGCGATGGGGCTCGCGGCGAACGGCTCGGGCAGGCTGGGCGACGTGCGCGGATCGTGGGACCGGCAACGGGTGGTGGCCATCGGCGTCGGCAGCGTCGCCGGTGCCGCGCTGCGCTGGGCGGTGTTCACGTCGGTGGATGCGGGCCGATTTCCGTGGCCGGTGCTCGTCGTCAACGTGGCCGGGTCGCTCATCCTCGGCGTGTTGCTGGCCGAGGAGTGGTCGCATCCGCGGGCTCGTCTCCTGCTGCACGGCGCCGGCGGGATCGGGTTCTGTGGCTCGCTCACGACGTTCTCAACCTTCTCGGTCGAGGTGGTCAACCTCGCCCGAGATGGCGACGTCGGGACGGCCGCGTTGTACACCGTCGCGTCCGTGGCGGCCACCATCGCCGCGGTCGTGGCTGGAGCCGCCGCGTTCCGTCGCCTGCGCGCCATCAGGCTTCCGCTTGAGGGGCAGCCGTGATCACCGTGGCCGCGTTCGTTGCTGCGGCGGTGGCGGGCGCGCTCGCCCGTGCCGAGGCTGGCCGGCGGTGGAACAGCCCCAACGGTCTCGCCGCGGGGACGTTAATCGTCAACGTCACTGGATCGTTTCTGCTCGGCTTGCTGTCGGGCGCCGCACCGCTGACGGTCACCGTGTTGGGTGTCGGCGGCCTTGGTGCCTACACCACATTCTCGAGCTTCGCCCGGGACGCGGTATCCCTTGCTGAGCTCCGCCGCGTCAAGGCCGCCGCGTTCTATGTCAGCGCGACATGCGTGCTCGGCCTCGCCGCTGCATCAGCAGGCGTGGCACTCGTCAGCACGTGACGGAACTCGCCGCGGTTGCCTGACAGCACTACCCGGCGGGGCGGGCGATACCCCGGAAGCGGACGGGACGCTCGCCGAGCTCCTCCTCGTAGTGCGCGACGAGGCCGGCGATGCGGGCGACGGCGAAGTGGGGGACGGTCGCGGGCAGCCCGGCGACGAACGTCAGCGCCCCGAGGCCAAGGTCGACGTTGGGCCGCACCATCAGCCGTTTCCCGGCTTCGGCGATGACGTCGTCGACGAGATCGCTGCGTCCGTCTCGGTCGGGTAGTAGGGCGATGGCCTCGCGCAACGGCGTCAGTCGGGGGTCGTCGCCAGCGTAGATCTTGTGGCCGAAGCCGGGCAGCCGCTCGCCGGCGCCGAGGCGGCGGGCGACGGTCTCGCCGACACCGTTGCGGGCGCAGTCGGCGAGGAGGGCGTGGACGGCGTTGGCGGCCGAGCCGTGTAGCGGCCCGGCGGTCACCGAGAGGCCGGCGACGAGCGCTTCGGCCGGGGCGGCGCGGACAGACGCGGCGAGCCGCACGGCCAACGTGCTCGTCGTCAGCTCGTGATCCGCCAGCACGACGAGTGCCCGCTTCAGGGCCGACGCCAGCGCGGGACCGGCGTCGGGATCCCACGCCGCCGCCAACCGGGCGGCCAGGCGCGGGTCGCTCGAGGCGACGGCACGGCGCCCAGCCAGGACGTCGGGCACGAGGGCCAGCAGGCGGCGGGCCAAGGCTGGCGCCGTGTCGTCGGGATGACGGGTGCCGAGGACCAAGGTGGCCACGATGAGCTGGTGCAGCGGGGAGCGCAACGGCGCCGCCGCCTGTTGCGCGGCGCGCACATCGGCCGGCGCCGGCGCCGGCCAGTCGACGCGGGCCGGCAACGCGCCCGTCCACAACAGCTCGGCGACCTGCTCGTAGGTGGCCGTCCGGGCCAGCTCGGCGACGTCGCGTCCGCGGTAGCGCGGTCCGGCTTCGTCGAGAACGGTGACGGCCGAGGAAATCTGCACGTCGAGCGACGGCCGCGACGCCGGCTCCCGGCGCCGGCTGCGCGTGGCGAGCAGATCGAGGTCGTCGACGGCGTAGAGCGACGTCCGGCCGTCGATCGCCGTGCGCCGTTCGACCAAGCCGCGGCTGACGTAGGCGTACAACGTGGCCCGTTGCACGCCGAGCTGACGGGCGGCCTCGACGGCTCCCACGAACCGGCTCACGACGCCCATCGTAGCGATTGATCAACGTTGATCGAATCAACGTTGATCGAGCGCTGGCCGGTGGGGACGATGGAGCCATGACCACCCTCATCGACGTCCCCCCCGGGCTCAACGGCGTGGCCGTCACCGACACGACCATCGGCGACGTCCTCGGCGACGAGGGCCGCTACCACTACCGCGGCCTGGACGCGCCGACGCTGGCGCGCCAGCGGTCCTTCGACGAGGTCTGGCACCTGCTGGCTGTCGGTCATCTGCCCGACCCCGTCGAGCGGGCCGTCTTCGAGGCCGGCAACGCAGCCGCCCGCCGGCTGCCCCATTCGGTGGAGGCCGTGCTCGAACCGATGGCTCGGGCGACCGGGGCCACGCTCGGCCGGGTCCGTGCCGCGCTCTCGCTGGCCGCCGCCGACCTCGACCTGCGACCGTTGATCGATCTGGACGGCACGACGCGCGCCGTCCAGGCCCGCACCGTCGCCGCCGTCATGCCCGTGCTGGTCGCGGCCTTGCATCGGGCCAGCCTCGGGCTTCCGCCGGTGACGCCCGACGACGATCTGGGCCATGCCGCCGCCTACCTCCAGATGGTCACCGGCGAACGGCCCACGGCCGCGGCGGCGCGGGCGTTGGAGCAGTACCTCATCCTCACGATCGACCACGGCTTCAACGCCTCGACGTTCACGGCCCGCGTCGTCGCCTCGACCGGGGCCGATCTGGCCGACGTCGTCGGCGCCGCCCTCGGCGCGCTGGCCGGTCCGCTGCACGGCGGCGCGCCCAGCCGGGCGCTCGACGCCCTCGACGCGATCGGTGATCCCGCCCGGACGGAGGCGTGGGTCGAGGCCGAGCTGGCCGCCGGGCGGCGGATCATGGGCTTCGGCCACGCCGTGTACCGAACGCGCGATCCCCGCTCCGACCTGTTGCGCGAGGTCGCCGTCGGCATCGGTGGCGAACTCATCGAGCGGGCCGTCGAGGTCGAGCGACGCATCCTCGCCACGTTGGCCCGCCACAAGCCCGACCGCCCGTTGCCGAGCAACGTCGAGTACTTCGCCGGTGTCGTGATGGCGGCCAGCGGCCTGCCCCGGTCGATGTTCACGCCGACCTTCGCCGTCAGCCGCACCGTCGGCTGGGTGACCCACGCCGTCGAGCAGGCCGCCCAGGCCAAGCTGATCCGCCCCAGCTCCCGCTACACCGGCCCCCTCCCACCTGACCCGTCTGCCCACCCGAGTTGGGTCAGTGGTGGCGGAGGATGGTGACGGCGAAGTCGGCGCCGTCGTGCCACGCCCGCAGATCCCACGTGGCGAAGCGGTGTTCGATGCGCAGCCCGGCCGCCGCGACCGCCTCGTCGAAGCGTCCGAGGGGTAGCTCGCGGTGGACGTGGAAGCCGGTGACGACGAGGCCGTCGGCGATGACGTGGTCGGCCACGCTCCGCAGCACGTCGGTCTCCGTCCCCGCCGCCAGGAACACCATCACGTTGCCGGCGAGCACGGCGGCGGCGAACGGATCGGGCTCGCCGAGGGCGGCCAGGTCGAGCTCGGCTAAGTCGGCCACGATCCAGCGCGGGCCGGGATGGTCGTGCTCGGCCGCTGCAATCAGCTGCGCATCGGCGTCGACGCCGACGACGGTGTGGCCCCGCTCGTGAAGCACGGCACCGAGCCGGCCCGGACCGCAGCCGGCGTCAAGCACGCGGCTGGCCGGCGGGACCATGGCGTCGATCAGTCGGGCCTCCCCGCCGAGGTCGGCGCCATCGGCCGCCATCGTGCGGAAGCGCGCGATGTACCACTCGGAATGCCCCGGCTTCGTCCCGGTCAGCCAGCGCGTCGGTCGGCCCATCGGCGCCCACGCTACGGACTGCCCACCGGAGTGTCCTCCGAGACCCCGTGGTCTCCGGGGACACTCGCCTGGCTGTCAACACTCGGGTGAGAGAACGCTGGGGGCGGTGGGGCGGGTGGTGACGAAGGCGAGCTCTTGGACGGCGCGGGTCATCGCCACGTAGAGGAGGCGGGCGCCGCGGGGCGTGTCGCCGAGGATCTCGTCGGGCTCGACGACGACGACGCCGTCGAACTCGAGGCCCTTGACGTGCTCCGGGCCGAACAGCGGGATCTCGACGGCGGCGAGCTCATGGAGGTGATCGACGGTCGTCCAGCCGGCCGCCGCCAGCGCCGCCGTCAGGGCGGGGTGCCGTTCGAGCGGGGCAACGACGCCAGTGAGGTGATGGCGGTGATGGATGTCGGCGACGACCGCCGCCACCGTGTCGCCCAATGCCCCCGCCGGGACGTGATGCCACGCCGGCGCCGATCCCTCGACCCGCACGCTGCGGCTGGCCGAGGCGTCGACGGCCGTCAGCGGAAGCAACCGGTTGGCGACGGTGAGGATCGGCTCCGGCACGCGGTAACCGATCGTCAGCTCGCTCACCGTGCCGTTCGGGCTCCACCGACCGGCCAAGCCGGATCGGCTGCGCCTGCCGAGCTCGCCGTCTCCGCTCAGCTTCGACGCTCGCCCACCCTCGTCAGCGGCGAGGAACCGGAAGATGTCGGCCCAACGCTCCTGGCCGGCCGGCGTCGTCGACTGGGCGACGTCCCCGACGAGCGTCATCGATGCCGCCGGGCTGCGCCGAGCGATCACGCGCAATGCCACGGCCGAGTGATCCTGGGCCTCGTCCACCACGACGTGGCCGTAGATCGCGGGCGGACCGTTGAGGATCGAGTTGGCTTCGTCGACGAGCAGCTGGTCGGCCGCCGTCCAACGCCGCCGCTTCCCGCTCGCGCTGCCGAAGCGGGCGGCCAGCAGGCGGTCGACGAGACGGATCGGCGCCTGCGAAGGCCACGCCGCCTGGAGCGCGGCCCGCAACGGCCCCGCCTTGGACCAGTCGTCGTCCTGGCCGGTGCGCCGCATCAGCTCCTGGCGGGCGATGGCCCGCAACCGCTCGCGACGCTGATTCACCGGGATGACCGAGTCCTTGGCTCGTTCCAGCCATTCCCCCACCTCTTCGGCCGTGAACACGACCCGTCGCGCCCCGAGGGGCACCACGACATCGTCGGCTGGCGCCGTGACGACATCCAGCGCCGCCACTGCCAACTCGTCGAGCATGGCGGCCCCGCCCTTGGCCCGAGCGACGGCGGGCTCGTCGACGGCGCTGACGTCGACCTTCGGCACGCACAGATCGAGGGCCGTGCACTGGCGGACGCTGCGCTCGCCCAACGACGGCAGCACGTTGGCGATGTAGTCGAGGAAGGCTCGATTGGGACCGATCACGAGGACGCCGTCGCGGGCGAGACGCCGGCGGTGTTCGAACATCAGGTAGGCGGCGCGGTGCAGCGCCACCGCCGTTTTGCCCGTACCGGGACCACCCTGCACGACGAGGACCTGGTCGATGGGAGCTCGAATCACGAAGTCCTGCTCGGCCTGGATCGTCGCCACGATCTCGCGCATCGCGCCGCTGCGGGCGGCGCCGATCTCGGCCAGCACGGGGTCGGGGATGCCGCCGGCGACGTTGGCCGCGTCGGGGTCGTCGAGGTGCTCGTCGAGGTAGGCCGTCAGCTCGCCACCGGCCAGCGTGAAGCGCCGACGCAGGTCGACGCCCAGCGGGTCGGCACCGGTGGCGCGGTAGAACGGCGCGGCGATCGGCGCCCGCCAGTCGACAACGACCGGATCGTGGTCGTCGTCTTCGATGTGGCGCCGGCCGATGTACCACCGCTCGACCGGCGCGCCCGGCCGATCACGGGTGTCGAGGCGTCCGAAGAACTCGCCGGCGCCCGGAGAGCGCAGCGACTCCAGCGCCTCCTCCACCGTCACCTCGACGTACTCGGCCGTGAACTCGTCGGCCGCGCTCTGCGGGTCGACGCGTTCGAGCCTGTCGATCATTCGGTCGCGCGAAGCGCGCGCCAGCGCCAATTGGGCGCGCTCGTCGAGGAGCTCGGGGAACAGCACGTCCGCCGACACAGGGTGCGAGACGCTACTGCGGTCCACCCACGAGATGGCCGGCGTCGAGGTGGAGGATCTGCGTGGCCCGCTCGAAGGCCACGTGGCGGTGGCTCACGGCGATCACGGTGAGCCCGGCGGCGGTGAGGTTGTCCCACAGCAACAGCTCGGTCTCGACGTCGACGGCGCTGGAGAGGTCGTCGAGCACGACCAATTCGGGCCCGTGGACCAGCGCGCGGGCCGTGGCCAGCCGCTGGCGCTGCCCGCCGGAGAGGCGCAGGCCGCGCGGGCCGATCAACGTCGTCTCGCCGGCCGGCATCTCGGCCACGTCGGTGTCGATCGCCGACCAGCGCAACGAGCGAGCCAGCGCCTCGTCGCTGATCTCGCCGAGGCCGACGTTGTCACGCACCGAGTCCGACAGCAGCTGCGGGACCTGAGGCAGGAAGGCGGCGTTCGGCGGCACCAGGAACGAGCCCCGGTCGTCCAGCAGCTGACCGTTCCAGGCCACGGTGCCTGAGTAGGCGGCCCGGCCGGACAGCCCGAGAACGGCTCGCAGCAGCGTCGATTTGCCGGCGCCGATCGGCCCGGTGACCACCACGAACTCGCCCCGCTCGACCGTGAACGACACGTCACGCACGCCGGCGCCGCTGCCGTACACGCCCGACAGGTGGCGCACAGCCAGCCGCTCCAGTGGCACCCTCGCCGGGCGCGCGTCGGCCGGGCGGACGCCTTGTTGGCGCCGTTCGAGCGGTAGGGCGCGGGCGCGCACCGTGTTGCGGACGTCGGCGTCGGCGACGAGCCCCCGCATTCGGTCGAAAGCGATGACGGCCTGCTTGCGCCGCGCCAGCACGCGGCCGACCATCCGCGGCAGAAAGGCGAGCCAGCCGAGGTATGACACGAACAGGGCCAGGGTGCCGACACCGAACGACCCGGAGGCGATCGCGCCAGCCGACACGACCAGCACCAGCCCGAGGCCGATGTCAGTGGCGCCGCGGCTGAAGGCCATGATCGCCTCGTCGACGACGCGGTCGCGGACGGCCGTGAACCGGCGGTGCTCGACGAGGCGGCCCAACCTCGCCAAGAGGTGTTCGCTGGCATCGTTGACCTTGACCGTCGTCGCCGCCGCCATCACGTCGCCGACGAGACCGGTGACGGCCGACGCCGCCGCCCGGTCGGCGGCCCGGTAGGCCTTGATACGCGAGTCGAGCGTTCGGGTCGCCAGCGCCACCGCCAGCAGCGGCACGATCAGCACGGCGGCGCCGACGGCGTTGGCGGCGCCGAGCACGAACGCCACGAGCACCGTGAACACGAGCCCGCCCGACACGTCGACGATGCCGTCGACGAGCTCGGCCACGTCCTCGGCGTCCTCGCGGAAGTGGGTGATCGCTTCGCCGGCGGAGCCCACGGGTTGGCCCGCCTCCGGCCCGCCGCTGGCGACCTGGGCGGCGAGCATGTTGGCCCGCAGCAGCGTCTGCATGTGGATCCAGCACTTCGTCCACTCGATGGCGCCGCCGTGGATGGCGAGCATGCGGAGGAGCTCGGACCCGATCGACGCCCCGGCCCAGCGATAGACGCCGCCCGTGTCGCCGTCCTCGAGCGCGGCGAACGCGCGGCCGAGGGCGAACCCGGTCACCGCCGGGAAGGCGAAGAAGAGCACGAACAGCCCCCAGCCGAGCCAGAACGATCGCCGGTCGTGCTGGGAGACCCGCCACGCCAGCTGCCAGATCGATGCGGTCGGCACGTCGTCGGTGGCTGTCCCGGCCGGCGCGTCGGGGCGGCCCGGCTCGCCGCCGGCCGCGTCGTCGGTCGACGGATGATCGTGCACGTCGGTCGTCGCCGTCACGACACCACCTCCGCGGGACGGTCTTCCTCGAGCGCCAGCTGGAGGAGTTGGCGGAAGCGGCTGGCGTCGGTGGCGACGAGCGTCGCCCGGTCGTCGTGCTCGACGACGCGGCCGTGGTCGAAGACGACGATCTCGTCGACGCGGCGCAGCGTCGAGAGGCGGTGGGCGATCACGACGGTGGTGCGCCCGCGCATCAGCTCGGCGATCGCCCGTTCCAGGCGGTGCTCAGTGACGGGGTCAACCCGCGCCGTCGCCTCGTCGAGCACGACCAGGTCAGGATCGCGCAGCCACACCCGAGCCAAGGCCAGCAGCTGGGCCTCTCCCGCCGACAGGCCGGCGCCGCCGCCCCCGAGCGGGCGGTGGATGTCGCCCTCGGCCAGCGCCGCCAAGCCGACGCCGCGCAGGGCGGAGCGCACGGCCTCGTCGGTCGGGCTCGGGTCGAACATCGTGATGTTCTCGCGCAGGGTCCCCTCGAACAGCTCGACCTCCTGTGGGACGAGGGCGACGCGGCGGCGCAGCTCGACCATCGGAATGTCGGCAATCGGCACGCCGCCGAGGGCGACGGTGCCCTCGGTCGCCTCGACGAGGCGCAGCAGCAGCCGCGACCAGGTCGTCTTGCCACTGCCGGTGCGCCCGACGACACCGACCGAGCGACCGGGCCCGATGTGCACGTCGACGTCATGGAGGATCGATTGGTCGTCGCCGTAGTCGAACGTGACGCCGCGCACGTCGATGGACAGCGGGCCGGGCGGCGGGCTCGTCGTGCCGTGGTCGAGGATCGTCGGCCGCTCGGCGAGTAGGTCGATGACGCGGCGCATCGCCCCGTTGGCTTTCTGCACGGTCTCCAGCTGGTGGACCAACTCCTCCAGCGGGTTGGAGATCAGGCGCACGTACTGGAACAGGAGGAACGCCGTCCCCAGCGTGATCGTCCCCGATGCCACGAGGGCAGCGCTGGCGACGAGCGAAACGGCCGACCCGATGATGAACGCCCCCTGCACGCCCCACCACATGATGAGGAACGCCCGCTCCCGGCGCACGGCCGCACCCAGCGCGCCCGAGGAGTCCTCGACGAAGCGCCACAGCACGTGGATGCTGGCGCCGTTCGCCCGCAGGTCCTCGGCCGCCGTCAGGCGCTCCTCGATGCCCCCGTAGAGGCGAGCCAGCGCGCTGAGCTCGTCCTCGGACTCCTTGACCGCCTGATGGCGCAAGGCGACGACGAGGGAGGCGGCGAAGGCGAGGTACACAGCCATCCCGAGGGCGAGGCGCCAGTCGAGCACGGCCAGCACGCCGACCACGCCGAGGACCAGGAAGGCGGCGCCGGCGCCCTTCGGCACGACCTGACCGAGGAAGTCCGACACCGACGTGACGTCGCCGTCGACGCGCTGGATCAGCTCACCGGGCGTGTGGGTGCGATGGAACTCGTGATCGAGGGCGAGGACGTGGCGGGTCGAGGCGAGGCGAAGGTCGTTCGTCGTGGCCCACGCCGACGCCGTCGCGTAGCGGGCGACGAGCACCTCGATCACCTGGCCGATGACGGCGAGAACGAGAAAGACGACGGCAAGCCGAACGATCTCCGAGGTACCGGCGCCGGCGGTGGCGCGGTCGATCAGCCGGCGGATGACGAGGGGCCCGGCGAGGGCGAGCGCCGTCACCGTGGCGACGAGCGCGCCGAGGCCGACCCAGCGCTTGGCGTCGGGCCGCAACAGGGCGAGCAGCGCCCGCCCCCGTCTCACCGCGGGTTCGGCCACGCCACCAGTCAACTCGGCGGCCGCGGCGAGCGGGCCAGGGGTTTCGGGGTGGTCGACGCCGCCTCGTACACTCGGCCCCATGGATGACGTGGCGACCGAACCCACTGTCGAGCCCACCACCGCCGACGCCGCCGACGAGCTGATCGAGGACGAACTGCTGGTCGAGGAGATCTCGATCGACGGGATGTGCGGCGTCTACTGACGCCCGCCGTCGTATCGCACCATGCTCGGCCGCCGCCTCGCCCTCGACCCGAACGTGGCGTTGCGGCCCGAGCCGTTCGGTGCCCTGGCCTACCACTACGGCACCCGCCGGTTGGTCTTCCTGAAGCACCCTGACGTCGTACGCGTCGTCCAGGCGCTGGGCGACCACGACAGCGTGGCCGCCACGCTGACGGCCTGCGCTATCGCCGAGGCCCGCTGGCCGTCGTTCGTCGCCGCCCTGTCCGCGCTCGCCGACTCGGGAGTGCTGCATGAGCCCGCGCTCATTAGTTGAGCAGCTGAAGGGTGGGCTCGACGCCCCGATCTGCCTGACGTGGGAGCTGACCTACGCCTGCAACCTGGCCTGCGTCCACTGCCTGTCGTCGTCGGGCCGGCGCGACCGGCGCGAGTTGACGACGGCCGAAGCCATCGCCGTGCTCGACGAGCTGCGCGCGCTCCAGGTCTTCTACGTCAACCTCGGCGGCGGCGAGCCGATGCTGCGCCGGGACTTCTTCGAGCTGGTGACGTACGCCGTCCACAACGGCATCGGCGTGAAATTCTCGACGAACGGGACGTATCTCGACGCGACCGCCGCCCGCCGCCTGGCGACGATGGACTATCTCGACGTGCAGATCAGCCTCGACGGCGTCGACGGCCCAACCAACGACCACGTGCGCGGCGTCGGCTCCTACACCGCGGCCAGGCGGGCGATGGATCACCTCGCCGACGCCGGCTTCGGGCCGTTCAAGATCTCTGTCGTCGTCACCCGCCACAATGTCGACCAGCTGGACGAGTTCAAGGCGCTGGCCGACGGCTACGGCGCCCAGCTGCGCGTCACCCGGCTGCGGCCGTCGGGCCGCGGCGCCGACTCATGGGCCGAGCTGCACCCGACCAACGACCAGCAGCGCCAGATCTACCATTGGTTGCTCGGCCACGGCGACGGCGTGCTGACCGGCGACTCGTTCTTCCACCTCAACGCGCTCGGCGAGCCGCTCCCGGGGCTGAACATGTGCGGCGCCGGGCGGGTCGTCTGCCTGATCGACCCGATCGGCGACGTGTACGCCTGCCCGTTCGTGATCCACGACGAGTTCAAGGCCGGCTCTGTTCGCGACCCTGGCGGGTTCACGCACATCTGGCGTGACAGCGACCTGTTCCGCGACCTGCGCCAACCGCAATCGGCCGGCGCCTGCGCCAGCTGCGGGAGCTACGACGCCTGCCAAGGCGGGTGCATGGCGGCCAAGTTCTTCACCGGCCTGGCCCTCGACGGCCCCGACCCCGAATGCGTCGACGGCCACGGCGAAACCCTGCTGGCCGCCGCCGGGGCGACCGCTGGCGCGACTCCCCGCCCGGCGATGGACCACTCTCGACCCGGCGCCCAGCCCGTCGCGCTCACCCGCCGCTGACGGCTTCGGCCCGCCCGATCGGAGCGCCGGCCAGCCTCCGGCCTCAGTTGGTACCGTCGCCGTCCATGCCCAGCCGACGACACCCCCTCCTCGCCGGCGCGCTCGGGCTGCTGGCCACCGCCTGCTCGGCGGGCGAGAACACGTCTCCGGGCGCCTCCACCCCCGTCTCGGTCGAGGCATCGGCGGGGACTGCGGACATCGCGGACGGAACGGCGTCGACGCCGACGGAGACGCCGGCACCGCCGACGACTGTGTCGACAACGCCCTCGTCGACATCGACGTCGACATCGACGACCACGTCGACGACCTCGACGAGCACGACGACCACGACGACGACCACCGTGCCGGGACAGGTGCCGGTGGTCGACGCCCTGGCCTACACCGTCTTCGACATGCGCAGCGGCACCTACCTCACGCAGGGTCAGGGCGACGCCCAACTCCCCGTCGGCAGCCTGATGAAGCTGCTCGCGGCGCAGGTCGCCTTCGGCGCCGGAGAGCCGACGAAGATGGTCGTCGCCCCGGCCGGCCTGACCATCTCGGACGACGAGTCGACCATCGACATCAACGCTGGTCAGGAGCTGTCCCGCGACCTGCTCATCCGGGCGATGCTCAAGGCCAGCGCCAACGATGCGGCGCGCATGCTGGCCATCGACATCGCCGGGTCCGAGGCAGCGTTCGCCGAGATCATGAACACGACCGCCGCCGGCCTGGGTCTCGACAACACCCGTGCCGTCAATGCCACCGGGCTCGATGCCGAGGGTCAGTATTCGTCGGCGGTCGACATGACCGACCTCGGCGTGTTCCTGATGGGCAACATCTCGTTCCAGCTGGCCGTCAAGGACGCGACCGCGGAGCTCAACGGCCAGGCCTACCCGAACCCGAACGACCTGCTCGGCGTGTATCCAGGCGCCGACGGCATCAAGACGGGGCGCACGACGGGCGCCGGGTGGTGCGTCCTCGCCTCGGCGTCCCGAGACGGCCGGCGCATCGTCGTCGCCGTGCTCGGGGCCTCGACCGAAGCCGCCCGCGACGCATCGGCGACGGCCTTGCTCGACTGGGGCTTCGCCCAGCCATGAGCGCGACCGCACGACGGTCTCTTCTCGTCGCGGCCGCCCTCGTGCTGGGGGCGGCGTGCGCCGACGACACCGCCGACGACGCGGCGATCCCCACCGCCACCGTCGTGACGACGACCCTCGACGGCGCGGCGACGTCCGCCACTGGCCAGACCCAGCAGGCGGGCACCGGTCCCGCGCCGACGGCCAGCGTGCTCGCCGGCGCGTCGACCACGACAACCGCGGGTCTGCCCTCGTCCACGACGAGCGCGCCCGAGGGCACCAACGTGACGACCACGGTCGCCGACGTCGCGCCCACCGTCGTGGCCGACGATGCCTTGCTGGCCGCGCTCGACCAGGTACCGGCGTGGCTGTCCGATCCGGCCACCGTCGAGGAGTCGGCCTTCAACGCCGCGTTCCTGGCCGAGGTGCCGATCGACGAGGTCCGGGCCGGTCTCGACTCGCTGGGTGGGGGCACATGGACCGTGTCCAACGTGCAACCTCTCTCGGTGACGGCGCTGGCCGCCATCGTCACCGGTCCCGACCTCGCGCTCAGCCTGCAGTTAGAGATCGACGCCGAAGGCCGGATCGCCACATTGTTCTTCGAGAACGCCGGCCTGCTCGAGCCACCGACGTCGATGGACGAACTGATCACTCAGCTCGAGGCCGGCGGCGAACGCACGGGGCTGCTCGTCGCCGACGTGGCCGACGGGGTCGGTGCCGGAGGCGAACGGTGCACGGCGACGATCGACGTGCGCGGCGACGAGGTGTTGCCGATCGCGTCCACGTTCAAGCTCTACGTGCTCGGCGCCTTGGCGACGGCGATCGAGGCCGGCACCGTTGCGTGGAACCAGGACGTGACCATCCGCGACGAGCTCGACAGCCCCGGCGTCGGCGAGACGATCGACGCGCCCGACGGCTCGACCGTGCCCGTGCGGGACCTCGCCCAGCGGATGATCGAGGTCAGCGACAACACGGCCACCGATCACCTCATCGACCTGCTCGGGCGCGACGCCGTGGAAGCGGCGCTCGAGGGTCTCGGCCACCACGATCCGGCCGTCACGCAGCCGCTGCTGACGACCCGAGAGATGTCGATCATCAAGGCCGATCCGGACCTGCTCGCCCGTTTCGCCGCCGCCGACGAGGCCGGGCGCCGTGACCTGCTCGCCGCCGACGTCGCCGCCGCGGCCGTGCCGACGCTCGACCAGCTGTGGGCCGAGCCGCGGGCCGTGACCGAGGTCGAGTGGTTCGCCACACCGGCCGACCTGTGCCGGGCGTACGCCCAGCTGCTCGCGTTGAGCACCCAGCCGGAACTACAACCGCTCGCCCCGATCATGTCGGCCAACGCGGGCATGCTCATCGACCCGGAGCGGTTCACCCAGCTGTGGTTCAAGGGGGGTTCCGAGCCGGGTGTGCTCGTCGGGGCCTGGCTCGTGCAGCGCACCGACGGGACCTGGTTCGTCGTCGCCGGGGGCGCCGCCTCGACCACCGACCCGATCGACCCCGCCGTCATCGAGCTCGTCGGGTCCGCCATCGACCTCGCCGGATGACGCCGTCCGTCGGCTGACACTGTGCTCACAAGGCGATGATCAGGAGCAGCACGCCCGAGCCAAGCACGGCGAGACCGATGCCTCGGCGGATCCACTCGCGGACGATCTGGGCGTGAATCGTCGCAGTTCTGAGAAGATTCACGCCCAGATGCGGTGTTGAGAAGAATCACGCCCAGATGGGGTGGAGCGCCGGCTGGGTTCGATCAGCGGAGGCGGCGGGCGGCGTCGAGGGCGGACGCGGCGAGCTGCTCGGTGCCGTGGCGGAACGTCTCCAGCTCGTCGGCGGCGATGCCCTGGTCGCCCATGGCGCCGTGGAGGAAGCGGGCGTACACCCCCTCGCTAATGACGGCCAGGCGCCACGACGAGAAGGCGACGTAGTAGTCGGTCGCGGACACGTCGCGGCCCGTGCGGGCGGCGTAACGGTCGAGCAGTTCGTCGTAGGTGGGAAAGCCCTCGGCCCCGGACGGGTCGTTGTGGCGCAGCTGCTCGCCACCGGGGTCGGTCCAGTACACGCCGAGGTAACCGACGTCGGCGAGCGGGTCACCGAGCGTGCACAGTTCCCAGTCGAGCACGGCGGCGATGCGCCCGGCCTCGACGTCGGTCAGGCAGTTGCCGAAGCGGTAGTCGCCGTGGGCGATGGCCACGCCCTGCTGCGCGGGGATGCGGGCGGCGAGACGGGTGGCGACGTCGTCGATCGCCGGGAGCTCGCGGGTCTTGGAGCTCTCCCACTGCTTCGTCCAGCGCCGCAGCTGGCGTTCGACGTAGCCGTCGCGACGGGCGAGGTCGCCGAGGCCGACGGCGTCGACGTCGACGGCGTGGAGGTCGGCGAGCACGTCGATGAGGTGCTCGCCGGCGACCCGCCGACGCTCGACCGGCAGACAGTCGAGCTTGGCCGGCCCGTCGAGCACGACCCCCTCGACGTAGCTCATCACGTAGAACGGCGCGCCGTTGATCTCGACGTCGGTGCACAGGCCCATCGTTCGGGGCACGGGGACGTCGGTCAGTCCGACGGCCGAGATGACGCGGTGCTCCCGGCTCATGTCATGGGCCGACTCCAGGACGTGACCGAGCGGCGGCCGACGGAGCACGAACTGCCGGCCGGTGGAATCGGTGACGAGATAGGTCAGATTCGAGCGCCCGCCCCCGATCAACCCGAACGAGTACGGCCCCGCTACGCCGTCGACGTGGTCATCGAGCCACGCCGAAACGAGTGGAACATCAACCCCATCAACCACGGCCAGAACGTAGCCAGCAGGGCAAGAGCGCCCGAAGGCAGAAGTCGAGAGGCGCGAGAAGGGGACCGCGTCAGGGGCGGGGGTTCGGGGGCAGAGGCCGTTGGGCCGGAGCCCCCGATCGGCCGGCTAGGCCGGTCGATCGGCAGTGAGCTGGGCGCGCCCGCAGGCGCCCGACCAAACTCCTGCGGCAACCTCTGGTTGTCGCAGGATCACCCAGGGCGTCCGACGCCGGTGACGTTGCCCCAGTTGACGGTGCCGGTCTTGACCGTCGTGCCGGTGTTGGGGGCATGCACCTGCTGGCCACCGCCGAGATAAATGCTGACGTGGCTGATCGGCGAGTAAAAGAAAATCAGGTCGCCGGGCTGGGCCGCCGACGACGGCACGTGGGGAAGGACGCCGTACTGCTGGCGCGACTGGTGGGGCAGGTACACGCCGGCCTGGCCCCAGGCCCACGACGTCAGGCCGGAGCAGTCGAAGGCGACACCCGGCTCGGCGGAAGCAAAGCGGTAGGGCACGCCGAGCTGGCTCATGGCGGCGTTGACCGCGGTACCGGCCCGCGACGACGACGGCGGGTAGCTCGGCTCCTCCGGCTCCGGTTCGGGATCGGGATTGCGCGGTTCGGGCGCCTGCGGAGCCGGGGCGCTGGCCAGCGCGTTGCCCGACGACGAGCTGCTCGACGACGAGTTGCTCGACGACGAGTTGCTCGACGACGAGTTGCTCGACGACGAGTTGCTCGACGACGAGTTGCTCGACGACGAGTTGCTCGAGGAAGAAGCGCTGGTCGACGAGTCGTTCGACGACGCTTCGT
>Ga0183260_10000221_pt1 | contig 45802 bp, 46 predicted proteins | sample AntDrymUQ4972206_2_FD_129768 | JGI IMG/M metagenome (GOLD analysis project Ga0183260, IMG submission 129768) | Polar desert sand microbial communities from Dry Valleys, Antarctica - metaG UQ497 (22.06) (version 2) (version 2) | ecosystem: Environmental > Terrestrial > Soil > Desert | place... | reverse complement strand
GTACGCGACGGTCACCAGGCAGTCGCCGCCGGACACGACCAGTTCGCCCCGAGAACCCGTCACGTACACCGTGCCGGACCGGATCCACGCCGATGGCGGCCACCGCGTCGAGCACCGACGCCGGCTCGCGCACCGCCCACAGCTCGGCGCCCGCGGCGCTGTAAGCCACCGTCGTCGTGGTCTCGCCGCGCAGCTCGTCACTGAAGCCGGTCACGTAGACCGTGCCGGAGTCCGGATCGACGGCGAGATCCCGGGCGAAGTTCACCTCGGCCTCGCCCTGGAAGTCGCGCGCCCACAGCAGCTCCCCGTCGGCGCCGAACGCCACGGTGGTGTACACCGTGGGACCCGGCACGGAGGTGCCGACGTACGTCGATCCGATGACGTAGACCTGCTCGCGCACGGCGTCGAAGGCCATCTGCCACGGTTCGAACCGCCCACCGGCCGCGTTGTACGCCGACGTCCGCAGCAGCCGGCCGCTCGAGGTGTAGTAGCGGACGGCCGACTCCGTGCCGCCGACGGCATCCGCCAACTGGTAGACCGTGCCGCTCCCGGGATCGACTGCCACGTCCAGCGCCGGTCCGGGGCCGGGGCGACGCCAGCGGGTCGAGCCGTCCTCGTCTTAGGCGACGACGGCGGCGTAACTGCCGGTCCGGTCGGGCTCGTCCGCGGCGGCCGCCTGGACCGGCTGGACGGGACTGACGAGCAGGGCCAAGAGCAGAACGCCGAACGCCGGCCTGGATCTCACGATGGAATGCTCCCCGAAGTGGGCCAGCCGGTCCGTCAGGGCATCATGGCGATGAACCCCGCGTCGTACAACTGTCCTACGACGCGCTCGGAGTGTTCCTGGCCGCGGGTCTCCAGGGACAGCGCGACCAGGACCTCGCCGAGGTGCAGCTGCCCGCCGGTCCGCGAGTGCTCGACGTCGAGGACGTTGGCGCCGAGTTCGGCCACCAGATCCAGGATGCTGGCGAGCGACCCCGGCCGGTCCGGCACCCGCAGCCGCAGCGACAGGTACCGCCCGGCGGCAACCAGGCCGTGCTGCATGACGCGCAACAGCAAAAGTGGGTCGATGTTCCCGCCGGACAGGACGGCCACCACCGGTCCGGCGTACCGCTGCGGCTCCTCCATCAAGGCGGCCACTCCCGCGGCCCCTGCCGGCTCCACGACGAGCTTGGCCCGTTCGAGGCAGAGCAGCAGGGCCCGGCTCAGCGCCTCCTCGGACACGGTCACGATCTCGTCGACGAGGTCCCGGACAAGATCGAACGTGACGTTCCCCGGCTGCGGTACGGCGATGCCGTCGGCCATCGTCGACATCGTGGCCAACCGCAGCGGCCGCCCGGCGGCCAGCGACGGTGGGAACGCCGCGGCGCCGGCCGCCTGCACCCCCACCACGCGGATCGTCGGGTCGACGCCCTTGATCGCCGCACCGATCCCGGCCACCAGCCCACCGCCACCGGTACAGACCAGGACGGTCCGGACGTCGGGGCACTGCTCCAGGATCTCCAGCCCCACCGAACCCTGGCCGGCGATGATGTCGGGGTGGTCGAACGGGTGGATGAACACCGCGCCGGTACTCGTGGCGTGCTCGACCGCGGCGTCCAGCGCGTCGCGGATAGTCTCCCCCACGAGGTGGACCTCCGCGCCGTACGACGCCGTCGCAGCGACCTTCGGCAGCGGCGCCCCGGAAGGCATGAAGACGGTCGACGCCGCCCCGAGCATCCGGGCGGCGAGCGCGACGCCCTGGGCGTGGTTGCCCGCACTGGCCGCGACCACGCCGTAGGACCGCTGCTCGGCGGTGAGCCGACTGATCCGCACGTACGCGCCGCGCAGCTTGAACGAGCCGGTGCGCTGGAGGTTTTCGCACTTGAAGTACACCGGGGCGCCGACCTCGGCCTCCAATACGCGGCACTGCTCCATCGGCGTACGGCGGACGACGCCGTCGAGTAGCACGCGGGCGGCCCGGACCTCCTCGAGGCCGACCCGCGGCACGTCAGGTCGCTCGTTCACGCGTGCCAGTACCGGTCGCCCCGCAGGACCAACGCGGCGGCACCGATCAGGCCGGCCTGCTGACCCAGTGCGGCCGGTATCGCCCGCGGGGCACGGGCGTAGTGAACGCCGGCGTGCTCGGCGTACGCCTCGGCCAGCGGGCCGAAGAGCAGCTCCCCGGCCTGGGCCAGGCCACCTCCGATGCAGACCAGCTCCAGGTCGAGCAGGGCGACCGTGGAGGCCAGGGCCAGGCCGACCGCGCGGCCGGCCCGGGTGAGGGCGGCCACCGCGATCTCGTTGCCGGTCCGGGCGGAGGCGGTGACCGCCGCGGCGGTGGGTTCGCCGTCGTTCCAGCCGTGTTCGACCGCCCACGCGGCCACCGCCGGTCCGCGGGCCACTGCCTCCAGACACCCCCGTCCACCGCACCGGCACTGCGGGCCGTCCGGCTCGACCACGACATGCCCGATGTGCCCGCCGTTGCCGGTGGCACCGTCGTGCAGGGCGCCGCCGAGGATCAGCCCACCACCGACTCCGGTGGACACGACCATCCCCAGCATGTTGGCGTGCTCCTGGCCGGCGCCCTGCCAGTGCTCGGCGATGGCCACGCAGATCGCGTCGTTGTGCAGGCGGACCTCCGCGCCGTAGCGCTCCTGCAGTCGGTCGCGCAGCGGGAAGTCGCGCCAACCGGTCATCGTCAGCGGCGACACCCGCCCTTCCGGCCACTGCATCGGGCCGCCGCAGCCCACGCCCATCGCCTCGACCGGCGGCCGCCCGGCGCCGTCGAGCGCACGCTCTATGCCGGCGACCAGGGCCGACCAGATGGCCTCGGCGTCACCGTCGTGGGGCGTGGGGGTCCGGTGTTCGCTGATGAGGTGTCCGGCGTGGTCCACCACGCCGGTGGCGAGCTTGGTTCCACCGACGTCAACGACCAGGACGCGCTGCATGGCTGCATTCTGGCCTGCGGTCCTCGGTCTATCTGCAGTGGGCGGCGGCGTCGGACCCTGGGCACCGCCGGTCAGCGTCCATAGGCAACCAACACCGAACTCCCGTCCGCCATGAACAGCAGGTCCCTTGTTACCGAGCGCGTGACAACGATGCCGTTGAACAGCCATGAGACGTCGCCGAGCAGGACCTCGCTGTGTCCATTGTGTATGCGCAGGATGCGCTGATCGAATCCAGAGTCACCGACGAGAAGGGATCCGTCGACATCTATTGCCAACGCGGTCAGGACCGATCCCTCTTGCCTTTCCCCGGCGTCGTGAAAGGCAGCGATTGCTCCCTCGCCGTCAGCGCTAGTGGTGCCGGGGTCTGCGACCAGACTCAGCTGTCCGTCCGCGACAGCCAGCACGGTAGCTCCCGTTGCGACGTATATGGTCCCGTCGTCGGCAACGACCAGGCCAGAGAGCAAGGGCATGGCTTGCGCGGTCGCTTCCCGAGGAAACGTTTCGATGGGTGTCTCGGGCAGGCACCCATCACAGTTGGCAGTGAAACCCGTACCGACAACTCGGGCCACTGCTCCGGCCTGATCAACCTGAACGACCGAGGCAGCCGTCTGGACAAACAAATCTCCGGTGGGTCCCACGGCGGCGCGCGGGGGACCGTACAGCGACTCCGCGGGCACAGCGACTGCGACATTCCACTCGCCGGCGGCTGTCCGCTCAAGTACCCGAGCCGCCGAGCCGTCCCAGACGTAGAGCGTGCCATCGGCCGCGGCTGCCAGTGGCAGGACATCCGACGGCACCCCGATCCCGTCGAGTTCTGATGGCAGCTCCAGCGCAGAGAGAACCCCGTCCGAATGCAGGACGCCGATATGCGGCCCGGCTGATTCGACGGTGTCACCACCGGTCGCTTCAGCCCGCAAATCGTGGGAGCACGACCGTCCCATCGGGAAGGGATACCGCCCCGCTGATGGAGAACTGCGTCGTGGCACCGGGTAGCCCCAGCCCACGGAAGAGTGGGAGCCTTGTCTCATATCGGGCGTCCAGACCTGCCCAGTCCGGTACGACCACCTCGGGTATTGGCGCATTCGGTTGAACGCCAGGCTCGGCGCATCCGCTCGCCGCGACGATCATTATCGAACTCAGACCGAGGCAAAGAACCGCTCGCCCAGAGCATGTGAGCACGCAGCCACCTCCGTAAGGTGTCTCTCCGGGCGAGCGAGCACTCCATGACACCACGGATCGCCGCCGGGAAGGGTCGATGCGGTCGGACCGATGCCCCGGCGATCGGCCGAGCGCCTGCCGGCGGCCGCGTCGGCGACGTACCTTCGGAACGTGACGGCTCCCCTCACCCCCACTGCCCCCTTCACCCCACCGGCGGAACTCCCGACCACCCTCGGGGCGCTGCGCGCGGCCGGCCACCGCTATCGCCCGGTCAAGGCGGAGATCCGCGCCAACCTGCTGGCCCGGCTGGCGGCCGGCGAGCCAACGCTCCCCGGCATCGTGGGCTTCGACGAGACAGTCGTCCCCGAGGTGGAGCGTGCGCTGATCGCCGGGCACGACATGGTGCTGCTGGGCGAGCGCGGGCAGGGCAAGACCCGCTTGATCCGGACCCTGCTCGGCCTGCTGGACGAGTGGACCCCGATCCTGGCCGGCAGCGAGCTCAACGAGCACCCGGAGCACCCGATCTCGGTGTGGGGCCGGCGGCAGCTGGCGGAGTTCGGCGAGTCGACTCCGGTGTCCTGGCTGCACCGCAGCGAGCGGTACGGCGAGAAGCTCGCCACGCCGGACACCAGCGTCGGTGATCTGATCGGTGACGTCGACCCCATCAAGGTGGCCGAGGGCCGCACCCTCGGTGACCCGGAGACCGTGCACTACGGCCTGGTCCCACGGACGAACCGCGGCATCTTCAGCGTCAACGAGCTGCCCGACCTGGCCGAGCGGATCCAGGTCGCGCTGCTCAACGTGCTGGAGGAGCGCGACATCCAGATCCGCGGCTACCGGCTGCGGCTGCCGCTGGACCTGCTGCTCGTGGCCAGTGCCAACCCGGAGGACTACACCAACCGCGGACGGATCGTGACGCCGCTCAAGGACCGGTTCGGGGCCGAGGTGCGTACGCACTACCCGCTCGAACTCCGCGACGAGCTCGCCCTGCTGCGCCAGGAGGCCCAGACGGTGTGGGTCGAGGCGGGCGGCCACGAGCAGCCCCTGGTGCCCGAGCACCTGCTGGAGATCATCGCCCGCTACGCCCGGTTGGTGCGCGAGTCCCAGCACGTGGACCAGCGCTCGGGGGTCAGCGCACGCTTCGCCATCGCGGCGCTGGAGACCGTGGCCGCCTCCGCCGTACGCCGGGCCGCGATCACCGGCGAGGCGCGCGCCGCAGCCCGGGTCTGCGACCTGCCGGCGGTGGTGGCCGCCAACCGCGGCAAAGTGGAGTTCGCCGACGCCGGCTCGGACTCGGACGGTGAGCGCGAGCTGGAGATCCTGGCCCACCTGTTGCGCCGCGCCGTGAACGAGACGTTCCGTGCCCGGCTGTCGGGGCTGGACCTGTCAGGCCTGCAGGAGCATTTCGCCGGCGGAGAGATCGTCGAGTCCGGCGACCTCGTGCCCGCAGCCCGGTTGCTGGCCCAGCTCGGGCGGGTCCCTCGACTGGCCGAGATGCTCGGCCGGCTCGGCGTACCGGAAGGCGAGGAATCCCCCGAACAGGCCGCCGCGGCGGTGGAACTGGCTCTGGAAGGCCTGTACCTCACCCGCCGGCTGGCCAAGGACACCGAGGGCGGCCGCACCGTGTACGGGAGCTGAGATGCCGCACCGCTCGTTCTCGTACGGCCGCTGGCGTGGTGGCCCCGACCCGCTGGCCGAGCCGTACGACGTCGCGGCGGCGCTCGACGAGCTGGGCGACTCCGTGCTCGCCGGAGAACGCCTCTCCGACGCGCTACGGGCGCTGCTCAGACAAGGGACACAAGGGATGCGGGGGCTGGACGACTTGCGACGCCAGGTCCGCGACCGGCTGCGATCGACCCGCCGCCGAGGCCGGCTGGACGGCACGCTGGAGCAGGTACGCGAACTGCTCGACCGGGCCCTCGCGGCAGAGCGCACCGCGCTGTTCCCGGATCCGAGCGACGCCGCGCGGTTGGCCGAGGCCGGCCTGGACTCCCTCCCGGACGACACCGCTGGGGCAGTGCGCCAGTTGGCCGACTACGACTGGCGCAGCTCGGAGGCACGGGCGGCGTACGACGAGATCCGCGACCTGCTGCAGCGCGAGGTCCTGGACAGCTCCTTCCGGGGGATGAAGCAGGCGCTGGGCAACGTCACGTCCGAGGACGTCGCGGCGATGCGCGAGATGCTTGCCGACCTCGGCGATCTCGTCGAGGCGCACAACCGCGGCGAGGACACCGAGCGGCAGCTGGCCGACTTCCTGGACAAGCACGGCCGGTTCTTCCCGGATCGGCCTTCCAGCGTGGACGAACTGATCGATCAGCTGGCCCGCCGATCCGCCGCACAGCAACGGTTGTTGAACAGTCTCGATGACGAGCAGCGCCAGGAACTCGCCGGGCTGATGAGCGGCGCGCTGTCGGACATGGGGCTGGCCGCGGAAATGGCCCGCCTGCAGGGCCTGCTCGAGCAGGCCCGGCCCGACCTGCCGTGGGAAGCCCGGGGCGGCACCGACGGCCGACAGGCCCTCGGCCTCGGCGACGCGACGTCGGCGCTGGAGCAGCTGGCCGGTCTGGAAGCGCTGGCTCGCCAGCTGGACCAGAACTACCCGGGCGCGTCGTTGGACGACATCGACGCCGACCTGCTCGCCGACGAACTCGGCCGTGGCGCCGCGGCGGAGGCCGAAGCCCTGCGGCGGCTGGAACGCGAGTTGGAACGCCAGGGCTGGCTGGGCCGCGACCGTGGTGGACTCACGCTGACCCCGAAGGCGGTGCGCCGCCTGGGAGCAACGGCGCTGCGTCGCGTCTTCGCACAGCTCCAGTCGAGCGGTCGCGGTGGACACGACGTCCAGGACGCCGGCGCTGCGGGCGAGCTGACCGGGTCGACGCGCGAGTGGCGGTTCGGCGACGAGCAGCCGCTGGACGTGGTGGGGACGGTGCGCAACGCAGTACTGCGGGGCGGATCGCGGGGTGGACGGGTCCGGCTGCACGTCGACGACTTCTCGGTCGTGGAAACCGAACGCCGCACCAGCGCAGCCGTCGCCCTGTTGGTCGACATGTCCTATTCCATGGAGCTGCGCGAGCGCTGGGGTGCGGCCAAGTCGACCGCCATGGCCCTGCACCACCTGGTGACCACCCAGTACCCGCAGGACGCGATCGAGATCATCGGGTTCTCCAGCACGGCACGCGTGCTGTCCCCTACCGCGCTGGCCGAACTGTCCTGGGACTCAGTGCAGGGCACCAACCTCCAGCACGGGCTGCTCCTGGCACGCCGGTTCCTGGCTCGACATCCTGGCGCCGAACCGGTGGTCCTCGTCGTCACCGACGGCGAACCCACGGCGCACCTGGGGCCCGACGGCTCGCCGCAGTTCTGGTATCCGCCGCTGCCGGAGACGATCGCGCTGACCCTCTCCGAGGTGGACCGCTGCACGCGCAGCGGCGCGACCATCAACGTCTTCCTGCTCGACGACGATCCTCGGCTGGAGCGTTTCGTCCAGGAGGTGGCACACCGCAACGGCGGTCGGGTGCTGACCCCCCGCCCGGACCGGCTCGGGGAGTACGTCGTACAGGACTATCTGCGCGCTCGCCGCGGTCACCGGGCGCGGTCCGCGTAGATTCAGGCGGTGACCGACGTGCACGTAAGCGTGTCCCCGGTGCCCGCGTCGGCGACCTTTGCCCTGCGCCACCGTGTGCTCCGCCCCCATCAGCGGGTCGAGGACATGGGGCTGCCGGGGGACGACGACCCGTCGACGGTGTATCTGGCCACGCTGGCCGTCGACGGCTCGGTGACCGGATGCCTTCGGCTGCAACGGGTTCCCTGTCCTTGGCGGCCGGTAGCCGCCGATGCCTGGCAACTGCGAGCGATGGCGGTCGATGCGTCCCGTCGTGGGCACGGTCTCGGAGCCGCGCTCGTCGCCGGTGCGGTGGACCAGGTGGCTCGCGCCGGCGGTGGGCTGCTCTGGTGCAAGGCGCGCCTCGCGGCCCGAGCCTTCTACGAGCGAGCCGGGTTCACCGCGGTCACCGAGCTGTGGGAGGAGCCGCACATCGGGCTGCACGTCGGGATGCTGCGCGAGGTGCCGGCGTGAGTTACCGGATCTGGCCGGCGCTCGCCGTGGCCGCCCTGGGTGTCGTGGGAGCGACCACGGTCGTGGTCACCTCAGTCCGCTCCGACCCGGGGGCGGACTGTGCCGCCGGCCGGGACTGGGTGGCCGTGGTCCCGTGGGACGCGCCGGAGCGCGGCGACGACGCGGTGCTGGTCGACTACGGCCAGCGCATGCAGCCACTCTTCCGAGCCTGCCTCGACGTCACCGACCTGCCCGTCGTGGACCCGGCCGAGGTCCCCGATCCCCGCAGCTAACGGCTCCTGGAGTACTGCAGCGCCATGGCGCCGCTCACCGTGGCGTCACGACCGGCCGTCCAGGGACAGCCTCACGTTGGCGATCACCCTGCGTGCCGTCATGCGCAGGTCCTAGCACAATGCGGGAGTGGCGTCCTACACGGTCAACGACAAGGCAGTCGCCAAGGCGAAGCAGCTCATCGAGGGCCGCCAGTACGTGCTGGACAGCGACTGGGGCGACGCCCAACCGTCGGCGGCCGACGAGAACCGGTATCTGGAACGGCATTCCTGGGACGATTACGGCGAGTGGCACCTCGGGCTCACCGTCGGAGCGAATGACGAGACCAAGGCGCGGCACGGCTTCGTCTTCGGCGACTTCCGCCGCATCCACCGCACCGGGTTGATCGCCTGCCACTACCGGGCGGCGGAGTGGCGGCACAAGGAGATCGAGATCGCCGCGCACGACCTGCTGCAGCTCCTGGACGCCAGGGCCGGCTAGCCCAGAGCGTGCGTGAGGTCGGCGAGCAGGTCGTCGATCGTCTCGATCCCGACGGACAGCCGGACCAGCTCCGGCGGCACCTGCAGCGGTGAGCCGGCGACCGAGGCGTGCGTCATCCGCGCCGGGTGCTCGATGAGGGACTCGACGCCGCCCAGGGACTCCCCGAGGGTGAACAGCTCCGTCTTGGCGCAGACGTCCAAAGCCGCCTGCTCCCCATCGCGCAGCAGGAACGACACCATGCCGCCGAAGCCACGCATCTGCTTGCTGGCCACCGGATACCCAGGCGAGTCGCGCAGCCCGGGATAGAGCACCCGCTCGACCGCACGATGGCCGGCCAGGAGCTCGACGACGCGCTCGGCGTTGGAGCAGTGCCGGTCCATCCGCACGCCCAGGGTTTTCGCACCGCGCAGTACCAGCCACGAGTCGAACGGTCCGGGTACGCCGCCCAAGGCGTTCTGGTGGAAGGTCAACGTCTCGGCCAGCGCGTCGTCGCGGACGACCAGCGCTCCCCCGACGACGTCGGAGTGCCCGCCGATGTACTTCGTCGTCGAGTGCACGACCACGTCGGCGCCGAGGGCCAGGGGCTGCTGGAGATACGGCGTCGCGAACGTGTTGTCCACCGCGAGCAGGGCCTCGGCCTCGACCGCGAGCTCGGCCAGAGCCGCGATGTCCGCGATGCCGAGCAGCGGGTTCGTGGGCGTCTCGCACCACAGGAGCCGGGTCTGCGGGCGGATCGCCGCCCGCACCTGGTCGAGGTCGCCGAGCCAGACCGGGGTGTAGGCCAGCCCCCAGCGTTCGAGCACCCGGGCGAAGAGCCGGTACGTCCCGCCATACGCGTCGTTGGGGATGATCACGTGGTCACCGGGACCGCAGACCGCCTGCACGAGCGCGGCCTCGGCGGCCAGCCCGGAGGCGAAGGCGAGCCCGTGCGTGCCGGCCTCCAGCGCGGCCAGGCAGGTCTCCAGGGCGGTGCGGGTCGGGTTGGCCGAGCGGCTGTACTCGTAACCGCCGCGCAGGCCGCCGACCCCGTCCTGCTTGTACGTCGACGTCTGGTAGATCGGCACGGCGACCGCGCCGGTCGCGGCGTCGGGCTCCTGCCCGGCATGGATGGCGAGGGTCTCGAAACCGGCGGCGTTGGTCACGTCTGCAGGCTATCCGCGCCGCCTGAGCCATCAGGCGAGCAGCTGCACGTCCACGTCGAGCGCCAGATAGGTGGCCAGTGCCCGCCGGTCCCGGGTGGCCAGCGTCAGCCGGTGCTCCTTCGCCACCGCCCCGACCAGACCGTCGTACACCGACCCCCCGACGACCCGCGCCGCCGCCAGGTCCGCCAGCAGTCGGGCCGCCCGGGACGCTGACAGGAAGCGGCTGCCGGGGAAGTTCACCCCGATGGCGCGGCCGGCCGCCGAGGGCGACAGGCGCGCCGGGCTCGGCAGCCGGGTCAGGACCGAGAGCGTTTCGAATGCGGCGTGGCCGGCCAGACCGAGACGACGACCGGCCAGCGCGGTGCGTACCCCCGAGTGCGCCTCGTGGTCGGCGATGACCAGGGCGACGGCGACGCTGGTGTCGACCAGGAGGTCGGGTGGGTCAGCGTTGCTCGGCATCGCGCAGAGCCCGGACGAGATCGTCGTCCACCGGTGTCCCCGACGAGGCGACGACGAGCCGGCCCTCGACCTCGACGAGCCGGCCCGTGGCGATCGGCTCGATCCGCAGACTCGATCCCTCGACAGTCACCTCGACCTCGCCCGGTCGCAGGCCGACCCGATCGCGCAGGACCTTCGGCACCACGACGCGACCCGCCTTGTCGATGGTAGTTCGCATGGTAGCAAACTACCATCGACGTGGGCGGTTTCACAGGGTCTTGAGCAGCTCGTCAAGCCGTTCGTAGGACTCCGACATCCCACCCTCCATGCCGCTGCCGACCATCCCGTCGCGGTCCTCGACGGACTGGAAGGCCGAGCGGGTGCGGATCCGGGTACGGCCATCCAGGTCCTCGAAGTCGGCCCGCTCCAGGCTGACGTGACCCGGCCAGCCGCTGAACTCGAAGGTCTGGGTCATCGCCTTGTGCTCCTCCACCGAGTGCAGCACGCCGCGGAAGCCGAAGGAGGACCCGTCCTCGCCGACGTGGGTGTAGCCCCACGAGCCGCCGGTGCGCGCCTCGAACTCCAGGTCCTTGAGCGTGCTCCCGTGCGGGCCCATCCACTGCGCGATGAGCTCGGGCTCGGTGTAGGCCCGCCAGACGGCGGCCAGGGGCGCGTCGAACTCCCGCTCGGTGTCGATGAAGGGCAGGCCTTCCGGGGCGGTGACGGTCAGGGCGTTGGTCATGACTGCTCCTCCAGGGTGCTGAGTAGGGCGTCGAGACGGCGGTACTGCCGCTCGGCGGTGAGCCGATAGCCGTCGATCCAGCCGGTGAGCGCCTCGAGCGCCGCCGGATCGAGATGACAGGGTCGACGCTGACCGTCCCGGCTGCGGGTGATCAGCCCCGCCGTGGTCAGCACGGCGATGTGCTTGGACACCGCCTGCTTCGAGATCGGGAACAGGTCGGCCAGCTCGTTCACCGTGGCCGGCCCCGTCGACAGCCGGGCGACGATAGTGCGCCGTACCGGGTCGGCGAGGGCGGCGAACGCGAGATCGAGCGTGTCCACCGTCATCCCGTCCTGCTCTGGCAGCTGATCGTGTAATCAACCGGTTGGTTGATTACAGGCACCGTACGGACGATCTCGCAGCTTTGTCAACCTGTCGGTTGATTATCTTTTCCGGCCTCCCGCCGCCTCCTTCCGAGCCGCCCGGGAACTGTCGGTGGCCGTCGACACAATTGGCTGGACGGGTTGACGACTCCGTCGTACAGTCCCTACCGGAACGGAACCGTTCCGTTCCGATAGCTCGGAGGTACCGGTGATCCGCAGGCCCGATCGCAGCCGGCCGGCCGCCCTGCGACCGGCCCGCACCGAGGCCCGGACGCCGGCGATCCTGCAGGCCGCGTTGGCCGTGCTCATCGATGTCGGCTACGAGCGGCTGACCATGGAGGCGGTCGCGGCCAAGGCCAAGGCCGGCAAGGCGACGTTGTACCGGCGCTGGAAGGACAAGAGCGAGCTGATCGCCGAGGCGGTCACCAAGCTGCGCGCCGACTGTCTGCCGCCGCCGCCGGACAGTGGCTCGCTGTGCGCGGACCTGGCCGCGGTGGCCGCCATGATCACCGCGCGCAAGTCCCGCCAGGAGCTCTGCGTGATGCAGGGGCTGGCCACCGCCGTACCGCACGATCCGGCGCTCGCCGCGCTGTTCCAGCGCAGCTTCCTCGACCGCCGGTCCGCCGACATGGCCGAGCTGTTCCGGCGGGCGCAGCGGCGGGGGGAGATCCCGCCGCACCGCGACGTCGAGTTCCTCGGCCAGCTCATCCCGTCGATGGTCTTCGCACGAACCCTGGCCACCTCACGACCGGTCGACCCGGTCTGGCTGGACAAGCTCATCAACGACGTCGTCCTACCGGCCGCGACCGCTGGGTCGCTGCTCGACACCGAACAGCTCGTGACCGGGCCCGACCCGGCTGCGACGAAGAAGGAGAACCATGCCCGCCGCCCCTGACCCGGTCCGACTGATCAAGGGGGACGCCGATACCGGCCCGCCCCGTCGGCTCGGGATCGTGCTGCTCGTCATCAGCGCGGCCCAGCTCATGGTCGTGCTCGACGCGACCATCGTGAACATCGCCCTGCCCAGCATCCGCGCGGACCTCCAGCTGTCCGACGCCAGCCTGCAGTGGGTCATCACCTCCTACACGCTGGCCTTCGGCGGCCTGCTGCTCCTGGGCGGCCGGGCCGGCGACATCCTGGGCCGCAAGCGGGTCTTCATCTTCGGCATCCTGTTGTTCACCCTCGGCTCGCTGCTCGGCGGGCTGGCCTGGAACGAGATGACGCTGCTCGGAGGCCGCGTCATCCAGGGCATCGGCGCCGCGATCGCCGCCCCGACCGCCCTGTCCCTCGTGGCCACGGAGTTCCCGGAGGGCAAGCCGCGCAACCAGGCGATGGCGGTGTACGCCGCCATGTCCGGCGCCGGTGCGGCGATCGGGCTGATCCTCGGCGGCGTGCTCACCGACCTGCTCAACTGGCGCTGGGTGCTGTTCGTCAACGTGCCGATCGGCCTGTTCATCGCCTTTGTCGCGCCTCGGGTACTGCACGAGACCGACAAGCACACCGGCCTGTTCGACCTGCCCGGCGCCCTGACGGCGACCGCGGGCCTGAGCACCCTGGTCTACGGCCTCACGCATGCGGCCACCGACGGCTGGTCGGACACCGTGACGATCGTCGCCCTGGCGCTCGCGGTCGCCCTGCTGGCGGCCTTCTTCGCGATCGAGACCCGCAGTCCACACGCGCTGATGCCGATGCGGATCTTCGCCGATCCGAACCGGACCGGCGCCTACGCGATCATGCTGATCATCGGGGCCGCGATGTTCGCGATGTTCTTCTTCCTGACCCTGTTCGTGCAGGGCATCCTCGGCTACAGCCCGCTGAAGTCCGGCTTCGCGTTCCTGCCGGTCAGCGTGTTTATCGTGATCTCGGCCGGCATCTCCTCGGTGCTTATCACCAAGGTCGGACCGCGCGTCCTGACCCTGGCGGGAACGGCGATCACCGCCATCGGCATGTTCTGGCTGGCCCAGATCGACGTCACCACGACCTACGTGTCAGGCCTGCTGTTCCCGACCATCGTGCTGGCCACCGGTCTCGGCTTCACGTTCATGCCGCTCACCCTGGCGGCGGTCTCCCGGGTGGAGAACAGGGACGCGGGGCTGGCCTCCGGGGTGCTGAACACCACCCAACAGATCGGTGGAGCGCTGGGCCTGGCCACCCTGTCCACCATCGCCATCTCGGCGGCGACCCGCAAGATCGAGGAACTTGCCTCGAGCGGAGCAGCGACCTCGCCGGAGGCCACCGCCGTCATCGCCCAGGTCGAGGGGTACTCCACGGCATTGCTCGTGGCCTCGGCGATGGCTGCGGCGGCGTTCGTGGTCACGTTCTTCACCATCAAGATCCGTGCCGAGGAGGTCGTGGAAGCCCAGCCGGCGCACGTCGGCTGACCGTCCGGCCGGCGGCGTTCAGGTGGAGCTGACGCCGGGGATCCGGCCGCGGCGGAAGGCCTCGACGAAGCGGCGGTGATCCGCGCGCACGGTTCCGGCGTAGCGGCGGCCGAACTCGACGATGTCGTCGACGAACTCGTCCTCGGCGTCCCCGATCACCGCGATGATCGCCTCCTCCGTCTGGAACTCGACGAGTGACTGGTCACTGTCGGAGTCGGCCACGCAGTGCACCTTGGCCACCGCTCGACCGAGCTGCTCGATCACCTCGGCAAGTTCGGCTGGCTCGGTCAGCTCGCTCCAGTCCAGGTCGGAGGAGTACGGCGAGATCTCGCTGACCACGAAGCCGACCTCGTCGAGGTCGGTGTAGCCCAGCAACGGATCGGCGTGGGCCTGCAGGGCGCGTTGGGAGACCGCCGTACGGTGCCCGTGGTGCTGGAAGAAGCCGTGCACCGCCTGGTCGTCGACGACCAGGCTCGGCGCGGCGACATTGCCCTGCTTCATAGACAAGATCGCGTCGTTGTCCAGCGCTTGGTTGAAGCCCTCGATCAGGACCGAGTAGGACGGCAACCCGGCGCTGCCGACGCCGAAGCCCGTCTTGCCGACGACGTCCTTCACGTCGTAGGCGATGCCGCGAAACCGCTTGGTCTCCGGGATCGTGTCGAGATAGCGCTCGAAGGCGTCCACCACCTTGGCCCGCTCGTCGTCGTCGAGGCGGCGTACGCCGGACAGGTCCCGGAACACCCGGTCGTAGTCGTCCAGCCGAGTGAACCGCTCCAGCATGCCGGCCCGGGTGGACAGCCGCGCAACGCGCAGGGCGTCCAGCACGGCACCCCTGGCGGTGTCGAGGTTCAAGGCGAACTGCGCGTCGTCCTCGGTATCCAGGAACCAGCGGACCTGGGCGGCGTAGGCCCGGACGAAGGTCTCGATCAGGTCGCCGATCGCCTCGTCGGACAACGCCTTCTGCCAGCACATGAGGGCCACACTCGCGGCGAACCGCTTGAGGTCCCAGGTGAAGTGCCCGACATAGGCCTCGTCGAAGTCGTTGACGTCGAAGATCAGGACGCCCGATCCGTCCATGTAGGTGCCGAAGTTCTCCGCGTGCAGGTCACCCTGGATCCAGATCCGGCTGGTCCGCTCGTCGGCCCACCGGTCTTCCTCCGCGGCCACGTCGGCGTAGAACAGGCATGCACTGCCGCGGTAGAACGCGAAGGGTTCGGCGGCCATCTTGCGGAACTTCGTGCGGAACGCCCCGGGATCGGCGGCCATCAGGTCGGAGAACGCGTCGACCAGCGCCTCGACTATGAACGTCTCCCGCTCGTCGGCCTCGGCCGGCTCGTCCTGGCCGGCCATCAGCGCTGGCCAGTCATCAGCGCTCGGTTCCGGCCAGGAAGCCGAGCAGGTCCTGCCGCGTCAGGACCCCCACCGGCTTCCCGTCGTCGAGAACGACGGCGGCTCCGGCGTGCAGCAGCGCGTCCATGGCCACCGCCACCGTCTCCCCCCAGCCGATCTGCGGCAGCGGGGGGGACATGTGCTTGTCCAGCGAGTCGGCCAAGCTCGCCCGGCCCTCGAACAACGCGTCGAGCAGGTCGCGTTCGACCACCGAGCCGACCACTTCGGCGGCCATCACCGGGGGCTCGGCCTGAACGACCGGCACCTGCGACACGGCGTACTCGCGCAGGATGTCGATGGCCTCCCGCACGGTCTCGGTCGGGTGCACGTGCACCAACTGCGGCAGCGAACCCGACTTGCGGGACAGGACGTCACCGACCGTCGTGTCGTCCGGGCCGGCGGTCAGGAAGCCGAAGTCGGCCAGCCATTCGTCACTGAAGATCTTCGACAGGTAGCCCCGCCCGGAGTCGGGCAACAGGACCACCACGACATCGTCGGGTCCGAGCCGGCCCGCGAGCCGCACCGCCGCGGCCGCGGCCATCCCGCAGGACCCGCCGACCAGCAGCCCCTCCTCGCGCGCCAGCCGCCTGGTCATCGCGAAGGAATCGCGGTCGGAGACGGCGATGATCTCGTCCGGGACCGAGGGATCGTACGCCGCCGGCCAGAAGTCCTCCCCTACGCCCTCGACCAGGTAGGGGCGGCCGGTGCCACCGGAGAAGACCGAGCCCTCCGGGTCCGCACCGACCACCCGCACCCGCCCATTCGAGACTTCCTTCAAGTACCGGCCGGTCCCGCTGATGGTCCCGCCGGTCCCCACGCCGGCCACGAAATGCGTGATCCGGCCTTCGGTCTGGGTCCAGAGTTCCGGGCCCGTGGAGTGGTAGTGGCTGGCCGGGTTAGCCGGGTTGGAGTACTGGTCGGGTTTCCAGGCGCCGTCGATCTCTCCGACCAGCCGGTCGGAGACCCGGTAGTAGGAGTCCGGATGCTCCGGCGCCACCGCCGTGGGGCAGACCACCACGCGAGCGCCGTAGGCTCGTAGCACGTTGACCTTGTCGGCGGACACCTTGTCTGGGCAGGTGAACACGCACTGGTACCCGCGCTGCTGGGCCACGATGGCCAGCCCGACCCCCGTGTTACCAGAGGTCGGCTCGACGATGGTCCCGCCCGGCCGTAGCTCACCGCTGGCCTCCGCGGCCTCGATCATCCGCAGCGCGATCCGATCCTTGACCGACCCGCCCGGGTTGAAGTACTCGACCTTGGCCAGGACGAGGGGTTCCACGCCGGCGGAGACCGACTTCAGCCGGACGAGCGGCGTGTTGCCCACGAGCTCGATCAGGGACTGCGCGTACTGCACAGGGCAGGCACTTCCTTCGGTTGTCGGGTCGCCGGCGCCGGGGGCGTCGAAAATCGAGGTCTGGTCAGCGTAACCAGGCGCGTAGCCTCGGCCGCGTGAGCGAGCGCCGTGGGCGAAGCGCATCGCCCAGCAGGGCACGGCGGATCGCGGTCGCCTCGGCGTACGGCGGGGGTGGCCTGGGCCTGGCCTGGGCGGTGTTGTTCGGGGTCCTGCGCCAGGAGGCGACGATGGCCCGCCGGCGGGTGCTGAGCCACACCGAGGTCGACGACCCGCCGGACGGGACCGGTTACTGGGGTACCGGGGCCGGTGAGCCCCTCACCTTGGCCATGCTGGGCGACTCCAGCGCCGTCGGCCGCGGCGTCGACGACGTGGCCGAGACTCCTGGGGTGCTGCTCGCGGTCGCCCTGTCCGACCTCGCGGACCGGCCGGTCCGCCTGGTGCAGGTCGCGGTCAGCGGCTCGGAATCCAGCGAGCTGGCCCTGCAGGTCAGTCGGGCGATGCCCGAACGGCCGGACGTCGCCGTCGTGATGATCGGGGCCAACGACGTCACCGCCCGCGTGTCCCCTCAGACTGCGGTACGGCACCTGCGTAAAGCAGTGCTCGACCTACGCGTCTCGGGCAGCGAGGTCGTCGTCGGAACCTGCCCCGACCTGGGCACGCTGCGTCCGGTTCCGCAGCCCCTGCGCCGGTTCGGGCGGTACTGGAGTCGGGAGATGGCAGCGGCGCAGACTGTCGCTGTGGTCGAGGCCGGTGCCCGCAGCGTGTCCCTGGGTTCGATCCTCAGACCGGAGTTCGCCAGCCGGCCGGACTACTTCAGCGCCGACCAGTTCCACCCGTCCCGGGTGGGCTACGCGCGTGCGGCAGCGGTCATGTTGCCGTCGGTCGCCGACGCCCTGGGGCTTCTGATGCCCGACGACCTGCCCGCGCGCTTGCGCGAGGTGCACCGGGCTGCGGTGCAGGCCGCGGACCGGCCCGGGACCGAAGTCACCGCCGCACCCGACCGCCGTGGCCGCTCCTTCGCCTCCACCCAGCGCCGCCGGCCGGCCCGGATGCCCACGCCGGCCGAAGTGTCCGACGCCGACCAGCAGAGCCGGGAGCCAGCCTCGTGAACGCTCACCGCACCCCACGCCTGCTCGCCCTCGGCACGCTGGGCACCGTGACCACTGCGCTCGCAGTCCTGGGCGTGGAGGCCGTGGCGGCGGCCCGGAGGGAGTACGTCGACCCCGAGAGCGCGCCCTCGGTCGCGGGCCAGTTCGGCGACACCGCCGGCCGGGAGGTCCGGCTCGTCCTGCTCGGCGACTCCACCGGCGCCGGCGTCGGCGTACAGGCGGTGGGCGAGACGGTGGGCGGGCAGCTCGCGCAGCGGCTGGCCCGCCGCGGCTGGCGGGTCCACCTGGCCGGGGTGGCGATCAGCGGTTCGCGCTGCCGCGACCTCGGTCCGCAGGTGTCCCGTGCGCTGCTGGGACGTCCGGACATCGCGATCATCTGCATCGGTTCGAACGACGCCCTGCGCGGTGCCCGCTTGCCCGCGATCCGGCGCTCCCTGGGTACGGCGGTCGAGCGGCTCACCGCCGCTGGCGTGCACACCATCGTGGCGACCTGCCCCGACCTCGGGGCGGCCCGCTCGTTCGCCCAGCCGCTGCGTGCGATCGCCAGCCGTCGGGGCCGGCGGGTGGCCGCGGCCGAGGCGGCGGCGACCACAGCGGCCGGCGGCGAGTCGATCGACCTCGGGCGCCTGACCGGCCCGATCTTCCGGGCCGACCCGGGCACCCTGTCCCCGGATGAGTTCCATCCCTCGGCCGACGGGTACCGGCTGTGGGCCGAGGTCCTGCAGCCGAGGGTGGAAGCCGCGGCCCGCCGCCGCAGCCGTTCCGGGTCACGGGATCCCGGTGCCAGCGATGGCGGGCGGCCCCGACGCGGGTAGATTCGCCCGCGTCTGTTCAGGTTCTCCAGTACCCCCAGCCCGGAGGTTGTGCCGTGCCCGAAGCCGTCATCGTCGCTACCGCCCGCTCGCCCATCGGCCGGGCGATGAAGGGTTCCCTCAAGGATCTTCGCCCCGACGATCTGACCGCGACGATCATTCGCGCCGCCCTGGACAAGGTGCCGGCGCTGGACCCGGCCGACATCGACGACCTGATGCTGGGCTGTGGCCTGCCCGGCGGCGAGCAGGGGTTCAACCTGGCCCGGATCGTGGCAGTGCTGCTCGGCTACGACCACGTCCCCGGGGTGACGCTGACGCGGTACTGCTCGTCCTCGTTGCAGACGACGCGGATGGCGCTGCACGCCATCAAGGCCGGTGAGGGTGACGTGTTCATCTCCGCCGGAGTCGAGATGGTGTCGAGCTTCGTCAAGGGCAACAGCGACTCGCTGCCGGACACCCGTAACCCGCTGTTCGCCGACGCGACGGATCGCACGCGGGCGGTGGCCGAGCGGGGCGCCGAATCCTGGACCGACCCGCGGGCGGAGGGTTGGCTGCCCGACGCCTACATCGCGATGGGTCAGACCGCGGAGAACCTCGCCCTCGCCGAGGACGTCAGCCGGGAGGACATGGACGTGTTCGGCGTCCGGTCGCAGAACCTGGCCGAGAAGGCGATCGCCGACGGCTTCTGGGAGCGCGAGATCACGCCGGTGGCCACGCCGGACGGGTCCGTGGTGAGCACCGACGACGGCCCGCGGGCCGGGGTCACGCTGGAGGCGGTGCGCGAGCTCAAGCCGGTGTTCCGGCCCAACGGGCGGGTCACGGCCGGCAACTGCTGCCCGCTCAACGACGGCGCCGCCGCGGTCATCGTCATGAGCGACGCCAAGGCCGCCGCGCTGGGGCTGACGCCGCTGGCTCGGATCGTGTCGACCGGCGTCACCGGACTCTCGCCGGAGATCATGGGCCTCGGGCCGGTCGAGGCCTCGAAGCAGGCGCTGGCCCGGGCCGGGATGAGCATCCACGACATGGACCTGATCGAGATCAACGAGGCCTTCGCGGCACAGGTGATCCCGAGCTACCGGAAGCTCGGCCTGTCCGACGAGCAGGCCGGCGCCAAGCTGAACGTGCACGGCGGTGCGATCGCGATCGGGCACCCGTTCGGGATGACCGGGGCCCGGATCACCGGCACGCTGCTCAACGGCCTGCAGACCCGGGACGCGACCTTCGGGCTGGAGACGATGTGCGTCGGCGGTGGCCAGGGCATGGCCATGGTGATCGAACGGCTCAGTTAGGCGTTCGGGGTGCGCCGAGCGGCTCAGCTGAGCGTTGACATCGCCGCCTGCGCACCGTCGGCTCCGCCGGCCCGGGCGATGCAGGACGCGCTGTGGGCGGAGATCCAACGTCGCTACGACTTCACCGCCCCGGATCCGATCGATCGGAGCGCCTTCGACGGACCGCGCGGGGCGTTCTGGGTCGCCAGTCATGACGGGCGTCCCGTCGGAAGCATCGCCCTGGCCCCGCTGGACCATCCCGAGGTAGCTGAACTCGACGTCATGTACGTCGCGCCCGACCAGCGGGGCACCGGGCTGGCTCGAGCCCTGCTCGCCACGCTCGAGGACCACGCCCGCGGCGTCGGGATCAGGCTCGTGCGCTTGCGGGCCGGGGAGCCACAGCCGGAGGCCCTGCGCTTCTACGTTGCGGCAGGCTTCCGACCCATCCCGCCGTTCGGCAGGTGGGCCGGCGACGACACGGCCCGGTGCTTCGAGAAGGCGCTCGGGCGGGTCAAGGGCGGCGAGCCTGGCGTCGGGTGACAGTGGAGCTTGATCATGTGGCTGTAAGCAGCTGAAACCGCTCGCTCTAGCCGCACGATCATGGCGGTCGACGAATTGCGGCGGTTGGCCGCTCTTCTAATGGAGCGAAACGCCCTCGACGCAAAGATTGCCGAGGTCATCGGTCGGCCTATGACCGCCGGTCGCGCCGGCGAGTGGATCGCGGCTCGCGCCTTCGGCATCCGCCTTGAGAAGTCGGCCTCGCAAGCTGCAATCGACGGTCGCTTCGGCCCCGGTCCGCTCGCTGGCCGCTCGGTCAACATCACGTGGTACCCAAGCGTGAAGGTGAAGGCCTGCTCGATCTCACGGTCAACGCGAAACCGGACAGGTGTCTCGTGATGACCGGCCCACCGCCGCCGCCACGTCCTCCGTGGCGGCACAAGGCCGTGGTGCATCGCAGCGGTAGTACCTGTTCGATAACGAGGCGCTGCACATCGCGCTGGAGGGACGCAAGCCGGGTGGCGATCAGCGTACGACGGAACTCTGGGAGAGGGGGAGGTTTACCCCGAGCCGCGCAACCCGGCACTCCAGCTGTCCTCTGGCCAGCGGGCAGCGCTGAGCCTCTCTGCCCCGACGACGAGCTGATCAGTACCCAACCCCACCGGGTCCGGAACAGAACGAAGGGGCCGCCGGCTCGATGCCGACGACCCCTTCGCTGTGGGACAGGTTTACTCGCGGAAGTAACTGAGCAGCCGCAGGATCTCCAGGTACAGCCAGACCAGCCCGACCACGAGGCCGAACGCGGCGAACCAGGCGAACTGCTGCGGCGCCCCGCGGCGGATGGCCTGGTCGACCATGTCGAAGTCGAGCAGGAAGGTCAGCGCCGCGATACCGATCACGACGAGGCTGAAGATGATCGCCAACGGGCCGCCGTCACGCAGGCCGAGCCCGCCGTCGACGAAGAAGCCCGCGACCAGGTTCACCACGATCAGGGCAACCACGCCGATCAGCGCGCCGAGCATCCACTTGGTGAACTTCGGCGTGACCCGGATCGCGCCGGTCTTGTAGACCACGAGCATCCCGGCGAAGACGCCGAACGTGCCGATCACGGCCTGGATGACGATGCCCTCGTAGAGGGTCTCGAAGAGCTTGCTGATGCCACCGAGGAAGACACCCTCGATGGCGGCGTAGGCCAGGATCGCGGCCGGGTTGGTGATCTGCTTAAAGCTGATGACCAGGCCGAGCACGAGGCCGATCAGCGCCGCCGGGAGGGCCACCGCGATCGCGTTGTCCGGCGCCAGGGTGAACATCACCAGAGCGGCGACCACGATCACGGTGCCGACGGTGGCCGCGGTGCGGACGACCACGTCGTCCAGGGTCATGTATTGAGTCGGCGCCTGCGGTCCGTAGGGAGCCGGCGGTGCGCCGTACGGCGGCGGCTGGCCGTAGGGCTGCTGCTGGTTCGGGGAGTACTGCTGGTTCGGGGAGTACTGCTGGTTCGGGGAGTACTGCTGGTTCGGGGCGCCGTACTGCTGGTTCGGCTGCGGCGGGGCGTTCCAACTGGCATACCCGCCCGAAGCGGGGACTGTGGGTATGCCGCCGCCCTTACGGCTGAATACCGGGTTGCTCACGTCGACTCCTTCGCCGCACGGTGGACTTGCACCCACAATAACGCCGAGGGGGTGCCTGGCGTTCCCCGCGCAGGCCAGAATCCAGTCCATGAATTGGACTCTCGAGCTGGTCAGCATCCCGGTCACCGACGTCGAACGCGCCAAGCAGTTCTACGCCGAAGTGCTGGGGTTCGTCGTCGACCATGACACCACCGTCAGCGAGCAGACCCGGATCGTGCAGCTGACGCCGCCAGGGTCGGGATGCTCGATCTGCATCGGGACCGGCTTCGTCGACATGGCTCCAGGGGCGCTGCGCGGGCTGCAGCTGGTCGTCAGGGACATCCGCGCCGCCCGGGCCGAACTGTCCGGCCGCGGCGTCGACGTCAGCGAGGTCATGGTCTTTGCCGCCGAAGGCCTGCGCCCAGCCGCGCCCGACGACGCGCTGAACAACGTGGGCTTCTGCTTCTTCAGCGACCCCGACGGCACAGGCTGGGCGGTGCAACAGATCGACAATCGCGGGTAGGCGGTACCCCCGGTCGGATTCGAACCGACACTGGAGCCCTTTTAAGGGGCCTGCCTCTGCCGTTGGGCTACGGGGGCCGACCAGATCAGCGTAGGGCGCCACGTACCCGAATCCCCCGTTTCCGTTGCCGTGCGTACCGTTTCGGGGACAGGATCACCTCGCAACCAGCCCCGTGCTGCCCGAGGAGGGAACCCGCATGAGCTCGACCATCGATGCCGGCGCGATAGATCAGGTCCTGCAAGACGCCGTCGACTCCGGCGCCGTACCCCATGTGGCCGCGATCGCGGCGAACCGTGACGGGGTCATCTACGAGGGCGGTGCCGGCCCGCGTGAGCCCGGGAGCAGTGACCAGGTCTCGGTCGACACCCACTTCCGGATCATGTCGATGACCAAGATGGTCGCGACCACCGCGGCCCTGCAGCAGGTGGAGAAGGGCACGCTGGACCTCGACGCGCCGGTCTCGCAGTACTGCCCCGAATTCGCCGACCTGCAAGTGCTCGACGGCTGGGACGGCGACACACCCCGGCTGCGCGCCCCGGCCAGCCAGGCCACTGTGAAGCACTTGGTCACCCACACCTCCGGGCTGGGCTACTGGTTCTGGAACGCGGAGCTGGTCCGCTGGGAGGCCGCCACCGGTACGCCGAACGTGTTGCCCGGGTCGAACGACTGCTTCAAGGCGCCGCTGCTGGCCGACCCCGGGACAAGCTTCATCTACGGCATCAACACCGACTGGCTGGGCAAGGTCGTCGAGGCGGTCAGCGGCACGACCCTGGACGTCGCCGTCAAGGAGGGCATCACCGGCCCGCTCGGGATGAACGAGACCGCCTTCCTCATGAACGACACCCAGCGCACCGGCTCGACACCGGTCCACGTCAAGGGCGAGGACGGCTGGACCTCGATCGGTGAGGTACTCAACCAGCAACCCGACTGGTGGGCCGGTGGGCACGGGCTGTACTCGACGCCGCGGGACTACATCCGGTTCGAGCGGGCGCTGCTGCGCGGCGGGGAGCTGGACGGCGAACGGATTCTGCAGGAATCCACGGTGCAGGCGGCGTTCACCAACCAGATCGGGGACCTCGACTTCCCCGCCGAGATCCCTACCGCTGACCCGGGGGCGACGCACAGCTTCAACGCCGGGCCGGGTAACAAGTGGGGGTACGGGCTGCTGCTCAACTCCGAGGACATCCCCGGCATGCGGCGCGCGGGCTCCGGCGCCTGGGCCGGCTTGTGCAACACGCATTTCTGGATCGACCCGACGACCGGGATCTGCGCTTCGATCTACAGCAACTTCCTGCCGTTCGTCCCGCCGGAGGCGATGTCCATGTACGCCTCGTACGAGAAGGCGCTGTACGCCGCCCTGTGATCACACCGCGCGCCTGCGTTACCGCAGGGGCTGGTGTGACTAACGTGACTCGCCGTGAGGCGTACCCCTCGCCCTAGCCCGGTGATCGTCGCGGCGCTCGTCGTCGCGCTGGCCTTCACCCTGCTCGGCAAGCAGGCCGCCCCGGCGCTCGGTGCGGTGGCCGACGGGCCGGCCCGACCGGCCGGCCCGAACGTCGAGATCGCGGCGTTGCGGCCCGGGGAACGCCCGCCGCAGTTCGTCTTGTTCTCCTTCGACGGTTCCGGGTCGCACGAGAAGTGGCGGCTCTTCCTCGCCACTGCCGACCGGGTCGGCGCGCAGTTCACCGGCTTCCTGTCCGGGACGTACCTGCTGACGAACGACAACGCCGAGCAGTACACCGGACCCGGGCATGCAGCCGGCAAGTCCTCGATCGGCTTCGGCGGTACGCCGCAGGACCTGGCCGTGCTGATCCGCGACCTGAACACCGCCTACCTGCGTGGCCACGAGATCGGCTCGCACTACAACGGCCACTTCTGCGATGGCGCCGACCCCAGCGGCAACGACTGGACCACCGCGCAGTGGTCGGCCGAGATGGACGCGTTCGCGCGGCTGTTCACCGACCACCGTGCCCTCAACGGACTGGCCGGACTGCCGCGGCTGATCGTGCCGGCCGCCGCGATCCAGGGCGGGCGCACGCCATGCCTGGAGGGCGAGCCCGAGGTGTTTTTCCCCGCCGCGCGGGCCCACGGAATGACCTACGACAGCAGCCGCCCGGTGACCGGCCTGATCTGGCCGCAACGCCTGCACGGTCTGTGGGAGTTCGGGATGCCGGTCGTTCCGGTGGCCGCGACCGGCGGCAAGAACATCGCCATGGACTACAACTTCTGGGTCCAGCTGAACGACGCGCGCGACGAGCCGGAGCGGGCCGCGGAGTTCGCCGGCGCCGTGCTCGAGACCTACGAGCAGATGTACGCCGCGGCGTACGACGGCAACCGGGCGCCGCTGGTGATCGGGAACCACTTCAACAACTGGAGCGGTAACGCGTTCAACCCGGCCGCGGAGCAGTTCATGGCCGAGGTCTGCGACAACCCCGAAACCGTCTGCACGACCTACCAGAATGTCATCGCCTGGATGGAAGCGCAGGATCCCGACGTGCTGGCCGAGCTGGTGGCCCGACCGCCGTCGGGGAGCTAGCCCGGGCCAGCGCTCACGCGCCGGCCAACGCCCGAGCCACGCCGCCCATGGACATGATGACGTCGGCCAATGCTCGCCCCTCCACCCGCAGCCAGTGGTGGACTTGCTCCGCCGACAGCGCCGCGAGCAGTACCGCGCTTCGCACGTCGGCATCGTGGCTGCCGGCCTGCTGGAGCAGGTAGTGACAGTGCTGGCGCCAGAAGGCGTGCGCGCCGATCCGTAGTCGCGCGCCGGCGCTGGACGTCTCGGACATCAGGGCCAGGTCGAGCTGGCGGTCGAGCATAGACAGGTAGGCGCTGACGAACGCGGTGAGCCGTGCCACCGGGGACGCGTCCGGACCGAGCGGCGCCGGCCCGGACAGGATCGACTGCTGCAGCTCACGCTCCCGCTCGTCCAGCAGCGCGACCGCCAGCCCGCCCTTGTCGGTGAAACGTCGGTACAGCGTGCCTTTGCCGACCCCCGCCGCCGCGGCCACGTCGTCCATCGTCACGCCGGCAACACCGCGCTCGGCGAAGAGCCGCTCGGCCGCGCTGAGCACGCGCAGCCGGTTGCGGGCGGCGTCGGCGCGCTCGCGAACCGCGCCCCCCTCGAGCAGGGGGAGTTCCGCGCGGCAGGGCTCGACGTCCGGTCCGACGGTTGACGATCCGGACTGCAGTCCGGTACGTTTCGAAGGCATGAACCGGACTCTAGTCCGAATGCGTATCGAGCTGGAGAACCGCCCCACACCCGCTACCAGAAAGGCACCCCAGGACCGACAAGATCAGTCGCCTCGAGCTGCGCCGCCTCATCGACGGCGGGACCGTGACCGTCGTCGACGCGCTCCCCGCGAGCTACTACGCGAGGCAACACCTGCCGGGCGCGGTAAACCTCGTCGAGGACGAGGTCGACGTGCGCGCGGCGGACCTCCTGCCCGACAAGTCCGCGTTGATCGTCACGTACTGCTCGAACACTGCCTGCCACAACAGCCAGGCCGTGGCAACCCGCCTGGCCAACCTCGGCTACACCAACGTGCGCAAGTACGCCGAGGGCGTCCAGGACTGGGTCGAGCACGGCTTGCCGACCGAGAGCACGGTCCGGGCCTGAGGCAAGGGCGGGCCTCGGACCCAGCCGTCAGCGCGCGGCCCGCTCGAACTGCGCCCGCGGGTGTTGCAGCTGGCCGAGGGAGATCACGTCCCGACGGAACAGGAAGGCCAGGGTCCAGTCGGCCAGCACCCGCACCTTGCGGTTGAGCGTCGGTATCCGGCTCATGTGGTACGTCCGGTGCAGGAACCAGGCCGGGAAACCCTTCACCTTGACGCCGTACACCTGGGCCACCCCCTTGTAGAGGCCGAGGCTCGCCACCGACCCGACGTACTTGTGCTTGTACGGCGTCGCCCGTCCGCCCTGGATCACCCGGGCGATGTTGTCGCCCAGATGGCGCGCCTGCCGTACTGCATGCTGGGCGCTCGGCCCGCACGTGGCGTCGGGGTCCTTGCTCGACAGGTCCGGTACGGCGGCGCAGTCCCCGGCGCCCCAGGCGTCGGCCACGCCGCGGACCTGGAGCTCCGCCGTACACCGCAGGCGTCCCTTGTCGTCCAGCGGCAGGTCGGTCTCGGTCAGCACCGGGTTCGCCTTGACCCCGGCGGTCCAGACGATGGTGTCGCAGTCGTACTCGTCGCCGTCGGAGAGCACCACGTGCCCGCCGACCATCGAATCCACCCTCGTGTTGAGCCGGATGTCCATGCCGCGGCGGACCAGCTCCCGCACGGTGTAGGCCCCCATGTCCACGCCCACTTCGGGCAGGATCCGGCCGGTGGCCTCTATCAGCACCCAGCGCATGTCCTGGGTCCGCAGCGTCGGGTAGTAGCGCTTGACGGCGTAGCGGGCCAGGTCCTCCAGCTCGGCGAACGCCTCGATGCCGGCGTACCCCCCGCCGATGAACGTGAACGTGAGCGCACAGCGGCGCTGGGCCGCGGTTTCCGGGTCGTCGCCGGTCAAGGAGGCCGCGACATCGAGCCGGGAGAGGACCTGGTTGCGCAGCAGGATGGCCTCGCCGACGGTCTTGAAACCGATCCCCACGTCGGCCAGGCCGGGGATGGGCAGGGTCCGCACGACCGAGCCGGCGGCCATGACGAGGATGTCGTAGCCGATCTGCTCGGGGTTGCCCTCCGAGGGCTCGACCGTCGCCACCCGCCCGGCGTGGTCTACCCCCGTGACGGTTCCGGTGATCACCCGGCAGTGCTTGAGGGTGCGGCGCAGCGGTACGACGACGTGCCGCGGCTCCACCGAGCCGGCCGCGGCCTCGGGTAGGAACGGCTGGTAGGTCATGTGGGGCTGCGGATCGACGACGGTGATGTCGGCCGCTCCGCGGGACAGCCGCTTGCGCAGCTGCATCGCGGTGTAGAGCCCGACGTATCCTCCGCCGACGATCAGGATGTGCGGGCGCACCTTCATGCCCCCGAGGCTACGTCCGCGCCCAGCGGCGGACGACGGCAGGCAGGCCGAGCAGCAATCCGGCGACCAACAGGCCGCCGAGGACGAGCGCCGTGGAGTTGGGCTGGCCGTCCAGGGGTGCGGTGAGGGCGACGGCGCCCATGCCGATCGCCGCGGCCAGGGCCGAAGTGCCCGTCCAGTGCCGCAGCACGGTCCCGTGCACCCCGCCGCCGGCCGGTACGACGGCCGCCAGCGCCGCCGCGCGGTGGACGAGGAAACCGGCCAGCCCGAACCCGACGGCGTGCAACCAGCCGGGATTCTCCACGGCGGCCAGCCACTCCAGGACGCCGAGGGCGAGCAGGAGCAGTGGGGCGCCCGAGCCCGGCGCGCGGACGGCCTGGACGCCGGCCACGGCCCCGAGCAGCGCCACCAGCCCGGCGAAGGACCACGGGTTCGGGGCCGGCAGTAGGAGGAAGGCCGCCGCGGCCACGGCCAAGACGACGCGCGGGATCATCGGCGCACCGTGTCCAACCGGTCCCGAATCAGGCCGGTGCGGCAGACAGTGGTCCCGACACGCGGACAGACCGACCCGGTGCGAGCGTGTCGGGACCAGTTGCCTCGACCGGCGCTCTCCTGGGGACCGGTTCCGGCAGGCCGCAGGCTCGGCGCCGGGCCGCTCATCGGCGTACCCGCGGCGCGGAACCGGCCCGCGCCAAGTCGCGCAGGACGAGGTCCAGGCTGCCCTCACCGCGCCAGGGCACGATCGGGACACCGAGTTCAGCGAGCCGGTGCAGGCGGGTCGCCCGCTGCAGCCGCCACAACCGCAGCGCCAGCCCGGTCCACTCCGTTTCCTCGGCCGGTGCCGCATCCGCGGGCAGGGTGTCCACCACGACCAGCGGATGACCCCGCCGGAACAGGGCAGCCGCCCGCTCGTACACCGTCCGGCCGACCATCGGGCTGAGCAGCACCACCAGGGCCCGCGGGTCCAGCCCGTGCGGGTCGAGCAGTTCGGGTTCACTGCCGCGGCGCGAGGGCGGGTGCAGGTCGAGCAGCGCGTCGAGCAGCCGGGTGAGCTGGCGCCGGCCGGTGGCCGAGGGCAGCGTGAGAACCCGCTCGGACTGGGCGATCAAGCCCACCCGGTCCCCCAGGCGCAGGTAGAACCGGGCCAGCGCGGCCGCGGCCCGCACAGTCACGTCGATCCCGCTGGCCCGGCCGTCGATCCCGCCGCTGTGCCCGGCGTCATAGCGCCCGTCGAGCAGCAGCACGACCTCCGCGTCCCGCTCGGCCACGGTGGCGTTGACGTGCAGCTGGTCGGTGCGCAGCGACACCCGCCAGTTGATCCGGCGCAGCCGGTCCCCCGGGGCGAACGGCCGGATGCCGGACAGCTCGGCGCCCTCGCCGGGCCGGGCCGAGCGGTGGACGCCGACCGCGCCCCTGGCCTGCGGCACGTCGGATGCACCCCGGAAAGGGTCGCTACGGGGCAGCACCCGTAGCGGCCGGGACTCCACCTCGTGGGGCCCCCAGCGCAGCAGGCCGTCGGCGGCCAGCGCCGTGACCAGGGCCGGCCCCACCCGGTGGCGACCCCACCGGCGCACCGTCAGGGCGACCTCGACCTCGGCCGGCTCCCCCGGCGTCGGTCGTACTGCGTATCCCCCGGGTCCCCCGCTCGTGGGTGCCACCCACCGCCCGCCGGCCAGCACGACGGACACCACATCGGCGCCCGGCGCCAGCACGGTGACCGCCGCCGAGAGCTCGTCTCCCTCGGTCGGCACGTCGGTCGACAACATCAGCCGCGCCTGCGGCCGCCCGGGCGGGCGACGGAGCAGGCCGACGACGGTGGCCAGCACCAGCGGGCCGGCCAGGTAGAGCAGGTCCGGCCGGCGGAACAGGACGGCGAGCAGGCCGAGACTGGTCGCGGCGGCCACCGCTCGAAACAGCGCCGCCGTGGGCATCCAGGCCGGCAGCGCGGCGCTCAGCGGACCACCTTGGGTCCGCGCCGGCCCTCGCCCTGATCCTCGCCGTCACCGGGCAGTCGGCTGGCCGGGACCGGCACCGAGTCCAGGACCACGCGGGCGACCTGGTCGGCCGACACCCGCTGCATCCAGGTCTCGGGGCGCAGGGTCAGTCGGTGCGCGAGCGCGGCGACGCCGACGTCCTTGACGTCCTCCGGTACGACGTAGTCCCGGCCGCGCAGCACGGCCAGGCCCCGGGCCGCGAGCAGCAGGGCCAGGGCACCCCGGGGCGAGGCTCCGACCTGCACTTCCGGCCGGGTCCGAGTCGTCGCGGCGAGCGTGACGCAGTAGCGGCCCACCGATTCCTCGACCGTGACCCGCTCGACGCAGCGCCGCATGGCCCGCAGGCCCGCCGCGTCGGTGACCGCCGGCAGCGTGATTTCCTCCCGCTGGCGCTGCACCCGCCGGGCCAGGACGAGCCACTCGCCGTCGGCGTCCAGGTAGCCGAAGGGCACCCGCAGCAGGAACCGGTCGAGCTGGGCCTCGGGCAACGGGTAGGTGCCCTCGTACTCGACGGGGTTGGCGGTGGCCAGCACGCAGAACGGGTCCGGCAGCGGGAACGTCGTGCCCTCCACCGTGACCTGGTGCTCCTGCATCGCCTCCAGCAGGGCGGACTGCGTCTTGGGCGGGGTGCGGTTGATCTCGTCGGCCAGCAGCAGGCCGGCGAACACCGGGCCGGCCCGGAACTCGAAGTCCGAGATCCGCTGGTCGAAGACGAACGAGCCGGTCACGTCGGCCGGGAGCAGGTCGGGGGTGAACTGCAGCCGGCGGAAGTCCAGGCCCAGGGTCTGGGCGAAGGACCGCGCGGCCAGGGTCTTGCCGAGTCCGGGGAAGTCCTCCAGCAGCACGTGCCCGCCGGCCAGGATCGCGGCCAGCACCAGCTCCAGTTCGCGACGCTTGCCCACCACGGCCCGGCCGACACCGTCCAGGACGTCGGCGGCGAGGCGCGCCACCTCGGGGACCGAGAGTTCGGTGGGGGTGGTGATCGGCTCGCTCATGCCCGCCATCCTCGCCGTACGGCGCTCACCGGGTCCGGCCGCCACCATCGGCGGGCTGGGTGTTCAGCTGCTCCAACTCCTCGATCCAGGACGCGATCTGGGCGCGCCCGGTGGGCACCGAGGCCGGTGGTGCGGTGAGCAGCTGCCACAGCCCGGGTCGGACCAGCCGCTCGATCTGCGCTCGGTGCGCCGGCCAGTGCAGGCCGTGGCGCTGCCGGAGCAGGTCCGTGGCGATCGCGCTGAGCGCCGGGCGGACCCGGTGGTCGAAGCGGTCCTGGTCGTCGACCGCGGATCCGAGCAGGGCCTCGAGCCCGGACAGGTCGGCGAACGCGGCTTGACCCTGGGCCCGGCCGGGTGGATCGGGCACGAGATGACCCAGGTCGTCGACCGGCAGGGTCCGGAGCACCGCCCATGCGGTAGCGGCGACGAGCCCGGCGGCGAGGCACACCACGAGCGGTACCGGCACCTCGTAGAGCAGGGTGAGCGCGTAGCCGAAGCCGCCGACAGCGAGCCCGGCGACGAACACGCCGGCCACCAGGTTGGCGACGGCGAGTCGCCTGGTCCCCCGGGGCGGTTGGATCGGGGTCGGCGACGGGGTGGTGTCCGGCCGCGTCCGCGAGCGGCCGACGGCCGAACGCGCGTCACGACGCAGGTTCGACGCCGGCCGGCGCTCGTTCACAGCCGGACCCCGCTGCCGAGTTCCGCCTGCAGGACGGCGAGTTCGCGTCGAGCCGCGGCCCGCAGGTCGGCGCCGAGCTGGTGGTCGGAGAAGCGGGCCTCGCGGTAGAGGTCGGCCAAGCGGAGCAGCGGCGGCTCGGAGATCAACTGCTCGCGGGCCAGTCGGGCGGCGTACTCGGCGGCGGTCTCGGTCTCCCGGACCTGCGTTCCGGCCGCCTGCCCGGCACGTTGCAGCAACAGCCAGCAGGCGACGACAGCCTCCCGCGCGGCGCCCTGCTCCAGCAGCACCCGGGCCTCGGTGACCGCCGCAGGGAACTCCGCGGCGCTGCTCTCGGACCGGACGGCGCGGCCGCGGGTGACCCGTTCGATCACGCGCAGCCGCCAGGAATCCCGGATCCACCACACCGCGAACCACACGCCGATCGCCATGACGACGGCAAAGCCGGCGAGGAAGAACAGCGTGATGCCCTGCAGCGCCGGGATGCTGGCCAGCGCCTCGTTCTCCTCCTCGCGGGCCTGCTCCTCCGCGCTGTCCGGCGTGGTCAGCCCCGGCGTCGCCGTCGCAGTGGCGGTCGGCGTGACGGCGGCCGGCGGCTGGGGTTCGGCGTACGGCCCAGCACGCGCCACTGCCGCGACGAGCACCACGAGCAGGACCCCCGCGAGGAGCAACGGCAGGCGGCGCCAGACGGAACCGCTCACGTGGCCAGCTTCAGGGCCTGGGCGAACACGGTGTCCAGCATCGGCTCGGTGAGCCGGCCGGTGAAGGTGTTCTGCTGGCTGACGTGGTAGCAGCCCAGCACGGACAGGGTGCCGGCGTGCACCTGGACGCCGTGCCCGAACGCCGGCCGCGGGCGCGGCACCGGAACGCCAATGGCGGCCAAGGCCGGCCACAACGCCGTCCAGCCGAAGCCACCCAGCACGACGATCACCCGCAGCGTGTCGCGCAGCAGATGCAACTCCTGCTGCAGCCACGGCCGGCAGGTGTCCCGCTCGGCTGGCGTAGGCGCGTTGGCCGGCGGTGCGCAGCGGACCGCAGCGGCGACGCGCACGCCGAACAACTCCAAGCCGTCGTCGGCCGACACCGACGTGGGCTGGTTGGCCAGCCCGCAGCGGTACATCGACGCGAAGAGCCAGTCGCCACTGCGGTCCCCGGTGAACACCCGGCCCGTCCGGTTGCCGCCGTGCGCGGCCGGGGCGAGCCCGACCACGGCGATCCGGGCGTCGGCTGGTCCGAGGCCGGGCACCGGACGGCCCCAGTACGCCTCCCTGGCGTACGCCGCTCGCTTCGTGCGGGCCACCTCCTCACGCCAGGCCACCAGCCGCGGGCAGGCCCGGCACCGGGTGACACCCGCGTCGAGGGTGTCGAGGTCAGGGACGGCCGCAGCCTGACGCCGGACCGAGTCCGCGTCGCTCGCGGCAGTGATCGGCACGTGCCCCCCTCCACGACGATCAGGTCACCTGATCATCGACGGTCCCACCGAACGGCACAACGCGCGGGCTGCGCCCTGCGCCGGGAGGCGGCATGATCGGTGCCGGCAGGACGCATCGTGACACCGGGCAGCAGGGAGCAGTGACTGTGGCGGGAGCACTCGGCAAGGTCGGCTGGAAGGTCATCGGCTACGGGTTCGCCATCCCCACCGGCATCCTCGTGCGCAAGGTGATCCAGGCGAGCTGGACGTCGGTCGTCGGATCGGACCCCCCGAAGAACCCCGAGGCACCGGGCACGGAGTGGAAGGAGGCCATCGCCTGGGCGGCCGCCTCCGGGGTGGCCATCACCGTGGGTCGGATGGTCGCCTCCGCGGGGGCGGCGAAGGCGTACAAGACGCTGACCGGCCACCTTCCGCCCGGCCTCGAAGAGGGCGGTCCCTGACCTACCGCGCGGCCAGGCCGAGGGCGATGCCGTCCAGGATGTCGTGCTCGCTGACGGTCACCTCGTCGATCTCCAGGGCGTCCATCAGCACGCGCAGCACGAGCGCGCCGCCGCCGATCACGTCGACCCGGCCCGGATGCATCACCGGCAGGGCCGCCCGGCGCTCCCGGCTCATCGTGAGCAGGCCGGAGGTCACCGACCGGACCCGGCCGACCGGGATGACGCTGCGGTGAATCCGCTCGGCGTCGTACGCCGGGAGCTCCAACGCCAGCGCCGCGACGGTGGTGACCGACCCGGCGAGGCCGACGAACGTCCGCGCCTGTTCCACCGGCACGGACCGCCGGATCGCCGCGATCGCTGCCCTGACGTCGGCCTCGGCCGCTCCGACCTGGTCCGGGCTCGGCGGGTCGTCGCGCAGGTGCCGCTCGGTGAGCCGGACGCAACCGACGTCGACGCTCAGGGCCGCGTGGATGCCGTCGGAGGAGCCGAGGACCACTTCGGTGGAACCGCCGCCGATGTCGGCCACGAGCACCGGCTCGGGTACCCCGGGTAGTCCGGACACAGCGCCGGCAAAGGAGAGTTCCGCCTCCTCGCGGCCGCCGATGACCTCCGGCTCGACCCCGAGCGTCGCCAGCACCATGGCCTCGAACTCCGACCGGTTGGCCGCATCGCGGGTCGCGCTGGTGGCCACCATGCGTACGGCGGCAACATCGAGTTCGGCGATCCGTCCGGCGTACGCCGCCAGCGCAAGTCGAGTTCGCTCCAGAGCCTGGGGCGCCAGCCGCCCGGTGCGGTCGACGTCCTGCCCGAGCCGGACGATCGTCATGCTGCGCTCGACATCGCGCAGCACACCGTCCTCGCCATCGGCGACGAGCAGCCGCAACGAGTTCGTGCCGCAGTCGACGGCCGCCACCCTCGTCACGGCTGGACGCACGGGCCGGCCGCCCACCACTCGGGCAGCTCGGCCAGCGCCTCGTCGCCGAAGGGGTTCACTCCCGGTCCCACCGCCAGGCTGTGCGCCACCAGCGCGTGCAGGCACTTCACCCGGGTCGGCATTCCGCCCGCGGTCTCCCGCGTCGGCAGCGCCCCGAGGGCGTCGCGGCGGCGCAGGTAGTCCGCGTGCGCGTCGGCGTACCGCTGGGCCAGCGCCTCGTCGGTCCACAGCCGCTCGGTCATCCGGGCCATCGTCCCGGACGCCTCCAGGCGGCCGATCGCCGAGGCCGCCCGTGGGCAGGTGAGGTAGTACGTCGTCGGGAACGGGCTGCCGTCCGGGAGGCGGGGGGCGGTCGCGATCACGTCGGGCTGGCCGCACGGGCAGTGGTGCGCGACGGTGAAGGCGCCGCGCGGCGGACGGCCCAGCTGGGCCGCGACGATCTCCTCGTCGGAGGCCACCGCGGGCCGGCTCAGCCGGAGTCCGCGCGGCGTACCGACTCGCCCAGCCGTTCCAGCCAGGACTCCCCGGCGCCGGCGGCCGCGGTGTCCTGCTCCGGCTCGGCGGCCGTCGGCTCCGGCTCGCTGTCGACGACGACGAAGATCCGGTCGCCGGGCATCGCGTAGTTCAGCCGCTCCCGCGCCTGCTGCTCGATGTAGGCCGGGTCCTGCAGCTGGCGCTGCCGTTCCTCCAGCGCCTCGACCCGCGCCCGGGTCTCCCGACGGTCCTGCTCCAGGGCGGCGATCTCGGTGCGCTGACCGACGTACTCCTTGATCGGGTAGGCCAGGCTCAGGACGAGGGCGATGACGACGATGCCGAGGATCACCGCCCGCCCGGTCAGCCCCGCGGGAGGCCGGCGGCGCAGCCGGGCCTGCGCGGCCGCGGTGGCCCGGGTAGGCCCAGGCCCCGCCGTACGCCGCTGGCGGCCCGGTGCCGTGGAGCCGCGCCGGCCGAGCCGGGTGGACGTGCCGCCGGTCGGCCGGCGGCCGGACAGAGGACCGACCACCCTCAGCCGCCCGCCCCGGCGTACCGCGGGAAGGCGGCGCGACCGGCGTACCGGGCGGCGTCGTCGAGTTCCTCCTCGATCCGCAGCAGCTGGTTGTACTTGGCCACCCGCTCGCTGCGGGCCGGCGCTCCGGTCTTGATCTGTCCGCAGTCCGTCGCCACGGCCAGGTCGGCGATCGTCGTGTCCTCGGTCTCGCCCGAGCGGTGACTCATCATGCAGCGCAACCCGTTGCGGTGGGCGAGGCTCACCGCGTCCAGCGTCTCGGTCAGGGTGCCGATCTGGTTGACCTTGACCAGCAGCGCGTTGGCCGCCCGCTCCTCGATCCCGCGAGCGAGCCGGACCGGGTTGGTGACGAACAGGTCGTCGCCGACGATCTGTACCCGGTCGCCCACGGCGGCGGTCAACTCACTCCAGCCGGCCCAGTCGTCCTCGGACAGGGGGTCCTCGATGGACACAATCGGGTAGGAGGCCAGCAGCTCGGTGTAGTAGGCGATCATCTGCGCGGCGGACTTCTGCTCGCCCTCAAAGGTGTAGCTGCCGTCGTCGAAGAACTCCGTCGCCGCGACGTCCAGGGCGAGGACGATGTCCTCCCCGAGCGTGAGGCCGGCCCGGCTCACCGCCTCGCCGATCAGGTCGAGGGCGGCCCGGTTGGAGTCCAGGTTGGGAGCGAACCCGCCCTCGTCCCCCAGGCCGGTGGACAGGCCCTTGCCCTTGAGCACCGCCTTGAGCGCGTGGTAGACGGCGACGCCGGACTCCAGGGCCTCGGCGTACGTCGCCGCGCCAATGGGCGCGATCATGAACTCCTGGACGTCGACGTTGCTGTCGGCGTGCGCGCCACCGTTGAGGATGTTCATCATCGGCACCGGCAGCAGGTGCGCCGACGGTCCTCCGACGTAGCGGAACAGCGGCAGGCCGCAGGACTGCGCGCCGGCCCGGGCCACCGCGAGGGAGACACCGAGCAGGGCGTTGGCGCCCAGGGCGGACTTGTCAGGCGTGCCGTCCAGCTCGAGCAGCCGTTGGTCGACCAGCCGCTGCTCGCTGACCTCGAAGCCGAGCAGCTCCGGTCCGATCACCTCGAGCACGGCGGTCACCGCCTGGCGGACCCCCTTGCCGCCGTACCGCGCCCCGCCGTCGCGCAACTCGACCGCCTCGAAGGCGCCCGTGGACGCACCGCTCGGCACCGCCGCGCGCGAGAGCGTGCCGTCGTCGAGGGCGACCTCGACCTCGACGGTGGGGTTACCTCGGGAGTCGAGGATCTCGCGGCCCCCGACGGCCTCGATGGTCGGCACGGCGGCGTCCTCTCGCTCCGGTGTGTGGCGTGACGGCTGGGCCGCCGCAGGCGAGGGTAGTCGGCGCCGACGGCCCGGCCGTGCTGCCCCGCCGTCGGCGGCCCGGGTGGGATAGTCCCTGCCCATGGGTGTCCCCCGGAGGGCCGTGCGGCAGATCCTGCTTGGGCTCATCCCCCTCGTCGTGATCGCCGTCGTGTCCCTCATCCTGCTCGCCCTGCGGCTGGGCGAGGCCAGGGCACCGCTGCGCACCGCGACGGAGACCGCCACCGCCGAGGTGGTCTCGACCGGGCTGGCGGCGGACGGCCGCCAAGTCGGCGTGGAGTACACCGATGTCGAGGGCGAACTGCAGACCGCCCGGCTCACGCTGGACCGCGCCGCGGACATCCCGCTGGGCGCCCAGCTCGACGAGGTGGCCTACGACCCGGAGCGCCCGGGCGTCGTCTACGTGCAGGGCGACGCGGTCACCTCGACGGTCGCGGATCTGTTCAACGGCCTGCTCATCGTGGCGCTGGTCCTCGTCGTCGCCGTGGTCGTCACGATCGTGCGACTGGTCGGGCGGCGGCGGCTGGCAGCCCGCGAACCCCGACAACTTCGAGCGCACCGGGAGAAGTACCGGCGGGGCATCGCCGACCGCAGCTGGCTGGTCGTGCAGTCCGGTGAATCGCGATCCTGGGTGCCCGTGTACTGGGACCCCGCGCTCGAGGAGATCGGCGAGAGCCCGACGCTGGTGACCGTGTACGGCGACCCGGAAGGGAACAAGCTGCTTGGCTTCGAGGTGGCCGGCGAGCCGATCTGGCCCTCCGGCCGGCGCCGTTCGGCCCCGCCCAAGGGCCGAGAACGGGACCTGGAGGCCACGACCGGCGGGGTCTCGCTGCTGCGGCAGACCCGGACCGACCTCGTCGGGGTGTTCGGCGCTCCGCTGATCGGGATCCTCTGGGCCTACATCGACGGCAGCGGCCCGGCCGGGTTCGTCTTCGCCACGGCGGTCGCGGCGGGGGTGTTGTTCTGGCTGCCGTCGGCGTACGGCTCGGACCCCACCTGAGGCCGCTCGCCCTCGGCGGCGCGTAGGGCGGCGGCGTACCGGTCGGCGGCGGCGCGCAGTTCGGCCTCGGCGTCCAGCCCGGCGTCATGAGCCTGTACGACGGCGGCCAGCAGCCGGTCCCCGAGATCGGTGGAGCCCGCGGGCCGCGGCAGGTCCGCGGCGGCGGCCCGGCGGACCAGAGCCTGGGCCAGCGCCAGCGCCGGCTGCGAACGGGCCAGCCCCTCGGTCACCGAGGTGCGGCCCTTCTCCGCCCGCTTGATCTGCTCCCAGTTCGTCGCGACTTCGGCGGCACCGGCGATGTCCCTGCCGGCGAACACGTGCGGGTGCCGGCGGACCAGCTTGTCCACGAGGCCCGCGGCCACGTCGTCGATCGACCAGGGTGGGTCGGCCTCCTGGGCCAGCCGGGCGTGGAAGACGACCTGCAGCAGGACGTCGCCGAGCTCCTCGCGCAGGGCGTCGAGGTCACCGTCCACGAGGGCGTCGTAGGCCTCGTAGGCCTCTTCGAGCAGGTACCGGCGCAGGCTGTCGTGGCTCTGCTCGGCGTCCCAGGGGCAGCCGCCGGGTGAGCGCAGCCGGTCCATGACGGCGACGACGTCGAGCAGCCGAGCGCCCGGTGGGTCGCCGGACGCGCGCTCGGTGACCATCCGATCGGTCACTCAGTTCAGGACGGGATCATCGACCGGGGGCGCTTCCAGCACGCTGACCACGTCGCTGTCAGCCGGTCCGAGCACCCCGGCGTCGTAGCTGCCGTAGCGCGGGTTGACCGTGATGTCCAGGGACTCGCGCACGGCCTGCAGCTCGGACTCCACGGCGGCCTGCACCTGCTGGCTCGCCTGCTGCTCCAAAGTAGGGCGCAGGTCGTCGAACGTCGGGTAGTCGATCGAGACGATGAAGATCACGGTGATCTCACCGGTGGCCAGCAGCGAGTCGGTGAAACCCTGCCCGGCCACCAACGCGCTGACGTCGGGCACCAGCTCGACCAGCTGCTCGGCGGTCGCGGTCTGCGGCGCCGGCAGCGTGTTCGGTCCGGTGTAGGCGGTGGCCTGCTCGACGTAGGACGTTGGATCGGCCGTCAGCGCAGCCAGTACTGCGTCCGCCGTGGTCTGGTCGGCAACGGTGATCAAGCCGACGGAGAACTGCGCGAACTGCTCTCGCGTCGCCTCGTATTGCGCCCGCAGCGCGGCTTCGCTCGTAGCGTCGTCCAGCTCCGCCGCCGCCGCCACCTCCTCGGCGATGACGAACTGCCGGATCTGCTCGCGCACGGCCGCCTCCGTGCGACCCTGCCCGGCCTGCTCGGCGAGGAAGTCCGCCGCCGCTACCCCTTGACCCTCGAGGATGTCGGCGAGGCGTTGGCTCACCTCCGAGTCGCTCACCTCGACGTCGTACTTGGCGGCCGCCACGTCGTACACCTCGGTGTCGATCAGCCCCTGCAACACCAGCTGGCGGTACTCCCCCAGGCGCCCGTCGTACACGTCGGCGACAGTAGGGTCGCGCAGGCCGGCGTCGACCGCGCTGTCGAGTTCGGCCGTGGTGATGGTCTGCGACCCCACGTACGCCGCGGTACCGGGCGAGGTCCGGCAGGCCGACAGCGCGAGCAGGGCCGCCACCAGGGCAGCGCACACGGTGAGCGGACGAATCGGGCGCGGGGCAGGCACAGCGGCAACCTCGGAACCGGCGACGGGGAACTCCAGCCTAGCCACGACGCGCTGCCCTCCCGTGAGCCACTAATGGGCCCGCTTGCCCTCGGCGGCCTCCGCCGCGGCCTGCTCGATCCGGTTGGCGCGCGTGTGAGGTCGCTTGGCCTGCACGATCCACTCCAGCATCGCGCGCTTGGCCGAGCGCGGGAACGCCTCCCACTGCTCCCGCGAGCCGGCGTGGCCGGCGAACGCGGCGGCAAGATCCTCCGGTACGACGAGGTTCTCGACGTCGTCGAGCAGGGTCCACGCGCCGTTGGCCTTGGCCGCGTCGATCGCGGCCCGGCCGGCGGGCAGCATCCGGTTCTCGGCGTGCAGCCGCTCCACCCGGATCTTGTTGGGCCGCGACCAGGCGCTCGTGGGCTTGCGGGGCGAGAAGTAAAGCATGGTGCGGTCCTCGTCCAGCTTGCGTCCCAGGCTGTCGATCCAGCCGACCGCGAGTGCCTCGGTGACGGCGTCGTCGTAGGAAACGGTGCTCCAACCGGTGTGCTTCTTCCAGGTCACCAGCCAGACGCCGCTGTCCGTGCCGTGGTGTTCGACCAGCCAGGCCTGCCAGTCCTCGACGGTGGCGGGCTGGAACCGGTCTTCGGTCATCCCGGCATCTTGCCCGCTAGGGCGATGGCACCGGGCGGCCGGGGCACACTGGCCGCCGTGACCGGCAGCCTCCCGCGGCGGCCGGCCGCGGTGTCACCGCGCGCGCTACGGCGACCCCCACAGCACCACCAGAACAGCAAGATCACCAATTGGCCAGACGGTTTCAGGGGACGGTCAACCGACCGTCCGCGGCGAACGCTGACCCGTCGGAATCCACCCGTCCTCGGCTGAATCGCCTATGCCGACTTCGCAGTGACGCCCGGACCGAGGACCGACTCGAGCAGCTCGGTGGTCCAGGCCAGCAGCCGCTGATCGCGCAGCGGTTCACCGCCCTCGACCGGCCGCGGGATCGACAGCGTGCGTACTGCGCTCTTGTACACCGCCCCCGGGTACAGCCGCTGCAGCCGAACCTGTTGGGAGTCGGCGAGCACGACCGGGCTGACCCGCACCGCGCGACCCTGCAGCGACACCTCCGTGATCCCGTAGGACCGGACGGCGGAGCGGAAGCGGGCCACGTCGAGCAGCGCCACCACCGGTAGCGGCAGCGTCCCGTACCGGTCGTCGAGTTCCTCGCGCACCTGCTCGGCGTCGGCGTCGGAGGACACGGCGGCGATCTTGCGGTAGGCCTCCAGCCGCAGCCGCTCCCCCGGGATGTAGCCGTGCGGCAGGTGGGCGTCGACGGGCAGGTCCACCCGCACGTCGTGCGCCTCCTCGGCCGGGCCCTCGCCCTTGAAGTCGGCCACCGCCTCGCCGACCAGGCGGACGTACAGGTCGAACCCGACGCTCGCGATGTGCCCGGACTGCTCGCCGCCGAGCAGGTTGCCCGCGCCCCGAATCTCCAGGTCCTTCATGGCCACCGCCATGCCGGCGCCGAGGTCGGTGTTCTGCGCGATGGTGGCCAGCCGGTCGTACGCCGTCTCGGTCATCGGACGCTCGGGCGGGTAGGTGAAGTAGGCGTACGCGCGCTCCCGGCCGCGGCCGACCCGGCCCCGGATCTGGTGCAGCTGCGACAGCCCGAAGTGATCGGAACGCTCCACGATCAGCGTGTTCGCGTTGGCGATGTCCAGGCCGGACTCCACAATCGTGGTCGAGACCAGGACGTCGTAGGCCCGCTCCCAGAAGCCGAGCATCACCTGCTCCAGGCTGTCTTCGCTCATCTGCCCGTGCCCGACGGCGATCCGGGCCTCGGGGACCAGCTCGCGCAGCCGGGCCGCGGCCCGCTCGATCGACTCGACCCGGTTGTGGATGTAGAAGACCTGCCCCTCGCGCAGCAGCTCCCGGCGGATCGCCGCGGCGATCTGCCGCTCGTCGTACGGCCCGACGAAGGTCAGCACCGGGTGCCGCTCCTCCGGCGGGGTCAGGATCGTCGACATCTCCCGGATGCCGGTCAGGCTCATCTCCAGCGTCCGCGGGATCGGCGTGGCGGACATGGTCAGGACGTCGACCGCCGTACGCAGCGTCTTGAGGTACTCCTTGTGCTCGACGCCGAAGCGCTGCTCCTCGTCGACCACCACGAGCCCGAGGTCCTTGAACCGGGTGCTCGGCTGGAGGAGGCGGTGGGTGCCGATGACGATGTCCACGCTGCCCTCGGCGACGCCGGCCAGGACCGCGGCCTGGGCGGTAGCCGAGTTGAACCGGCTGATCACTCTGACCGTGACCGGGAACTGCGCCATCCGCTCGGAGAACGTCGTGTAGTGCTGCTGGGCCAGCAGGGTGGTCGGCACGAGAACGGCGACCTGCTTGCCGTCCTGCACCGCCTTGAACGCCGCCCGGACGGCGATCTCGGTCTTGCCGTAGCCGACGTCGCCGCAGATCACCCGATCCATCGGGACAGCCAGCTCCATGTCGTGCTTGACCTCGTCGATCGCGGCCTGCTGATCGGGTGTCTCGACGTACGGGAAGGCGTCCTCCAACTCGCGCTGCCAGGGCGTATCGGGGGCGAACTGGTGCCCGGGCTGGGCCATCCGCGCGCTGTAGAGGCGGATCAGCTCCGCGGCGATCTCCCGGACCGCCTTGCGGGCCCGGCCCTTCGCCTTTTGCCAGTCCGCGCCGCCGAGGCGGTGCAGCGACGGGTTCTCCCCGCCGACGTAGCGGGTGACCTGGTCCAGGGCGTCGGTCGGGACGAAGAGCCGGTCCGCGGGCTGTCCGCGCCGGCTCGGCGCGTAGTCCAGGATCAGGTAGTCACGCTCGCTACCGTTGATCGTGCGGCGCACCATCTCGACGTAGCGGCCGACCCCGTGCTGCTCGTGGACGACCAGGTCGCCCGGCTGCAACTGCAGGGGGTCGACTGCGTTTCGCCGCCGCGACGGCATCCGGCGCATGTCCTTGGTGGACTGCCCGCGCTGCCCCGTGAGGTCGGTCTCGGTCAGCAAAGCCAGCCGCAGCGACTCGCTGGTGAAGCCGTGTTCCAACCGCCCGGTGGTCACGTGGACGATGCCGCGCTGCGGCGGGACGAGCAGCTCGGGCACCAACCGCGCGGGGACGTCGGCCTGGGCGAGTCGTTCGACGGCGCGCTGGGCCAGGCCGGGTCCCTCGAACGTCGTCACCACCCGCCAGCCCGCGCCGGTCCAGGTCTGCAGGTCGGCCAATGCCTTGTCGAGGTCTCCGTGGTACGCCGGCGCGGATTGCAGGCCGAGAGTCATGGCGGTCGTGTCCAGGTCACCGTCGGCAGAGAACGGCGAGATCGTCCACCACGGCAACCCGGCCACCGCGACCCGGGCGCGGACGTCCTCGAGGTCGCGGTACGCCGCCGCACCCAGGTCGATCGGCGCACTGCCACCCAGCGCGGCGCCGGTCCAGGAGGCTTCGAGGAACTCCGCGCTCGTACGCACCAGCTCCGCGGCGCGGGTCCGGACCCGTTCCGGGTCGCACACGACGACGTGCGTGCCAGCCGGCATCTCCTCCGGCAACAGCCGCAGCTCGGTGGCGTCGGCCAGCACGGGTAGCAGGGACTCCATGCCCTCGACGGCGATGCCGTCGGCGATGCGCACGAGCAGGTCCGACAGCTCGGGGTGCTGTTCCAGCAGCGCCGCGGCCCGCGCCCGGACGGTCGGCGTGAGCAGCAGTTCGCGGCACGGCGGCGCCCAGAGGCCGGTGTCGGCGATCTCCAGGGAGCGCTGGTCGGCCACCTTGAACCAACGCACCTCCTCCACGGTGTCGCCCCAGAACTCCACCCGCAGCGGGTGTTCCTCGGTGGGCGGGAAGACGTCGAGGATCCCGCCGCGGACCGCGAACTCGCCGCGCCGACCGACGAGGTCGGTCCGCACGTAGCCGATCAGGGCGAGCCGTTCGATCAGCGCGTCCAGGTGGACGTCCTCTCCGGCGGCCAGAGCGACCGGTTCCAGGTCACCCAGACCCGGCAGCTGCGGCTGGAGCAGGCTGCGCACAGCGGCGACCACTACGCGCAGCGGCCCGGTCGCCGGGTCGTCGGGACGTGGGTGCGCCAGCCGGCGCAGTACGGCGAGCCGGCGGCCGACGGTGTCCGCCCGGGGGGAGAGCCGCTCGTGCGGCAGCGTCTCCCAGGACGGATAGACCGCGACCTCGGCCGGCGGCAGCACGCAGCCCACCGCGTGGGCCAGGTCCTCGGCCTCCCGGCCGGTGGCGGTCACCGCGAGGACGGTCCGGCCGGCGCCACCGCGCGCGACGTCCGCGGCCAGCGCGGCCACGACGAACGGCTGGACGGCGCTCGGCGCGGCCAGCTCCAGCCGCGGTGTACCGGCCGCCTCCAGGGCCGAGCGCAGCGCCGGATCCGCCGCGATGACGTCGAGAACTCCGGACAAGCTCACGTAGCTACACACCCCTCGGGACAGCACGAGAACCCCGAAACCGGTAGGTTGCGGGGTCGCCCGCGACAGTACGCCGCCCCCGGACGGGCGGCACCGTGGGCAAGCCCCCCCGGCAGCACGTGGGCGGGCCCACCGGCGAAGGGAAGGCCTCGGTGACCTGCCTGCTGACCGGCGGCGCCGGCTACATCGGCGGGCACGTCGCGCGTCGCCTGCAACGCGCCGGGCACGAGGTGGTGATCCTGGACGATTTGTCGACCGGGTTACCGGCGCGGGTGGCAGGCCTGCCGCTCATCGAGGCCAGTCTCGTGACCGATCCCGACCGGCTGCGCCAGGCGCTCACCGAGCACGCAGTGCACGGGATCGTCCACCTGGCGGCCAAGAAGGCAGTGCCGGAGTCGGTAGAGCGTCCGCTGTACTACTACGAGCAGAACGTGCAGGGCACGATCGCCCTGCTCCAGGCGGCGGCGAAGGCCGATGTGCGGTGGACGCTGTACTCCTCGAGCGCCGCGGTCTACGGGAGCACCGGTGACGGCTTGGTCGGCGAGGACCACCCCACGGCACCGACCAGCCCGTACGGCGAGACGAAGTTGGCCGCGGAATGGCTCGTCCGCCGGAACGCCGAGGCGCAGGGCACGGCCTGGGCGTCCCTGCGCTACTTCAACGTGGCCGGCGCGGCCGACGCGATCCTGGGCGACCGTGGGGTCTTCAACCTGCTGCCAATCGTCCTGCGGGCCCTCGACCGGGGCGAGGACATCGACGTCTTCGGTGGCGACTGGCCGACACCGGACGGCTCGTGCGTACGCGACTATGTGCACGTCGAGGACCTGGCCGAGGCGCACCTGAGCGCGGTGCAGGCGCTCGAGGACGGGCGGCTGGCGGCCGGGATCTTCAACGTCGGCCGGGGCGAGGGCGTCAGCGTGCTGGCGATGCTGGCCGCGGTGGCGCGGGCGGTCGGCCGCCCGGTTCCCTACCGCATCGTGGCCCGGCGGCCTGGCGATCCGGCCAGCGTGGTGGCCGACGCGGCCCGGATCCAGCGGGAACTCGGCTGGCGGGCCTATCGCGACCTGGCCGACATCGTGCACAGCGCCTGGCAGGCCTGGGCGCAGCCAGCGTGACCTCGGTTGGCGGCGGTCGTCGTACGGCCGACGCTCGATAAGCTACCTTCTTGGTCACCAAGACCGGATTCGCCGGTATTCAGGCGGACCCAGAACTGCGCGTCCCGAAGGGTTCCTGGTATGGATCTGCTCTTGACCCTGGCCGGCTTCTTCGTCGGCATCGTCGTGGGCCTGACCGGGATGGGCGGCGGCGCCCTGATGACCCCCGTCCTGGTGCTGTTCTTCGGGATCCCGCCGCTGGCCGCAGTGTCCAGCGACCTCGTGGTTTCGGCGGTCATGAAGCCGGTCGGTGCCGTAGTGCACCTGCGTCGCGGCACCGTCTACCTCAAGATCGTCGGCTGGCTCTGCGTCGGCTCGATCCCGTGTGCTTTCCTCGGCGTGCTGATCTCCCGGGCGCTCGGCGAGAGCGGCGACGTGCAGGAAGTGACGAAGTTCGCCCTCGGCATCGCGCTGCTGATCGCCACCGCCGGCCTGCTCTACCGCTCGTACCTACGGATGGTCAGCAAGGCCAAAGTGCGCGCCGGGCTGCTGCCGGCCGAGCCGGCCGGCGATGTCGTCATCACGGCGCGGCCGGTCCCGACCGTGATCGTGGGCGCGATCGGTGGCGTGATCGTGGGGATGACCTCGGTGGGCTCGGGATCGCTGATCATCATCGCGATGCTGTCGCTGTACCCGGCGATGAAGGCCTCCGGGTTGGTCGGAACCGACCTGGTGCAGGCGGTGCCGCTGGTGATGCCCGCGGCCCTCGGGCACATCCTGTTCGGCGACTTCCAGGTCGACCTGACGGTGTCGCTGCTGCTCGGCTGCCTGCCGGGGGTCTACCTGGGGGCCCGGCTGTCGGCGTATGCCCCGGACGGGATCGTGCGGCGGGCGCTGACCTTCGTGCTGCTCGCCTCCGCTCTCAAGCTGTTGGGCGCGAGCAACCTGCTGACCGTGCTCATCCTGGCCGCTGCCGTTGTCCTGTTGCCCCTGTTGTGGGCCTGGCTGCGCACCCGGCAGGGGTTGCCGGCCCGGTCCCGGGTGTTCCCCCGAGCGCGCGGCCAGCAGCCCCCGGCGTCCCGGTCGGACGCGGAGGCACCCAGCACGGCGGCGGACCACGGGGCCGACACCGGCCGGCACCCGTAGTCCTGAGCCAGCCTCAGCCGGTCAGCGCCTACGGCCGGCTTGGGCGACGTTCTGCCAGGCGTCTTGGCTGTCTGGGTCGTTGAGTCGCCAGTCGCCCTTCTCGCCCAGAGCGTCCCAGTACAGCCACATCGAGATGGTGCCTTCCGCGGCCAGCCACGCCGCGTCCTGGGCGAT
>Ga0183260_10000220_pt1 | contig 45819 bp, 35 predicted proteins | sample AntDrymUQ4972206_2_FD_129768 | JGI IMG/M metagenome (GOLD analysis project Ga0183260, IMG submission 129768) | Polar desert sand microbial communities from Dry Valleys, Antarctica - metaG UQ497 (22.06) (version 2) (version 2) | ecosystem: Environmental > Terrestrial > Soil > Desert | place... | reverse complement strand
GGTCCCGCCGACCACCACCACCATGGTCCCGCCGACCACCACCACCACGGTCCCGCCCACCACGACGACCACCCGGCCGCCGACCACCACCACCACGGTCCCGCCCACCACCACCACCACCACGGTCCCGCCCACCACGACGACCACCCGGCCGCCGACCACGACCTCTTCGAGCACGACGACGCCCCCGTCAAACGCCTGCGGCGGCCTGACCCCGACCATCGTCGGAACGAGTGGCAGTGACTCGATCACCGGCACGCCCGGGCCCGACGTGATCGCCGGCGGCGGAGGCAGCGACCAGGTCCGGGGTCTCGGGGGCAACGACGTCATCTGCGGCGGCGACGGCGCCGACCGGATCCTCGGCGGTGAGGGCAACGACCGGATCTTCGGCGATGCCGGCAGCGACCAGCTGCTCGGCGAGAGCGGCGACGACGCCATCGCCGGTGGCACCGGCAGCGACCAGTTGCTCGGTGGTGACGGCAACGACTCGCTCGACGGGGGCCCCGATCCGGATCAGTGCCACGGTGACGCCGGCACCGACTCGGCCACCGCCTGCGAGAGCACAACCGGCGTCCCCTGAGCGGCGGAACCTCCCGCCAGGCGATCAGTCCTCGTCCATGACGGCGACGGCAACCGCGGTCGCGTTCGCCGCCGTCGCTCAGGGGCCCGGACTGGTCGCCGGTTGGGGAGCGGGGCTGGCGCGGCCGCCGTCTCGTGACGCCGGTGCCAGCGGTCGCACCCGGGCGGGGATCGAGCCATGGAAGCGGTGAACGACCGGCTCGGGCTCGGGCTCCGGCCGGCGCCGGCGACAGCCAGGGATCCATGGGCGAGAGGTGGCCTGTGGATGCGGAACCTCGGGAGCGTCCTCCTTCTCTTCGTCGCCTTCCAGCTCTGGGGGACCTCCCTCGGTCAGGCTCGGAGCCAGGACCGGCTCACCCGGTCGTTCACCGACACGCTGGAAGCCACGCCTCAGCCCGGCTCCGACCCCGACCCGCTTCCCGCAGCAGCCACGGGTGACGCGATCGCCATCCTGGACATCCCCGAGATCGGGGTTCGCCAGGCAGTGGTGGAGGGAACCAGCGTCGGCGTCCTGAGGAAGGCGCCGGGCCATTACTCGACCACGTCGCTGCCAGGCGAGAGGGGCAATGTGGCCATCGCCGGGCACCGCACCACCTACGGCGCTCCGTTCGGGCGACTCGACGAGCTCGACCCCGGCAACGTCATACGGCTGGTGACGCCCCGGGGCCGCCTGCGGTACGAGGTCCTCGGAAGGAGCGTCGTCAGCCCGTCGGACACGCGGGCCCTGGCACCGACCGCCGACGACCGGCTGACGCTCACCACGTGCCATCCCCGCTTCAGTGCCACGGAGCGCCTGATCGTGGTGGCCAAGCTCGCTCCCGCTGGGGACGAGATCGCCGCGCCGGTGAAGCGCAGCCTCCCCGTCGGGGAGACGTCTGTGGCGGCCGGCGAGGACGGCGACGCCGAGGTCGGGCTCTCCGGCCGGTGGTCCGCCCTCCTGCCCACGGTGCTCTGGGCGGCGCTCGTCGTCGCTGCCGGCCGGGCGACCTGGCTCCTCGCCCGGCGGTGGGTACCCTGGGTTTCCTACCTCGTGTGTGCGCCCTGGGTAGGAGTCCTCATGTTGCAACTGTTCTCCAACGTCGACCAAGTGCTACCCGCGGGTTATTGAGACCTCCGAGAGGTATTGGCGCAGCCGCGCTCGCTGGTCTCTGCTGGGTGCTCGGTGCCCCGACTTCGTCCGGCGCACAACCGTCCCCGGCGCCGGCGGCAGTCGTGATCGAGGGCAGGGGCTGGGGCCACGGCGTAGGGATGGCCCAGGACGGCGCCCTGTCCATGGGCCGGGCCGGCGCCACGACCGCCGCCATCCTGAGCCACTTCTACCCGGGGACCGAGCTCGGTCAGGCGGGCGGCAGCCTCCGCGTCGAGGTCGTGTCCAACGCCGGCCCGGCAACGGTCCTCGAGTTCCCCGACGGGGGCGAGGTGCACGACGGCCCCGCCGGTTCCCGCTCGGCGGGATTTCCGGTGACGATCGGCTCCGGCGGCAGGGTCGAGTTGTCGTTCGACGGGACGACCTACCGGGCCCGCCCGCTCACGGGCGCCGGCACACCCGCCACCGTCGAGGCGACGTCGGCCGCACCGTCGACCGAGATCGTCCTTCTCGCCGCCGCCCAGCCGTCCTCTCCGGCAACGACGAAACCTCCGGCGCCCCCCGCAACAACGACGACGACGACCGTCGCGGCGTCGCCCGCACCAGCGAGTCCGCCGTCCACCTCGCCGCCACCCCCGGCCGGGCCGGCGGACCCTTCGGTCCGCCAGGCGCCAGGCGCTGCCGAGCCCCCGCCACCTGACCCCTCGGCCACCGGGGGTCTCTGGGCGGTGCCGAGGCAGGGGTCGACGGTCGGCGTGGTGGCGCGCGACCGACGCTACCGGGGAGTGGTGAGAGCCGGAGGAGGACCCGGCGGCCTGCGGCTGGTCAACGAGGTCGACGTCGAGGACTACCTCAGGGGAATGGGTGAGGTCCGCGATCCCAGTTGGCCGGCGGCGTCGCTCGGCGCCCAGGCCGTCGCCGCCCGCACGTACGCGCTTCGCGCCATGGCCGGCGGCGGCGACATCTGCGACACGGATCGGTGCCAGGTCTACCTCGGCCAGGCGGTGGAGTACGGGGCGATGGACCGGGCGGTTGCCGACACCCGCGGGCAGGTCGTCACGGCCGGCGGCGGGCTCGCCCTCACCGTGTACTCCGCGAACGCCGGGGGCGTCTCGGCCACCCCCGAGGAGGGGTTCGGGGGCGACAGTGGCGGCTACCCCTACCTGGTCGCCGGCCCCTACCTCAGTCCCGACCCCCAGCCGTGGACCGTGCAGGTCGACCCGGCCGAGCTCGCCGGCCGCCTCGGCTACCAGGGAGAACTGAAGGATGTACGAGTCTCGCGGTCGGGGCCGTCGGGCCGGGCGATCGAGGTGTCGCTCGAAGGCAGCGCCGGGTCGATGACGGTCGCCGGGCTTCGCTTCATGTCGGCGTCGGGTCTGCGCTCGAACCTCTTCGCGATGCGGATGGGAACGGCCGTACCCGTCGAGGAGCCCGTAGAAGAGTCTGGAACTTCCTACCGAGCCCTCGACCGCGTCACCCACCAGGCGGCGGCTCGGCGACTCGGCCAACGTCGGGTTGATCGGCCTCGCCCGCTCGACGGCGCTCCTTGGGAGGCGGTGGTCGTGATCGTCCTCGGCCTGGCTTACTCCCGTAGGCGCTTGCAGGCCGGCGGTCCCTCGGAGGCCGTCGCCCAAGAGTCCATCGGGTAGCAGCATCGCGGTACCCAGGGGTTCATCTCGGGGTCATCTCGCCCGGTTACAACTGGCCGTGGCGCCAGCTGAAGTACCGTGCCCTGGCCCGCAGCACCACGACCGCTGCGGGCCAGGACACGAAGGCGAGAACGCCGCCTTCGGGACGTTCCGAGAGCGCGCTGCGCCGGGGCGTGGGTTCCGGGCCGGGGGCTAGCCTGGAGACGGTGACGGACGTGGACGCGACGACCGAGACGACCGACGAGCCCGCCGGCGAGGCGCCCGACGAGGGTTCGTCGCAGGACCGCGACCACGAACCCGAGCCGGCCACCGGCGGTCACGGCGGCGGCCGCGAGAGCGGTTCGCGCTACCTCAACCGCCATCTTGGCTGGATCGACTTCGCCGCCCGGGTGCTGACCCTTGCCGAGGACCCGGCTCAGCCGGTGCTGGAGCGGGCCAAGTTCCTGGCCATCTTCAGCGACGGGCTCGACGAGTTCTTCCAGGTACGGGTAGCGGGTCTGAAGGAGCAGGTGGCGGCGAAGATCACCGCCACCAGCCCCGACGGAATGACACCTCTGGAGCAGCTCCGTGCCATCCGGGAACGGGTGCAGGACGTGGTGCAGCGCCAGAGCAAGGCGTTCCTCGATCAGGTGGTCCCGGGGCTGAGCGAGGTCGGCATCGTTCTGTCCGATTGGGAAGACCTCGACGACGACGACCGCGAGTACCTGGTTCAGGTGTTCCATGACCACATCTTCCCGGTGTTGACGCCGCTCGCCGTCGACCCGAGCCATCCGTTCCCCTACATCTCCAACATGTCGCTGAACCTGGCCGTCCAGGTCCACGACCCCAAGACGGGTGAGGACCGTTTCGCACGGGTGAAGGTGCCGCCCGTGCTTCCCCGGTTCGTCGTGATGCCCGACGGGGAGCGCTTCGTGCCGCTGGAGCAGGTGATCGCCGCCCATCTCGGCACCCTGTTCCCCGGCATGGAGATCCGCGGCAACGAGCCGTTCCGGGTCACGCGCAACGCCGACATCGCCCTCGAGGAGGAGGAGGCCGACGACCTGCTGGCCGCCGTCGAGATGGAGTTGCGCCGGCGCCGCTTCGGCAAGGCGGTGCGCCTCGAGATCGACAGTCGCATGTCGGAGGCGACCAAGACGCTGCTCATCCGCGAGCTCGAGCTCCTGCCCGACGACGTCTACGAGGTCGACGGCCCCTTGGAGCTGGGTGGCCTCTGGTCGGTCTATGAGCTCGACCGTCCCGAGCTCAAGGACGAAGTCTGGGTGGGTGTCACCCAGCCCCGCCTCGTCGACCACGAAGGAATGCCCCCCGACATCTTCGCCGTCCTTCGGGAGCGGGAGGTGCTCGTCCACCACCCCTACGACTCGTTCGCCACCTCTGTCGAGGCGTTCATCGAGCAGGCGGCCGACGACCCCGACGTGCTGGCCATCAAGCAGACGCTGTACCGCACGTCGGGTGACAGCCCGGTGGTCAACGCCCTCATCCGTGCCGCCGAGCAGGGGAAGCAGGTCGCGGCGCTGGTGGAGCTGAAGGCCCGCTTCGACGAGAAGGCGAACATCGCGTGGGCGAAAGCCCTGGAGCAGGCGGGGGTGCACGTGGTCTACGGGCTGGTCGGCCTCAAGACCCATACCAAGACGGCGCTCGTGGTCCGTGAGGAGCCCGACGGCATCCGCCGGTACTGCCACGTGGGCACGGGCAACTACAACCCGAAGACGGCCCGGCTCTACGAGGACATCGGGCTGTTGTCGGCCGATCCCGACCTGGGGGCCGATCTCACCGACCTGTTCAACTACCTCACCGGGTACAGCCGGCAGTCGAAGTACCGCAAGCTGATCGTGGCACCCGTCGCACTACGTCCTGCCATGGTCGACTTCATCCGGGAGCAGCGCGACGCCGGGACCGACGGTCGGATCGTCCTCAAGATGAACAGCCTGGTCGACACTGCGCTGATCGACGAGCTGTACGACGCATCGAGCGCCGGCGTGCCCATCGACCTCATCGTGCGTGGTATGTGCTGCCTCCGACCGGGTGTTCCCCATCTCTCCGAGAACATCACCGTGCGGTCGATCGTCGGCCGCTACCTCGAGCATTCGCGCATCTACGCCTTCGGCCAGCGCGACAGTCGGCGATACCTCATCGGCTCGGCCGACCTCATGCCCCGCAACCTCGACCGTCGCGTCGAGGCCATCGTGCCCGTCGAGGATCCCGAGCTGCAGGGTCGTCTCCAGGAGATCCTCGACGTCTGCCTGTCCGACGACGCGTTGGCGTCCGAGCTGCAGTCCGACGGCTCCTGGCACAAGGTCCCCGTCGACAAGGGTGTGAACGCCCAACTCCGACACCAGGAGCTGGCGTTCGAGCGGGCCCGGCGCCGGCGCGACCACGACACGATCGAGGACGGGTAGCGCATGGCACAGTCGTCGACCGAACGCGAGGTGAAGCTCGGGGCGTGGGCGGGTTTCTCGCTTCCCGATCTCAACGACGTGGTCGAGGGCGTCACGGCCGTGCCGATCCCCGATCGTCTGCTCAAGGCCGTGTACTACGACACGGCCGATCTGCGCCTCGCCCGTTGGGGAGTCACCATCCGTCACCGCACCGGCGAGGGCACGGGCTGGACCGTCAAGCTGCCCGAGGGTGACGAGGGGCCGGCGCTGGTTCGTCGCGAGGTCACGTTCGAGGGCCCCGCCAACCACATACCGCCGGAGGCACTGAGCCTCGTCCGGTCCTACGTGCGGCGGGGGAGCCTGGCCCCGGTCGCCCACATGCGCACCCGCCGTGCCGGCGTGGTCCTGTCCGACGTCGAAGGCCAAGCCGTCGCCGAGGTCGTCGACGACGAGGTGTCCGTGCTCCACGGCGGCCGGGTGGCCGCCCGCTTCCGCGAGGTCGAGGTCGAGCTCACCGGACGCGCCTCACCCGGCCTGATCGATGCGGTGCTGGCCAGGCTGGGCGAGGCCGGCGCCGGCCGGCCCGACCCCACGCCCAAGCTCGTGCGGGCCCTTGGAGCGCGCGCACTGGGCCCCCCGGAGCTGGCGCCGGTCGATCTCGACGACGAGCCGTCGGCCGGAGACGTGTTGCACGTGGCCATGGTGTCGTCGGTGACGAGGATCCTCCGTCACGACCCCGGCGTGCGCATCGGCGACGACCCCGAGGATGTCCACCAGGCCCGGGTCGGGACCCGCCGGCTCCGCTCCGACCTCCGCACCTTTGCCGCCATCCTCGACGACGATTGGCTCGGGCCGTTGCGGGAGGAGCTCAAGTGGTTCGCCGGGGTGCTGGGCTCGGTGCGCGACGCAGATGTGCTGACCGAACGCCTTCGCAGCCAGGCCGAAGCCCTTCCCGAGCGCGATGCCGCCGGGATGGCGCCGCTGTTCCGCCGGCTGGCCAAGGAGCGGGAGGTGGCTGCGCGCGCACTGGGCGCGGTGATGGCCGGGGAGCGCTACGTCGACCTGCTCGACCGTCTGGTGCTGGGCGCGCAGCAGCCCGCGCTCCGGGCCGAGGCATCCGAGCCCGCCACCAGGATAGTCCCCGACCTCGTGGGTCGGCCATGGCGCCACCTGAGGAAGTCGGTCGGCGACCTCCCTGACGAGCCGCCCGACGAGGATCTCCACGAGGTGCGCATACGGGCCAAGCGGGTGCGCTACGCGGCCGAGGCGGCGGTGCCGGTCGCCGGCGGAGCCGCCAAGTCGTTTGCCAGCGCGGTGGCCGACCTGCAGACCATCCTCGGCGACCACCAGGACGCTGTCGTCGCCGAAGACTGGTTGCGCCAGGCCGTCCTGCGGGCGAGCCCGGCCCAGGCCCTGGCCGCCGGGGAGCTGATCGCCGTGCAACGGGCCGAGGAGGCTGCCGCCCGCGAGGCGTGGCCGGCGGCGTGGAAGAGGATCGACAAGAAGAAGCGCAGGGCGTGGATCGGCTGATCGGCCGCCTCCAACGGCGCCCGACCGATGTCGTGCAGGCGGCGGGGGGCGTGGTCTGGCGGCGGACTGCCGACGGCGAGGTAGAGGTGTTGGTCGTGCACCGGCCGAAGTACGACGACTGGACCCTGCCCAAGGGCAAGCTCGAGGAGGGGGAGGCCTTCGAGGCGGCCGCACGCCGCGAGGTCGAGGAGGAGACCGGTCTCCGCTGCCTCCTCGGCGACGAGGTGGCCGCCTCGCGCTACCGCGACCGCCACGGCCGGGTCAAGGTCGTGCGCTACTGGGCCATGACTCCCGAGGGCGGTCGGTTCAAACGGAACGGCGAAGTCGACGAGGTGCGCTGGCTGTCGCTCGAGGGGGCCCGAGCCCTTCTCACGTACCGGCGCGACCGCCCGGTGGTGGATTCCCTCCAGCCCTAGGACCTGCGTACCATCCGTCGGTGCTCTACCTCGTTCGTCACGCGAAAGCGGGAAGCCGCCGCGACTGGGAAGGTCCCGACCACGGACGGCCCCTGAGCAAGACGGGCCGGCGCCAGGCCGAGGGCCTGGTCGACCTCCTGGTGGACCGGTCGGTGTCGTCGATCCTCTCCAGCCCCTACGTGCGGTGCGTGGAGACAGTGCAGCCGTTGGCCGAGAAGCTCGCCCTTCCCGTCGACCACGCACCGGCGCTGGCCGAGGGGGCCTCGCCGATCGACGCCGTGGGGCTGCTGCGCGGCCTGGCCGGCTCCACTGCGGTGTTGTGCAGCCACGGCGACGTGATCCCGGCGATCCTCGACGCGCTCGTCGAGTCGGACGACCTTCCCCTCCCGCCCGACTACCCGTACCAGAAGGGGTCGACCTGGGTCCTGGAGCATCACGACGGTCGCTGGGCCCGAGCGCACTACCTCCCGCCGTCTTCCTGACCGAGAAGTGGTCGGGGCGGCGGTAGCGTCGGTTCGAGATGCGCATCGCCGCCTTCGACCTGGGTACCAACTCGTTCCACCTGCTCGTCGTCGACGCCCACCCTGACGGCACCTTCGTGCCACTGGTGCGGGAGAAGGAGATGCTGCGGCTCGGCGACGAGGTCAGCCGCAGCGGACGGGTCGGTGAGGCTGCGGCCAACCGTGCCGTGACCACCCTCAGGCGATTCCGCACTCTGGCCGAGGGGGCGGGGAGCGAGGAGATCGTGGTGTGTGCCACCAGCGCCATCCGCGAGGCAGAGAACGGGGGTGAGCTGGTCGACCGGATCGAGGCCGAGGCCGGTATCCGGGTGTCGGTCATCAGCGGGCTCGACGAGGCCCGGCTCATCTTCGGTGCCGTCCGGGCCAGCGTCGTCATCGACCCGGGCCCCGCCCTTTGCCTCGACCTCGGCGGCGGCAGCCTCGAGATCATGGTGGGCGACGCCACAGGTCTGCGCTGGTCGTCGAGCGTCAAGCTGGGGGTGGCGCGGCTGTCGGCGGAGCTCGTGGGGAACGACCCTCCGTCGGCCGACGACGTGCGCCGTCTGCGTGAGCGCATCACCTCGGTCCTTGCACCCCTCGCCGACGAGGTCGCACCGCTGCACCCGACCATGGCAGTGGGAACCAGCGGCACGTTCGTGGCTCTGGCCCGCATGATCGCCGCCCGCCGCCCCGGCGGCATCCCCGTCTCGGTGAACCAGCTCCGCTTCAGCAGCGACGAGTTCCTCGCCGTGCACGAGCAGGTGATGCGCCTCCGCGCCAACGAGCGGGCCAAGCTTCCCGGTCTCGACGCCCGGCGGGCCGACATCATCCCAGCGGGGTCACTGCTGCTGGCCACGGCGATGGAGTTGTTCGGCTTCGACCACCTCACCGTGAGCGAGTGGGCCCTGCGCGAGGGGATGGTCCTCGACGCCATCGGGCGCCACGACGACGCCGACTGGAGCGGCGACCCGCGCGCCATCCGGCGGTCGTCGGTGCTCCGGCTGGCCCGGGACTGCAACTGGGACGAGGGCCACAGCCGCCAGGTCGCCCGCCTGGCACTGTCGTTGTTCGACCAGACGTTCCCGCTGCACGACCTCACTCCGGCCGACCGCGAGTTCCTCGAGCACGCCAGCCTTCTCCACGACATAGGCGAGCACGTGGCGACCGAGTCGCACCACAAGCACACGGCCTATCTCGTCCAGCACGGTCGCCTGCGCGGGTTCTCGCCCGAGGACGTGGGCGAGCTGGCCACCCTCGCCCGCTACCACCGGGGCGGCGACCCCCGCCCGTCGCACGAGCCCTTCGCGAGCCTCCGGCCCGAGCGCCGGGACAGCGTCGCCCGTATGGCCGCCCTCCTGCGGGTGGCCGACGGGCTCGACCGGGGCCGGGTCGCCGCCGTCGGCGACATCGAGGTGGTCCTCAACGGCTCGCGCATCCGCGTGAACGTCGCCGGCGGAGACATCGACGTCGACCTGTGGGGCGGCCGCCGCAAGCGCGAGCTGTTCGAGCGCGTCTTCGACCGCCGCCTGGAGGTCGTCCGGGCCTAGCCCTCCTCCTACGATGGCGGCATGACCGAGGAGCCAGGGTGGACACCGCTTCGCCGCCCGCAGCGGCCCCAACCCGGACCCACTCCCTTTTCCCGCCTGGCGGCGACCCATGTGCTGTCGACCGGCGGTGACACGCTCGTCACCATGGCCTTGGCCGGGTCGCTGTTCTTCTCGATCTCCCCCGGCGCGGCCCGTAGCAAGGTGGCTCTCTACCTCGCTCTCACCATGGCGCCGTTCGCCGTCGTGGCGCCGTGGCTGGGCCCGTTGCTCGACCGCAGCCGAAACGGGCGGCGCACGATGGTGATCGCCTCCAACGCCGGCCGGGCGATCGTCTGCGCCTTCATGGCCGGCCACCTCGACGATCTCCTTCTCTTCCCCGCCGCCTTCGCCGTGCTGGTGCTGTCGAAGTCCTATTCGGTCACCAAGAGCGCCCTCGTTCCTGCGACCGTCGGCGGGGAGGGGGAGCTGGTCGAGGCCAACTCGCGCCTGGCCATCCTGTCGGTCGTGGCCGGTTTCGCCGCCGCCGTCCCCGGGGCGGCCGTCCTGAAGATCGGGTTCCTCGGAGCGGACTGGGTCGTGCGGCTGGCCGCCCTCACCTTTGCGGTGGGGACGCTCGCGGCGTTCCGCCTGGTGAAGCCACCGGAATCGGACACGCCCCTGCCCACGGTCGAGGAGAAGGCGGAGCTGCACGCTTCCAGCATCAGGCTGGGGGTGAGTGCCATGGCTGTGCTCCGAGGCGTCGTCGGGTTCCTGGTGTTCCTCGTCGCGTTCTCCCTGCGGCGGGGGGACGCGCCCTCCTGGTGGTTCGGAGTGGTCCTGGCCGCGAGCATGGGGGGGACGTTCGTGGGCGCGGCCGTGGCGCCCATGTTGCGCCGGCGATGGCCAGAGGAGCGCATCCTGGCGGGCTCGCTCCTCGCCGTGGCCGTCGTCGGAGCCTGGGCGGCCTACGCTGCCGGCCGCCCGGCCATCGCCGTGCTCGCCGGCGCCGTCGGTGTCAGCGCCAGCGCCGGGAAGCTGGCCTTCGACAGCATCGTGCAGCGCGACGCCCCCGACGCCGTGCGGGGCCGGACCTTCGCCCGCTTCGAGACCCGCTTCCAGTTGGTCTGGGTGGCCGGTGCGGCAATTCCCGTCGTCGTCCCGATACCCAGCCGGGCGGGGATGGCCCTGATCTCGGCGGCGACGACCGCAGCCCTCGTGGTCTACGCCGGCGGGTTGTCGGCAACCAGGCGACGGGCGCCGGCACCTTCCTGAGGCGGTGTCAGCCGTCGGGAAGGTCGATGCGGGCCAACCAGAGCCCGGGAGCGTCGACCTCGGTACGGGTGGGGAGCTCCCGCTCCGACTGCCAGAGGCGGCGGAGGCCGTCTTCCCCGGCCCGTTCGACCACCCCGTCCACGAAGGCTGCGCCACGCTCGTAGTGAGGGCGGTCGAGCGCCAGCCCCAGCAGGCGACCGGAGAAACGCTCCCCTTCCGACATCTCCACCCGGCGACGGTGCACGGCCTCGGCGATCCGTTGGGCGGAACCGACCAGGCGGTGGCCGAGCGTCTCCATGATGTGGTCGACGAACCCGGCGACGACGGCGAGCAGGTCGGCGAGCTCCGCCAGCACCTCGCGTTGGGCGTCGGTCTGGACGGCCCCGAGCAGGGTCTCGGGGTTCCCCAGCAGACGACGGAGGGCCTCGGGATCCGACGGGTCGAGCTCGCCGAAGCTCTGCTCGACAGCGTCGGGGTTGACCTCGAAGCGACTCACGTAGTCCTCGAGGTGGGCGTGGAGGCGCTGGCGCACGTGGGGTCGCCCCAGGACCGAGTGGTAGGTGACCTCCCTGATGCACACCCACATGCGGACGTCGGCGGCGGGGAGGTCCCACTCCGTGCCGAAGGGGTCGATGTTGGCCGGCACGACGAGGAGCTGGTCGGCGGGCGGTCGGGGGAGAGGCTGGTCGTACTGACCTAGGGATCGTCGGGCGAGGTGGCCGACCATGTAGCCGGTCTGCACACCCATGAGCACCGGCACGAGGAGCTTGCCCAGGTCGCCGAGCAGCTCGGTGGCGGGGTCGGCCTCGGTCTCGGGCCCCGACGAGTCGGCCAGGGCCCGCGCCAGGCGCTCGACATAGGGCCGGTAGGCCTCGATGCTGTGGAGGGCCCAGTCGCCCCGGGTGACCGGAAGGACGGAGAGCACGCCGCCGGCGATCGCCGTCGAGAGCCCGGTGGCCTCCGAGACGTGCATGTCCGCCACCCGCAGCAGCTCTTCGAGGCGCAGGCGCTCGAGGGGGTCGACGTTGTTCTCGGGGGCGCCCTCGGTGGCCGTCCACTGGGCGGTCTGGCGGGCGACGTCCCAGTTCACCGGCCCGGAGCCGCCGAACCAGCGGGCCAGGTCGCCGAACATGGGCCACCCCTCGAAGGGGTTCCGCCCTTCCGGCGGGTCGGTGCCGCTCACCCGGGCATCGTACGCCCGCCCCCGAAGATCGGTTGGCGGCCCCTCCCCGCTCAGCGCGGGGGCGCCGCCGGGGTTGGCACGACGCCCATCCGGCTCACGGCCTGGAACGCCTCGAGCATTTCGATCGGGATCGGGAAGATGATCGTCGAGTTGTTCTCGGCTGAGATCTCCGCCATGGTCTGGAGCTGCCGCAGCTGCAGGGCGCCGGGCGACGCCGCGATCACCTGGGCCGCCTCCCCCAGCTTCTGCGATGCCTGGAGCTCGCCCTCGGCGGCGATGATCTTTGCCCTCCGTTCGCGCTCGGCTTCCGCTTGGCGGGCCATGGCGCGTTGCATCTGTTCGGGGAGGCCGACGTCGCGGATCTCCACGCGGTGCACCTTCACGCCCCACGGCTCGGTCTGGCTGTCGAGTGCAGCCTGCAACTCGGCGTCGATGCGATCGCGCTCGCTGAGCAGCTGGTCGAGCTCATGGCGCCCGACGGTCGATCGCAGAGTGGTCTGGGCCACGAGCTGTGACGACGAGTACCAGTCGCGGATCTTCACCACCGACGCCGCACCGTTCTGGCCCCAGGTCGACGTTCGCCGGGCGAAGAGGAGTACGGCCCAGAGGCAGACTCCTGCGGCGGCCAGGAGCAGCGGCCACCATGGGTGGTCCTGCTCCGCCGCCACTGCGTACCCGAGTACGACGAGTGCAAGCGCCGAGAGTCCGGCAACGCCGAATGTCGGCAGGGCCACCTCGACCAGGAACAGGATCGCCGCCAGCGTGATCGCTGCCAGCACCACGCTAGGGGCATCGGGTAGCGAACCCATGCGTGCAGGCTACCGCCGCGAGCTACGACTTGACGGGCCGCTCGGCCAGGACGACGGTCATGGTCATGTGCCTGTCGTCGCGGACGACGGCCAGTGTCACGGTCTGGCCGGGACGGTGGCCCCGGAGGGCGACCACCAGCTCGCCCATCGATCGCACCGGCCGGCCGTTGACCGCCACGACCACGTCACGGGCGGCCAGGCCGCTCCGCTCGGCCGGGCTCCCGTCCTTGACCTCGCCCACCATCGCCCCGCCGTCGAGGCGGAGCTCGCTGGCCGTGACCCCGTCGAGGTCGGTGCCGTCGATGCCCAGCCACACGTGGACGACCTTCCCGGTGCGAATGAGCTCGTCGGCCACCGAGCGGGCCACCTCGATGGGCGTGGCGAACCCGAGGGCCTCTCCGCCGGCGTCGCTCGACACCACGGCGGTGGTGATCCCGATGACGGCGCCGTTGGCGTCGAGGAGGGCCCCGCCCGACGAACCGGGGGAGATCGGCGCGTCGGTCTGCACCATGTCGACCAGGCTGCGGCCGGTCCCCCTCGGACGGATCTCGCGATGCAGCGCGCTCACCACGCCGACCGTGACCGACGGCCCCCCCGAGAGGCCGAGCGGCGACCCGATGGCGATCGCCGTCTGGCCGACCCGCAGGTCCATGGCCGACCCGAGGGTCGCCACCTGGTACGGGCCGCCGTCGACCTTCACCACGGCGGTGTCGGTCTCGGCGTCGATGCCCACGAGGCGCGCCGGCAGCTCGAGCCCGTTGGCCAGCACCAGGGTCGTCGACGAGCTGCCCGCCACGACGTGAGCGTTGGTCAGCACGTGACCATCGTTGCGGAAAATGACGCCCGATCCCGTCCCGGCCCGGCCGCCCACGTCGGTCTTGAGCTGGACGATCGACGGCCGGACCCTCTCGGCGATGTCGACCACCGGGGAACCGGCCGACGCGGCCGCCGTCGATCGTGGCCGGACCATCTGGCGCTCGACGGTCGTCGACGACGGCGAGCGGTCCGAGCCCACCAGGACGAGGACCAGTCCCGCCGACAGCAGGCTGGCGGCCATTGCCGACGCCCCCACGATCATCCAGAGGGGACGCTCGCGCCTCGCCGTTGGCGGCCGAACGTCGGGCGGGTCGCCCCCCACCTCGGAAGGGTGCCGCCAGAGACGGTCGTCAGGCGGGGGCGGCCCCCGGAACGAGGAGGGTTCGTCCTCCGGCTCGACGAACTCCATGAGAAGGCCACGTTACCGGGGGACCCTCGCGATTCCCTCGCGGCAGCCGAAGATGCCGGGCGGTGGATCGGTCCCGGTACGATTGGTTCGTGGCCAATGGCCAACCTGCCGGTGACGACTGGCTCCGCCTCGGTGCCGAGCCTCTTCCGGCCGCAGTCGCCCTGGACTGGGCGATGCGGCCCGACTGTGGCGCGGTCGTGGCGTTCTCGGGCACTGTCCGCAACCACGCCGAAGGGCGTCCGAACGTGACCGCTCTCGAATACGAGGCCTACGAGGAGGAGGTCGAGCCCCGGTTGGCGGCTATCGCCGCCGAGGCCCGGCGCAGGTGGCCCGCGGTGGGGCGTGTCGCCCTGCTCCACCGCACAGGGCGCCTGGTCGTCGGCGAGACCTCGGTGGTCGTGGTCGTCTCCGCGCCGCATCGGGCCGAGGCGTTCGACGCCGCCCGATGGTGCATCGACACCCTGAAGTCCGCCGTTCCGATCTGGAAGCACGAGACCTGGGATGGGGGCGAGGGGTGGTCGGCCTGCGATCACCCCGTCGACGAGGTCACCGCCGGCCCGGCGGCGCAGCGATGAGCAACCTCGCCTATCTGGGCATCGTCGTCGTGATCAGCCTGGCCGGCTTCTTCGTCCTCTGGGTCCGCAACCGCAGGCCCCAGTCGATGGAGCACAGCATGCGCGAGTTCTCCAAGGAGCTCGACGCGCTGGCGCCGTCTGACGTCCCCTCGCCGACGCGGACCACCCGCGCCCGGGGCAACGGCAGGAGCCGTCGCTCTGGCTAGGGACCTGGCCATCGACCTGGGCACGGCCAACACGCTGGTCTATGCCAAGAGCCGGGGGATCGTGCTCAACGAGCCGACGGTGATAGCGCTCAACGTCCAGACCCAGGACGTGCTGGCCATGGGCCACCAGGCCTGGCACATGATCGGCCGGACCCCGGGCTACATCCAGGCCGTCCGGCCCCTGCGCAAGGGGGCCATCACCGACTTCGACATCACCCAGCGGATGATCCGGTTGCTGCTCCAACGGGCCGGTCTCTCGCGGTTCCAGCGACCCCGCGTGCTGCTCTGTGTCCCGTCGGCGATCACCGAGGTCGAACGGAGAGCGGTGAAGGAGGCGGCCCGTCAGGCGGGAGCGGCCGACGCCCAGCTCGTCGCTCAGCCTATGGCCGCGGCCATCGGCGCCGGGCTGCCCGTGCACGAACCGCTGGGCAACATGGTGGTCGACATTGGGGGGGGTACCACCGAGACGGCGATGATCTCCCTCGGGGGGATCGTGGCGCTCCAGGCCATCCGGGTCGGGTCGTTCGACATCGACGCTTCCCTCCAGGCCTACGTGCGGCGGGAGTACGGCATGGCCATCGGGGAGCGGACGGCCGAGGAGATCAAGCTGGCCATCGGCTCCGCCTATCCGGTCAACGAGGACGTCAAGGCCGAGGTCCGGGGCCGCGACCTCATGTCCGGGCTGCCCAAGACCGCCATCCTCACTCCGGGCGAGGTCCGGGCGGCTATCGACGAGCAGGTGCGGGCCATCGTCGACTCCGTGATCAACTGCCTGGGCCTCGCCCCTCCCGAGCTGGCCCAGGACCTCATCATCCAGGGGATCCACCTGGTGGGCGGGGGCGGGCTGCTCCAGGGCATCGACCGCCGCCTGGCCGAGGAGGCGGCAATCCCCGTGCATCTGGTCGACGCCCCCCTCGAGTGCGTCGTCCTCGGCGCCGGCAAGTGCCTCGAGGCCTTCGAATCCCTCAAGGTCCTCTTCATGGGCGCCGAGCGCTGAAGCTCGGTTCCCAACTGAGCGCGACCACGAACCGATGCTGGCGGGCTCCTCGTCGACGAGCCACACAAAGAAGACAGGTAGGGACAGCCCAGGCCCGATTCACTGGATCCACATGAGAGGGAGCCGCGCCTCCATTGCCCGTCGAAGCGCGACGTTCTCCGGATGGCCGGCGTCAAACCGGGCCACTTGTATCTCTGGTAGCCGTCGGCGTCTCGCTCGTCCGCGTACGGCCGTTGATCCGGGCTCGAGGCGAACACTGTTCGGAAGGTGAGCGCAGCGTCGAGCATCCGCGGCTTGCGGACGCCGCTCTGGATGTCCATCAGCGGAATGCGTTCGCCGTCAATTTCGAAGGTGGCCACGTCCTCATGTCGGACGGGTCCGCCCGTCCGAAGTTGCACGACGCGAAGGAAAGCCAGGGCAGAGGCGCGAATTCCTCGTCGGTTTCCTTGCTGACGCCCAGGCTCACCTGCGCTCCATCGGCCGAGAGCGTAACCACACCGAAATCGGCCGTGAGCGCAACCACACCGATGCCCCGCTACCGGTGAGGCTCCATCCGCGCCGTTGACGGAAGATGCCGTATCGTGAACATGAGCCTCGTTGGTTCCAGATGTGCACCCCTGGGCTGGCGATCGTCCAAACAGGACGAACTCTCGGGCAGCAGTGGTTGTTTGCCGCCCCACGATTCCGGTCCTCGGTAGCCGAGGCGAGACCGAGTGGGGTAGGCCGTGACGGAACATGCTGCGTCGCAGAGCGAGTCGCTGTTCGATCTTCGGGCGTTGGGTAGGGATGCTCTCGACTCCGAGTTTCATCGTTGTAGTTTGGGAGCCGTGGGTACCGCCTCCGGGTTCACTGTCGCCGGGTTGTTCGCTGGGATCGGCGGCATCGAACGCGGCCTTGCGGCGACAGGCGGCCACGCCGAGCTCCTCTGCGAGAACTGGTACCCTGCCAAGGCCGTCCTGGCGAAGAGGTTCCCGGACGTGGCCACGGTTGGCGACGTGCGTGATTTGCAGTCGTTACCCGAGGTGGACGTCGTGACGGCCGGGTTCCCCTGCACAGACCTGTCACAGGCAGGGCGAACCAAGGGCATCCAAGGGAAGGCGTCGGGACTGGTAGCGGAGGTGTTCCGTCTCCTCGAGCGCAGCAAGGCGCCCGTGCTCCTCCTCGAGAACGTACGGAACATGCTCGTCCTCGACGGCGGTCAAGCGATGCGTTACCTGGTAGCTGAACTGGAGGACCTCGGCTATCGGTGGGCGTACCGTCTCGTCGACTCGCGCTTCACCGGCGTACCGCAGCGCCGGCAACGAGTGATCTTCGTTGCGTCCCGAGACGTCGACCCTCGTGCCGTGCTTTTCGCGGATGACGCCGGCGTACCCGATGACGGGCGATACGCGGACGACTCCTTTGGTTTCTACTGGACCGAGGGACTTCGCGGCCTCGGGTGGGCCAAGGACGCTGTCCCGACGCTGAAGGGGGGATCGACGATCGGCATTCCTTCGCCGCCCGGGGTGTGGGTGCCGAACAACGAGCTCGGACTTCGTCTTGTAGTTCCTTCCATCGAGGACGCGGAGCGGCTCCAAGGGTTCCCTTGCGGGTGGACCGAGCCGGCGGACCGGCTCAGCGATTGGCGCGGCACGCGCTGGAAGCTCGTCGGGAATGCGGTGACGGTCGGAGTATCGACCTGGATTGGCCGGCGGCTGGCGGATCCCGGTGAGCCCTTCCTGGAAGGTACAGCGATCCAGGCCGGCGACCGGTGGCCAGCAGCGGCGTTCGGCGCATTGGGCAAGGTTTGGGCGGTCGATGTGACGATGTGGCCGTTGCACGAGCCGTACCGTCACCTCGCCGAAGTTGTCGACCTCTCGTCCGCGACGCCCGTGTCCGCCCGTGGGGCTACCGGGTTCTTGTCCAGAGCAGAGCGCGGGAGCCTTCGCTTCGTGGACGGCTTCCTCGACGACGTCGCCGATCACATTCGGTTCATGAACAAGGAGCTTTCGGTCGCCTGAGCGAGCACGCAAGGGCCGGCCGGTGGCCTCCTCCACCGAGATCCGCCGGCGTATGCAGCGTCAGGCGCGCCGCGACACCAAGCCAGAGCTTGCTCTCCGGCGGGAGATCTGGCGTCGAGGTCTTCGGTACCGGGTCGACATCGCTCCGATCGCAGGACTTCGGAGACGAGCCGACATGGTCTTCAGCCGAGAGCGGCTCGTTGTCTACGTCGACGGGTGCTACTGGCACAGCTGCCCCGATCACGCGACCGTCCCCAAGGCCAATCGCGAGTGGTGGGTCGCGAAGCTCGAGGCGAACGTCCAACGCGACCGCGACACCGATGCCCGACTTTGCGCCGCGGACTGGGATGTCCTACGGGTGTGGGAGCACGAGGACGCCGTGGAGGCCGCGGACCGCGTCGAGGCCGCCATTACGCGACGCCGCCCGGAGACCTGACCTGAGTCGGTCCAGGCGGGCGCTGGTCGTCATCCGCAGCCGTCGGAGACCACGCAAGTACCTTCTGGGCATGGAAGGACCGGCGATTCTCGCACAGACGCTGAGCGTGCCGGCCCTCACGCGTACCGCATTGCCGAAGTTGTGGCAGTACCACTCTCGCGGAGGCCGTCACTCGCTCACCGCATGCTGGGGTGTGATGTTCGACCTGCTCGCCAACTCGTCGCTTCTGCGGCAGCACCGTCCAGGACCGCAAGGTGATCTTTGGCCTCGACCACAAGATGCACGACTACGCGGCAAACCGTTCGAAGAACCTCGACCTCGTCGTCGCCAGGCCTCATGACGCGGGTTGGACGAGCAAGCGTCGTCCCCGGCGGTTCTCGGAGCTCCCGGATCTGCAAGACATGGAACTGACGCCAGCACAGCGGTCAGCTCTGGTTTCGTTACCTGATCCCATCGAAGGTGCAGTCGGCGCTGTTCACCTGGCGCTCGAGGCAAAGGCATGCATGACGGCGTTCAGTAAGTCGTACCCGAGGCTCTATGACGAGCTGAACTCGTCGCACGCCGTGATCCACGGAGCGTCGAACCGCGCTCTCGCGGTGGGTCTAGCGATCATCAACGTCGCCCCGGAATTCGTGTCACCTGTAGGCAAGCGCAATCGGCACAGCCAACCCCGCGACGCTCTGGGCGCCATCGCAAAGGTGGAGCAGCTTCCACGGCGATCAGGGGACGAGGGTGTTGGGTACGACGGCCTCGGCATCGTGCTTGTCGAGCTCGCGAATGATGGAAGCGCCGTCACGCTCGCCGACATGCCTGTCGTGCCCGTGAACTATGAGTACGAGCGGATGATCGTGCGGCTCGCCAACGAGTACGACGTGCGCTTTCGCAACGCGTAGCACGCCCACCAGAGGGTGCTGGTTCCCGACAGCCGAGATGGTGGAAGCCAACGCATCAACCTCCGCGATGGGTCAGCTGGACCACTTACCGGGGACCCCTCAACCGGGGTCCCCTCACCCTCACCGGAGAACACCTTCGTGACGTGGCTCGTCAGGATCGCGTCGGCTTGGCGGCCGGGCGGCCGTAGATCGCGTCGACCTGCGACGTCGATTGCCAGAGCGTGACGAGTTGTACCCCGATCCCGGCCAGGGTCGACGCCCATTCCGGCAGCTGGCGCTGTGCTGTGGCGCGTTCGCCGCCTCTTCTCTTCGAGCACGACGAGAAGCGCGGAGTCGAGCGCACATCGGGTCCGGCTCGCTCGCTCGAATGCCGGTTCACGAGATCGCCGATCAGGCCACCGAGGACGGGGAGAGGCGGACGCCGGGTCGGCCAGCGGAGCGCAGATGTAGAGGGTGTCCTCGTCTTCGAATAGCCAGTCGAGGGCGATCTCGTTGGTCGCCGATACCGCCTCCACCCGGGATCGGCCCAGGGTCAGACGGCCGTCCTCGCCGTTCCGTAGATCCCCGAGCTCGTTCTCGGATCCATCGCCCAGATGCCCTTGAGCCACGTCTGGACCTTCCTTGCCGACGGCGACCGTTCGTCGTCGCTGTCGATGATCGCTCGAATCAGGGGTGCAACGACGCCTGAGCGGGTCTCGCTGGGCTGGTCCTGCGAAAGGACCCAGTAGACGACCTCGGTCATCCCTTTCTCCTCGTCGTTCGCCGCTATCCAGAAGACGCCGGCGAGGAGTATCTCCGCTTGCTTCAGCCAGTAGGCACTGTCCTCGTGCGGCCTCTCAGGGTCAGTGGCGGCCGGTCAGGTCTTCGGCGGCCTGGCGTACCTGCCAGTCGCGGTCGGTGAGGGCGCTCTCCAGGGCGGCGTCGACCTCGGGGCCCGAGAAGGGGGCGAGGGCGATGACGGCCCGGCGCCGGACGGTGGCCCGGTCGGCGGTGGCAGCGAGGATCGCCGTCAGACCGCGGTCGTCGCCGATGGCGCCGAGAGCGGCGACGGCGGCCTCCCTGGCCAGGTGGTCCTCGTGGCCGGTGGCCACCCCGGCCAGGTCGTCGACGGCGTCGGACGCAGCCGCACCCCACTCGCCCAGGGCCCAGGCCGCCACCTCGACGACGGTCGAGTCAGGGTCGGCGAGCATGGGTCGGAGGTCGACCGTGGCTACGCCGGTCGCCACCTCACACCCGCGCCGGCGCACTCTCGGGTCGGGGTCGGCCAGAGCGGCCTCGATCTGCGCCGCGGTGACCGTCCCCAGGCGGGTCAGCGCCCCCAGCGCCGTGGCCCGCACCGCCGGCTCGGGGTCGTCGAGCAGCGACCGGGCGCGGGCCTCGTCGGCGAGGTGTCCGGCGCGGGCGGCCTCGCGCCGTCGTCGGCCGGGATCAGGCGACAGCGCCGGCCCCTCCTGCACGCGCGACGATGGGCTCGTGACCGGATGGCTGGCGCCTCTGAAGGCGACCGGGAGGCGTTCCCGTCTCACCGCCGTCGGGTTGGCGGCGCTCCTGGGGGCCGCCGGATGCGGCGGTGGGGGATCGGTGATGGCCCAGTCCCGCCCGTCCTCCTCCACCACCCCGACGACGCTTCCGCTCGGGGCGGCGGAGTCGGCGACGATGACCGCGGCGGCCAGCGGCCCGATCGCCATCCCGGCTGATCCGTACGCGCCCGAGCCGGTGGTCGAGATCGGCGTGATCGAAATTCCCAAGCTCGGTCTCACCCACCGCCTCTTCGAGGGAGTCACCCTTCGCAACATTGACCGCGGCCCGAGCCACTGGCCGGGATCGGCGTTGCCCGGCCAGCCGGGGAACGCGGTGGTCGCCGGCCACCGCGCCACCCACAGTCAGCCCTTTCGCCGGCTCGACGATCTCGTCGCCGGTGACCTTGTCGTGTTCACCGTCGGAGGCACGGGGTCGACCTACCGGGTCAGCGGCAGCCGGGTGGTGGGGCCCGACGACACCTGGATCGCCAACCAGACCGAGGCGTCGACGGCCACCCTCTACGCGTGTCATCCTCCCGGGTCGGCCCGTCAGCGCTACGTCGTGCACCTGGCGCTGGCGTAGCGCACGGCGATGGGTCGGGCCCTGGCGGCTCACCCGATCGCATCGGTCAGGGCCCGAGCCGCCAGGGCGAGGCCGGCCCCGACCATGGCCGCGACCGCCACTCCGACGAAGACCACGAGGATCATAAGGGCCACGCCCGACCGCACGCGGACCCAGGCGCCGCTCGCCCGGCGGACGCGCCGGCCCGCCGGGCGGGGGACACGGCCGCCGCCGGTATCCCGGTGGACCGTGGCAGGCTGGTCGGGGTCGCTCAGGGCGACCCTGAGCACGCCGATCGCCACCGCGACCACCCCGAGGAACACCAGGAACATGGACACGACCGACTCGATGCTAACGGCAGGAGAGGGTGCACCCGAGATGGCTGCACCGCTTCCTCCGCCTCCGCCTCCGCCACCGCCACCGCCTCCGCCACCGCCACCGCGCCAGGCGCGGCCGCGCACCGTCGTCCTGTTCGCCCTCGCCATGGTCGCCGCTCTTGTGGCGTCCGCCGGCACCCTGGTCCGTCTCCCGTACGACTCGGTCGCACCGGGCTCCGCCCGTCGCGTCGACGACCTCATCTCCATCAAAGGTCATCCCGTCTACCCCCCCGAGGGCAAGGTGCTGTTCACCACGGTGTCGGTGCGGGAGCGCCTCAACCTCTGGGAGGCGCTGGCCGGCTGGATCAACGAGAACACAGACATCGTCCACGAGGAGAACCTGCGGGGTCCGATCCCACCAGAGGAGTACCACCAGCTCAACGTGGAGGCCATGGCCGACTCCAAGACGGCGGCCGAGGCAGTGGTGCTCCGCCACCTGGGTTTCCCGGACCTCGGTGGAGGGGCCGAGGTCACCGGCACCGACCCGGAGCTGCCCTCGGCTCAGGTCCTGGGCGCCAACGACGTGATCGTCGCCATCGACGACCGCCCCGTGACCGGCCCTTCCGAGGCGGTCGCCGCCATCCGGGCCCACCAGCCCGGCGACACGGTGCGCCTGAGCGTCGTGCGCGGCGACGCCGCTCCGGCGGAACGCATCACGACCCTCGGTCGCAACGACGAGGGGCAGGCCCTTCTGGGTGTCACCCTCGGCCCCAAGCTCAGGCTGCCCTTCGAGATCGTCATCGACTCCGGGACGATCGAGGGCCCCTCGGCGGGGCTGGCCTACACCTTGGCCCTCCTCGACGAGCTGACTCCGGGCGACCTCACCGGCGGGGTCGACGTGGCGGTCACCGGCGAGATCGACTCCGAGGGCAAGGTCGGCGCCGTCGGGGGCGTGGGGCAGAAGGCGGAGGCGGTCCGGCGTTCAGGTGCGGCGCTGTTCCTGGTGCCCCGTGCCAACCTGGAGGAGGCCCGGGCTCAGGCCCGTGACCTCCAGGTCAAGGCCGTCGACACGTTCGATGATGCGCTGAAGGCGCTCGCCACCCTGCCCGGCAGCAACGCCGACTCGCTGGCGCCGTCGGCCGCAGGGTAAGGGGGACCGGGCGCGCTCAAGTTCGGCACCGCAACTGCCGATAGCGGGAGGATGGCGGTGTCGAAGGGGTACGATCGGGCCGGAACCGCTCGCGCAGGGCTTCCGAGGACGTACATGATCGCTCTCATGCCGGTGTCACGGGTCACCTGAGGCTCGGTGTCCAGTTCGGCTGCGGTGCTGCGGTTCGCCGCAGAGTTCTTCACCTTCCTCGTCTGTGTCGCCGCTGCCGCGCTGGTGCTCATCCGTCCGCAACTCCTCGGGATCGGTTCCAGGACCCGGGTGGTCCTCGGGATCGGCTTCCTGGCGGTGGCGGCGGCCGCTTTCCTGCACGGCTCCCTTCTCTTCGACGCCGACGACCTCCCCGTGATCGCCGTTCGTCTGGGCGGCATCGTCCTGCTGGGGCTCGGCACGTTGGGGTGGGGCCACGACCGGAGTACCCGCCGGGTGGTCTGGGCCGCCCTGGTGCTCATGACGCTGGCCGAGGTGGCGGCGACGGGAGGGTCGCAGGGATGGGCCGACGGCGCCCGCGCCTTCGGTGCCCTGGGCCTCGGCGCCGTCCTGGTCAGCTCGGCCCGGCGCTCGATCCCGGCCCGGGTGGCGATCAGCACCGCGGCCACCCTCCTGGTCGTGGTGCTCGCCGTGTCGGTGGCTCTGTCGGTCGTCATTTCGCGCAACGTAGAGCGCGAGGCACTGGATCGGGTCGAGGCGCGCGCCAGCAGCGAGGCCAATGTCATCAAGGGGTCTCAGCCGCGAGCGGTGATCCGCAGCGCCAGGCTCATCGCCGGGAGCCTCGAGGGCAGCATCCCCGACCTCCTCGCCCGCCTGTCCGAGAACCCCGAGGCGAGCCCGCCGTTGAAGGAGGCGATCGGCCGGTTGAGCGATCCCGACCTCATCGAGGCGACGGGACCCGTGCTCTACGCCACCGAGAAACTGACGCTCATCGAGCTGAAGGGCATCGATTCGACCGACGCCCAGACCCTGATCGGCTCCCGTGCCGTGACCGAGGCCATCGAGGAGCGCGTCCCGGTGCCGACCATCGAGGCGGTGGGTGCGCGGGCTCTGGTCGTCGGTGTGGTGCCCGTGAGCGTGAACGTTCCGGAGGGCAAGAAGCCCGTAGGGGTCGTGGCCGCCGCCAGTCCCATCGACGACGCGTATCTCGAGACCCAGGTCTCGAGCGACCCCGGCGTCAGCCTGGCGGTGGTCGACCGCAACCGGCAGCTGGCCGGCTTCGGCCCTCTGCCGGCGCCCGAGGTGCTCGAGGTGGGTCGCTCCGCCCTGAACGCCCGCAACGGGGAGGCGTCGACGGTCGCCGACGGCACCTTCCTCTCCGCCCGGGCGGTGGCGAACCGTGACGGCGTGGCCATGCTTGCGGTGGTGACGGCTACGCCGACGACTGCGGTCGATGACACACGGACTTCGCTGTTCCGCACGCTGTTCGTCGTCGCCCTGGTTACGGCGTTGGCCGCCTTCCTGGCTGCGCTCCTCGTGGGCGAGCGCATCGGAGTCGGGCTCCGCCGTCTGGCCGCCGCCGCCGAGGGAATTCAGCGCGGCGACTTCACGACGCGGGTCGGCGTATCGAGCCAGGACGAGCTCGGCATCCTCGGTTCTACGTTCGACTCGATGGCCGGCTCCATCCAGAACCTCACCACCGAGCTGGTGCAGACGGCCGAGGAGGAGGTCCGCCTGCGCAGCCGGCTCGAGGCCGTCGTCGGTGGGATGGGGGAGGCGGTCGTGGCCGTCGACGCCACCGGAAGCATCAGCACCTTCAATGACGCCGCCGAGGAGCTGTTCGGTGTCGCCGCGGCTGAGGCCGAGGGGCGCCCCGTGTCTCAGGTCGTCCGGGTCACCGATTCCGACGGCTGCGACCTCACCGCACGACTGGCCGCTCCGGCGGCGGCCCGTTGGAGGGCCTCGGCAGTCGTCAATCGCGACGACGGGGTCGATGTTCCGGTGGCTCTGTCGGCCGGCGGTCTGCCCGGCCCCACCGGAGTCGGCGGCGGCGTCTACGTGCTGCGGGACATGCGCCGCGAGCGGGAGGCCGAGCGGACGAAAGCCGACCTGCTGGCGAACATCAGTCACGAGCTACGCACCCCGCTCGTACCGATCAAGGGTTACGCCATGATGCTGGGCCGGAAGCGCCTGCGCGCTGACGAGTCCCAGGCTGCCCTCGGCGCCATCACCCAAGCCGCCGATCAGCTGGAGCGGGTGATCGCCCGTCTGCTCGAGGTGGCCGCCGGCGACCGTCGCGAGCGCGTGCGCCGCGAGCCCATGGACGTGCGTCCGCTGGTCGATTCGGTCGTCGAGCGGTGGAACGAGCGGGAAGGGCGGAACCATCCCATCACCCGAAGGGTGGGCCGGAACCTTCCGGGGCTCTTCGCCGACCGTCGGCTCCTCGAGGACTCCCTCGATGAGCTGGTCGACAACGCCGTGAAGTTCTCACCCCACGGCGGCCGCATCCTGGTCAGGGCCCGGGCGGCGGAGAACGGTAGCGGGCCGGTGGTCGAGATCTCCGTTGACGACGTCGGAATCGGCATCTCCGAGGAGGAGCTCGCACGCATCTTCGATGACTTCACCCAGGCGGACTCGTCGGCGACACGTACGTTCGGGGGCCTCGGCCTCGGCCTCAGCGTCGTCCGTCGTGCGGTGAACGCCCACGGCGGGGAGCTGGTGTGTGAGACCGAGCCGGGGAAGGGTTCGAGGTTCTCGATGATCCTGCCCGTGAACCCGCGTGAGGGGGAGGAGGGATGACCTCGGCGATGAAGGGGCCCCGCACCAAAGGGCTGGTGTCGGCCCTGTCACTGTTGACCGTGGCCAGCCTCTTGGGCGGGTGTCGCGACGACGCGAGCGACGCCGCACGGCTGGAGGTCGACGGGCGGGCCGAGGTGGCACACGACGGCGGCGACTATGAGCCGGCGGGCGACGGCGCGCTCCGGGCCGACGACCGGGTCAGAGTCGTAGAGGGCTCGGCCGTTCTCCGCCTCGGCGACGACCGGGAGCTCGAGCTGCGGGCCGGGTCGGGCCCGACCGTGCCCGGGTCCGAGGTCGAGCTGGCGCCGCGGGCGAACACCGAGGCGGGTGTGGTGCCGTCGCTGCTCGCCGGGAACCTTTTGGTGTCGGCACCGAAGAGCGAGCTCGAGGTCGTCGTCGGCGATGTCGAGGTGTCGGTGGCCGACGGTACGGCGCGCGTCTCGCAAGGGCTCGTCGCCGTGGCCGCGTCGTACTCCGGTCGCCTGACGGTGCGGTCGGCGGGACGGTCGATCGTCGTTCCTGCGCTCCGACAGGTGTCAGTGCCCGCCCCCGGGCTCCTGCCGTCCCGGCCGAGCCCTCTTCTCTATCAGCCTTCTGACCCATGGGACCGTGAGAACCTGGGCGACGCCATCGACCTCGGCGACCGGCTTGCCAAACAGAGCAAGGGTTTCACCGCCCAGCTCGGCACGGGAGAGGGTCGCACGCCCGGCTTCTACCGCCAGATCCTGCCCGCTCTGGAGAACGAGCCGGCCTTCGACACGGCGATGCTCGGCTCGAGCCGGGACCCGGGTGAGGCGCTCGTGGGGCTGGCCATCACCGTCGGGGGCAGGCAGAAGACCTTCGCCGAGCGGTTGCGGGACGTCTTCGATTTCCACGACCAGGGGGCGGCATGGGGGCTGGTCGCCCTCGACCAGGAGGTGACCAGCGCCACGTTGATCGCGGGCGTCGACGCCGCCATCGGTCGGGGGCCCACCATCGCAGCCGAGGGCGGCGCCCCTCCCACCCGAGCACCGCCGACCACGGTGCCCCCGGCGCGGGCGCCCGCCGCTCCGACCCCGCCCCGGGGGTCGACCCGGAACGCCATAGGTGCACCGCCCACGACCACGCCTGTGGCCGAGCCGCCGCCGGGCGGTGGAACCTTGAACACCGGTGTTCCTCTGGTGGACAACACCGTGAGCTCGCTGGTCGACCTGTTGAGCGGCCTCCTCGGAGGCGGCCGGCGGTAGAGAGCGGTATCGCGGGCGTCCACCGTTTCCCGGGATTGCGCCGGTAGGCTCACGTCAATGGAGGACGACCGGATCGTCATCTCCTCGGGAGCGACCCTCACTCCTGAGTCGGTGACATCGCGCATCTTCGCAACCGGTTTCCGGGGCTACGACCAGGACGAGGTGCGGACGTTCCTGAAGCGGGTGGCCGACGAGCTGTCGATGGTCGTCGCCCGCGAGGGCGAGCTCCGGGAGACCATGCAGGAGGCTCTCCATCGCGCCGCCCACCCCGAGCTCGACGAGGAGACCCTCACCTCCGCCCTCGGGGAGCACGCGGCGCGCCTGCTCACCAACGCCCGGGACGCCGCCGCCAACATCGTGTCGGAGGCCGAGACCCGTGCGGCGCGGATCATCGGCGAGGCCGAGAGCAAGATCGCCCGCGTCCGGGCCGAGGCCGACAGCCTTTTCGCCCGTCGCTCCGAAGAGGCCGAGCGCCTCACCTCCGGGTTACGCACCGCAGTGGAGGCCGACGTACGGGCCCAGCGGGAGCGGGCCCGGGCCGAGGCCGAGTCCGAAGTCGAGTCGGCCCGAGCCCAGGGCCGGGAGATGGTGGGCGAGGCTCGCTCCGTGCGCGAGCGCATGCTGGCCGATCTCGCCCGTCGCCGGCGGATCGCCGAGGTGCAGATCGAACAGCTCCGTCTGGCCCGCCAGCGCATCCTCGAGGCATACGGCGTGGTGCGCCGGACCGTCGACGAGGCTACCTCCGAACTGGCTGCCGCCGAGGTCGACGCCGAACGTGCCCTGGCCGCCGATGCGTCCGGCCGGCCCCCTACGGTCGAGGTGGACGCCGACGCCCTGGCCCGGCCATCGGCGCCGGGGCCCTCCGAGGACACGGCCTCCGACAAGACCGCGTCCTCTGACGCGGCGTTTGCATCCCCCCCGACTCGCTCACGCCCCGGCGGCGGCGGGAGTCGTTCGACCAACGGTGACCCCGGCCCACCCGGTAAACAACGCACGCCCGCCCGCTCGGGCAGCGGTCCCCCCAAGGGCGCGCCCGTCGTCCAACCCCCTCGGCCGCCCGCTGGCGTCACCGGCTCGGCCTCCGGGCCGGCATCCGGCAAGGACGCGTCTCCCGCCACTGTCCCCGTCACCACCGTGGAACGCGCCCGCTCGCTCGTCTCGGTTCCTCCGCCCACCGACACCGCAGGGCCGGCCCCTCGTGAGCTCGCCCGCTCCGGCGGCGGAGGTGACCGCCCGGGGCCGGCGTCCGACGGCACGCTCACGGCGAAGCCCTCGCATTCGCCCGACGACAGGGCGGTCGAGGCGCCGGGGGCCGCGAGCGCGCCCGCCACCGAACCGGTGGCCCATGCCGTACCCGATCCGCCGGCGGCGGCCACTCCCGACCATTCGCCCGCATCACCAGAGGCCGACGCTGCGTCGGTCGCCCAGGTCGATGTGCTGTTTGCCCGGATGCGGGCGGCCCAGTCGGGCGCCACGAGTGGTCCGGCGCCCGACATCGCCGCCGAGCGCCCGCCAGCTCCGAGCCGTGTCGGCGCGCCGGCGAAGACCGAGGGCCCTGCGGCCAGCGGCTCGGGAGCTCCTCCTACTCCGGCGCGTCCGACCGGTTCGGCCGCCACGACCACCGTGGTCGCCGACGAGTCGTCGCTCTCGAAGCGGGACGCCTCCTTCGAGCCGCTCGCGGCCGACCTCGTGCGCCAGCTCAAGCGCGTCCTGCAGGACGATCACAACGAGGTGCTCGACCGCCTGCGCCAGCAGCGACGAGCCGTGCCCGACGCGGTCCTGCCCGACGCCGGCGCCCAGACGCAGCGTTACTCGGCCGTGGCCCGCCCGCTGCTGGCGGAGGCTGCCAGACTGGGAGGAGCATCGGTTGCCGCCGAGGGCGCTAGCGCGGTGCCGGCCCGGGAGGTCGACCAGTGGGCCGCCGAGTTCGCCACCGACCTGGTCGGCCCACTCCGCGACCGCCTGGAAAGCGCGCTTCGCGACGCATCATCGGCCGCCGACGACGATGCCGATCCCGGTGCTGTAACCCAGGCGACCTCCGGCGGCGCGGTGGCCGATCGGATCAGTTCCGGCTACCGCCAGTGGAAGTCGCAGCAGATCGAGCCCGTCGCCCGCCACCACGCGATTCGGGCCTACTGCCGGGGCGCCTTCGTGGCCACGCCCGAAGGGGCGAATCTGCGCTGGCTCCTCGACGACGACGGCCCCTGCCCTGATTGCGAGGACAACGTCCTGGCCGGCGCGCAGGTGAAGGGCCAGGAGTTCCCCACCGGGCAGGTCCACCCACCCGCCCACATGGGCTGTCGGTGCCTGCTGGCGGTCACCACCCCCTGAACAACTCGCCGGTTGTCGTTGGTCGCTGTCTCCCCGGATGCCCGTTGGCCCCGGGCGTCTCCTAGGCTCTCGCGCCATGCGGGCTCCCACCGACTTGCCCAGGCGGCCCGAGCGGCCCAACCGACTGGGCGTCACCCTGATCGGGGTGGCGGCTGCAGTCGTGCTGTTCACCGCGGTGTCGCTGCGGGGGATCGCCGGGTTCTACACCGACTACCTGTGGTTCGACGAGCTCGACCTCACGAGCATCTGGAAGGGCGTGCTCGGCGCCAAGATCGCGCTGGGCGTCGTGTTCACGGCCGTGTTCTTCGTCCTGGCCTGGGTCAACCTGGCCGTCGCCGACACCATCGCCCCGAAGTTCCGCCCCATGGGCCCGGAGGAGCAGGTCGTCGAGCGCTACCACGCCCTCGTCGGCCCGCGTGCGGGCCTGGTGCGGATCGGCACGGCCCTGGTCTTCGCCCTCATCGCCGGCCCGGGCGTCGCTGGTCAGTGGAACAGCTGGATCCTGTTCCGCAACCACGTGCCCTTCGGCGTGGAAGACCCCCAGTTCGGGCGCGACCTCGGCTTCTTCGTCTTCCAGCTGCCGTTCGTCAAGTTCCTGGTCGACTGGTTGTTCGCCGCCGCCGTCATCATCGTCGTCGTCACCGCGGTGGCCCACTATCTCAACGGGGGCATCCGGTTCCAGACGCCGCTGCAGAAGGTCACGCCCCAGGTGAAGGTGCACCTGTCGGTGCTCCTGGCCGTGCTCGCCCTGCTCAAGGCGGTGGGGTACTACCTCCAGCGCTTCGAGCTGGTGTACTCGAACCGGGGCGTCGTCCAGGGAGCCGGATACACCGACATCAAGGCCCAGCTGCCGGCGCTTCAGCTGCTCATCATCATCTCCCTGTTCGCCTGCGTCCTGTTTCTCGTGAACATCCTTCGCCGGGGCTGGGCGCTGCCGCTGGCCGCGGTCGGTCTGTGGGCCCTGGTATCGGTGGCCGTGGGCACCGCCTACCCGGCGTTCGTTCAGAAGTTCCGGGTCCAGCCCACCGAGTCGGTGAAGGAGCTGCCGTACATCGACCGCAACATCCAGTCGACGCGCGCCGCCTACAACCTCCGAGATACGAAGGTTAACGGCTTCAACTACGACGAGAACCTCCAGGCGTCGGGCCTCGAGGAAAACTCGGAGACGATCCGCAACGTTCGCCTGTGGGATCCCGACGTCCTGCAGAAGAACTACGAGTTGTCGCAGGAGATCCGCCAGTTCTACCGCTTCAACGACGTCGACATCGACCGCTACACGGTGGCCGGGCGCACCACCCAGATCCTCGTCGCCGCCCGCGAGCTGAACACCCGCGGCATCCCGTCGGCGTCGTGGATCAACCAGCACCTCGTCTACACGCACGGCTATGGCGTGGTGGCGTCGCCGGCCAACGCCGTCGCCCCCGACGGCAATCCCGATCTTATCGTGAAGGACCTACCGCCCCAGGGACAGGCAGGGTTCCTGGTAGAGCAGCCCGCCGTCTACTACGGGCAGGGCCTCGACGGGTACTCCGTCGTGAAGACCAAGCAACGGGAGATCGACTTCACCGAGGCCAACGGCACCAACCGCACCGGCACCTACAACGGTACGGGTGGGGTGGAGATGAACTCGTGGGTGAGGCGGGCGGCGCTGGCCTTGCGCTTCGGTGACGCCAACGCGCTCATCTCCAGCTTCGTGACGTCGGAGTCCAAGGCCCTCTACATCCGCAACATCGACGAGCGGGTCCAGAAGGCGGCACCGTTCTTGAAGTACGACAGCGATCCCTATCCGGTGCTGTTCAACAACCGGATCATGTGGATCTACGACGCCTACACCACCAGCAGCCGCTACCCCTACGCCCAGGACGCCGACAGGACGAGGCTCCCGAACCGCAGCGGACTGCTCGGCGACTTCAACTACGTCCGCAACTCCGTGAAGGTCGTCATCGACTCCTACGACGGCACCATGAAGTTCTACATCGTCGACTCCGGCGACCCCCTCGTGAAGTCCTACGCCAAGGCGTTCCCCAAGCTATTCACCGACGGCGCCGAGCTGGAACCCGGCCTCCGCGCCCACCTGCGGTACCCCGAGGACCTCTTCCGGGTGCAGACGAACATGTACGGCCGTTACCACATGACCGACCCGTCGGCCTTCTACAACAACACCGATGCCTGGGACATCGCCCAGAAGCCGGGCGCCGTGGCCAGTGCAGGGACGGCCATCGCCACCGGCCCGACGGGGCCGATCACGCCGGCCCGTGAGGACCGCATGCCCCCGTACTACCTGCTCATGCGTCTGCCCGGCGAGGAGAAGGAAGAGTTCCTCATCCTCCAGCCGTTCGTGCCCTTCTCCCGTGACGACACCCGCAAGGACCTGACAGCGTTCATGGTGGCCAAGAGCGACCCCGATAACTACGGGCAGCTCGAGGTCTTCGAGATGCCCCGCCAGGAGCAGGTCGACGGGCCCGCGCTGGTCAACGCTCGCATCAACCAGGAACCGGACATCTCGCGCGAGATCACGCTGCTCGGGTCGCCGGGCCGGGGCTCGAGGGTGATCCTCGGGAGCATGCTGCTGGTCCCTATTCAGCAGTCGCTGCTCTACATCCAGCCGCTGTACGTGGAGTCGGAGGCCACCCCGCTTCCCCAGCTCAAGCGGGTGATCGTCGTCCACGGCGACAAGGTGGTGATGAAGCCGTCGCTCCAGGAGTCGCTCACGGCCATCTTCGGCAGTGCCCCGAGCACGTTGGAACAGACGCCGATCAGTGGCGCGCCGGTCGTGCCGCCGACACCGGACACGCCTTCCCCGGGGACGGGGGTCGCCCCCACTGTCGGGAGCCTCCTGGCCGAGGCCGAAACCCACTTCCAGGCGGCCGACGCCGCCCTGCGGGCCGGCGACCTCGCCACCTACCAGCGGGAGGTCAACCTCGCCCGCGACCTCAGCCGCCGGGCCACGGAGTCGCTGAGCCCGACCACCACGACCGCCCCGCCCCCTCCGCCTTCCTGAGAGGGTGGTAACCTGGAAGCTCCGCCGCGGGGTGGAGCAGTCTGGTAGCTCGTCGGGCTCATAACCCGAAGGTCGCGGGTTCAAATCCCGCCCCCGCCACCAACGAAACCGCAGGTCAGGGCCGGTGCGCAAGCACCGGCCCTTCTGTTTCGTAAGCGGACTTCTAACGGATCTTCTAACGGGTTCTAACGGCGAGGGTCGCGAATGCGCCGGCACCGGACGGATTCGCTCGGCATGCTGACGACCGATCCTGTACGGCAGAACGCCGCACGCCATCTCCTCGGAGGACTGTCTGGGGGACACGACGGCCGTACTTGCCTCCATCCCGGTCAGCCTTACGGGACCTCCGCACGATCCGGGGGAGGGGACCCCGGCACACGTCAGCCGTCCGCCAGGATGCTCAGAAGCTGGGCGTGGCGTTCCATGTTCCGCTGGAGGAGCTTCTGGAACTCGGGGTCAGCCTTGCGGCGATCGACGTGCTCGCTGATGGCGACGCAAATCACGGAGACGACGTTCAACGTGAGCACGCTGGGCCGGCGACGACCGAACGATCACAGTCAAGGTCACCAAGAAACCAGGGCGCGGGCAGGTCCGGCAGCAGAGCTGCCGGCCGAAGACCATGGTCGGACGCTGGCTGGTTCGGCCCCCGCCGGCGTCAAGGGCCTCGCTGCGCTCGGTCCCTACGGGACGGCCTGGCGGCCGCCCTTGACCCCGCCTCGACGCCGAGGACCGGGGGAACGATCAGGCCGCCGGTGGGAGCGATGGCCGCCTCCCACGGCAGGCGGGCCCCAGCCGGCCGGCTGCAGCCGCGACAGCGACGCCCACCGCCTCGAGGGCGTCAGCCAGGGCCGAGCCGGCCGGGTCAAGCGGTCCCGTCCGTGCGCTCACGTTGGCTGTCCCTGAGGCCCCTGCCCGTGCTCGTCCAGAGTGGCGCTCAACACAGCTCACGCGGCAGGTGGACCTAGCAATGAGGTCGGGTCACCCGAACACAGCATGGGCGAACGCGATCGCCGCGTCCGCTTGCATGCCGGGCAGAACGTGCTGGTAGACGCTCATCGTGAAGGCAGGGCTGGAATGGCCAAGGCGCTCACTCACCACCTTCACGGGAACGCCGGCGGCAAGCAGAATCGAGGCGTGGGTGTGGCGGAGGTCATGGAGCCGGATCCTCGGTAGCGCCGATTTCACGAGGTGGCGGTCGAATGTCTGGCTGAAGAGGTCGGGGTGAATAGGTGACCCGTCTGGCTGAGCGAACACGAGTCCGTCCTCGTCGGGGCGGAGCCCGAGAGCCATCCGCTCCTCCCGCTGCGCTCGCCTCCACGAGCGGAGCACCCCGACGGTACGCGGTTCCAGATCGATCACTCGTCGACTCGTCGCTGTCTTCACGTCGGAGGTGACGAGCTCGTAGGCGACGTTGAGCACGGCGTGGCGAACTGAAAGCCGGCCGCTGTCGATGGCGACGTCGCGCCATTGAAGTCCGAGAACCTCGCCACGCCGCATGCCGGTGTTCGCGGCGAGAAAGAAGGCGGGATGCAGGCGGTGGCCGTCGATCTCTGCGAGGAACTGGCGGAGCTGCTCGGCGGTCCAGACCCGCATCTCCCGCTTCGATCCGGCACTCGGCTTCGGCGCCTCTGCCAAGTCGGCAACGTTACGGACGACGGTGCCCTTGCGGCAGGCGTCGGCGAGCGCCTTGCGGATCATGCCGTGGATGTACCGCACCGTCTTCGGCGCGAGCCCACCGCCGGCGCCGTTGCGTCGACCATCGACGAGGAGGTCGGCGTAGAACGAGTCCAGATCCTCGGGCGTGAGCCGCTGCAGAGGGATGGGGCCGATGCGCGGAATGACATGGATCTCGGTATTCCGGCGGTACGAGTCGAAGGTGCTCGGACGGAGCTGTGCCTTCTTCGTCGGTAGCCATCGTTCGACGAGGTAGGTGCCGAGCGTGATCCGCTCAGGTGCTCGGTAGTCGCCATCGTGGTTGCGCTTCACCAGCTCAGTCAGCAGGCGCTCGGCCTCCTTCCGGGTGCCCCCGCCGGGATACCAGCGGTGACGCTCGCGGCCGTTCACCGGGTCGGTCCCCTCGTAGATCACCGCGTAGTAGCGATTGCCCTTCTTGGCGATATGCCCGCGCATCGGTCTCCTTTCGTGGCCGGCCGCTTGGTCCGGCTCAGGTTCCTGCAGCCGGGGCCCGCTTCCGGCTCCCCGTTCTGCCTTTAGCTCGTGTTGCTTGGGAGCGCTTTCGTTCGGTGCCCTCCGATACCGCCTCGTCCGCCGTGTCGTCCGCTGCCGTCTCGTCCACCATGCGCACAACCTCAGCGAGCCGTTCCAGGACATCGGCGGCGTCGTCGGTCTGCCCGAGGCACTCCCGGAGAAGTGCTCGGGCCCGCATCACCGTGCGAGGTGCAAGCCGCTGTGCCAGGTCGGCGGGGGCGACGTTGGGCTTCTGGCGCTTGCTCTTGGGCATTGGAGCGGTGCTCGCCGCATAGCCCAGCAGCTGGTCCTCCCAGTGCCCGAGGTTGGCAGGCGTGCCGAGAATGGCATCCAGGAGCACGATCGGATCCAGCCCCTCGACTCCCGCATCGGGCGCGTGCAGCCCAGCGTCTGACTCGGGCGGGGGCGGCGTGAGGAAGTAGCCGATGGGCAGGTCGAAGCCGCGAGACAGCGCGAGGAGGTCATCGGCGGAGAACTGCTTCACCCGGGTCGGAGTCCACGCTGACCGCTCAAGCCCCGAGAAGCTGGGTCCCGAGAGCCTGGCCCCGAGGTACGGAGCGAGGGCATCAGCGGCCTGTTCCTGGGTCCATCCCCGTAGGGCCCGGGCCCGGGCCACGTTGTAGGCCACCATCTGGTTGGGGGTCATGGTCCGGCGGAGGCCAAGCGTGCGTGTGCTCATGGGTGAATCCTACATCACGGGAAGCTGAGGTAGCACACTGAACCGTTACCTAGTGCTAGTGTAACGAACACTTTGGGTACTTCACGAAAGTTCCAGCACAACAGGTTGCCAGAACTGCTGACCGTCGAGGAAGCAGCGCACCTCATGCGTATCGGCAGGACGAAGGCCTACACCATGGCCACCGAGTGGCGGGCGACGAACGGTCGCTCTGGACTACCCGTCGTCGACCTGGGAAACGCGCTCCGGGTTCGCCTCCACGAGCTCGAGGAACTGGTCGGAACCACCTTCGACGCCACCGCCCTGGACAACTTCCGGGCAACGCCTGTCGAGGACGACCCGATACCGAGAACTTCAAACGACCGAAGCGCAGGAGTCGACCCCATCGACGTCAACGGCGATCTACCGAAGGCCCAGCCCCCCACGCCCGACGCGCCATCGCAGAACGAGCACATCCCTACCGATGCCACCGCGTCCACACGCTCCTCGCCTCGACGACAACGACGCCGTACCGCCGCGAGGAGCAACGGGAGCCAGCTCGCACTCTTCAATCTCCCGCGTTCAACGAGGAGGTAGACCCCGATGCAGCAAACCCTTCCAGGACGGCCCCAGGAGCGAGCAAACACTTGCCACCCCTTCGGGGAGGCTGTTGCAACGTTGCATGGCAACGTTGCCGGCGCCGCGGGAACTCCGCCGTGCTGACCCTGGTGAAGCTCACCGGCGCCGAGTACCTCATCACGTCGGTCGCCTCGGGCCTGGAGGACTACTACATGGGCTCGGGCGAGGCGCCCGGCGTGTGGCACGGCCGATGGGCGGGCGAGGTCGGCCTCGCCGGCGTCGTCGAGGCCGACCAGCTCCGGGCGATGGTGAACGGCCACGACCCGATCACCGGCGTCGACTGGCTCGACGGTCGTCCCGATCGCAAGGTGAACGCGTTCGACGCCACGCTGTCCGCTCCGAAATCGGCATCACTGCTGTGGGCGTTCGGCCCACCCGAGATCGCCTCGGCGGTGTCCATCGCCCATGTCGACGCCGTCGAGGTCGCCCTCGACTTCCTGGAGTCGAAGGCAGCGCTGGCCCGTTGTCAGGTCGACGGTGTTCGCTCGCGCGCGCCCACCCACGGGTGGGCCATCGCCACGTTCGCTCACCGCACCAGCCGGGCCGGCGATCCTCAGCTGCACACCCATTGCCTGATCCCCAACGTCGTGCGCCGGGCCGACGGGACCCACTGCGCCTTCGACGCCGCCCCCCTCCACGAATGGGCCAAGGCCGCGGGCTCCATCTACCAGGAGCAGCTCCGCACCACCCTGACGCGAGACCTGGGCGTGGTCTGGGGTCCCGATCGTCACGGCACCCGGGAGATGGTCGGCTTCTGCGCCGAACAACTTCGGGTCTTCTCCAAGCGCAGTGCCGAAATCGAGGCCTACCTGGAGGCCGCCGGCGAGCGCTACGAGTCCCCGGCGGCGCGCATGCGCGCTCTTGATTGGGCCTCCCGCGACACCCGAGCAGCCAAGGACCGCGGCTTCACCCCCGAGCTGCTCCGTGAACGCTGGGCCGAGGAGGCCCGAGCCGTCGGCCTCGACGGTCCTGCTGCGGTGGAGCGTCTCGTGCGCACAGAACAGTCGACCCGGCCCGAGCTCACCCGGGAGGAGGTCTTCGCCCATCTGGTCGACCCGGAGCTTGGCCTGTGCGCCCACGACTCGCGCTTCGGCGAGGCCCACGTCGTCGAGGCGGTGGCCGCCCTTGGTGCAGGACGCCTCGACGTGCCGGGCATCGAGGCGTTGGCCCAGGACTTCCTGGCTTCTGAGCACGTCGTTCGTCTCATCGAGGTCGACCCCGAGCCGACCCGGCGCCGTCCACCGCAGTGGTCGACGGTGGCCCACCGGGCCCTGGAGGATCGGGTGCTGGCCCACCTTGACGCGCTCACCTTCAACGCCTCATCGATCGTCGATCCCGCCAAGGCGGAAGCGGCGATCGCCGCCGAGGCCCATCTGGGGCCCGATCAGGCCGAGGCCATCCGCGTGCTGTGCGGACCGGGGCCCAAGCTCACGAGCCTCATCAGCCCGGCCGGGTTCGGCAAGACCACCGCCGTACACGCTGCGGCGGTCGCTGCTGCGGCCGACGGCTACCCGGTGCTCGGGGTGGCCACCACGAACAAGGCGGTGGGGGAGCTTCGGGACGTGGGCATCGAATCCGTCACCATCGCGCGCCTGGCCCTGGATCTGCAGGACGGCCGCTGCCTTCGTCCCCACACCGTCCTCATTCTTGACGAAGCTTCCCAGACGTCCACCGCCGATGCCGAGGTCGTGCTCGGCGCGGTGGTCGGCACGGACGGCGCCCAGTTGTGGGCGCTGGGTGACGTCCGCCAGGCTCAGTCCGTGCGCGCCGGCGGCTTGGCTGCGGCCATCGACCGCCTGGGACATGAAGGGGCGATCCCTGCTCCTGAACTCTCGGAGAACCGTCGCCAGGTCGATCCCGCCGAGCGCGAGGCCCTGGCTGCGTACCGGGCCGGTGCGGTGTCCGAGAGCCAGGCCATGCGCGCGGATCAGGGCTGGGAGCACGAGGGCGCCACGCCCGACGAGACCCGGAAGGGACTCGCCGCGGCGGCCGTCGCCGCTGCCGATGCCAATGGCCCAGCAGCCGTGGCGGTGCTCGCCGCCAGCCATGCTGATTGTGAGGACCTGGCCGATCGCATCCGCCAGATCCGGATGGCCCGTGGTGAGCTGGCCGGCGATGCCCTCGCCGGGCCGGGTTGGGGCGTCGAGCCTCGTCAGTACGCGGCTGGAGATCGTGTGCTGCTGCACGCTCGGTTCGGCAAGGGTGCCGAACGGTTGCACAACGGGTCGACGGCCACCGTGGTCGCCGTGCACGACGGCGGCCTGGAGGTGCGGGTCGACGAGGGGCGGATGGCGACGCTGCCGCAGGACTTCGTCGAGGGCCGGCGTCGGGACAAAAACCCGAACCTGTCCCACGCGTGGGCCCGGACGGTCGACGGCTCCCAAGGCGGCACCTGGACTCAGGTTCACCTCCTCGGCAGCGCCGCGCTCGACAACTTCAAGGGCTACGTGGGACAGAGCCGTTCGAAGCTGCCGACCCACACCTGGAACGTGGCCCGGTTGCACGACGTCGACTACGGCGGCATCCTCGCCGACGACCGCAGCCCCAGTGAAGAAGTGCTGGGTGCCCTTCAGCGTGCGCCTCTCAAGACCTTCGCCGCCGCCGATGACCCCTGGGTCACGGATTCACGTCTGCGGAGCGAAATTGGCGCCCACGAGGCGGTGGTGGCGACCAGACCAGCGGACCGACGTACCGAGTTGGCGGAGGCGCGCCGAGCCGTTGATGGGGCCCGCCAGGAGCTGGACGGGGCTGAGCAGTATGTCGCCGGCGCCAGCCGGCGCCTGGACGAGGTCGGACCGATGGCACGTCTGCGAAAGGAGGGCCGAGCGTCGCATGCCCGGGCGGTTGTCGATCTGGAGAGAGCGACCGAGCGGCTGCAGGAAGCACGCCAACGGCTCATAGATTGCGAGCCGACAGTCGTCGACCTCGAGCATGCCGTGGCCAGGCGCGACGACTGGGACGCCGAGCACGGCTGGCACGTGACGGAGGCTGCACGCCTGCGCGGCGAGCTCGACCATCACTGGGCTGAGGTGGTTGTCGCTGCCGTCCGCCAGGGCGATCCCCTCGCCTTTGGGATCGAGAGCCTGCGAGCTGCCCGGCTCACGTTCGGCAGCGAGCTGAACACAATCGTCAACGGCCTACCGAGCGACCGCACCGAGCACCTCCGGCGGGCTGAGTCCCATCTCGCCAAAGGCCAACAGGCCCTGGCCAAGGCGCAGGAGAGCGTCGAGAGCGCGGCGGCGACACTTGCCGTCACCCAGGAGAGGCACTGGGGCCGTCGCGACAAGCCCGCCACCGCGAAGGCGTCCAAAGATCTGAACCGTGCCGAGAGGGACGTGGTGCGCGCCAGGTCTGAGGTGGCTGGGGCCACGGAGAGGGTGGCGGAGGAGCAAACGGCCATGGCAGCTCGCCGAGCAGCGTTGGAGGTCACCGCCGCCCAGAGAAACCACCTGAGCGAGGCAAGGCTCGACTTCGACGACGCTCTGGCCACGACCCGGCCCGAGCGCGTCGCGGCGATGACGCGTGCCGAGCACGTCCCGGAGTACGTGACGGAGGTTCTTGGACCGTTCCCCGAGACTCGTGGTGGCCAGCGGACGTGGTGCGCCTTGGCAGTTGAGGTCGAAGAGGAGCGAGACGTCCGAGCGACCAGGCCATCGAGCGAGCAGTACGGCTCGTGGCACTACCTGCTGCCTTCACGGTCGGCAGTCGGTCGGGAGCTTCACGAGTGTGGCCGGGACCTCATCGAGATGGGCGCGGAGCTGGACCCTGCGCCGGGACTGCCGGTTGCGGTCGAAGATGCAACCTCCTGGACCAAGCAGCTGGACGCGGCCCGAACTCAGCACGAGGCCCTCGCCCACGATCCGGTTGAGCGGACACTCGGGATCGAGCTGGGCCTCTAGCGACGTTGGTCTGCCGAGGGCCTTCCAGGTGGGGATCTGCACGGCGTCAGCGCTGCTCGCAACTCACCCTGAGCGTTATCGGTCGCCTGCGGCCTGATGGTCAAGAGCGAGAACCCATCCGTCAACGGCACGTTTGCGCTGCCGGCGGACCACGACGGGACCGCCGCGCCGAACGTCGTTCTCGACGTCGTCCTCTTCGCTGATGGGACCGCATGAACGACGCTGCGGAACTGCTTGGGCCCATCGAATCCTCCGGGCTCACGCGTCGGTCCGGCCGGGCACCGGGACTATGCTTACGTCGTGACGGAGTCGGCAGCCTTCTACAGCTATGTCCGCTCTGATGACGACCACGACGACGGCTACCTTACGAACCTTCGCAAGCGGCTATCGGCTGAAGTGCGAATGCAAACCGGCGAGGACTTTCTTATCTTTCAAGATAGGGAAGACATCCTCTGGGGTCAGCGCTGGCAGGCAACCATCAATGGAACGCTCGATTCGACGACCTTCCTAATACCCGTCATCACTCCCGCCTTTCTGCGTAGCAATGCATGCCGACAGGAAGTCGAGAAGTTTCTCGCTAGAGAATCGAATCGGCCCTAGGCCGCGACGACCTCATACTTCCTATCTACTACGTAGATACGCTGGCCCTAACAGACGCTTCGGATTCAATTGCCATTGAACTCGCCGGTCGGCAGAACGTTGATTGGCGACCCCTACGATTTGTCAGCCTAGATGATCCCGCAGCGCGACAGGAGTTAGCCCGCCTGGCGGGCCAGATTGTTGCCGCACTCCGTAGGGGGGTGACAACGTTCACTCCGGCCAGCTCAGGCGCTATCGAAACAGACGAGGAAGAGGACGACTCACCGGGTTTCGTCGAGCTAGTCGCAGAAGCAGAAGATGCCTTCCCAATATTCAGCGATGTCGTCAATGAGTTCTCCTCGCAGCTCCAGGCCATAAATGACATCGCCCAGTCGGGCGTTGCCGAGGTGCAAGCTGCCGATAGGACCTCCCGCCCTGCATCAGGCCGTCTCGCGATCCTAAAACGGATGGCGGAACGATTCGGTGAGCCAGTGGATACGATGGAAGAGCTCGCTGACGAATACGTTGAGCAGCTATCCCGTGTCAATGGCGGGATCCAAGCAATGGCTCAGCGAATTCCGCATCTTGAGGACCCAGCGGAGGTTGCTGCAGCAGTCGATCTCCATGGGAAGTTGCAGAACCTCGCTTCCAGTGCGACGGAGGGACTCGATCAGCTGCAGAGCTTCGCAGACATCGTCCAAGATACTGCCCGGCTCAGTAGGAGCGTCCGTCCTGTCTTTCGTCGGATGAAGGCTGCCGTCGAGAAGGTCGCATCGAGCAAGGACACCATTGCCGACTGGGAGAAGCAGTTCTCCCTTCAACTCAGCCCTCGAGGTGACTCGTGAGAGCGACGGCGATGGTTGAGGCGCGGCTCAGACGCCGAGGGCTGGCTGAGTAGGACGGAGAAAGCCGGTACGCACGGTGCCGTAAAGGGGCTCTTCGGCTGGGCGATCGGCGTAGCGTTCGAGCAGGCGGCGGGGGGCCTAGGGACCCAGCGGCGAGTTCGCGTGTCAACGGTCATTCCCGATTGTTCCATCAGGGCAACGCCCGGAACCATCGCTCATGTGCCGCTAGAGGGGACACCAGGCGTTTGAGATGACGGCGGTGGCCTTGGGGCCTGACGGGGGGCACCCCGCCCGGCGCCGCCGTCTCGGAAGCGGATCAGCTTGCGGGACGCGGCCACCGCCGTGCCAGAAGCACGGCGAGAACCACGCCAACTACCGTTGAAGGTCACAAGCCCGGGGCCGCGGGATCGCCTATGTCGGAAAGCGGTCGTCTGCCGACACTCAGTTCAGTGGCTCCGAGCGAGGCGCCGAGTGCGAGAGGTGTGACCTGAGCGGTAAGTGGCGGTGTTCTGCGAGTGCTATGTGTCGCCGATGACAGTGCAGCCCCGGCAACGAGCGCGACTACCGGGACTTCGCCCATCTCACCGCGGAGGAGCCCATCGCCGGCGCGCTGGACGGCCTTGCTACCGCCTTCTACCGGGGTGAGCGCTGGGTCATCGCGGTGGCACCGCCCGACGCTGCCGGCCGCATGGCCCGGGCGGAGGAGGCTTTCGCATCAAAGCTGTGGGCCTACGAACGGCCCGGCGACGTCAGACGAGCTCAGCAGCAATTGACCGTCGCCGCGGGGTCGATGGCTTTGCTGGCGGGCTCACGCCGCAGGGGCAACCGTTCCGCCGGCGATGAGGCTCCCAAGCCGTCGGAACCCTTCGGCGGCGGCCACCAGGCCCACCAGGTCATCTCGGTTGTACTCCAGCAGCTCATCCCGCAGGTTGTCCCGAGTCGGGCCGGGCTCGCTGGCGGCATAGACGAGGTAGCGCCACTGGGCGTCGAAGCCGTCATGGACGGCGCTCACCTTGGTCACACCGAAGTAGGTCGCGACCTCGGATTGCGTGAGGCTGGGGATGGGGAGACGGACGCCCGCCACTGCGTACAGGTAGAGGTCCAGGTGGTTGGCCACGATCGACTCGACGACCTTGGTGACCTTGAGCCGCTTACCGGCCTTGCGCAGCTCCGGCACGTCGGCGCTCGCACCGTTCCAAGTGACCACGGGGAGCGACGGGTGCTCCTCGACGAGGCGGGCCAGCTGGCGCAGGTTGCGGCGCTCCTCGGCCGGCGTGTCGGCCCACAGCTGCACGAAACGACGATCGTCCCCGTCCACAACGCACGCGCCCATCAACCAGGTGTGGCCCGGTGCGTACTCGAGATCCAGGGCAATGAAGGAGCTTGGGACCGGCGGCCTCAACCCGAACAGCACCGCCTCCGCTCGGGTGTAGCTCTCGGCGTGGTGGCACCAGCCCGCCACCATCGCCGCCGACACGCTGCGCTTGTTCGCCTTGAGGGCAGCGAGCAGCTCGCCCTGGTCGCAGCCTACGAGGTCGGTGTAGCTCGTGACGCCCAGGGCCTCCATGGTGCGAGCCAGGACCGGGCCAACCTGGTAGATCATCGTCAGGTCCTTGGCCTCGTAGGCCCGAAGGAGGACCTCGTCACGCATCGGCCCGGCGCAGACCGAGCAGCTGCAGATGCGCGGCTCGACGCCATAGCGCCGGGCCCGGCGAACCTCGGCGACAAGGCGGGCCACTTTCTCGAAGTGGCGAGGCAGCAGCGGTACCTCGACCTCAATCGCCGCACCGTGGCGCCGCAGGATGAGCACGCCCCGAGGTTCGCTGGCCCGGGTGCGGTAGGGCTCCAGCAGCAGCCAGTAGAACGCGAGCTCGATGCGGTCGGAGGGCAGAACTTCCCGATGCGACTTGGTCTCGATCGGGATCAGAGCACCGCCCTCGGTGTAGACGCCGTCGGGGAGCCCGCGGAGGGCCAGCTTCTTGTTCACCAGCGGCGGTAGTCCGGCCAGGAAGAACTCGACGTTGTCCTTACCGAAGATGGTGGGCAGGTCGACGTCGGCCGGCACCGGCTTGGCGTGGGCCTCGACCTCGAACTGAAAGGCCACGCCGGCGTCGATCAGGCCGGCCTGCAATGGCGTCACGCTCTGTGCGAACGGCAGCTTGCCGGTGTCGAGCAACCAGAAGGCGTAGGGGCAGCGGAGATACCGCATCAGGTCGGTCTTGGTGACCCAGTATCGGCTCCGCCGGCTGGTCGGGCGGTGTTGACGAGCGATGGACATCGGGTCCCTCTTTCCTGACAGGAGCCGGTCGGCGGATCCGCCGGCACGTTTGGTGAAGCCAGGGCCGCTCGTAGACTCGACGCGAGGGGTGTCTGCTCTACGAGCGGAACCTGATGACAGGGGATCCGGGTGCAACCCGGTCCCCTGTTTTCTTGCCGCTTCAGGCGAGGTCGGCCGAGCGGTCTCCTGACGCGGGCGTCTCATAGATGTCGGCGCTGTTGCCGGTCGGTGCTGCGTCGCCCGCCGAGGGCTCGGTGCCGTGCTCCACGGCGGCATAGGCGTCGCGGAGCACGGCGCCGTACCCGCGACGAAAAGCCCGGGTCTTGTGGAAGCTGAACTGATCGAATCCGATCGGGTTAACGACGTCGCCCAGGTCCTCGGCGAGCTTCCAAAGCCAGGGTTCGCCGACGTCGCCCACGGCGGCGGTATAGGCGACCCCCCTTCGCAGGCCCTCGAGCCATCGCGTCAAATCGAAGTCGTGGTCGGCAAAGTCATCGAGCACGGACCACGGGACGTCGGGGAGTCGGCGCAGGCCTGACTCGTAGCCTGACTGGTACTCGGCCTGGGCTGCTGGGGCGAGGGCTTCGCGCGCTGCCTTCAGCCCCTCGCGGGCGCCGGCCGGGCGCTGCGCATAGTCCGGGCCCGTGGTCTCCCCGAGCAGGCGGCGCAGCGCCGACTGAACCACCTGAGACATGTTCGCCTCTGCGCCGATCTCCTTGGCACGCGCCAGCAGGTCGTCGGGGAGGTAGATGGACAATCGCGGCATATCGCGAGAGTAGGAGCATCGAACTCACATGTCAAGTAGGAGTATGTAGGAGCACAGGCACTCTTCGCCCCCGTTCCGTCTCTGTCTTGCGTGTCACTACGCTGCCCGGCCGTTCTCGGCGCTGTGCCGGCCGGCGAAGCTGTGGGATCCGTGCGCCCTCCCCTAGTGTTGGAAACGCCCTCGCAGCGCTCTTTGCGCGGCTCCCACTGAACCACCAGGTGCCGCAGGAGGAACGACGACCGGGTCCCGCAGGAGGAACGGCTTGCGGCACTCCAACGGTCGCCCGTACTGATCGTCGGGGCGGGGGCCGCTGTGTTCCGCAGGGGGATCCACTTGCGGGATCGGGCGCCGCGGGCGGGTCTGCCCGGAGCGGACGGTCGGAGAGCGCCGCAGGCGGTTCGTGCACCGTTACACGATCCGGCGGATTTATCGGGACGCGGCGCCGGGACTCTGCCACGCTGACCCCCCATGGAGTCGCCCGAGCATGAGGAGCAGGCGGTCCGTGAGTACTTCGCGAGGCAATTCGACCTTCTCGATGACCTAAGCGCGGTTGCGCACCTAGAGAAGGTCGCGAGCGAGGCGCTTCACGGCCAGACGTACGACGTCTGGGACGTTCACACCCGTGATGATGGTCGCTGGTGGGTGGTGACGTGCCCGATGAACTACTACACGCAGGACGACTTCAAGAGCGTTGACGTGGTGCTTTCCTTTCACATCGGCGTGACGGCGCGGGCCATGGCACGGTGGGAGCCAAGCGCCCGTCCAGAGGAGGTCGAGCGGCTGACCGAGACGTGGCGGCGATGGCAGCAGGCGGCTGACCAGCTCGACGGCGCGAGGGAGGTGGAGGACTTCCAGGCGGTTGGGATGCGGCTCCGGGAAACCCTGGTGACCCTCGTTGGCGAACTCGCGTCGGACGAGTTCGTGCCGAAGGGTGAAGATGCGCCGAAGCGAGCGGACGTGATCGGGTGGTCGGCGCTCATCGCCGGGGCGCTGGCGGCCGGCGATCGTGCCAAGCATCTCCGGTCGTATCTGAAGACCGTCTCAGTTCAGGTGTGGCAGTACGTGAACTGGGTCACGCACGCACGAGGTGCGACACTCGTCGATGCCGGCCTCGGCGTCGAGATGGTTGAGCACATGCTCTCGATGTTCGGGACGACTCTCCTGCGGGCGGAGCTCGGCGAGCCGGCGAAGTGCCCGTCGTGTGGTTCGCACCGTCTCGGGACCGATTATCGGCGCTCGTACCTCGAACAAGGCTTCTACGTCGTGCTTTGCCAGGCCTGCAACTGGCGGGAGGAACGTCCGTTCGAGTTCGACGACGAACAGTCCGAGACGGCTGCGCCAGCTGACGGCGACTGCACGCCCAGTTCCGACATCAAGACGATGATGCGACTCGACGACGTGCGCCGTCGCCGGGCCTAGCACTGGACGCCCGAGCAGACCGGGCCCTCGATCGGCGAGCGTCGTCCCGTAAGGGATCCCTGAGCGGGAAAGGCGAGCCATGCCCGTTGTCGAAGCGCCGGGCCAGGTTCAGGTTGCGAGAGCCGAACGGGTGACTTCCCGGCGCAAAGCGGCCGCAGGCCCTTCGGCGCCGAGGCTCGACGATAGCGTGGAGCTGGTGAGCGACGAGGGATCCGACGGCAGCGTCTACGACGCGGTCGGCGGCCAGACGTTCTTCGTCGACCTCGTGGACGGCTTCTACGCTGGAGTGATCGACGACCTGTGCCTTCGCCCCCTCTACCCGGAGGACCTCACCGACTCCCGGCGCCACCTCTCCGGATTCCTCGCGCAGTACTGGGGCGGGCCCTCCACCTACAGCGACGAGCGGGGGCACCCG